>Ga0182030_10014102_pt1 | contig 15823 bp, 20 predicted proteins | sample 812S3MmetaG_FD_121299 | JGI IMG/M metagenome (GOLD analysis project Ga0182030, IMG submission 121299) | Permafrost microbial communities from Stordalen Mire, Sweden - 812S3M metaG (Illumina Assembly) | ecosystem: Environmental > Terrestrial > Soil > Wetlands > Permafrost | place: Sweden...
CCCCCCCCCCCCCCCCCCCCAAATATCTCACCCCTGATCTATTCGATCTATGAAATTGTCTAACACACCGAGACTATTCTCCGCCTCCCAAATCCAGTCCACAACCTCCTCCTCCCTCGGCGCTGGCGACCTCCTCGGCTCCTCAACCACCGACCTCACAGCCCTAAACCTCAACCCGTCGGGCACATCCACGACATCCTCAGGTCCCTTCGACGCAATAATCGCCATTGGGGTCCTCATAAAAGGCGAAACCATGCATTTCGAATACATAGCAGAGTCCGTAAGCCATGGGCTTATGAAAGTACAGTTGGATACGGGGGTGCCGTTGATTTTTGGGCTGTTGACGGTGCTAGATGAGGAGCAGGCGAAAGCGAGGGCGGGGATTACGGGGGGAAGTCATAATCATGGGGAGGATTGGGGTTTGGCGGCTGTGGAGTTGGGGTTTAAGAGGAAGGAGTGGGCTGCGGGGAAGATTTCATGAATTGTTTTATTTTCAAGGGAATTTGGGGGGGTGGGGGTAACTATCCAACAAAATATTTACTTCGATATCAATAAATATATCCTTGGAATCAAGTTTAGAGGGAAACAAGCGGGATAGATAATTATATTACTATACAATCATGGTAATTTCCATGTTAGACATGATCCCAATTTCCAAGCTCTTGAACGCCATCATGCATGCTATATCAACATTGCCCTCATCTATTCACCTCTCGATTATTGAAAATTCAATATATCTTTGAACCCACTAGTATCTTTCTTTGTTCTCCACATCGACTTCTTCTTTTCGCGTTTCTTAGCCATCTCTTCCCATCCCTCTTCGTCATCCTCATCTGAAACATTTCCAGATTTCTTGACTGCTTTAACAGTAGGCTGGCTGTTCTTGTTCTCCCACCCTTGCAGCGCACCTGACATAGTGGATGCCCTTGATTTATTGTCTACCGGCGGAGCATGAGAGACTGGTCTGTATCGGCCAGGTAATCCGATATTGCTTCGCTCGGAAGGTGCAATAGATGGAGCGTAACCACCTTGACCTTGGATTGAAGGTGCAAATAAGCCTCCGTGTTGCATCCACGGGGCAGCGTTTGGGTCCATCATGGTCATGGCCCTCTGATGGGAGCTTCCCGGCCGGAGTCCGGGAGCATGAGCATGAGCACTATTAGGTCTGGGCATATCACCTAATTGTTGGCTATTGGGTTGTGGTGGGCCTTGACCTTGCGTCATCATTTGCATAAAATGCATTTGCATTTGCATGAATTGCTGCATCTGTTGCGACATATGCATCTGCGCTTGGTCTCCAGGGCTGAGCATCATAGGATTGACTGGTCCCATCGATCCCATTGGCATCCCGCCCATTCCCGGCATTCCATTCATCATACTGCCAGGCGTCGAAGCCCTAGGCATTGGAGGCATACCCATACCATTGAAGCCATTCGATGGAGGAGGTCCATATTCACCTTGAGCATTCGGACTACCTCTTCTCATAGCTCGAGATCTTTCCTCGGTAGCAATGACCCCGACAAGACCACCCACCGGGAGACCTCTAGATTGACCACCATTTACTGATCCCGCACCACCAGCAAAGGCCATCGATTCTCGGTTGGTTGGATGAACGATACCGGCACCAAAGTATGGATCCTGAGGTAAAGCCCTTGCGAACACGGGAAGTGCCCCTCCCGCAACAGACTGAGCTCGAAGATTAGGGTTCGAGCCAGCACTTCTCATAGGCGGCTTATTCTTGTTGGGAAAACCATGCGCTTGAAGAATAGCCAATGGAACCTCTTCATCCTCCTCTTCACCTTCCTCAGGTTGCCCAAGAGCTGCCAAATTGGGACTACTCTGGCTCGAAAAGGCTGGAGGGCGTATACCTGTTGAGGCTGCTTCGCCGGTTACTTTCATCATCTGCTGCCTGTAAACAGCCATATGAGCCTCCTGCTTGCGCCGTTGTTTCGCCAGTCTTTGACGCTTCTCAGCTTCATCCTCTTCGTCATCGTAAGTTTCATCTTCATCTTCGTCGTCTTCCTCTTGTTCTTTTGACTTTCCCCCGATACTTCTCATCCTTTCTTGATCCTGTTTGTAACGTTCGAACTGGGCTGGAGTCATAACCTTATTATGAGGGGTGTGCCGGGTTGGGGGTGACAACGATCGTTCCCGGAATCGCTGGGCGAGATGTGCAGATTCAGTAATATGATTATCAAACATACTATCCTCATGTATTTTGGGTTCCGCCTTCTTCGCTTTAGGGGTTGATTCTTCAGAGGGCTTTGTCCAACTCGCAACAGCAGCATCATCCACCTTGTATGCAGTCGTTGAAGGTAGAGCCCAGCTGTCTCGGACTTTGGAGCTATACGATGGCTCGTCCAGTCGTCGAGCTGCACTTACAGACTCTCTCAAAAGCCGAGCGTCTTCGTCAACAGCTTCTCCCGGGTATTCAATAGTCGACTTTCGGCGACCGGTGTAGCCACTGCTCCTTCTTATTCCCACCTCGGGTCTCTGTTGCCGATTCAAATTAGGGCTGGTGTTATTACTTCGCATTCCGTGCTGGGGAACAGGAGGGGGCGGAGAATCGTGCGCGGGCGCAAAAGCTGATGGGCTAGTGCTTGAAATCAATCCATCGTTAGAATGTTGACTGCTCCAGGAGTATGGTGAAGCTTCCACATTTCTGTTTTTATCAATATTGAGGGGTGAAGGTTGATTAAAGCGATTCGGTCGAGTTGCTGGTCCCGATGGTGAGGCATCCTGCTCAAACGTTAGTTTTATCCTCAATCTCTTGTCATGTTTCCGTACGGGACTCTGAGACATCGCTCTATTACTCTCCTCCTCCACAAGCATTGCACTTTTACGTTTCCCAAAGCCAGCAAACATATCCGAGAAATCTCCGCCCAAACTAAGTCCTAGATCTCTTTCGTCAAGCTTCGGAGGAGTAGCAGTACTCGCGTAGCTCGAAGCCGTCACTGCTCTTGCCCTAGGTTGATACTCTTGCTCCATAGGTGGTGGGGATGGTAAAGCTTTACGAGGCACATCCTTAGATATTGGCGGAGGAGGCGGTGTCGTGCTTTTATTGTTACGTCCCCAAGAAAGCGTTCGTCCAGCAGCTTTCAATGAGAATGCAGATTGAGACTTCGGTATAGGGGGTACGGGAATGTCGCCGAAAGGCTTTTCACTTGAACTTTTCCATTCTTCACCTCTCGACGCATCAGTGGATGAAGGCGCAGTTGATGCAGCGCTTAAGCGTGAGGAATTATCTGTTGTGGATGCAGTGTTTGTGTTGGAGGCACCACTGCCGCTTCATACAGTCAGCATTCTAATCCCTTGAGAGCTATCCAAATTCAGACTCTGGATTACTTACCGATTGCCACTGATTATGCCCTCAAACATATTGTCTTCCTTGTAAGAAGTCTTGGGTCGGGTTGGAAAGTGTCCTGTAGTGGCCTTCGCTAACTTTACTCCCCCATCAAAAGACTTGCTACCACCATCTGGCCTCTCAAAAACTTTGAAAGATTGCCCCACTACCGGAGGTGGCGGAATATCCTGGATATCTTCAAAAGCATTTGCGGTCGATTTTCGCCGCCCGAAGCTTCTGGGAAACTTAGGCATATAGTATATATTTGAAGCAGAGGAGAAGTCGGATCAACCTCGCTGTGCGAGGGAGGGCTGGCGCGTGATATGAAATACAAAGGATTGTCTCCAGAGGGCCAGAGGCGTGTCAGGATGCTGTCTGAGGTGAAATGAGAATATCGCGAAATTGGGGCGAGGAACGAGGTCGACGATGGTTCGTGAATGAGGTATAACGAAAGGACGGTCTATTGCAGCGAGCGGGCAGAAAGTTAGCAAGATCCAGCACCAATGCAGGTATCCGGTACATGGGTCCTGGTTGGGTCTTCTAGATGAAAAACGGTGCCTTCGGGATATATGTGATGCACGACGATAACTTCTTCTCCGTCAATTTTTCTTTGCACAAGGACCGATGGATGTTTGGAACTCGCGTTGAAGATTCGCGAAAGGGCGTACAATATAGATTCCAAGATCGATTTGCCGAGAACTTAAGCATTTGATAAAGATGGCATTGCTGGCCTCGTCGTCAATCCGCAGTTGGCTTGGAAGGGGCTGAGGCTGAAGGAAGGATTTTGTTGATGTCGCGATTTAAATTTAGAAATGTTGACGTCCGAAAGGAACCTGGGCCGCTCTCTAGGAACACAAGGAAGGAGAACAGAACTCACCAGCGAAGACCAATTATTTCAAATGCAACGATACTAGGGAGATGAAAACACAACACTTCACAATGTCGACGACGAGACGAAATGAAGCATTGGGGATGAGATTGAGCTCGTGTTTTTCCAGGGCTAGAGCGAAGGGTTCCAAGGTTGGGTTAGCCAATATCTCCCTGTCCGAAAAGGCAACACACTGGTTGTGCTAGAGCTATTCGAGGCGAGCTCACCAACCGGCGGCAGTATTGTATTTCACCCAAGGATCAACCATCATCAAATCATGATATAGAAAGGGTTGGCCGTCGCGATGAAGGCATTTAGAGGATCTCTCTCCGGTCCCAGATGCGTTCAGAGTACGGGTCTTATGGACGCATTCATTTGGATATATTCATCACTAAATTGTTTTGAGCTTTTGAGCTTATGACACCTTGACTTCCAGCTGCAACTTGACCCCGAACCAACCCGCTATATATATATAAATATATAATACCGGAATTGGCTTCAAGATTTTAAGCTAATCTGACATGGAATTGGGATTCCGGATATTCCGCATATCAATTAATAATAAATGGCTATCACCAACGAACTATTGCCTTGGAACGGCCTATTCCCATCTTACTTCGAGATTGCAATACTCACAGCGTGTGTTGATGAGATCGAACTCTCCAATATCCTCCAGGACGCCTCCAACTGCCTCCTCGATGATTATTGTTGGAGTCAAAGTTCGTCGATAAATCTTTACGAGAGGCAAAATTGGTCCCCCTGCAAGACCCTGATCGTTCGTGCTCAGGGGTAAGAATGACGTCTCGTACACCAATTGGCCTCGACATACGAAGTCCTACAGACTCATTATTCACGCATCCTTATGAAGTAAGAAACCCAATTTAACCATCTTCCACTAGAACTTCTAATTGAGAACCTCTCTCGAGATCTTGAGAACAAGGTCAACAGTCATCAGGCGTAGCAGAGGGAACAGAATCATACGATTATTTCCCATTTTCAAAACCCACTTTCACACATCCGCCCGCAGGTTCCGCGAGTCGAACATCGCTTGTCAAACTTGCCCCTTTTCACCTCATGCACATGCACATGCACACGCATCCGCCTCCGCCATGCAAATCCCAACCACATCATTCAAGTATCTCACAACGTGACCGCCACCAACATGTATTTTTGATTGCATTCTGTACATCACAGATTCCTAGATCTCACTCCCCCTAATACCATTGCCCGAAATGAACCTGTAGAGTAGACGCTGCCCAAAAGGCAATGAAAACTAGCCACCCGGGTCGTGCCATCTCCGCGCCTTCTAATTCGCCCACCGGCTTGCAAGTGGACGAAAGCAAGCTGAAAGGCGGAGCGGAGAGGCGCCGTGGCGTCCAGAATTGTAGATCAGTGGCTTTGAGGCTTGAAATGAGCCCGTATGTTTTTTATTTCGACGTGGAATATAGTGACAGGTTGATAGGGAGATGCATGAGATTTGTGTTACGTTAACAATATAGCCGTTCTCATTATTTTAAGTGCTAAGGTATAACGTGATTAATTATACAGACTAGTGGGTAGACAATGTAGACAATGGAATATGTACAGAGCAGTAAACCCTTTGCATTCATCAATTGCCACAGGGCCTCAAACAAAAACGCCATTCGTTAATCTACAGAAAACGTGTTTACAATCCCATCAAGCCATCCATCCATCCCTCTCTATATTCCCATACTCCCTTAGTCTCCTTGTTGCTGCATATGAGTTGGCAAATTCCAACCCGCATAATCCTGATGTACAAAGGCCCGATCAACTGTCGGGACAGATTCTAAAACATACTGCAAGGACTCTCCCAAATCATGGCTATCCCTTAAACTTATATTCTCGTCCAGCACAATGTCAACCTCAACATTCAGCTTATCGCCTGAATGGTAAGCTTGAAGGCCCTGGATCTGTTTAATGGTCTTTGCGAAACGCATTGTGAGGTAGAGGAGAACATTGCGTTCATCAGCTGTTGCTGCAGCCCCAGTGAGGTTGCGAATATGGCCGGCTGATGTGCCTGCCCAGTTGAAGATAACAAAGCATGAGAGGAGAAGGCCTCCAAGGGCATCAAGCCACCATAATTTTGCATAAAATCCGACTTAGTCGAGTCAGTATGCGGGAATTCAGATGCTTTGGAGTGCCTTACTGAGAGGAAATATAATACTGAAAATGTTGAAAATCACATCTGTCATTGCGTCTTGTGCGAGTGCTTGTACGCTAGAATTCTTGACAAGCCGGCACCAAAACCAGCAGGCAGCTTTGATAAGAACGGTACTAGACATAATAATGATAGCGGGCAGACCGAGTTCGATGACGGAATGATCCCCAGAGTTCAAGCGGCTGAAACATTCTAATGCTACCTGTTGTCCTCGAGTTAGCATAGTTTTACTATCACTAAATAGCAGATATTTTCAAAGGCAATGGACTTGAACAGCATATGCTAAAAAGATTGGAATCACTGACCTGAAAGAACGAGGTAACCATAATGACCGAAAAGACTAGAACTCCAATGGGCTCAAGACGTCTTCGGCCAACAGGATACTGATAATTGTCCTGATTCTCGATCATCCTCGTTGTGGTCCACACAATAGCAGTAGAAAGGAAGTCGAGAGCAGCATCGACTAAACTTGCTAGAACTGACAAAGAGCTCGTGAGCACAATAACTGCTATCTTCCCAGCCAGAAGAACCGCATTGGCAGCCAAATTGATATATATCGCAATCTGGACAATTCGATCGCCACTCTCAACACTGTCATCCTCCATTCCAGGAATCTCTGGCTTTAGTCCATCATATTCATCATCATCATCTTCTTCTTCATTGGATCCAAGTAAAGGACTTTGTTCACTAGAAACCTTGTATATTTCTCGAGGCGTCCGCTTAACTTTCTTCGGGAGGGTACCATTTCCAATTGACTGCGCAGACTCTCCAGGATCTGATGGTGTGCGAGGCTCCTCTGCCTCTGAGATAGTGGGCGGAAGATCAATGCTATCCTTCAAAGTAGAATGTGTATGGGTATATTCATTTAATAGGTCGTGGGGAAGTGAAGAATCCAACAGTCGATCAATGTAAATGTATTGCTGTATGAGTGAATTCGTCCGTTCATAGTATTGTTTTCTATATAGCCAAACAACCATTAGCCGTTGCACAGCGGTAGCGTTTGTGTTGCAAGAAAGCCGGTGACACCTACAGAGGTTTTTTCATAGGCTTCAAATCCTCCTTCGTTTTCCAATACTTTTCCCAACGATACCTGGGATTGCTGTTTCCGATAAGTCTCTGACTCCGCATTTGTGGCCCATTAAGAACAGCGCTCAGTCTTCGCTCGTCACTGCGTCTGAAGTCCTCAATATCCTCATCTCTAAGTGAAAACTTGCGACTTCTTCCTAAGGGAGTGGATGGTGTATCCTCCTCATCTGGAGTTTCTCGACCACGAAAGGAGGAAGGCCGTCGGTGCATGTTATGCAAAGAAGTATTGGAGCGCGACTGTATTAAAGCACTCAAGGTTCCATGCCCATGAGTTGCCATTGGGCTGGCGTCCTCATTGTTGAGTGGGAGGAAACCTCTGAGCTTCGCTATGCGGCCAAACTTAGGGGGAGATTCGCCATACTCTTCTGTAGACATGTTGAAGAATGATTGTGATGATGATTGTATATCTGCTACAGCAGGAAAATATTCTATAGAATCATGTGGAGAACCACGAGGTGGTTGCCAATGGCTTAGCAAACTCAGACTTGAAGCTTCATGGAATGCGCTTGCTTCCAATCCGATAAGACAGCTACTATCCTTGCTCACCGACGATCAGCAGACGGCCTGGCCTCACCATGGGTAAATTTTGTCTCGAATCTCAATTGATTGATTCAACTTCACCTCTCCAGATCCGAGAAATTCAAAAATCATCTTTTATTCAAAATTGAAGGTGAAATGTTCATTTCTGTGATCTCGGAATTGCGTGCTTTTAGCAGAATATTTGACGAAACATTTCATTTCACGGACGCAGATACGATAAATAATATTATATATTTCTTCATTCTTTTAGTAGAAGTCAACATTGTTGTGACATGTCTTCCCTCCTGGAACCCAGCTCAACTCCGGGTATCTAAAAGACATTTTTCACACCAACGCCGGCACTCAAGGCCAATTACCGAAAGTAGACCTCGACCGTGTCCATATCCCCTAGATCTGCATCTGCGACCGTTGAAGAAGGTTGAAGTATTTCGCCATCAAAATGAATGGTGATTTCCTTGCCTTCCAGAACCTTTCTTGCTTCAGAGAATGCCGCGATCATCTTTCCAATTATTGTAGTCGGTTTGACTATAAGCTTGTAAGGTTCTAGATCCCTTGCCTTCATGATCACCCTGATTTTTTCAACTACAGGTTCCGGCTCGGGCTCGGGCTCGGGCTCCTCCTCGTCACCATGTTCCAATCGAGCTGCTTGTCTCTGTTGTTCGACCATATGGAGCTCATTAGTCCAGGCCTCGAAGTGTATCCTTCCATGCTCATCGAGGTGCTCCGAAGATACTTTGCCATCTACACCTGCTTTAAGACCAAGATTCGCGCAGGTAGCGACATCATAAAGCACCTTGCCCTTCCAGGTGAGAATAATATCCGGCTTCATCGCTGAAGCTATGGCACCGGATGCTACTTGCTTCTCGACCCACGTCAACCGTACTTGTTTGATGGGTTGTGATAACTTTCTCTTAACGATCATAGGTTTCGTGCCCTCAAGACATGGAGAGGAGATAAGAATCTCGATGACCGGATCCATGATTGGAACATTCAGTTCCTCAAAAACGTCGTCAATAGGGTCAATCAAGGCTGATGATCCATGCGAAGCATGGTTTTTCTCGCCAAATAAAGACCTTGCTTTCAGCAGCTCAAGGGCTAACTTCTTTTCTCTTGCTCTCTGAACCAGCTCAGGGAATTCCTCTTCAGACTCCGGGTCATCTTCTATAGGCACATCTTTGGACTTCGATATTGAGAAGAGGTCATCCTCATCGTTATCGAGTATTACAGGTTGATGTGTACGGTTCTTGCGACCTGGGGCTCGGTCCTTTGCTTCATCCTCGCCATCAGTTAGCGTGATTACAGCATCGCTGCCCTGAGCGGATTCCTTCTTGCTATTCTCGAGATCGCGGCTATATTGTGCAGAATGTGAGGTAGGGGAGGCCTGTGATTTTTTTTGCGACGCACTGGATTTTCGACTGCCTGGCGTTGACTGAGAAGACGCCCTATTATTATCGTTAGTATATAGATGTAGATTGAAGATTGCAACAAGCATACCTCCAAGTCCGAGCCGCATCATCGCTTCCGTCATGAATGTGTGAACTCTCCGAGGAGTGTTCGGGTTCATCTGCTGGTGAAGAAATACGCCTCCTCTTGCCTTCAGGAGTAGTAGAAAGCTTTCTCTCTAGGCTCGCCATTGACTTCTTCCTTTCCAGCTTAACCAACTTCTTTTGCCGTCTTCGTTCCTCCTCCGCGGCCTGGATGGGGAATAACTCCTTCGCTCTGCTGAAGAAGTTCACACTATCGTTATCGACGTCCACTGTTTTCTTCCATATCGGTTTCTTAAATAGCGACTTCTTCTTTGGAGGCGCCGCAGGCTCATTTGCAACCTCATCGGCGAAAGGATCATCCATTTTACGAACGCGTGGGCTTTCAAACCCGGAAGTGCTGGAAGATCGTAGCACTCGCGACCTGATTTGAGGTGGGGAGACGTGAATGCGCTAGCGAAGAATTGAGGCATCGTCAGATCCAACTTCACTTCTATCAGAAGTTTTCGTAAATGTCTATAAGATTCGAGTACAACCCAAAATTCTTCTCCTGACTTCCTCGGACCTAGTAGGATATCTGCGACAATTCGCGTCTAATCTACGACCTTGCCCAACACATCAAGCATGGAGAATGGTACAACTTCCCAAGGTGAGGGTAAAGACCCTTCTGGTTTCCTGAGCGAGATCATTGGAAGCCAAGTCACTGTGAAATTGAATTCTGGAGTCGTCTATAAAGGTCGGGAATCGTCATGCATATTAAGAAGCGGAAACTCATAGCCTGCAGGAGAATTGCAATCTGTGGATGGTTACATGAATATTGCATTGGAAAACACCGAAGAGCATGTCGATGGCGTGAAGAAAAGAAGCTATGGGGATGCTTTCGTTCGCGGAAACAATGGTGAGATAATTCTTGAGCAGTGCATATTTCATGCTAACTATACTTCAGTAATGTACATCTCGGCCGATTGAAGTGGAGAGGTTTGCAAGCTGCTTGTCTGGAGGGCTATAATGGAATTTGGCATTTGGCTGGAGTCGAGGCGTGAGCATTTTGCACGGCGTCGGGGCTCACATGGAAGGACTCAGTCAGGAGAGGAGCGAAAGAGGAGTGGCCTCCCTCCTGGGGTGCACAATCGTCACGTCGAGGGTTTTGAGATTGACATGGAAAGGAACCTTCTTAGATGCCCTAGAGACTAAACTCTCGATGTCCAAGCTATATGCGTGACTCCATGCACGGCGACCTCACCCTTCTCATTCCGCACTGTACTCTCATGATTCAATGCTTCAAGCACCCTATGCTTGATCTCTGCCTTCTTCTCCCCTTCTTGGTTTGCTACCTGACTCAAAGTTGAGTACCTGGACCACACCCCTTCATCCATAAGCCAAACGGTCCACTTCACATCATCCTCTCCCAAAGGCAAAGAAAATTGTGGTAGATTTTGACTGAGGGTATCCTTAATAGTTTGTAGCGGCGTGGTATCTAGTTGCTTCTCAAAGACTTGTTTCCATTGCAAATGTCTGAATCGAGGATGACCATCTTCCAGTTCAGCAATGATATCCTTTAATATCTGTTCCCATTTAGTAGTTGCTTGTCATGATTTAGGACCGTTGTCTTAAAAATGTTAGCATAGATAGGTTGAAAAGAGGGAAATATACAATCTTCCACATTCCAGATGGCACCAAATACTCCTCCCGGTCTGAGAACCCTATGGATCTCTTTCAACGCATCTTCCGTTGCAAACCAATGAAATGCCTAGATATGCACGTGATTAGTTAAGATACCTTATTCCCGTCTCTTTAATTCGTACCTGAGCAGCAATAACCGAATCGCCCCATCCCTCCTGAAGAGGCATATTGCCCGCATCTCCATCAAGAATCTTGATCCTTGAACCCAATTTCTTCTTCTCCAACGTCTCTCTCATTCCGGAGTGTGGTTCAATGCCCACTATCTGGTATTGTTCCGGTCGCGCAGCTAATAATTCAGTGAATTTGCCCGTACCACATCCCAAGTCTACAATGCTAGCATTCTTCTCATTTGCAACTCCTAAATTGGTCAGGAAGTTCTCTACCCCTTCGGCAGGATAGCTTGGTCTATACTGGTCGTAGGAAGAGGCATCGCTGAATCCCGTAGCTGCTTGATTTGCAAGGGTGAAAGGAGTTGCCATTTTGATATAAAATTCAAGGTTGGTCAACAGTAAACAAGATCGAATTGGGATATTGAGTTTGAGACAGTGTGTTACGGGGCCCGATGACGAAGGCGGCTCAATCCTTAATTTTGGCGATCTCTAGTGTGAAGTGGGGATAGTTCTATTTCAGGGAAGAAGATTAAGGTATATTTCAAAGCAATGGTTTAGGAATTGGTGTAATCTTTCGAATCCCTGGCTTTGCAGTACGTGATTATATTAATCGTTGTCGTAGGGCTTTTATCTGCAAAAGTCACCAAGATCAATTCCTAATTGTATACTCAGATTCCAATGTAGCACGAAAGATGAAGACTACTGAACTAGTTCATATTGAAATGCCAATCAAACATTTTTTTATTAATATTTCCTGTATGTCTCAACTGCCCCTATTCTGGAACGAGGCGGCCCTATCCCTGCATGCAAAATCAACTTCTGGGTATCTTTCTAGTATGGAATACCGTTTGTAAGCTGCTGGAACTGATCATAAACGCCTGTAGAGTAGCTGGAGTAGCTCTTCCTGATCAAGTCTTTCATGAAATCTGCCGCTTCCCTCTCATTCTTCTCCAAAACAAATCTGTCCTTGAAATGCTGAATGGTCTCTGGTTTGAAACAAGGTAGACCACTATCCATCATCAATAAGACTAGCTGGCTCAATTTCTCTGTGTATTGTCTCGAGGCCAGGAAGGCCTTGACGCATAGTTCTTCGAACCATTTGAATGCCTGGTGATCTGTACTTCCACCCATAACAGCCACCATCTCCGTCGTGAGTTTGAATGGTGCTCGCTCAAATTTAACTCCACCTGGAGCAATATCGAAGCAGAATCCAAAATCTATGTGCAAAATGTGGCCCGCATCATCGATCATGATGTTTCCGTTATGTCGATCCTTGAATTGCAACAAGAAAGAGATGATGGAGTAGGCAGCCATGCTCTTGACGAAATTGTTTCGGGCTTCTTGAAATTTCAAAGAATCCTCGTTGCCATATTTTGAGATGAAATAATCATACAGACCATTGACAGCCTCTCGTCCGAGCATATCCCGGGAAATCGAATTTGGAAGAACGTCGATTACTCCACAGCCAGGTGCCGTCGCAGTGACACGATATGGGAATACGTAGACATCAAGCCCAACGTCGTTGAAGATGCCACGGAACGCTGCGATCATTTGCAAAGCCAACACATCTTGCCGGCAATCATCTCCGACCTTGAAGATTGCCGATTGCCAGATTTCTATTGTATTATCTTGAGGCACCGGTCCGTTCTTATTGGTTTCCTCGAGCATCTCGTCAGTACCTTCCATATCGCCCTTGTTCTTTTTAATGCGGAACGTGGCCATATATGGCGCTTTAGCATGACTCTGAAGTGGTTTTCCAGACTTTCGGTCGATACCGATGACGACGCCATCAGGATTGCTAGGAAGATAGACGCCGACTTCGACCTTAATTTTACGAAGCTCTTCTTCAATTTTCTGCTTCTTCTCGGGTTTAGGTCGTTTGATGAATGGTTTCAATTTACCAGAAATACTGGTAACTTCGTCAAAGAAGCTAAATTCGCGTTCATAAAAGCCCTTATCAACTCCAGAAAAGCCCGCGATCATTCTATTCATGACTTTGTCAAGAGTTGGCTTTATAGCATCCGGCTTGAGGCTAATTAGTACCATACAGTAAAAGATTAGGGCGTGATTCTTACAATAAGAGATTCATCGTCTTTGAAAGCATTAGCCTTCATGTTCCAGATAATTTGATGCGCGAAGAGTTGAGAGAATTTCGCAGTCTCTACGATGTATCTTTCGACATAACCCAGCGCATCGTATCGCAACGTTTGGACTATCTGCGGAACGTAGAAGAAGGTTACATCGACTGAATGGCTCTCCAGTGCCCGCATGGCATATTGCAGAATGAATGGGTGGTTGCGATAAGCTGGCAGGAAATAAGTGACAGCGGTAATTGGGTTGACAGGGGCCCAATAGAGCAGGTACTACTGGTGTCACTACGATATAGAGGAATTGGGAGTGTGTGCAAACCTTTAATTGAAAAGAGACATCACTTGGTAAACAGCCCCAAAGTAGGACCTCAATAGCTTCTGGCTCTGAGATTGCTTTGTCTGGAAAGTTGAGCAGAAGCCATCGAATTTCCTTATGAAGTCTAGCAGAAGGAAACCTTGCAATAAGTTGCAGAGCCAAGGATGGGCTTTCGGCCCAAGCTGTGCGGACAAGAGGGATAAGAGCAGCCTAGTAGTAGTCAGCATGAAGAATTTTAGTTCACACGGCTGTAATTGGAGAAAATAACTTACTTCGGTTGGTGGCTTCGTAGGGTGACCTGAACCATACATTTCGCGAGGATCTTGCAGTGGATACAACCACACCGTCAGTCTCCACTGCTCGCTTTCAATCAACGTTTGCAGAAGACTCTCCTTAGCTTGAAGTGACTTCAAGAGCGGCGTCGGCTTTTGCTCAGTCATCGCTACATTCCGGAGCGCTACCGATACGTCTGAAAGCAATCGTACTTCAGCCTTTAGTTGTAATCGATTTCCACCAAACGACCACCGAGGGTTAAAGGTAAACCAGCTCAGTGCGGCGGAAAGTATACGATCTTTCAATAGGTACCTCGAAGGGACATCAAGAGCAGTACTGTGTCTCAGCACCTTCAGGCCGAAAAGAACCACCTGAAACCTAATTTCTCGAGCAAGTGGGTGGCCAGTGGAGTTCTTCAAACCTTCCAGAGTAATATTCAGAAGCCGTAGGAATGCTTTCTCGGAATTGGGACTGCCCAGACGGCTAGCGTTGAAATGACTGCCCAAAAATTGTAGAAGACGCATATGTGGTGCGAGCAGATTGTGTGCAGTCTGCTGGCGTTTGGATAAAGCTGCTCTATCACTTGGAGCAAATTCTTCTTTGATGTAGAACGGATCAGGATGCCTTGGCCTATTAGTAAAGCGACTGTAAAAATGATTTTTGAACTCACAGAAATTTCGAATTGAAGATCCCAAGGCCTCGATGGGCAGTTGACTCCCATTGCTGGGCAATTTCCATCAAAATCCTCGGCTCCATTCGTGGGTTCTCATTGATTACTCCTAACCAGAGAGATATTCCAAGCTTGATAGACTGTTTTGTGAATATGGTAAACGGTATACTAACCAGATGGTGTACGATAGCACACTCATCCTTCTTAGTACGGCAGAGTAGAGCCGCAGCACGTCGTAAGATGTCTCGAAGTTCCCCTATTGGGATGTACTTTCGCTTCAGGGTTCGTGCTTCAAGATGAGCGAGCACCGTTTCAGCATCGTCATAGTCTTTCTCAGACTTAGAAACGACGGATTCACGTCGATTATCAAGATGCATGAAATTGAGCCACTCGGCATCATGATCCGGAAGCGCCTCAGCATATCGATACTCTTGACGAGTTGTATATTGTGCAATGAAGTCAGACGCGGTATTGATGTTACAGTCTCCGTGGCGATCGATGGCACCGAGTCTTTGATCCGTGCTTGGAATAACAGCTCCCATATCTGAAGCAAAAGATCGACCCAGTGAGATATGACCATATGCACCATCATCGTCATATTCCGAAAGATACGTCTGAAGCAGACCCTTAATATCCAAAGGTGCAATATTGATTACCGTTGTGACCCAGATCTTAGCCTTTTTGTAAAGATTATTGAGCGTTCGCCGACGGAGATCGTAGTCATCTGACAGCTCAACGGTAACTTTCCCGCGAGCAGACGTGAAGGATGACTTCCATTCGTACTCGTCCGTCTCTGCCTCAAGACAGCTGGTCCACATAAGCGATAGCAACTCTAATAAGGCGAAGAGGGACGACTTCTGGCAAAGAGCAGATGGAACGTCACGAATTATTCTGTCAGCACAAATCATTGCCGCCTGTTGAACTCTGTCGATGCGATAGCAGCAACCGCTGAATATTTGTGCTAGTTGTTTTGCAACATATGGCGCAGAGAAATCCGGATTGACTCCAGAGAGTGTTTTCCGAAGGTATGTGTCCATAACTGCAACCGTGATAGACTCCATAGTACTACTCATATCTCCTCTCCGCATGCTGGGTTCGAGGAAATAGCGCAAGGCTTTCGTGCAATCTCCGGAATCTGCCCGCAAAGTTTCCACCAGATAGGTAGCCTGCAAAAATATTAC
>Ga0182030_10014104_pt1 | contig 15822 bp, 13 predicted proteins | sample 812S3MmetaG_FD_121299 | JGI IMG/M metagenome (GOLD analysis project Ga0182030, IMG submission 121299) | Permafrost microbial communities from Stordalen Mire, Sweden - 812S3M metaG (Illumina Assembly) | ecosystem: Environmental > Terrestrial > Soil > Wetlands > Permafrost | place: Sweden...
GCGCCCTCGATCAATAGGTAAAGCGCGCCAAGCAGCATGACGCCGCAAACGATCTCGACGACGCTGACGAACGATCCCATCAGCTCGGGACAGGGAATGCCTATGTTCGCAAAACGGTGCGACGCGACTCCAAGATAATAGGTTCCTCAACCGGTTTCGCAACTCAATTGAAATTTTGCGGTTTGAAAGCTCCCAAGTTCAACCAGGCAAAATTTTAGATTTTCGCGCCAGATCGGAGGGAAACGCAAAACTAAGGGCTCGGCGCTGGCGAACGGCGGGAAAACATCCGCTTTGTGTTTTTTTCATGGAACGAACCGCACAGCTTGTGCGTTCAGCATCCGATAGAGAAACACAATGCTTTGAACGGGGGTTGCTACCTGATGTTCCAGATCCGCTTTTCCAGGTCCAATGTTTTGGCGGCAGCCGCGGTCGCGTCGCTTCTCGCCACCAGCGCGCAGGCCTTCGACGGCGGCGCCTTTTCGAGCCTTTTCGGCGGCCAGCCGCAGCAGCCGAGCCACATTCAACGCGCGAACCTCCCGACCGAACTCAATCGCGAAAGCCTTTCGACGCGCGCGATCGTGAACGATCCCACCGGCGAGCGCGTCGGCTCCATCACGATCGACACCAAGAATCGCTATCTCTATCTGTCGATGGAGGGCGGCCGCGCGATGCGCTACGACGTCGGCGTCGGCCGAGACGGATTCGCTTGGCAGGGCCGCGCCTATATTGGGCGGCGCGCCGAATGGCCGACTTGGACTCCGCCCGCGGCCATGTTGAAGCGCCGTCCCGACCTTCCTCGGGTCATGACCGGCGGCATCGCCAATCCGCTCGGCGCCCGCGCCATGTATCTTTATAATGGCCATGGCGATACGATGTTTCGCATCCATGGAACCAATGAACCTGACACGATCGGCCAAGCAGTGTCCTCGGGCTGCATCCGCCTGCTCAACGCCGATGTGATCGATCTCTATCAACGGGTGAAAATCGGAGCGCCCGTGATCGTGCTTTAACTCCGAAGCAAATGTTGGAAGCACAACTGGACCGGTTCCGGCTCACGCCGAATCGGTCCTTCTTTGCTCTCGATACAGAGGGATTGCTGGACGGATCGCGAAGCTTTTTCCTGCTTTCGCCGCTTTCATCCGATATGTTTCATGCGGGCGGGGGAAAGTTCAAAGATTTAAGCGAAGTCGAGTCTTGAAGATGCGTCGTACACTCCTAAGCCTTATCGTGACGAGCCTGGCCATTTCGGCAATGGGCTTATTGCTTCTCGCCCTACCCACGCCGGCCTTCGCGCAATGGCGCAACTATTCGGGCTATGAGGTCTATCCCTCCTATCCGCCTTACGACTATCCGGCCTACCCGAACAATTTTCCGGCCGCTCCGCCGCCGCCTTATCGCGGCAGCCCCTATGCTTACGGCCAGCCCGCGGCGCCGTCCTATGGATATGGATACGCCCCCAGCGACCCTTATGGACCGCGGACGCGCAACTCATCCTATCATGCGCCATATGATCAGCAGGATCTCGAGCTCGGAGTCGATTTTCGCGCGAGAACCGCGACGACCGTGCAAAACCCCACCCGTGAGCCGCCGGGCACGATCGTGATCGACACCCAGTCGCGGCATTTATATCTCGTGCAATCTGGCGGCGCAGCCATTGCCTATGGCATCGGCGTGGGCCGCCAAGGGTTCGAGTGGAAAGGCGTCGCGCGGGTCGGCCGCAAGGCGGAATGGCCGCGTTGGATTCCGCCGAAGGAAATGCTGCAGCGGCGGCCCGATCTGCCGGAGCAGATGGACGGCGGCCTTGAAAATCCGCTCGGCGCGCGCGCGCTCTATCTGTTCCAGGGCAACAAGGACACGCTGTTTCGCATTCACGGGACCAATGAGCCGGACACGATCGGCAAGGCCGTTTCATCCGGCTGCATCCGCATGATGAACGCCGACGTGATCGATCTCTATCAGCGCGTCGGAATCGGCGCCCGGGTGGTGGTGCTGTAGCGATCCATCTCGGCCGGACCGACCCGCCCGGCCGTCTTATCTGGGCAAGAGGCTCGAACCCATCAAAAAGGCGTCGACTGAGCGCGCCGCCTGGCGGCCCTCCCGGATCGCCCAGACGACGAGTGATTGGCCGCGCCGCATGTCGCCGCAGACAAAAACCTTGGGAACTGAAGTCGCGTAGGTTGCTTGGTCCGCGGCGACATTTCCGCGCGAGTCGAAGGCCACACCAAGCCTCTCCAAGAGCCCCTCGTGGACCGGGGAGACGAACCCCATGGCGAGCAAAACGAGATCGGCCTTGAGTTCGAACGCGCTGCCCGGAATCTCTTTGAGATTTTCGTCGAGATGCACGCAAACGAGCTTCTTGACCATGCCGTCCTTGCCGCGCAATTCCCTTGTAAGCACCGAGAATTCCCGTTTCGCGCCTTCTTCTTGCGACGAGGACGTGCGCAGCTTCAAGGGCCAGTTCGGCCAAGTCAGAAGCTTGTTTTCCTTTTCCGGCGGCTGGGGCAGAATTTCGAGCTGGGTCACCGAGAGCGCGCCCTGACGCAGCGAAGTTCCGATGCAATCGGAGCCGGTATCGCCGCCGCCGATCACGATGACGTGCTTCGCAGCCGCAAGGATCGGCTCATTGCTATGGATCGGCTCCCTGCCGACGCGCCGATTCTGCTGCGGCAAAAAATCCATGGCGAAATGCACGCCCGACAGGTCGCGGCCCGGGACCGGTAGATCCCGCGGCTTTTCCGCGCCGCCCGAAAGAACAACCGCGTCGAAGTCCGACAACAGCGCCGCCGCGTCGAGATCGACGCCGACATTGACGCTCACATGGAAGCTCACGCCTTCCGCCTGCATCTGATCGATCCGTCGGTCGATCAAATGTTTCTCCATCTTGAAATCGGGAATGCCATAGCGCAGCAAACCGCCGGGCTTGGCGTTCTTCTCGAACACATGCACGTCATGGCCGGCGCGCGCGAGCTGCTGCGCGCAAGCGAGCCCGGCCGGTCCCGAGCCAACCACGGCAATTCTCTTGCCTGTCTTGACGTCGGCGATCTCAGGCCTCAGCCAGCCATTCGCCCAGGCGCGGTCGACAATCGCGCATTCGATCGTCTTGATCGTCACCGGGTTGTCGGTGAGGTTCAGCGTGCAGGACGCCTCGCAAGGCGCCGGGCAAACGCGGCCGGTGAACTCCGGAAAATTATTGGTCGAATGGAGATTGCGCGAGGCCTCCCCCCAATCGGACCGGTAGACGAGATCGTTCCAATCGGGGATCTGATTGTTGATCGGGCAACCCGTGTGACAATACGGAATGCCGCAACTCATGCAGCGCGCGGCCTGATCCTTGGTCGCTTCTTCCGAAAGCGGGATCACGAACTCCTTGTAGTGACGAATCCGGTCAGAGGCCGGCGCATAACGTCGGTCGCGCCGGTCGATTTCAAGGAAGCCCGTCACCTTGCCCATGGAAAATCCTTAGAGCGCGTCGCGATCAAATGAAATTATTTGATCGATCAGGACCCGCTCAATCTCAAAGAGTTGGAGCATGTCCTCATCGAAAAAGTTGATCGACTTTTTCGACGAGGACATGCTCAAGCGGCATTGAAAGGTCCGCCCACGTCCAAGATGGCATGGCGTGAGGGATCACGCCTATGAACATCGAGGAATTGCGGCGATGTCAAGGAAGGAAATATGCGCCGCCGGCACGCCTCAAGGCTCGCGCCGACGTCTCATCCCGCCGGTCATTGTCTACCCCCGTGTGTGCGATCAAATCCCTACCGTCGCGAGAATGGTTTGCTCCTGCTCCGCCATCATTTGCTCGATCGCGCGCCGGTATTCCACCGGCATGACCTTGCGGAACTTTCGCTTATATTCGCACCATTGATCGAGGATCTGCTTCGCCCGCTCCGACCCCGTATAACGCGCATGATTTGCGATCAGCTGATGCAGGCGCTCGGCATCGAACCTTGTCATGTCGCCCATGACGTCGACGCGTCCATGCGAGTCGAGGTCGCCGCCTTGATGATAGCTCTTCTGCATCAAGTCCTCTTCTTCCGCGATCGGCTCGAGTTCGACCATGGAAAGATTGCAGCGCTCGGCGAAACTGTCGTCCTCATCAAGGACATAGGCGATGCCGCCCGACATGCCGGCGGCGAAATTGCGCCCGGTCTCGCCGATCACGACGACAATTCCGCCGGTCATATATTCGCAGCCATGATCGCCGACGCCTTCGACAACCGCCATGGCGCCGGAGTTACGCACCGCAAAACGCTCGCCGGCGACGCCGCGGAAATAGCATTCGCCTGAAATTGCGCCGTAGAGCGACGTGTTGCCGACGATGATTGAATGCTCCGGCGCGGTCCGCGAAGCAGCGGGCGGATAAATGATGATCCGGCCGCCGGAAAGGCCTTTGCCTACATAGTCGTTCGCTTGGCCCTCGAGCTCGAGCGTTACTCCGGCGGCGAGCCAAGCGCCGAAACTTTGTCCGGCGGTTCCCTTGGCGGCGACATGGATCGTCCCGTCCGGCAGGCCGGCATGGCCGTAGCGGCGTGCGATCTCGCCCGACAACATGGCCCCCGTCGTCCGGTTCGTGTTGTTGATCGCGGTTTCGATTTGAACCGGCGCGCCGGTTTCAATCGCGGCCTTGGCTTCCGCGATCAGCTTGCGGTCCAGCGCTTTCTCAAGCCCATGATCCTGACTCGCGGAATGGAAAATCGGGTCATTTGGCGCCGCCTTCGGCTTGTGAAAAAGCTTCGAGAAATCGAGACCGCGCGCCTTCCAATGTTCGACGACCTTCTGCTTGTCGAGCATTTGCATCTGCCCGATCATCTCGTCGAAACGGCGATAGCCCATCTCGGCCATCAGGCTACGCACTTCCTCGGCGACGAAGAAGAAGAAATTGATGACATGCTCTGGCTGGCCGGTGAAGCGCTTGCGGAGCACCGGGTCTTGCGTCGCAATGCCGACCGGACATGTGTTGAGATGGCATTTGCGCATCATGATGCAGCCCGCGGCGATCAGCGGCGCGGTTGCGAAGCCAAACTCATCGGCGCCGAGGAGCGCTCCGACGACGACGTCGCGCCCGGTGCGCAATCCGCCGTCTACCTGCACGGCGATGCGCGCGCGCAGACGGTTCAGCACGAGGGTCTGATGGGTTTCAGCCAGCCCGATCTCCCATGGGCTGCCGGCATGTTTGATCGAGGTGAGCGGCGAAGCTCCGGTCCCGCCTTCAAAGCCGGAAATGGTGACATGGTCGGCCCGGCCCTTCGAGACGCCGGCGGCGACCGTTCCGACGCCGACCTCGGAGACCAGCTTGACCGAGACATCGGCCGCGGGGTTGACGTTCTTCAAATCGAAGATCAGCTGCGCCAGATCCTCGATTGAATAAATGTCGTGATGCGGCGGCGGCGAGATGAGGCCGACGCCTTGCGTCGAATGGCGCACCTTGGCGATCACGGCGTCGACCTTGTGGCCGGGCAATTGGCCTCCTTCGCCGGGCTTTGCGCCTTGCGCCATCTTGATCTGCATCATATCCGAGTTGACGAGATATTCGGTCGTCACGCCGAACCTGCCGGAGGCGACCTGCTTGATCGCCGAGCGCATTGAATCGCCATTGGGCAAAGGCTTGAAGCGATCGGATTCCTCGCCGCCTTCGCCAGTGTTCGATTTGCCGCCGATCCTGTTCATCGCGATCGCGAGCGTCGTATGGGCTTCGCGCGAGATCGAGCCGAAGGACATGGCGCCGGTCGCGAAACGCCGCACGATCGACGCCGCGGGCTCGACCTCCTCGAGCGGGATTTTCGCGCGGCCGTCCTCCTCCGCGCTTTTGATGCGGAAAAGGCCGCGAATGGTCAAAGGCTGCTCGGCCTGATCGTTCAAGAGCGCAGCATAGGCGCGATAGGTTTCCTCATGATTGCCGCGCACGGCGTGCTGCAGGAGCGTGACCGATTGCGGCGACCAGGAATGCGCCTCGCCGCGCACGCGAAAGGCGTAATCGCCGCCGACGTCGAGCGCGTTGCGATAGATCGGCGCGTCGCCGAAGGCGTCCTTGTGGCGGCGCAGGCTCTCCTGCGCGATCTCGCGCAGGCCCACCCCGCCGATGCGCGTGGCTGTTCCGGTGAAGTAACGCTGAACGAAGTCCTCGGCGAGGCCGACAGCGTCGAAGATCTGCGCTCCGCAATAGGATTGGTATGTCGAAATGCCCATTTTCGACATGACCTTCAGCAGGCCCTTGTCGATCGACTTGATGTAGCGCTTGCAGGCCTCGTAGCCGTCGACTTCCTCAAGGAATTCGTCCGCCATGGCCGACAGCGTCTCGAAGGCGAGATAGGGATTGATCGCCTCCGCGCCATAGCCCGCAAGAAGCGCGAAATGGTGGACCTCCCGCGGCTCGCCGGTTTCGACGACGAGGCCGACCGAGGTGCGCAGGCCCTTGCGGATCAGATGATGATGCACCGCCGCCGTCGCGAGCAGCGCCGGAATCGGAATCCGGTCAGGCCCGACGAGGCGGTCCGACAGAATGATGATGTTGAAGCCGCCGTTCACCGCCTGATCGGCGCGATCGCAAAGCCGCGTCAGCGCCTCTTCCATTCCCTCGGCGCCCGCCTCGGACGCATAAGTAATGTCGAGGGTCTTTGTTTCGAACGCCTCCTCAAAATGCCCGATCGAACGGATCTTCTCAAGGTCGCCATTGGTGAGAATGGGCTGGCGGACTTCGAGCCGTTTGCGCTTCGAATTGCCTTCGTGATCGAGAATATTCGGGCGCGGACCGATGAAGGAGATAAGGCTCATCACCAGATCTTCGCGGATCGGATCGATCGGCGGATTGGTCACTTGCGCGAAATTCTGCTTGAAATAAGTGAAGAGCGGCTTCGAAATCGAGGAGAGCGCCGAAATCGGCGTGTCCGTGCCCATGGAGCCGACTGCTTCCTGGCCGGTCACAGCCATCGGCGACATCAAAAGCGACAGATCTTCCTGGGTGTAGCCGAACGCTTGCTGGCGATCGAGCAGAGACACGTCGGTGCGCGTCGCGCGCGGCTCGACCATGTTCAAGTCTTCGAGCACGATTTGCGTGCGCCGCAGCCATTCGGCGTAAGGATGCGAGGTGGCGAGCGCGTTCTTCATCTCGTCGTCGGAGATGATCCGGCCTTGCTCCAGATCGACAAGCAGCATCTTGCCCGGCTGCAAGCGCCATTTCGTGACGATCCGCTCCTCCGGGATCGGGAGGACGCCGACTTCCGAGGCGAGGACGACGAGCCCGTCGTCGGTGACGATGTAGCGCGCCGGACGCAGCCCGTTGCGGTCGAGCGTCGCGCCAATCTGGCGGCCGTCGGTGAAGGCGACAGCGGCCGGTCCGTCCCAAGGCTCCATCAAGGCGGCGTGATATTCGTAGAAGGCGCGGCGCGCCTCGTCCATCTGCGGATTGCCGGCCCAGGCTTCCGGGATCAGCATCATCATCGCATGGGCGAGCGAATAGCCGCCTTGGACGAGGAATTCGAGCGCATTGTCGAAGCAGGCCGTGTCCGATTGCCCTTCATAGGAAATCGGCCAGAGCTTGCTGATGTCATTGCCGAACAGACCCGAGGCGACCGAAGCCTGCCTTGCCGCCATCCAATTGACGTTGCCGCGCAAGGTGTTGATCTCGCCATTGTGGGCGACGAGACGGTAGGGATGCGCAAGCGACCAGGTAGGGAAAGTATTGGTCGAGAACCGCTGATGCACCAGCGAGAGCGCCGATTCGAAGCGGGGATCCGACAGATCCTTGAAATATTCGCCGAGCTTGGTCGCAAGCAGAAGGCCCTTGTAGACCAATGTGCGCGAGGACAGCGAAACCGGGTAGAAGCCCGCGGTGCGCGGATCGCGCAAATTGTAGACGGCGTTCGAGATCACCTTGCGCAGAATGAAAAGGCGGCGCTCGAATGCGACCCGATCCTCGACATGCGGACCGCGCTTGATGAAGATCTGCCGGCTGACCGGCTCCGTCGCCTTGACGCTCTCGCCAAGACACGACGGATCGACCGGCGCATCGCGCCAGCCGAGAAAGATCTGTCCCTCCTCGGCGACGGTTTTTTCAACGATCGCCTCGACGATGCGACGTCCTTCCGGATCGCGCGGCAGGAAGAGCGCGCCGAGGGCGTAATCGCCTTCATCCGGCAAGGCGAAGCCAAGCTCGCGCGCCTTTTCGGCGAAGAAGCGATGCGGAATCTGGACCAGCATCCCACAGCCGTCGCCAGCCTTTGGATCCGCCCCGACCGCGCCGCGATGATCGAGATTGCGGAGGATCTCGAAGCCCATCTCAATAATCTGGTGCGATTTTTGATTGTGGAGATTAGCGACGAAGCCGACCCCACACGCGTCATGTTCGCGGGTCGGCGAATAAAGGCCTTGCTCGGCGGGCAGTCCCGGGTCGAGATGGGTCAAAGCGCGAGATGTCGGGTCAAGGGAAATCGGATCGGTCATCTCTAGCCCTCTATCAGAAAAATCCGCCTGTCGAGGCGAGATTTTTCGCGCGCCGCCAGAGTCCATGCCGCTTTTCTCCCCCCTCGGGCCAACCTTCCCAAGCTCCAGCGCCAATCTGCCGAGTTCAGCGGATTGGAGTCTCGGACGAAAATGGTCAGTAGCCCTGTCCTAATTACAGCGGCGGAATAATACCGATTCCAAAACGAATCACAAGGGCTGAAAATCTCCTTGTTGCTCGTTCCTTGCCATTGCCAAGCTCTACTGCGGCAACATTGGCGGGCGGGCCTCAATTTAAAGACGCGAATGCTCGCGGCGCAAAAATCTCACGTCGCTGCGCCGCATAATCTGGCAATCCCACGCGTTCAGCCAGACATTGGCCTTTTAAGGAATTTCTGCCAGTGTCACGCCGGAGCTGAAACGGAATGGATTTCGCGAGCGACAACACCGCCGGGGCGAGCCAGCGCATCCTCGATGCGATCCTGGCGGCGAACGACGGTCCGGCGGCGGCCTATGGGGCCGATGCGTTCAGCGCCAAGGCTACCGAGCTGCTGAGCGAAGTCTTCGAGAAAGAGATCGCGTGTTTTCTCGTCGCCACCGGCACCGCCTCGAACGCGCTCGCGCTTGGCGCGATTTGTCCTCCCTTTGGCGCGGTCTTCTGCCATCAGGAGTCGCATGTCATGGAGGACGAATGCGGCGCGCCGGAAATGTTCACCGCAGGGGCGAAGCTTGTCGGCATCCCAGGCCATGCCGGGAAGATCGGCGGCGAGGATCTCGCGGCGACGATTGCGGCTTTTCCGCGCGGCGCCGTCAAGCAGGTCCAGCCCGCGGCTCTGTCGCTCTCGCAGGCGACCGAAAGCGGCACGCTTTATAGTTGCAAGGAAATTTCAGAGCTTGCGGCGATCGGGCATGGAGCCGGGCTCGAAGTTCACATGGACGGAGCGCGTTTCGCCAATGCGCTGGTCGCCCTGCAGTGCAAGCCGGCGGAGATGAGCTGGCGGGCCGGCGTCGACGTCCTGTCTTTCGGCGCGACGAAGAATGGCGCTCTCGCCTGCGAGGCGGTGATCTTTTTCGATCCCGCCAAAGCTTCGAGCCTTCCCTACCAACGCAAACGCGGCGGGCACACTTTATCCAAAGGACGCTTTCTCGGCGCGCAAATGGTCGCCTATCTCGAAGACGGCCATTGGCTCGGCCTTGCGAAAACGGCCAATGCCCATGCCGTCCGCCTGGCCCAGGGCTTGGCCGAGGCCCCCGGCGTGCGCATCGTCTGGCCACGCCAAGCGAATGAAATTTTCGCGATTTTACCGCGCCGGACCGATAAGGCGCTGAAAGAGGCGGGCGCGCTCTATTACGAGTGGAGCTCGCGCCGATTTGACGCTGGAATCGCGGCGCCGGCGCAGGACGAGGTTTTCATTCGGCTGGTGACGTCTTTCGCGACCCTCAGCTCCGACGTCGAGCGTTTCATCGCCATAGCGCAGGGCAAGGACTGATCCGCATTCTCCGACAAGCCTGCGCTTGGGTCGGCGCGGGAGCGGAAATGGAAAAGGGCGCCTCATGCGAGACGCCCTTCCACCACCACCAAGCCGGGCCAGGGAGGGGGATGCCCGGCGGGCGGAATTAAGCTGCTTGTTGCGTCGAGACGACCTGAGACTTGGCCTCAGCGGCTTTCCCGATCGGGATCTGACGCGGCTTCCTCGCCTCCGGAATTTCGCGGAGCAAATCGATGTGAAGCAGTCCATTTTCGAGGCTTGCGCCCGTCACATGAACGTGATCGGCGAGCTGGAAGCGCCGCTCAAACGCTCGGGCCGCAATTCCTCGGTAAAGCATTTCCGTCTTCGGGGCTCCGCTCTCGCTTGTGGTTTCTCTCGAGCCGCGGACGGTCAGGGTGTTTTCTCTTGTCTCGATCGAAAGATCCTTTTCGGCGAAGCCCGCGACGGCGATCGAAATCCGATAGGCGTCCTCGCCAGTGCGCTCGATATCATAGGGCGGGTAGCTCGGCGCCGCCTCGAGGCCAGCCGCCTGATCGATCATGTTGAACAGCCGGTCGAAGCCTATCGTCGAGCGATAGAGCGGAGAAAGATCAAACTGACGCATTTACATATCCTCCATCATGAAGCGATCAGAGACGGAGCCGGCGATGCGCCCGAGACCCGCCTCTCTTCCCGCGCGTCCTAAAGCGGCCCGCGCGACAAAAATGTGGGAGCCCAGCCCGCTGTTGCAAGGGGTCCGCCGCGGCGAAAATGAGCCATTCAAATCGAGACATGGAGAGCGGCTGGCGGTAAGTTGGAAGCCTTGATAGGTTCGCTCGACCTTTGCATTTCCGCCGCGCCCGGCGTCAGGAGCCAAAAAGTTTCGCGATGGATCTTCGCACGACCGCCGAAAACCCGGCCCCGCCAGGCGCCGCCGTCGCCTGGATCAGAACGCAGGACAGATTAGCCTTGCGCACGGCGCGGTGGAGCTGCGGGTCTGCCTCTCTCGGCACGGTCGCGATTTTGCCTGGACGCGCCGAATTCATCGAAAAATATTTTGAGACCGTCGGCGAATTGCTCGATCGCAACTTCGATGTGGTGGTGTTGGACTGGCGCGGCCAAGGCCTTTCCGACCGCCTCCTGCGCGATCGCCTGAGAGGCCATGTCAGGCATTTCCGCGCCTATGACCGCGATCTCGACGCCTTGCGCGCCCAAGTCCTCGAACCTTTCGGCCGCCCGCCCTGGTTCGCGCTCGGCCATTCGATGGGCGGGGCTATACTTTTGGCCCAAGCTCGCGCCGGACGTTCGCCCTTTGAGCGCATGGTCCTGACCGCGCCCATGATCAAGCTCCACGGGCTGCGCTTCCCGCGCGCTGCGCGATATTTCGCGACCAGCCTCGCCCTGCTCGGCTTGGGCGCCGCTTTCGTCCCCGGCGGCCGGGGCAAGCCCTATATGTCCGCTGGTTTTCAAGGGAATGTGCTGACCTCCGACCCCGTGCGTCACATGCGCTCCGCCGGGATCCTCGATTTCGCGCCCGAGCTCGCCATCGGCGATCCGACAATCGGCTGGATCAACGCGGCTTTCCGGCTTATGCGGCAGTTCGAGGATGCGGAATTCCCGCGCCGGATCCTGACCCCGACCTTGGTCGTCGCCGCCGGCGACGACAGAGTCGTCGACACAGCGGCGACGGAAGATTTCGCAGGCCGATTGAAGGCCGGGAGATTTATCACGCTCCCCCATGCGCGCCACGAAATCCTAATGGAGCGAGAAATCTTTCGGGAACAGTTCTGGGCTGCTTTCGACGCTTTCGTTCCAGGCTTGGGCTGGCCAAGCGATGAGGCGAAAGCGGACGCTCTTGAAGCGGCGCCGACGGGAGACGACGGCGTCTCCCCCGCCTGAAGCGCGCTTAAGTGCGCGAACTCGCGCAGATCAAGCGGCGACGGAAGCCCGTTGGGTCCGCGCTTCGCCGCTCATCCGAGCTTTTGGAGCAAAGAGACCAAATCGCCGCCGCGCCATTCGAGCCGGCCCGCGAGTTCGAGTTCGAGCAATATGGTCCTGACCTCGCGCGCGGGCGCATCAGAGGCGCGCACCAGTTCGTCGACGGAAACGGCCGTCGGTCCCAGAAGCTCGATGACGCGCGAGGCGAGATCCGCCCGCGACCGCTCGGCCGGCTGCGGGCCCTGCTCCTCCGCCGGAGCGAAATTTTCCAAAGCCTCGTCGGCCTCGACATGCCAAACCGCATCACGATTCGCCTCAATGCGCGGCGCGACGGGAGCCGCCGCGATCTCCGGCAGGTCGAGTTCGTCCCATAGCTGCGCATCGAATCCCGCCAAGAAATCCGGCTCGGACAGGCCGAAATTCGCGTCCTCCAGCTCCAAGTTTTGCCTGGCGAGAGCCTCGATCACATCCTGCGCGCCGGTGCAGAAAGTCGCGCCGTCGCGCAAGAGGTCATTGGCGCCTTCCGCGCGCGGATCGACCGGCGAGCCTGGAACAGCGAATATCTCGCGGCCCTGCTCGGCGGCGAATTTCGCGGTGATGAGCGAGCCCGAGCGGCGCGCCGCCTCGACCACGACGACGCCGCGCGACAGCCCCGCGACGATCCGATTGCGGCGGGGAAAATCCCGCCCCCGCGCCTCCCAGCTGAACGGCATTTCGCTGATCGCCGCGCCCTGCTCGACGATCCGCTCAAGCAGCGCCTCGTGCTCGGCGGGATAGATATTGCCCAGTCCGCCCGCGACCACCGCGATCGTTCCGGTCTCGATCGCGGCCTGATGCGCCCGCGCGTCGATCCCACGCGCAAGACCTGAGACGATCACATGGCCCGCCCGCGCAATCCCACGCGCAAGCTGCTCGGTGAAGGCGAGCCCCGCCGCCGAGGCGTTGCGCGAGCCGACAATCGCGACCTTGGACCGGCGCAGGCAAGCAAGATCGCCGCGCATGGCGATCAGCGGCGGCGGCGTATCGATGCGTCGCAGGAGCGGCGGATAGGCCGGTTCGCAAAAGCCGATGAAGACGGCGCCGCAGCGGCGCATCGCCTCTAGCTCTCGCTCGGTTTCCGCGATCGTCGCAATCCGAATCGGCCGGCCGGGCCTGCCTTGCCTGATCAGCTCCGGCAGCGCCTCAAGCGCCGCGCCGGCGCTTCGATAACGGTCGAGGAGGACGCTAAAGGTTCGCGGCCCGATATTTTCGCAGCGCGCAAGCCGCAGCCAATCGAAGCGCTCCGCCTCGGTCAGCTCTTTTGCAGCCTCGGGCGCGAATGGCTGCGGCACTCAGGTCCGTCCGATCCGGGTTTCCGTGCCGGCCAGAAGCCGCGAGAGATTAGGGCCATGCTTGACCCATAGAATGATCGCCAAAACGCCGAACAAGACCGCCGCGTCGGTCCGGCCGAGGGTAATCAAGACGACCGGCGTCAAGGCGCTGGCGGCGAGCGCGGCGGCCGAGGAAAAGCGCGTGACCCAAGCGACTGTGAGCCAAACGACGCCAAAGGCCAGAGCCGCCGGCCAGGTGAGCCCCAAGAGGCAGCCAAGGAAAGTCGCGACCCCTTTGCCGCCTCTGAATTTGAGCCAGACCGGAAACAGATGCCCCAGGAAAGCGCCGAGCGCCGCAAAAAGCGCCGGCTGTCCAGGAGCCCAATAGGCGACGGCTAGGACCGCCAGGGTTCCTTTCAAAAGATCGAGGAGAAGGGTCAGCGCCGCCAGGTCCTTGCGGCCGGTGCGCAAGACATTGGTCGCGCCAATATTGCCGGAGCCGATCGAGCGCAGATCCGCCGTCCCGCCAAGGCGGGTCATGATCAGGCCAAAGGGGATTGAGCCCAGGACATAACCGAACAGGAAAGCGAAAATCGAAGGCACGTCGGGGAACCGGCTTTGACCAAAAGAGACTGCATAGCCTAGCTTCCCCGCAGCTGCGCGGCAACTGCGGGAGCCATGCAGGTCAGGCGGCGTCCGCCCGATCAGTCGTTGGCCACTGTCCGCGTCTCGTAAGACGAGCCCTCGAGCGCCTGAAAGACGACCAGGCTGTCAATGCCGCTGCGCACGGCGGTGAGCGCCGTCGCCACCGCCTCCAAAGTCGCTTCAGCGTAGGCATGATCAAGATGGGAGGCGATCGCCTCCTCGGACTCGGCCGCGAGCTCGGCAATCTGCTTCAAGGAGTCGCTGAGCGAATGCGGCAGCGGCCTGCGCCCCTCGGCGGCCCGGTAGATGCTCTCGGCCAGTCTCTCCACCTCTTTGGCCTTGTCGAGAAGAGACTGCTTGGTCAGGGTCTCTTCGTCTTGCTGTTGTTCGCTCATGCTTTAAGGTCTCCGCTTCTCGAGATGCCGGCGCGCTTGCGCCAGCCGATGTCCAATTCAACGGGGCTCGAAAAAAAACTCGCCTGTTCCTACCAGCTTCAAAGAGCTTTTGCAGCCTCCCGGCCCGAAACTCGGCGAACCGTTTTCAGAAATCGCGCTTAGTTCAGTCGGCTGGACGGGGGCCTGGCCGTAGGCTCCTCCATCAATGCCGCGATCGGGCTCGCCTGATGGTGGATCATGAGCCATGCGCCGTCGATGCGCCTGAACCAGTTGGTCGCGGCGAGCGCCGCGCCGCCGACGATCTCGATGCAGAAGACCCGGCCTTCGCTTCCCGAGACCAGGGTCTTATGATCGCGATGCTCGATCGGCTCTTGCATAGGATTGCGCAGGATCTCGCGATAGGAGTCCAACACGGCCGATCGGCCGAGCAGAACCGGCCATCCGGGATGGATGCAAGAAACATCGTCATCGGCCCAGATTGCGCTCATCTTGGCGAAATCGCCCGTGACGAAGGCCTGGTAATAGGCGGCGTTGGCGGCCAGAATGGCGTCTTTGTCTGTCATGGTCCGCGGCCTCTGTCGCCGGCTGAAATCGAGAGGGCCTGGCCCTATAAAGACAAGGACGCCACGGCCTTCCGCGCCTTTTCGATCAGATCGTCCGCGCTGTAAATGACATCTTCGTCGGGGTTATGGACGATCGCGCCGAAATTCTTGGCCAGGGCCGCGCCGACGATCATCGCGCTGGCGTATTCTCGCGCATCGCCGCTCCAGCGAAAGGCGATGGCCGCGTCCCGCCCGCCGATCTGCGCTTGCAGGGCGGGAAATTTGGAGAGATCGGCCTCGACCTCCTGAAAACGTATGTCGAAGCCAGAATCCTCGCCTTCGAGCGTGCAGGGCAGATAGCCCGAGGTCTTGAAAGGCGCATAGGCGTCGTCGAGCGCAAGCTTGAATTTGAGGCCGCCGATCGCCTCCTGCAAAGCCTTGCGCGAAGGCGCATCCTTGCGGTCGAGAAAGGCGGTTGTTGTGCGGGCCATTGGCTCTCCCTTTGTCGGCTGGCGCGCCGGGGAGAAGCAAGAAGCTGGCCTGGAGGGCGGTGCGCGGATTGAAAGGCGGAGCGGCGAACGGTTCATCTTGGCCGAAACCGGAATGGACGCATTGGACGCAAGATAATGCAATTCCGGACATTCCTGCGGCATCGTTCATTGAGCTGACAGAGCCCTGCCCGTTCCGTCGCGCGCCGGAGCTTGGCCCGGTGGAGGCGGAGCTTTATATAGGGGCCGAACCCCAATCCGGAGAGCGAGGAGTAAACGATGGCCGAAATTGAAATGTATGCAACGCAGACCTGCGACTATTGCGCGGACGCGAGAGCCTTATTCAAAAAGAAAGGCGTGACATATAAGGAAATCGACGTTACCGGCTCGAAGGAGCTACGCAAGGAGATGACCAAGCGCGCCAATGGCGGCGACACGGTTCCGCAAATCTTCATCGACGGAAAACATATCGGCGGCTACGACGACATGCGTGCGATGGACAAAAAAGGCTTGCTCGATTCGTTGCTCGGCAAGACCGCATAAACGCTTGCATGATCGCCTGTTTGCTGATGAACGCAGGCAACGAAACAGCGGCC
>Ga0182030_10014105_pt1 | contig 15820 bp, 20 predicted proteins | sample 812S3MmetaG_FD_121299 | JGI IMG/M metagenome (GOLD analysis project Ga0182030, IMG submission 121299) | Permafrost microbial communities from Stordalen Mire, Sweden - 812S3M metaG (Illumina Assembly) | ecosystem: Environmental > Terrestrial > Soil > Wetlands > Permafrost | place: Sweden...
AGCCAAATTGTCAACAACTGGCTTCATATCCTTAATATCTTCACTGACTACTGAATGAGTGATCAAAATATTGGGATCTTTTTCAATTGATTCAGAAAATTCCTTGATTTGACGGGCAATTTCCTTGTAACCTTCTTTAACCGCTTTAGAGTCGGTTAAAGTCTCCAAAGGTACTAGGAATAATACGCTTAATTTAGCTTTATACTCAGTTTTCATAATTAGTTATAATTTAAGTAGTTTGTCGGGGTTAAATTTATAAATTCCTCTGGCAGGCTTGGTTATAGCAGGAATTTTAGTGGCAGTTTGAGCTAGCCAAGAAGCTAGGCCACTTTTAGATAAAGAAGCGCCTTCAGATATTTGTTCGATCGTCAAGTCAGCCCCGGAATTCTGTACAAAATACTTAAGGATACTTTCACTTTTCTGGGTTCGTTTAAGATTGGAGAACAAATTAGACAACATCTCATCTTCATCAGTTACGTGATTATTATTTATTTCAACTGTATTTGTAGCCGCTTCTGGCTTAATTATTGTAATTTTAGGAGCTACATTAGATTTTGCATATGGACCTTCTACTCTAAGATAATCATAAACAGCTGAATTGTCTTTGGCTATCAATTTGGCGGCACTGTTTAACTGTTCAATTATTTCAGCAATCGCATGGTTAAAACTAACAGGATTAGATAGATCGGCGGTATCTTTAAAAGTTATGGATAATATAGATTCAGGCATAGAAAAAGATTGCCAGGATATTACTCCTGGCAATCTAGCTTAACTTTTAACTTATTCTTCGTTCAACTCTGCGATTTCATCTAGAATATCCTGAACAGTGCCGTCAATCAATTCAAAGTCTCCAGATTGAATAATATTGACTACCAAAGTTTCAAACTCATCTGATACTGAATATTTAGTGGCGGCTAAAACTCCAGTTTTATCCAATACTTTAAAGTCAGTAGCCAAACGTGCAATAATGCTGCTGCTAACATTAATTAAACCATTAATTTTGAACACTCCTTCCACTGAACTAAATAGATCTTCTGGGTCATATTGAGCGCACAGAATAATAGCAGTTTGGGCATTAGTAAGAGTAAACAATTTATCTTCAGGATTAAAATACTCTGATTCTTGTACTGCCGTTTGAATTGCAGCTACAAACTCATCCTGTTCAACCAAAAAATTAGCCAACCTATCAAGAATTTCAGCTTTACGTTCAGCCTTGTCTATAATTGGCTCTAGTTTTTTAGCCTTAACCGGTTTTGCAGCTTTAACAGGCCTATTCATAATTGGAACCTTGGCTTTGTTCACTGCTTTAGTAATCTGGTCATAAGCTTCATCAAAAGAAACACCTCCACCACTAGCTTTAACACTAGCTGGCACTTCTTTTGAAAACTGTTCCACATACTTACGATTAGACAATGGAACCTTCGTGGATTGAACCAGCTTACTAAGGCTGCTGATCAATTCATCTGACGCTCCTTTAACCACCACCACATCAGGGTCAATGGTGGTTACATTATTTACTCGTTGATTCGTAATATCGATTATTAACATATGTTTATTGTAATTATTTGTTTAATTGTTGATTATTATTATTAAAATTATCCTAATATACTCCTGACACCGGTTTCTTCCAATCCCAGGATTTAGCGTTGTAATTCCACACAGTTTCTCCGTGGAATACTTCTTCCTTGCCTTTCCACCTATCTGCTACACTCATTTCCATGCCTAAATTATCACCAGTAACTATCTTACAATGTTTAGTGAAATAATACTTCATAACCTCAGGAAAGTAATTATCCTTTATAAGATCTTTATGTAAAATATGATATGCAGCATCGTGAACTGAATCTACAGGGAATATATACTTATTCCATAACCTATCTTTAACAAACTGATGCTTTAATTTTATACAGATATCATACATAAATAAAGCAAGTTCACTAGATACCGAATATGCCAATGCAGTATTATTCCAACCAGCAATTATTCTAAAATCAGAGCTGTCATCAAAATAAAAAGTTATACCTCTAGCATTAGTAATACAGTTCTCTTCTTTAACCTGTTCTAGGCATTTAGCTCTATAAGCCATGTATTTATCATAATTTTCCCAACTTTTAAGGGCATACTCCACACGGTTTACTGGCAAATAAATCCCACTTTCAGCATAAATTTCTGCTTGAATAGGAACTGCGGCAGCCAGTAACTCGGCAGTATAAGCTACTCTAAATGTAATAGCTTTCGACGATACATATTTAGAGTAATCATCTTTCGTAATATTAGGGTCTTGAAAATATTCTTTGGCTTTAGTCAGATGAAAACCACCTTTTAGCATGTCATTTATATAATTAGAATCATTACTTAAATAAGCAGCAATAATAAGATCGGCTGATGCTATATCGTTTTCAGCCCAATACCAATCCTTCCCACCACTCCAAAAGATATGTCTAATATTTCCAGGTACTTCTGAACTGTGTAACTTCTGCTCCTCCTTGCTCATCAGACTATATCCAGGTACAAAGATGTTAGGAATGTGACTTAATACTTTCGAAGCAGGATTTTGAACATTGGGCCGGCTGCTAGACCTGAAGTTGTCCAGACATTCATAAAAGCTAGGATGAATCCGGTTATCACTGCATAGACTAGCCCAATAAGAGCTTTTCTTTGAATCCTCACCTTCTGACTCCTCCACCTCTTCTATGTCTGATTCTTCATCATTAATATCATAAATAGTTCCCTGCTTGCTAAAGAACTTATTGGCAAACACGCCTACTCTAGCCAGATTTAACAGATTCTTTACTATCTCATGCTTTTCTATCAATACCGGACCTGGATTTACCTGCATCTCCTTTTCCAAGTCAAAGCTTATAGTAGAAAGTGATTTTCCTCCAGTTGATGGGCTATATTGCTTTTGAGTCTGAACTTTCTGCTTCTCATACCAGGCTCTAGCTTTAATTTTACCCTTCTTAGTATAATAAGCTGGTGTTAACTGCAATTGTTCAAATAATAGCTTCTTTTTATCTGGAGTAGAATTGGGGTTAAAGTCTGGATTAATGTCCTTTAACTTATCTTTCAGACTAATTAGTAATTCATCATATTTAAATTGATAAAGATTTGTAAGTTCCTCCATCTTATCCACATCTATAGGAATGCCACTTAATTCCAAGTCAGTAAAATATGAAGTCAAAGGAAGATAGATGTCATACCAGTAAGTTCTTAAGCTATCTGGCAAGGCGTCTATCTTCTCCTTCATACTTAAACAAGCGGTTCTATGAGCTACGGCATCACCACCGCAATATTCGTAGAAATATTCTGGCTCTAAAAACTTAAGCAATGCGATATCGTGATCCTTTAACTTATGTTTCTTAAGCATGTCTGGGCCATCTTTATAATAGGGTTTGTAATTGGTAAAATACTTAACTCCGGTTTCAAGCCCTTTGCTTAGGCGTGAGTCCAAAAACCCACAAGCCTTCATTCCGTCAAAGAACAAAGTTTCATCGGATGGCCTTAAACCTCTAATCGCCAACCTCTCATCATCCGCCCTTATATTCCAGCCCATTCTTTGTACTTGTGGATGCTCTAACAAAGGCCGCATAGTATTCAACAACTCTAGATTTTCAGTTTTACCATCCAAGCAAAGATCCAAAATTATTGCTTTATCAGTTTCACATGAATATTGAAAGGTATATAAAACTTCCTCCTCCATCTTTCTGGACTTAGGAACGGTCCATTCAGCATCATAGCCTATTTTAAAACAACCTTGTTTGATATACTCAGCTACTATCATTTCATTTACCTTAGGATCAGTTACAATCAACTTTTCATAAGGTTGGTAAGTCAATCTATCTTCCATAAACCTTCTAGCCAGGTCAAAAATTTCCCGGAACAACGGTCTTTGAGTAGGATCTTGATTGACTACCAAACCAGGAGAATAATTAGGCAATAACTTACCAAAAGGACTATCTACTATATTGCCTAGATAATTGGTTACTTTGGCATTCTCCTGCTTAACCCATTTAAAAGGCTCAGAGCCTAAAGTCATGATTAACTTAGGTTTGATTGCTTCCAATTCAAACTTTAATATTGCCGAACATTGTTCTATTTGTTTAGTGGAAGGTTTGGAGAGTGAACCTATGGGGAACTTGACGAGGCTGGTTAAATAGTAATCAGTCTCGGCAAGTCCTGCAAGTTTAAGGGCGTTCTCAAGTTCAATTCCATTAGATCCTTTTAATAAGCTTCCCTCTTCCATTGCATCATAACTGGGATAACTCATGATCAACATAAGTTTAGATTCATTATCCCCATTAGGCATCATCCAGGGCTTTCCTTCAGGCTTAAACTTATTATACTCAGCCATAAATTCATCTGTATTCATAAATTATCAATCCTTTAAAGATAATATGTACCCCATTTTGAATTTTTACCTTGTGGAGATTGTGTTTTTATCTTAATTATCAATTCGTCATAATCAAACCCACCATCTTCATCATTATAACTTTGTTTATTTATTTCTACCTTAACATCTATAATCTTTCTCCCATCATAGTGTATTGTATTTAAAATTTTATCTTTTAATGCTTCAGTAAATAAATTGGCTATTTCTTCGTTATTCATTCAATGTCCTTGTCTTTAGAGAGTTGCAAAGCTACTAAGCGATCCAATCCAATTGCAACCTCAAATACTATACCAGCTGTCCAATCCTTTCTAACTGAACAGCCAGCTACTTCTAATCCGGCTATTTGCCAATCAAGTGTTTTTTCACTATAATGTGGCAATTCATCTGGTTTAACTATATTTCCACCATATAAACTAATTAATTTATCAAGTGCAGTTTCCAAATAAGGTGCCTTACTACCTTGTGATGCAAACAATTGAAATTCAATCTGATAAAACTGAACTAGCCTTAGTTTAGACGCCCGCATAGTATTTGAGTTTTTTTCATCCCTAAAACTACATCCAACCTGCCACATGCAAAATGGTAGCCTCTTTTTAATGGAATCTGGTTCAAATTTAAAAGACATAGCTTCATAAGTTCCAGCAGTAGTTTCTGGTCTTAAATATCCCCTGTCACCACAAGGACCAATCAAGTTAAAACCAGTTTCAATATGTCCTTTTAGCTTTTCTTCAGGTGTAAGAATCGGAGTTTCACATCGCTCCATTTGCACAGCTGGATTTAAACTTCTCCAAGCAGAAAACAAGGCAATCGGGATTTCCCTGATCAAATTTTCCCTTCTAATAATTTCCTCTTCATTCCACATTACAGTCGCGTTTGAAAAACAAGTCTTCATTCTTCAATATCCTTCAGTATTGGTTTGTTATTTACCAATGTCATAGTTTGTTTGTCTGGGTTAGGCTCAGGCATGGTATCTGACACCAATACATCAGTTACGGTCATATATTCCAATTCAGTCTTTAAAGTTATTTCAAAGTCCTTGATATGCCTAGTCTTTAAAGTAAATATAGACATCTGTTCGCTCTTCTTGTCTTCTCTGCCCAAACCTAACACTAAATCCGCTTTATGTATAATTCCTTTAAAACCATCAATCTCTTCCCTAGTAAATGAGGCTTTGATTTTGCCTTTGGCCTGATGCTGCACCCATAATACAAAGTTCTTGCCACCTATTTGCCTATGAGAAAGCTGGTCTAATTCAGCTGCTACGTCCCTCTCCAATTCCCAAGTCTTAGTATCCCGTTTAGCGTCAGCATTAGTATGAACAAACTGCAACTGGTCCAGCATTACAATTTCAGGAATAAAACCTGTCTTTTCGTAATGCTGGTTTAATACTTCATACAGATAATTTGGCGTGATATCGGTTACCCCTTTCAATCCTATCAAGCATAAGTTTTTAGCCAGCATCTCCTTTTTGATTTTAAAAGTAGCATCGTCAAACTGATTCTGTAATTCTATATTGGCTTTGCCTTGTCTTAACTGGGTATATAGTATTCTAAACGTCTTGGAATAAAACCGCTGGCTCATATCCTGCTCATCTTCCTCACAAGATATATAAGTGGCTTTATGCCCCACTTCTGCTGCCGCCGCCACTATATTAACCCCCAAACTGCTCTTACCGCATCCTGAATACCCAATGATCATACCATATTCCCCTAGCATCAATCCTTCCAATCTTTTATCCAGGTTAGGTAGATAAGTGCCTATTAGAGTATTCTTAGTTTTGAATATAATATTTGAATATGGATTTACTATTCTAGGCTTCTCCATCTCTGAATCCCCGTTAAACTCCATGTTCAATCTATTCAATTCAGCTGTAAGCCCATTTAAATCCCCGGCAAATTGTTTGATTAATTTATTAGCTCTACGTTTCTTAATGAATTCAGCCAATTTATGATCAAAGAACTCAGGTGGCTCCAAAGGCCGGTCAGGGTCGTAAAAATAGTCTATCAAATCCGCTGCACCCATCTTTAAAGAAGGTGGTAATATTCCAAGCTCAAACTTATTCTTAAGCCCATTAAATAACTGGGTGAGTGTGATTGGGGCTGAACCAACTCCTATGATTATATCTATCAGAGCTTTATATAATAGATTTCCGTATATATCATCCAGCATCATGTCATCACCGGTCAGCTTAAACTGCTGGGCTTTCTTCAAAACATCTGGCATTAATAACATATGCCTGATCAACAGTTCACTAAAATCATTATCATCCAAAGGTTCAATGTAAACTGTATCATTCATAACTTGGGTATCCTTGAAAAATCAAAAGTCCGGCCAGCATCTCCTTTTATAGTTTTAAGATAATCTACCAGGCTTTTGTTTCTACTTAATTCTATGGCAGCTAATCTACCATATCTATCTATTATCGAATCATCTCTTTCAGAACTAATTAGTATTCTAAACCAAGGAGCAAAATTAAATGTATGATTTCTAAGACATTCTCTTTCGGGCCAGCCGTGTTTCAGGCAGTCAGCGAACAACCTGCATTGGGCTTCAAAATCAAGTTCAGGACTCTCTTCTATTTGCAGCTCCAGCCATTGTAAAGCATAGTTCTTGGAATCTTTACTAGCCAATTGTTCTGGAGTAAGATCACTATACTTGTTTATGACTGGAGAATACTTTCTTTGAGCAGCTACATAGTCTGATGGTTTAATATGTAGTTCAGTGCATATCTCAGCGGCTATCGAAACTGATTTATTAAGATACCTGGACAAACTTTCATTAAGAATATAACCGCATTGTCTGGCAAATTCATGCTTCAACTCATCTATCAAATCCTGGTTATCGTTGGTTGATTTGTACATTCCATTCCTGTTCTACAATTTGCTGCAATATATTACTGGGCAAATCATCTGGTGAATCTGCTTCATACCTGCTTAAATCTATATTAATGGCTTTTTTAACCCCATTATTACCTAGATTAATATTATCCACAAATTCCCTGGCCCTAGTCTGAGTGTTGTTATTTTTTCCTTGATCAGCATCCAGTAACATTACAATCTCTGGCCAGGATTGTATAAGTCTTAACTGCTTCCTGCTCAGCCCAGTACCCCAAGTAGCCACCCCATTAGGAAATTTAAGGGCTTTTTTAACCCCTTCAGTTACAATTACTCTTTGATAACTTTTAGCCTGATCATAGTTATATAGATAATCTCCCTTATTAAAGATATGATAATATCTCACATCCTTTTCCATGTCACCATAAAACGTACCTGGCAAACTACGCATCTGCCAGCCAACCATCTTTTGTTCAAAATAGACAGGAAAGACAAGTCTTTCTGCGCTAGTTATAAACACACTAGAGTTGGAAAATATAACACCACCTTCATATGGCACAAAGACTATTTTATGCAGGTTAGAATATGCATCTAAATCATATAGATAGTCTTTGTGCAAGAACTTGATGGCTGGATGGGTTGTTGGAAGTTTATTTACAGGAACTGCTTGTGAATAAGGTAGTTCCAACGCCCTCGGATCCACTTCTTTAACTTCATCCTCGTCATAATCGGTAAAAGTATCAGGGCCAACCATATATTGGCCATCCAGCAACTCATGAAGATTAAGCTTTTGACCACATATAAAACAATTACTGGTATATCCATTAGTTGGAACATACCTTTTCATTTTATTCTTATTATGCTGGCTGCAAGTAGGACAAGGAATCCGCAACCAGTCCCCAGAGCCTTTAACCTTGCCGAACTTCTTCTTCAAGGCATCTACCAATATTTGATTGCTCATTTAATTTATGCCTCTTGATGGTTGAATTTAATCTTCTAAGTTCAAATTTTTTCTCCGTATCTTGACCATCTAATTCAGGAAACGAAGAAAATGCAAATTTTAAACTAATACCTATATTACCTATACTTCCTGATTCAACCTCAGTCTGACTATTTAATACAAAACCTACAGTGTTATTAAAACTTACAATATTGTCGGTTATTGACCCTGTTATAGTAAGCATAATTTATAATAGTTTTGGAGGGTCATTGGTTTGTGCCCAGACTATATCTTTAGGAGAATCAACTATTTTTACCTTCCAACCCTGTTTCTTATAAATTTCCATGCGTTTAAGACTCATATTTTCAAGGGTTTGTTCATGTTGATCATAGAAATCTATTAATACCGCAAACTCTTTTCCAGGTGCAGTTCTAGCCCCTCTGAAAGCTTCTTGTAATAATTCTACTTCAGACGTTCCTCCACTGGCTTGAACCACTACTTTAATTTGAGGAATATCTTTTCCAGCCCTCATACAATCCGTTGTTAGGAGAAACTTATACTCCTCATCCTGAAATTGCTTCAAAACTTTATCTTGTTTCTTACCAGTCATAGCAAAAGAACCTAGTTCCTTATCTTGACCACGGTGCACAAAACACGTTCCTTCAGGCATAAATCGGTATAAAGGTATTAGATGATCAGCTATATGATCTACAAATACTATAGTCTGCCAATCTTCTGGTACTAACTGACAAACTTCTCCCACCAATTTATTTCTAATCTCACACCTCTTTATACCTCTAATAATCTTGGCTTCCACCGTACCAGCTTCAAATGCGGCTAGATCTGGTACTCTAACCATGTATACCAGAAATGGAACTACCGCCCCTAATCCTTCCGCTTCAGTGTAAGGTATATGAATCAACCGCTCACCAAATAGACCTTTAATCAGTTTATCAGCCCCATTAAATAGATTTTTATCAGTAGCAGTAAATCCAAGCATTCTGACCGGAGTTATACCACTTAATATCTTGGTTATGCCTTCGCTAGTGGTGCATTGAACTTCGTCCATTAATAACAGTTTACACTTTTCTATAGGAGCTTTAGGAAGTGATTTATATGTAGTTATAGTAAGATCAGAAGAGATATCACAATATCCATCTCCTACCCTGCCTATATGCTGATCAGGGAACAACTTGCAGAACTTATCATAAGTTTGATCAAATATGGCTTTAAGGGGAACCGCTATAATAGTAGAACCAATATGCTTGAATGCTGCATAAGTGGTTGCCATTAGGATTGTTTTACCCCAAGCACCGGCGCAACATCCTAGTCCATTTCCATCTTTTACTTTAAATAAAAACTCCACTACCGGATCTACTTGATAATCCCTCAAACCAGTTCCCCCAATCCCCTCCCAATTAATATTCTTAACCGCTGCTAGATTGGGTTCTTTGACCGGGGTACGAAGATCAGTTATCACGGCCATATCGCCATTTTTAACTATCAAATCATACACCCGGTCAAAAAATCCGGCAAAGGTTATCAAACGTCCAGGTTCGGTTATGGCGAACAATTCTTTCTTTTCAAACTTATTCACCCGTTTCCAACCCTGCAACCCAAAACTACGATGACTATATTGCAAATACGCAGAAATATAGTCTGGTATAGGAGTCACTGCCATCGCGCCATCCACTCTAGTTAGGTTTATTGTCATCTTTTTTAGTAGGTTTAAAAGCGGCTACCAGACTAGCCCTCCGTTTAGGATCGCTTAATACATGATAAGATATTACACCAACAATTATTCCAAATATAAATTCCATATAGTTAATTTGGTTGTTTATTTTTATGTATAATACTGGCTATACAATTTCTCAACACAACTCCTTTATCAATAAAGCCATCAGGATAATTAAAATTATGATTAAGATGTGGACATTCCATGGATGATGCTTCTGTTAAATAATCTATATAAGCTGCTTGAGCCGATACTAAATTCTTTAGTTTATCTACACTAAGTTTATTAACTTGTTTAGCTGTCATAGTTCTATAATTTGATCAACTACATTGGCCAGCCTTTCATCGTGGTCAATAATTATGATTTGTTTGATTACTTTCTGGTTTCTTAGCTCATCTATCAAATCAAAGTAGTTTTGTTTCTTAGATTCACTTAAATGCGTGGTTCCTTCGTCAATCAGCCATAAACTAAAAGCTTTAGCAAACATCTTATGCAAAGCCAGTCTAAGGCAGATTCCTACCATCATTTCCTGACCCCCTGATACTCTAGGCAACGGATCAACTCCTTCTGGCTCATATAGTCTAATTTTAAACCCATCCTCTACTCTAACCGAATAAGGCAGATTAAAGTATTCCAGATAATTAGCCAAATAAACTTGCACATGATCCATATATGACTCAATCAATTTTCTCGGAAATTGAGAAGCATGAAAAATATCATAAGCAGCAGTCAAGCTACTCAAATACTCTTTTCTTCTAAGGTTATAAACCGAATTATCTTCACTAGTTTTTATCCTCTGCTCTAATAACAATAATTCATGCTCTAACTTGCCAGCCTCCAACTTAAATTCATTGATTTCCTCTTTAATCCGTTCGTCACCTTTGATAGCAGAGTCAAGAACCGTCAATTCTTCCTCAATGGTAACATTGCCATCATAAATGGATAAATTGCTTAGTTTCTCATTTAATACTCTAATTTCTGTGGTCAATTCACTTATTCTTTGGTTGACCGATTGAATGCTAGCCTGAATTATTTTTAAATCTAAAATCGACTTGCTAATAGAATCATATTTATCTTTTGAAAACTCAACTTCCGACAATTTATTCCATTCTTCCGTTAAATAAGCTATTCTTCTTACGATTATCTCCATCTTACCTGCCTCTTCCTGGGCTAATTTGGATTTATGCAGAGCTTGACTATATAGATTATTTATCTTTATTTGCCTAGATTTGAGGTCAATTATTTGAGTATTCAGATTATCAATAAAGCCCGTCATGTCCTGTAATTCTTGGTCACAAGTTGGACAGCAAACTTTACCTGCTAAATTCTTAAACTTATCCATTTGAATAGTAACTTCCTTTAATTTAGTATTAGTATTATTCAATTCATTTCTTTTTTCCTCAGTCTGCTCATTTAACGCTTTTAAATTTAATTGTAATCTAGTTAATGAATCACGATCCGCCTGCTTGGATAAATTTAGAATTTCTTGAGCTAAACTCTGCTTTTGCTCAAACTTGGTCTTTATTACAATCAAATCGTTTAACTCCAACTGTAAATCCCCTTTAGCCAATAGCCTACTTTCTAAGACTTTTAATTCATCAACCGCTGCCTCATTAGCCCCTAATTCAGTTTTATAAGAATTTAAATTAAATTCAACTGCCGGCTTTTCCACCAAATCAGACTGACATTGTTTTAAGAATGATATACGATTGTTAATACTGTGTAATACTATACTAGTCAAAGAGTTAATTTGCTTTCTATCAATTTCGCTTAATATTTCATTTCTTTTTCCGGCAATAGCAACTTGATTAGCCTGCAATAATTGAATGTCTTCTTCTAATTTTTCAGGTGGGCAAGCTTTGATGTAATTATCCCAAATACAGCTTCTAATCTTTTCAGTCGGCGGAACCATGAATATCTTCTGAAATATCTTTTCACGGATAACTGACTCATCGCTAAATAAATTTTGAATCTCCCCTTGTTTGGCTACAATGACATTATTGAACACGGCTGCATCAATTTGCAGCATTTCAGACCAAAGTAGATTGACTTCAGTAACTTTATTATAGGTGATACCGTCATAAGTTAATACTATCTTTGGGCTTGAAATATGCCGTTCAATCGTGCCTTCTTTGTTATTATGAGTGAACTTGCCTTTAACCCAACCTTCAGCCTCACCCAAAGTAAGCAAGTCTGCCTTTTTATCCACATCCACTTCTCCAGTAAATAAAAAACAAATGGCGCTGAAAATACTGCTCTTGCCACATCCGTTATCCCCAATAATTCCAACTACACCGGGTTCAAATATTAAAGTTTTTTTCCGGTGTATTTTATAATTATGGAGAGTTAATTCTAGTAATTGCATAATTAAATGTCCAAATCTAACCTACGATAATTCTCTTCATAATCAGCACTGTTTGGCTGGTTTATCCTAATATTGCCTGATTGTAGTTGAGTAATAGGAACAGAAGCAGGCATATCCAGTATACTATGATATCCAACTGGCCTAGTCCGGTTATCCCATTCAGCCTGCCAAACTGATATGTATTCTTTAAGCTGATCCGTGGTGATTTCTCCAGCAGGTATTAACCCTCTTCTTTGCGCCTCGTTTCCCAGTTCTATTAGTTTAGTTTCGCAATAAACTGCATATTTTTGACTTTGATTTCCAGGTTCTCTTAAAGCATTCCGAAGATATCTTAGGCTATGCTTTAAATGTGAATCTGTCATGCTAGTAATAGCCATCTCGCTGCCTTCTTTAGTCTTCCAATAACCTGGCCTGCTCATAATTCAAATTTAAGTTTAAATTCATCCAACACCGTCTTAGGGTCATTGGCTAGTAAGTCACTGGCTAGTTTAAACAATTCAGTCTTTTTACCACATACATTTCTTAAAGCTTTATCCACTTTTTCATCGGAAGAAGCCTCGGATCTGCAAGATAAACTAGGATTTTCAGTATTCGCTTCCTCGCCTAATTGCAATTGATGCGGATGAATAATAGCATGATCATATAGTGCAGTTATTTTATTTAAATACTTTTCGCTATTCCGGTCATATTGTATATAAAACACAGGTCTTAACTTTTGTTCCCTAGCCCAAACTAGCTGTTCGCTTACATCAAAATTAACCGCCTTATCTCCTCGATAATCAATCTTACGCATCTGTCTTTGTTGCGGAAAAGGTATATGAGTCAAAGTTTTTCCATTACAATATAAAACATGTTTGTCCTGGTTATTTTCTGATATATCCCCTACCGTTGGACTGCCGGGATAACCCACATAAGCCGTTTTATCCAAACCAAACAACCTAGTCTCCGGGCCAAAATGTAAATCTCCTGCAATAATACCTTGTAGATTTGGAAAGTTCTCAAACGGCATTAAAGAATTATAATCGATTATTTTTTTAGGCTGGGCTAATGTATAAAGCTGCGGAAATTGGCAATGCAAAAACAACCACTGCACTTTTTCAACTTCTCGTCCTTTCTTTAGTAATCCAATTAATTCTTCGGTTGATACTGTAGAATAATCAAAATAATCCAGACCAGCAAAAGTAGGCTCAACGGTAACTGGCAGAATTTTAGCTATCCGATACCAGCACTCGTGCTTAAGAGGTTTATCGTGGTCACCAGCAATGCCTACCGTAGTAATTCCGTGTAATTTTAATTTATCCACTAGTTTGGTTACAAAAACAATCGAATGCGGCTTAACCGTATTGCTTTCAAACAAATCCCCGGCAATTACTAGATATTGTACTTGTTTTTCAATTGCTAGCTCAACTAGCCTAACAAAATTATCCTTAAAATCTTCCTCCAATTCAGGCTCGTTGTATAGTTTTTTATCGAGGTGAACATCAGCGGTAGCAATGAATGTTACCGCCGATGCACCTGAATGAAGGGTAAATGTTTTATTATTTACCTCGTTCATAATTAATTATAGTCTTGATTCTATTACTTTTACCTCATCCTTAATAACCTGGTCACGATCAGGCCCAGAAGCAATAAGTTCTCCTTTAGGTGTAATTGCCTCCCACATCTGACTAGCCTCATTAAACTCGACATTACTGGCCCGGGTAACTTTCATCGGACCCAGTCCTAGCTTACGAAGCTGGTCAGAATAAACCGCTCTCGCAGTCCCATCCTTGCCAATCACTATTCTCATGATTAATTAAGATGATTTTCCAATTTCAAAGGATCAACCTCCTGATACATGTTGGAGGTTGCTTCCCTGGTATTTTCATTGGCTACTCCAACTTTGCTCTCATATTCCGCCGTCAAAGCTACGCAATTTTTGCCTGCTCCTTGAACGTCTAGAATAGTAACATCGCCGTTTTTACCAATTTTGGCTCTAATAATTGTTTTATTCATATAAAGGTAATTTGATTATTTGCAATAACATAACGGTCTTTAATTTTATCTAGTTTATTGGGGAGACAAACCACCCGAAAACGAACCCAGGAAATATGCTGCCTAGGCTCAATAAACTTGTAGGAAATCAAAGTATGCACCGCCGCTTTCCAGATTTGCCTAGGCTCATCCATTAATTGTAATGAATCTTTAACCAACATAACTTCATCTGCCCTAGGAGATTCATATAGAAACCAATTTATCAAAGCATCCCCTACCTTGCGTTTAATTAATTCTTCTGGCTGCACAGCTATAAACTTAGAAGGAATTCTGCGTAAAGGATGGCCAGGACTCCATTCCGCTCCTGATTGAACAGGAATAACCCGGTTAACAAACCCAGTATTTCCGTTTCTTTGATTGCTTAGCATTTTAATTATTGTTCAGCCAACATTTCAATTTCGCCATTTTCCAGCACGTTTCTAGTAGTGCTGTACCCGAAATACGCGAAATGATCTTCAAATACACATGCTTGATTTTCTTGTTTCAGCCTGTCCAAATTTTGTCCCAGTGAAGCGGCGACTGAACCACCATAAAAGTCACCTATGACTTCAATCTCTCCAGTCTTGTCATTAAACTGCAGACCAAGATCATAACCGTTTGATTGTGGATTTACAGCTACCAAAGGATACTTGGTACTTTTAGCCTCGTCATAACTATATGTACGGGCAGTACTGTTTTCTTTGAGGGACCAGCCTAGGTTTTCAAAAGCTCTGCGAAGAGAGTCTTTTTGATCAATTTTAAATTTAGCGTCTAATTTCACAGAATGTGACATAATATTATATTCCTATAAACGTTTGCATTTCTCGGGTAAGCATTTCATCTTTAGGTTGAACTGCTACATCCGTTACTTTAGTTTTGTTATTGTATATTGAGGCTTGGATAAATTCAATCAATTCCTTTTTAGGAACGTTGCAAATTTTTCCAACTAATGTTTTTCCATCTAATTGTCTTACTTCACCTTTAAAGACGAATGTTTCTTCTCCAGTTTCATTGCTTTTATCTATACTAGCATTATGATCGTATTCTACATTAACCAGCATGTCCAACGCTTCACTAACAGGCAAACTTACAATTTCTCTAGAACCAGCTGTTTTAATATAAATCAAGGATATAGGCCAAATCGTGCCTTCAAATAATACCATAATTAGAATATACTCTCTCCATTCCAAGTGTTATCCGGCCAGTCTAGGTCGTGAAGTTTAATCAACTCTGGCAAACATTCAGCCCAAAGTTTATTACCCTCATCCAAAAGTTTATTACCCTCAACCCAAAGTTTATTACTCTCATCCCAAAGTTTACCACCCTCAGCCAGAAGTTTCTCACCCTCAATAAACTTCTGAGGCAATTCTACTCTAACCGGTCTGAAGTTCCTGAGTCTAACCGCTTGCTGATTCTCGGGTTTTTCATTTAGAATGTAATTTACTCTATTCATCCAAGGTTCGGTTAATTGCTCTATTAGAACCGAATGATGGCAAGTCCAAGCAAATTTAGCATCTGGATAGGCTTCAAAGGCCAGCTTGCA
>Ga0182030_10014106_pt1 | contig 15820 bp, 17 predicted proteins | sample 812S3MmetaG_FD_121299 | JGI IMG/M metagenome (GOLD analysis project Ga0182030, IMG submission 121299) | Permafrost microbial communities from Stordalen Mire, Sweden - 812S3M metaG (Illumina Assembly) | ecosystem: Environmental > Terrestrial > Soil > Wetlands > Permafrost | place: Sweden...
TCATATGATTAAAATCATCCTTTTACTATGATTATTAGGCTTAGCTTTATAACATCAGTTTATAATCTGTAATCAAAAAATATTTATATTTTATGAGAGAAAAACATATGACTCAATGCGGATTGGATTTTAAGCGCCTTTTTATTATTACATTCTTACTGGCGCTTGCATTTATTTTTGTTCGTTCGTTTGCGCAAAGCACTCCATGGGTAGCACCTAAAGATGCTGACAACGTGAAGAACCCATTGGCGGGAAATGCCAGCTCGGTTGCTGAAGGAAAGACTTTGTATGTTGCCAATTGCGGGCCTTGCCATGGCGATAAAGGCAAGGGAGATGGCCCGGCAGCACAAGGATTAAATCCCAAGCCTGCAGATCATACATCGGTTTCCGTGCAGAGCCAGACAGATGGTGCTATTTTCTGGAAACTCTCCGAGGGGAGAACTCCAATGCCTTCGTACAAAAAAATATTTTCTGATCAGCAAAGATGGGAACTTGTAAATTTTATTCGCACGCTGGCAAAAGGTGCAAAAAAGAAGTGATATTTCATATATCATGTTTGCCCTGGCGGATCAACCAGGTTTGTTTGGGAGTAATAAATAATTTTTTCAGCTCTTTAATTTTCAAACTCGTTTTACACGAAATAAAAATACAAATATGAAACGTTCATTTCATTTTATAATAGTTATTACTTGCATCAGCCTTTTGGCTGTTCAATGTACTTCAAATCAGCAACCGGCCAACAATGATGGTTCGGCCGCAACTGATAGCAATGCCACCAAAGCAAAATCAGATACAGTAGTAGTTCTTGCCGGAATCAATTCGAAAGGCGTAGGACGGTTTAAAAATATTCAACTCACCCATCCTTTGGATGAAAAGATGGCATCCAACGGTCAGGATATTTACCAGACAAAATGTTTTGCTTGCCATAAACTTACTAATGAGTTGCTGGTTGGTCCCGGCTGGTATGGAGTTACAAACAGAAGGACACCAGAATGGATCATGAACTGGATCACTAATACGAAAGTGATGCTGGATAAAGATCTTGCGGCACAAGCCGATATGGTAGTATGCCTGATAAGAATGCCCAATCAGGATCTCAGCGATGAACAGGCGAGAGAAGTGCTTGAGTTCATGCGCAAAAATGACGGGAAAAATTAGCTAAGGTTTTGAATCGGTCTTTTTGTTTGTGCACGGGCAATAATAATCAAAATAGCGCCAGCGAATAAGCCAGTACCTGCTCCCAAAAGCAGCCATGGGAATAAAACACTTCCGGGAATAAACATCGTTGTTAATCCTTGTGCAAACAATAAAATTTCATTGAGAATAACGGCTAACGACAGAGTGATCAATGCGGCTCTTGTTGAAGCTTTTGTTGCATCCAGCAAATTTATTTTTGCAAAAAAAGCAAGAATAAAAAGCGTAACAAACCCCAGGAATACCAGGTGCAGAAACCCCATGATGATTGGCCTGTTCCCGAATATCGCATTGCCTATTACCGGGAAAATAGTGAAGCATTGCAAAAACAGTTTTAGCAGGAACGCACTCATAGATAGAAATATCAGAATGCGGATCACTGGTTTTTCTTCACGATAATTAGTAAGCAGCGAATTTGAGACAACCAGAAATAGGAAACAGGTGAACAGAAGCAGCGAGCTGCCTGCAATTGCTATGATGCGAAAAACCGGTTTGGGGTCTTGCCAGAGATAAGAAAGAAATAGTGAGGGTATAATTGAAATGCAAAGAACAAGCGAAAATCTGTAAACTTTCTTTTGCGTTTTCTCTGTTATATAATTGGCAATATGGTTAAACAGCAAAGCAAATATGGCCAAACTGAAAAACCCGTTATATTGAAAATGCAAATAAGTGAATAAGGCATCCCTGTATAGAAAAGCTTCGAAAGATTTGGAAAAATAAATATAAACGATAATGAATGATCCTGCGGAAGACAATATCAGGCATGCCATGGATGAGATGGCCAGAAGCAACACTGGTCTCACTGGTTTTGCTTTGATGATATCTATTATAAATGTGACACTGAAAATGTATGTCACCAATATAAAGGTTGTAGAAAAAAGTATTGAGATGCTGTTATACCCCTGTAAAAAGAAGGTAATCAACATGCCCCAAGCACTCAAAGCTATCCCGGTAAACAGCCATTGGTAGATGTTCTTTTTATTTAAAGCTTCTGGCAGCAATTCATAAACCATCAGCACCATGATTGCCAGAGTTACCCAGCCTCCAAACGTAAAATGCGAATGACCTTCAAGTAAATGATTATAATTTATAAGAGGAAGTGCAAAGAGGATTTTACTTCGCAACACAACGCCTAGCAAGGCTACTACAACAAGGTTGAGTATTGCAATATCAATCCATTTGCTTTTTTTAGTCATGAGCTGTTGCCAAAGCCTGTAATCTATTGAAAAAAATGATCACGAAGTATGATTGGGATCATTTGTGAGGGATTGACTTCATGATTTTTTAATCAACTTTTGGAATGATCATCTCCTTCCTTGAAAAAAGTTATCCGGAGTATGGACGGTGATTTTCCCGCTACTGATATTCTTCATCAGCTAATATGGAAAGATAGCGTACCTATAAAATTTACTGTTCCTGATTTGCTATCGGTACCCAGAACACGACGCTGCCGTCATGTTGCAACTCGTAATGAATATCTTTGGGCATTCGCTTCGGTTCTATCGTTTCGGAGCGATCGGCAACATTTGTGTAGCCATTTTTCTTCATCACTTTGATAATTTGCGTTTTCACGGTATTCATTTCTGCATCTGCAGGCCCATCGAAATTAACCCTGATAAGGGTTGCCTTATCTGGGAAAGTATTGAAAAATACAGTCAAGCTATTTTCATTTGCGTCTCTTGGTATTATACCGTATTTGCTAACGAATGGTTTATTTGCTGATTCACTGGCGGGTGTAGAGTTGCCGGCGTTATTTGCCTTTGTGATGACTGGCGCATTGTTGCCAGTTGCGGATGTTGCTGTATCTTTTAAAGAAGCAACTTTTTCTTTTGTCTTTCTTTCTGCTTTTTTTGTTGCTGTTGTAACTGTTGCAGCATTATCAGTTTGTGTTTTTTGGGCCTGTCCAGATATATTGGCTGCATTATTTCTGTTGATGGCGGTGCTGTCGGCTTTCGCTGAGCTGTCGGCGGCTGCTTCTGCCGCGGCTTTTGTTGTGTCCGGTACTTTATTTTCTTTATCCTCATTTTTGCAGGATACAATTGAAACTAAAGCCAATAAAAAAATCAGTTTACTGTAGAAAGATGCCTTATTCATATGCCTGGTATTTAAGCTATCAAGATAATATGTTATTCTTGAAAGAACAATATGAAAACACTTGGAAATTTGAATTAAACGTCATAATCCAAATATTTTAAAACGAATTACTTCAACCGCTTCCTTCTGTCTGGAGACAATCACATACATATATCCATTATAAACGAGGGTATGCGGATAACCATATTGGCCTTCTTTCCATAAACCTTGTTTTTTGAGAGCATAAGGTTTATCCGCTATTATATATTGCTTATTGAAAAATTTCCCATTGGTTGAAATGGCCAGCACAAGGGGCGATCTTTCAGAGCGATGAAGCGTGTCCGGAATCCCCACGTAATAAAAACGGCCATCCGGCAATTTGCCAAAATGGAATTTGCTGTCATTATCAGTAAAAGATGTTTCCACAGGCAAACTCCAGTGAGAGCCATTGTCTGTGCTTACGGTCATCCATAACCGCCCCCTCCATCCATCATCTGTAGCCCGAAGAAGCATGTATATATTGCCATTATCAGTTTGAAAAAATGAGCCTTCGCATAATGGGGGCAAATGCATTTTTCCCGCGGGATATTCGTAGGTGTCGGGGTTATCTTCTTTATAGAGCGAATCGTTATAGAAACTGCTCATCTTCCAGCCGGTAAGACCACTGGGGTCATCTGTGTAGGGAAAAGTGAAATTCCCGCTGATAATGAGCCGGCCGTTTGCAATAGCCTGCGGCCCATGGTTTGGGTTTACGGGAACATGCATATCTATTGCATTGCTCCAATGTAAGCCGTCAGTTGTTGTTTTTGCCCAGAGATGAGTATTTGTTCTGTGCACTGAATACTCTCCATAGTAAGCAACAAGCGTGTTGCCATATTGATGGAAACCTGCAGCAGTCAGAATATTGAGTGTATCCTTTTTATAAACTGAGGGAAATGCTAAAACTGCTGGTTTGTTCCATTGAATAAAATCCGATGATGTTGAAATATCAACTCTTTGGCCGGGCGCATCTTCATCTATCATGCCATTGCTCCAGATGGCAATAAATTTATTTTTGAAATGAGTGATGGAAGCGTGATGCGAATAAAGCCATGCCGTATCTGGTTCATAAATCATCGCTCGTTCAATAGCAAGCCTTGGTAAATTTTTTTCAGCGTGGTAATTGTTTTTTATTTCCTGATTTTGCGCTACACATATATTTCTCAGGGCAAAAATCAATATAAATAAAAAGCTATCCCTGAATATATATTTGGCTGTCACATTTCTTTTCATCCTATTTTTAAATGTTGGTTCATATTATACAATACCATTTATCGCTCTCAAATTACTTATTAAATTTTATGAGAAATAAATTACTGGCTTTTGTTTTTTGTTTGCTGTGCAATAGTTCGTTCAGCCAATCTGTTCTCCCGTATAAAAACCCGTCTTTGTCTGTAGAAGAAAGAGTGAAAGACCTGTTGTCGAGAATGACACCAGTAGAGAAATTCTGGCAACTGTTTATGATCCCGGGCGAGGTTGGGAAAGGTGATGAAGAAAAATATAAAAACGGAATATTTGGTTTTCAGGTAAGCGCTGCTTCTAAAAACGGGGATGCGGCACAGCAAATGCTCAGGTACAATGCATCGGAGGATGCGGTATCATTAGCAAAAAAAATCAATAGCATTCAAAAATATTTTATTGAGAAAACAAGCCTGGGCATTCCCATCATTGCTTTTGATGAAAGTTTGCACGGACTGGTGCATGATGGCGCTACTTCATTCCCGCAGGCAATTGCCTTAGCCGCAACATGGGACACAGCATTGGTGCATAGTGTTGCCAACGCGATAGCGACAGAAACAAAAATGCGCGGCATCAGGCAAATACTTTCCCCGGTGATAAACATTGCAAGTGATGTGCGATGGGGCAGGGTAGAAGAGACATATGGCGAAGATCCGTTCCTTACGTCAGAAATGGGCGTTGCGTTTATCAGTGCATTTGAAAAAATGAATATCATAACTACGCCAAAGCATTTGATTGCTAACGTAGGCGACGGTGGCCGCGACAGTTATCCGATTCATTTTGATGAAAGGTTGCTGGATGAAATTTATTTGCCACCATTCAAAGCCGTATTTGAAAGAGCGGGCACACGTTCCGTTATGACTTCTTACAATTCATTAGATGGCACTCCCTGCTCTGCCAATGACTGGCTGTTGAATAAAAAATTAAAAACCGAATGGGGCTTTGCCGGCTTTGTGATATCTGATGCCAGTGCGGTGGGTGGTGCCAATGTGCTGCATTATACTTCGAAAGATTACCCCACATCCGGGCAGCAGGCAATCTCAGGAGGTCTGGATGTGATTTTTCAGACAGCGTGGGAGCATTACAAGTTATTCATCCCTCCATTTTTGAATGGCGGTATTGATGCAAAAAGAATTGATGATGCCGTGTCGAGGGTGCTTCGCGCAAAATTTCAGTTAGGCTTGTTCGAGCATCCATATGTTGATGAAAAAATGGCTTCAAGGTTTTCAGATGACCGCTTGCATAAAGCCATTGCTGAAAAAGCTGCGCTTGAATCCATTGTACTGTTGAAGAATGAAAAGAATATTCTTCCTTTTTCGAAAAATATAAAATCAATTGCTGTCATTGGTGCGGATGCTACAGAAGCAAGGCTGGGTGGATACAGCGGCCCCGGAAATGGGAAAGTGAATATACTTGATGGCATAAAAAAGCGTGCAGGCAATGCCGTTCATGTTTCATATGCTTCCGGCTGCGGCAGAAATAATGAAACATGGGTAGCAGTTCCAAAGGATTATTTAAGTCATCTTGTAAACAATAAAATTGAAAATGGATTGAAAGGCGAATATTTCAACAATATCACGTTGACGGGTATCCCAAAGATTACAAGGACTGATGCAGATATTAATTTTCAATGGACATTATTTTCTCCTGAACCGGAGATCAACCTTGATTTTTATTCCGTTAGATGGACCGGAAAAATTCATTCGCCCAAAACAGGGCACTATAAAGTCGGGCTGGATGGCAACGACGGTTATCGTTTGTATATTGACGGGAAGTTGATTGTTGACAAATGGGAGAAGCAATCGTTTCATACCGTATTGTCCGATTTCTTTTTTGAACAGGGCAGGGAATATGATGTGCGCATAGAGTTTTATGAGCCGGTTGGCAATGCGCATATTAAACTGATCTGGAATATGGGTTTGGCTGATGATGCAGAAAAGAAGATTGACGAGGCCGTTGCAATTGCTAAGCAATCTGATGTAGCTGTGGTTGTTACAGGCATTGAAGAAGGCGAATTCCGCGACAGGGCAATGCTGAGCCTTCCGGGAAAGCAGGAAGAACTCATCAACAAGATTGCAGCGACGGGTAAACGGGTTGTAGTGCTGCTTGTTGGCGGCAGCGCTGTCACGATGAATAACTGGATTGATAGAGCAGATGGTATTGTTGATGTCTGGTATCCCGGCGAAGAAGGTGGCACTGCGACAGCGAAGGTTTTATTTGGTGATTATAATCCTGCAGGAAGGTTGCCTGTCACTTTTCCTTTGTCAGAAGCGCAACTGCCACTCGTATATAACCACAAACCCACAGGTAGGGGCGATGATTATAATAACCTGAGCGGGCTGCCGCTTTTCCCTTTTGGATATGGATTGAGCTATACAAAATTTGACTACAGTGAAATGAAATTTAAAAAAAATAATGTTTCAATAAATGATTCTGCTATTGTAACATGCAAAGTAAAAAACGTGGGTAGCATAGAAGGCGATGAAGTAGTTCAATTATATATAAGAGATTTGCTCGCCAGTGTTACAAGACCTGTGATGGAATTAAAGGGTTTTCAAAGAATACATTTGTTGCCGGGGCAAGCCAAAGAGATTTCATTTGCAATCACGCCAGCCATGTTAAGCATGCTGGATAAGGATTTGAAAACGGTTGTTGAACCGGGTGATTTCAGGATCATGATCGGCGCATCATCGAGAGATATACGGTTAAAAGAAACACTGACAGTGCATGAATAATATAAAGAACCCTGTTAGGTTTTGAATACTTCGGCAACAAAACCTTACAGGGCTTGGAAACTATGCTGCTTTGATTTTTGAATGCCGTCTTTTTTTGTAAGCGATGAATAAGATAGTTACTAAAGCAAGAACCGGCCATAAGGAAACCAATCCGAGCAGCAGATTGCCAACCCATTTTAAACCTTCTGAAAATGATTCGCTGATCTTGTTCAGATAAGTAGGTTCTCGTTCGACTACAGCGCCCGCATCTATAACCTGATAAAAGCCGATATTGATTGTGCTGAATGCAGAAGAGTGGTTCAGGTATTCGACTCTCCCTGCTGCTGACTCAAGTTGTTCCTGTATCCCGTTGATCTCACTTTGCACCTGCAATATTTCATCCATGTTTTTTGCCTGCTTCAATAAATCAAGATAGCGAAGCCTTACTTGCTTTTTGGCTTCAATCCTTGATTTTGTGTCAACCATTTCCGAAGTGACGTTTTCGGAAGTAATTTTTTTCTCGACGATTTTTTCACCACCTTCTGTGAGTTTGCTCACTGCATCTTCAAACTGGTCAACTGGTACTTTTATGGAGACTGTGTTTTCGATTTTATAGGAAGATTCATTTTGTTCTTCCTGCGATACATAGCCACCAAATTGTTTAACAGTTTGATGAAGCAGGTTATTGAAAACTTTATAGTCTTTCACTTCCAGATTGAGATTTGCGGTCTTTATTATTTTTTTGTCCCAGTCAACTTTTGTTTCATGCGCGGTTTTTTGAGATGGAGATTTTTGTTTCTGCTCTTTTGGATTTTCTTCAGGCTTATCCGCGAAAGCTTTTGATGCAGAATCGAAGTTTGCACTAAGCTTGTCTTGTAATTGATATGAAATGGGAGCAGATTTTTTTCTAATTCTTCTTCTTTTACCTCTTTGTTTAAATTTTTCGATTTGTTTTGGGGAGAATTATTACACGCAATAAAGACCATTATCATTGACGCAGATAGCGTCATGAGCCAAAAGGATTTCATGATTAATTTTTTAGGTGATTGTTGTTAAGATGCGCGAAGATCAATTTTGCATAATGTGCTTATCAATTTCTTATTGATACTTAAAACACAAAAAATGTAACCTGATGGAAAAGTTAATACAATTGTAATTTGAGAAGATAGAATGGTTGCAAACTGGAAATTGTTCTTACTGATGAATATTGCAAAATAGGATTTCTTAAGTAAAAGAGTGAGAATCCACTAATCGAAGAATCGAAGGAAGCGATGTTGAATTAATAGATGGGGCTTATTACATAAAAATAATTATTTCTCTTCCGCCAATTCCAAAACTCTTTCCCATTCCTTTTCAGTCACAGGCTGTACTGATAGCCTGCCTAATCGAACAAGTGCCATCTCGGTAAGGCGCTTATCTTTTTTGATGGTATCAAGCGAAACCGGGTTTTTAAGTTTTTTATAAGGCTTAAGTCCAACGGCCACCCAGCCTTCTTCATCTGCGGTTGTGTCAGGGAAAAATTCTTTATCTACTTTTGCTATCCCAACAATCTCCTTTCCTTCATTGCTATGATAATAAAAGACTTCATCCCCTTTTTTCATTGCTTTCAGATGTATACGCGCTGCATAGTTCCGGACTCCATCCCAGGTGGTTTGTTTGTCTTTTTGAAGTTGTTCCCAACTATAAACAGATGGTTCTGATTTGACAAGCCAGTATGCCATGATGAATTGTTTTGGCAAATATATTATAAAAGTTTTCAGTTGCCACTTTGCAGTTTCAAGATTAATAATAAGCTGATTTGTTTTGTGTTTAGTTTTTTGTGACCAGATTGCTTCATTGATTAAACCAAAATCAATTCTTCATTTAGCCATTTTCAACTTCTAACTTTTTTTTCTCATCCATAAATCTGATACTTCTCAGTTCACGTAAGTAATGCTGAACGTTACATGTAACAACCTGTTGTAAAATTTTGAAAAACATTTTAAAGAACAAACAATTAATTTTTATGAAATCAATTAAATCTTTCGCGCTGATGATTGCAGCGGCATTTTTAGTAAACCCATCATTTGCACAAATGGAGAAAACGGTTGAAGTTGGTGGAGCTCCAATGTATCCTTCAAAAAATATCGTGGAGAATGCGATCAATTCAAAAGATCACACTACGCTGGTAGCTGCTGTCAAAGCTGCCGGTTTAGTAGAAACTTTGGAAAGCACAGGGCCTTTCACTGTGTTTGCCCCGACGAACGAAGCATTTGACAAGCTGCCTAAAGGCACGGTGGAGACTTTGGTTAAACCAGAGAACAAACAGACTTTAACGGGCATTCTTACATACCATGTGGTTGCCGGTAAACTGGATTCAAAGACATTGGCTGAAAAAATTAAGGAGGGTAATGGAACAGCAGAACTGACCACTGTTGCAGGCGGTAAACTATGGATAATGATGAAAGGGAATAAAATAATTTTGAAAGACGAAAAAGGCGGATTGGCTCAGGTCACTATCAAAGATGTTTACCAGAGCAATGGCGTGATACATGTTATCAACACGGTATTGATGCCTAAGAGTTAAAAGCCAGTAGTCAGGAGACCGGGGTTGCAGGTGGTTCTGAATAAATCCTGCTGATATGAAATTTAAAAGCTGTGCAATTGCGCAGCTTTTTTGTTAAAATATTTTTTTGTCGGCATCTTTTTGATTTCATTATTCGTAATGATGATAAGCTGATGAGCGATACGAAGATAATTAACCTGATTTAAAATTTGCGACAGGTTGTTTTTAAGGGTTGCCACCTGCTTGCTTTTGCAATGTAGGTGGCTTTTTATTTTATAATAGCCACAGATTGCACAAAAAGATCAGAGAACGTTCTTTCAGATATTTTTTTGGAATTACTATAATGCTACAGATTCTAAGATACCTGATCTTCAAGAAAAATTATTTGTATTCATCTGTGCTTAAACATTTGCCAGCACATCTGCGATATGCATAGCTTTCAACTGGTAGCCTTTCTTGCGAATATATCCATCTATATGCATGAGGCAGGATAGGTCGGTAGAGATGATATAATCGGCTCCTGTTGCCAGCGCATTGGTGACTTTCTGTTCAGCCATCGCTACCGAAATGGGCTCGAATTTTACGGCAAAAGTTCCCCCGAAGCCACAACAGGTTTCTACATCATTCATTTCAATCAGTTCGAGGCCTTTCACATTGCTTAACAATTTTCTGGGCTCCTGTTTTATCTTGCATTCCCGCAGGCCGGCACATGAATCGTGATAAGTTGCTTTGCCATTCAGGGTTGCGCCTGTATTTTCAACCTGTAGCACATTCACCATAAAATCAGTAAACTCATAAATACGCTTCTGCAAATCCTTTACATCATTGTGCACCGAAGAATTATCAAATAATTTGGGATAGTAATTTCTCACAAAGCCAACACATGATGCGCTTGGAGCTACAATATAATCGCTACCTGAAAAGTCTTTGATGAATTTGGAACACACTTCTTTTGACTCATCCCAAAAGCCGGCATTGAATGCCGGTTGCCCGCAACAGGTTTGGTGGGTATTGTATTGAACAATGCATCCGGATTTCTCCAGCACTTTCACCATATTGAAAGCAGTTTGCGGGTAAAGCTGGTCAACAAAACACGGTATAAAAAGTTGTACGTTCATTTTTGATAATCAAAGGACTGTTATATTTTCTGAGCTATAAGTCATAAAAAATATTAAATCCAATAGTATGAAGTCTGTCTTTTTCAAGACCGATCTTATAATAAGCTCCAGCGGTAAGGCCATGTCCATGCCAACTTTCATTGGCAGATCCAAACCGAAAGCCTGCCCTGAATAAAGGCCCATAAGAGGAGCCATCATAATCTGAATAGCTGCTTCCGGAAATGCTGACTTTATTGTAACCAAAACCTGCACCAAAATATCCGCCAAATGACCTGTCGTTTTCTTTGGTTGACTTGCAGCCAATATTATAATCAATCACCAGCGGAATATCATAAGAAAAGAGTATTCCTGCATCATTACCGTCCGTATTTGAAACCAGCCCGATGCCGATGCCCACAGGGGCGCCAATACTTAAAGAGCTGTTTTCATTTTCAACAAAATTATATCTGGGGAAATAGGTCAGATTAGTTTGTTCAAGCCCAAAGCTTTCATATCCACCGTTTGCATAGTGAAGTGTGCCTTGTAAAACTGAAATGGTTGGTCCAAAACTATGCATCAGGCTCTGCGCAGATATTTTCATGCCGGCTGATAAAATTAAAAAAAATACAATTAAAGGTTTTTTCACAAAATGTAGTTTAATGATTAAAAATAACCGATTTTACAATTGCATATTCATCATCTTTAAAGCTGTTATTGCCGCTTCCTCTCCCTTGTGTCCATGCTTGCCACCGATCCTTTCATCTGCTTGCTGCTGATTGTCTACAGTTAGCACGCCAAAAATAGTTGGCATCGGCAGCATTAGATTGAGCTGGACAACGCCATCTGTAACTGCTTTGCAAACATAATCAAAATGAGGTGTGTCTCCACGTAAGACACAACCCAATGCAATAAAAGCATCAGGCTTTTTTTTCTTTGACTTTTTATTTCTCTCCCAATAATTTTTTATGGCAAAAGGAATTTCAAACGCACCAGGCACGTTGATCACCTTTATATTTTTTACACTGTATTCGATTAGTTTTTTTCTGCATCCATCTTCCAGGGCACTCACGATTTTTTCGTTCCATTCGGTTCGCACAATAACAACACAGGCATCCTGTAAATTCAGAATGCCTGTGCCTTGTAATAATTTACTGTTGCTTATTTCCGCCATAATTATTTAAAGATACAAGGAACAAGGTTCAGGGCACAAGACAAACTTCTGATATTTTTATGTTGCAGCATAAAAACTTTGTGTCTTTTAACTTGTGCCTTACTTTTTTATTTCACTACTCCCAATCTCGCGAGGTATTTATCAATATCAGTGCCTCTTTGAGTTGTTGGATATTTATCTTTGATGGCCTGGTACATTTCTATCGCTTCTTTTGTTTTGCCCATACTTTCATATAGGTATCCGGCACGGAATAAATATTCCGGAGAAAGCACTTCATCCTTTTCGAAAAATGTTCCTGCTTTTTTATACTCATCCACTGCATCCTCTTTTTTGTTTTCCTCGGAATAAGCATCGCCAAGCAGTCCATAAGCCCTTGCCTGTAATTGCTCCGCAGACGTAGAAAAGTCTTTCAGGTATTTAACAGCGTTATTGTAATCACCCAATTTAAGATAGCAACTGCCTGCATAAAATGATGCGAGGTTGGCAGCTTTTGTACCCCCATATTTTGCAACGATTTTAGCAAAGCCTGCATTGATATTGTCTCCGTTCAATGCAAGTTTCACAGAATCCATGCGGTAATATTCTTCAGCATGGTACATGGCTTCCATAGCCTTTTTTTCATTTGGTTCCTGAACGAAATTTTTATACCCAAGAAAACCAACGATGATGATCACGATCCCTCCGATGACATAGCCAATCAGTTTGCCATATTTGTTCCAGAATTGCTCCACTTCTGCCACTACATTTTTCTCTTCTTCAATATGAGCAGGCTTTTTAATCTCTGACATTTTTATTTTTGTTTGATTTTTTATTATTCGGTAAAACAATTTCCACTTTCATTTAGTCAACGATAAATGGATAATTCGTATCCAGATAAACATCTTTCAACACTTCATCATCATCGGGCCATGGGGATTCCTCGGCAAATCTTACTGATTCATTTACGGTGTCGTTAATTCGTTTATTGATAACCTCTATATCCTGTTGAGTGGCAAATTTCTCTTTTAATATCGTATCTAAAACCTGCTGTATGGGGTCACGCTGTTTGTATTCTTCCACTTCTTCTTTGGTGCGGTATTTTTGTGGGTCAGAAATAGAATGCCCTTTATAGCGATAAGTTTTTATTTCAAGCAATGTCGGGCCGCCACCTTCTCTGGCTCTTTTTACTGCTCTTGAAACGCCTTCATGCACTGCCTCAGCGCTCATTCCGTCAATGGAATCGCCGGGCATTTCATAGGCGTCTGCCAGTTTATAAATATCCACCACGTTGGAAGTTCTTTCAACAGAAGTCCCCATTGCGTAGTTATTATTTTCGCATATAAAAATTACCGGCAATTTCCACAGCATCGCCAGGTTAAATACCTCATGCAGCATCCCCTGACGTGCAGCGCCATCACCAAAAAAGGTAAGGGAGACATTATCAGTACCTTTGTATTTCTCTGCAAAAGCAAGGCCGGCGCCGGTGCCGATTTGCGCACCAACAATACCATGACCACCAAAAAAATGTACATCAACGCCAAAAAAGTGCATGCTTCCACCTTTGCCTTTTGCGGCTCCGGTTGATTTGCCATAAAGCTCAGCCATACATGCATTAGCGCTCACGCCTTTTGAAAGTGCCAGGCCATGATCGCGATAACCGGTGATAAAAGGGTCTTCCGGGCGTGTAGCTGTCATGCAGCCCGCCGCAATGGCTTCCTGGCCAATATACGCGTGGAAGAACCCCCGGATTTTGCCATCCATTTTATATTTTTCCTCAGCCATCAGCTCGAACTGACGGATAAGTTGCATCAACTCGTACCAGTACAGATATGTTTCTTTAGAAAATTTAGTGGCCACTTTTGCTAAAATTTAGGTTGGCAAAGATAAGGGGTTAGGTGGAATTTTTTATAGAAAGTCGGAAAGTCAGGAAGTCGGAAATGTCTGAAAGAAATTCAGGTTTCAAACAATTTGCCCGCTCCCGGATTTCCTGACTTTCCGCCTTTCGGTGTTATCTTGCAGCACCTTGCACCGATTAAATTCCATATCACTCGTCCAGTTTAAAAATTATCGTCAGGCTTCCTTTAGTTTCAATCAGCGCATTGTTGGCATTTGCGGTCGCAATGGGGTTGGCAAGACCAATCTGCTGGATGCAATCTATTATCTATGTTTCACAAAAAGCTATTTTACCAAATCTGACATGCAAAATGTTAATTATGGTTCACAGGGTTTCAGGATAGAAGGAACATTTGACATGGGAAGCCAGTTAAAAAATATTGTCTGTATTTTGAGAGAAACGGCCAGGAAAGAATTTTCAGTGGACAATGAGCTATACGAAAAATTTTCAGCGCATATCGGGAAATTCCCTTGTGTAATTATAACCCCGGATGATGTACAGATCATCACAAATGGCAGCGAAGTGCGCAGGCGTTTTATAGACGCGTTGCTGTGTCAGTTGGATGCAAGGTATATGCAAAGCCTGATGGAGTACAATAAGCTTTTACAGCAGCGCAACAGCCTGTTGAAAGCATTTGCAGAAAGAAAACAACATGATTACAACCTTTTGGATGTATATGATGAACAACTTGTAAAGGCAGGGAACGATGTTTTTGGAAAGAGAAATTTTTTTTTGAAAGATATGTTGCCGGTTATAAAAAGATTTTATTCGCAGATAGCCGGGGTTGAAGAGCCTGTTGAGATAAAATACGAGAGCCAGTTGCAGGATGCTTCATTTGAGCGCTTATTAAAGCAATTTCGTGACAGGGATCTATTGCTGCAGAGAAGCACCATCGGCATTCATAAAGATGATATCGAAATGACAATGAATGGCCAGCCGTTCAAAATCACCGCCTCTCAGGGGCAAAGAAAGAGCCTGCTGTTCGCATTGAAGCTGGCTGAATTTGAAATATTGAAAAAAGAAAAAGGTTTTGCACCGATTTTGCTGCTTGACGATGTTTTTGAAAAATTAGATGAGATCCGGATGGATAACCTGCTTGACTGGACATGCATCCAAAACAGCGGGCAGATTTTTATAACGGATACACATGAGGAAAGGATGAAAAACCACCTTGGAAAATTGGCCGTAGGTTATCAGTTGATTAATATTTGAAGTGATGCCTGATGTTGGTTGACCTACTGCAATTCAGTAAATTCCTCGTGTTTAAGAACTGCCAACTGTTAACTATCTTTGCCCCATGGGCGAATACTCGATGGCTGACGCCATGAAACAATTCTTAAAGCAAAGCCGTATTAAAGGCCATATCCAGGCTTTTCAGGTCGAAGAAGCCTGGGAAAAAATTATGGGAAAGACCATCGCCAAATACACAGAAAACATTCATATTCACGGCCAGGTTCTTTATATCACAACGACTGTAGCACCGCTCAAAAATGAACTGATGTTTCAGAAAGAAAAAATCATTGAACGGGTGAATGAAGCACTTGGCGAAAAAGTGATCAAGGACGTTGTGATTAGGTAGTTTTCAGTCAATGCCCAATCCCTGACAATTATTTAGAAATACACGATCGGCATATCGCGACGGCCATCAATAATCCCTCACTGCTCGCGCAATTCATTTAAACTGATTATCGCTCTCTCAAAATCTGCATCGCTCCATTTGTTGATGATTGTTCCGTTTTTTATCAGATACATGGTAGGATTCACTCTGGCGGCGGTTTTTATCGCAGTCGCATCGCATTTTAAAATTGTTGCATCATTGCTCAATGCATTTTTATCAACAAACGATTGCAACTGTTCTGCATTGGATGTGATAAA
>Ga0182030_10014107_pt1 | contig 15820 bp, 15 predicted proteins | sample 812S3MmetaG_FD_121299 | JGI IMG/M metagenome (GOLD analysis project Ga0182030, IMG submission 121299) | Permafrost microbial communities from Stordalen Mire, Sweden - 812S3M metaG (Illumina Assembly) | ecosystem: Environmental > Terrestrial > Soil > Wetlands > Permafrost | place: Sweden...
CCCATCTCCACCGTCCCCCCCAACCCCTGTAGCCCGTACGAATTCGCCGAGTCGTCAAAGGCGAAGAAGTCCGTCGTGACCACGTCGGGAACCGGCATGGGCGCCGCGGCGCTGGTCATGATCTGCGGTGCCCTGGCGGCTTTTGGCAGGTGGGAAACATTCGCCTGAATCAGCTTTTCCGCCTCCGCAACCGAAGCATGAGTGAGCGCGGAGCATGGATAGACGCTGGCGTGGAATGGCTGCGATTTGAAGGATTTAAGGCAGTCGAAGCGAACGAATTGGCCGCACAGCACATCGCCCAGTTCGACGGCCGCACCAATTCCCCCCGCCGTTCCGGTGGTGATAATGAGCTTTGGCGCAGCCTCGGCGATGATCTGCGCCCACAGTTTAGCAATGGGCATCTCGGGACCGTCCTGGCTCAGGTGCAGTTCCGACTTCATGCAGATCACCCGCTTGCCGGCGATCAAGGTCAGAAAGTAGCTGCCCAGGCGCTTGCTCTCAAGCGACGGCGCGCCTTTGCGAATGATGGGGACAAACTCGGTTTCAAAGTTATGCGTGTACGGGTACCAGGCCGTCTTGCTGGGGTAGCCCGGCGTGAGGGCGTCGGCCAGTGCTTTGGCCTCTTCCACTGTCCAGGTCACCACCACGTAGTCGGCCTGGGGAAGCGGGCTCGCCGGTGCCGGCGCCGGCGCCATCGCCTGGGGCATGGGTGCCTTGCCGGAGGGCCACGGAATGGCCGAAAGTGTGGACGCCATCATGGCAGCCGCCGGGGGAAGCGAGAAAGCGGCATAGGTCTGTGCGTCGTCCGAATCGTACGTGATGATGTGCCGCGAGAGATCCGGTACGGCGGCAGCCGCCACAAGAACGGCTGCGGAAGGCTCCACGCTGGCGGGAAGGCGGGTTTCGTCGTTCATGGTCGCTCCTTTGCTGCTGGCAAAACCGAGGCTGAGTCGATAGCCACGAATTGTATGTCCAATGTGGACGGATGGGACGAAATTCTTTTCCTCGCAGGAAGCGTCAGAGATTGAAAAGGTCGCTTGCTGCTTGGGAATAGGGATGGCAACGGTCGTTGCGTTTCAGCAGGGCGGCGGCTGGCGCCATTCCGGCGCGTTACACCCGCAAACGCCGCCAGGCTTTAGGATGGAAGTAGCGTGCAAACCATACGGGTTGATACACCTTCGGCGAAATATGACGTACTGGCAGGCAGCGGCCTGCTGGAGACGCTGGCGCAGCGGATCGAGCGCGTGGCCGGCCCTCTGCCGCGTCGCGTGTTCGTGCTCACCTCCGGACCAATCTGGGCGCTATGGAGCGAGCGTGTTCTGAAATCATTTCCAGACGAGCCGGTCATTCTGTTTCTGGAGCCGGGCGAAAAATACAAGAGCCTGGGCAGCGTGGAGATGCTGCTGCGCCAGATGGCAGCAGCCGGCGGCGACCGCGGCAGCCTGCTGATCGCCTTTGGCGGCGGTATTGTGGGCGACGTGGGCGGCTTTCTGGCGGCCATCTACATGCGCGGCATCGCCTATGTACAGGTGCCCACGACGTTTCTCGCTCAAGTGGATTCAAGCGTGGGCGGCAAGACCGGCGTGAACCTGCCTGAAGGCAAGAACCTCGTCGGCAGCTTCCACCATCCGCTGGCCGTGTTTGCCGATATCGGCGTGCTGGCCACTTTGCCCGATCGCGAACTGCGCGCCGGCCTGATGGAAAGCATCAAGGCCGGAATCATCCGCGACCGGGCGCTGGCGCGCTACATGGACGAGCACGCCCCCGAAGTGCTGGGCCGCGACCCCAAGGCTCTGGAAAAGGTGATCGCCGCCTCCATCCGCATGAAGGCCGACGTCGTGCACATCGATGAGCGCGAGAACGGCCTGCGCATGATTCTCAACCTGGGCCACACCGTGGGCCACGCCCTTGAGCAGGCAACACGCTACAAAGTGCTGCTGCACGGCGAAGCGGTGGGCTGGGGCATGATTGCCGCGCTCTACCTGGGGCTGCGGCGCAAGACCATCAGCGAGCAGCAGTTCGAGTTGCTGGAGCGGCTGATCTATATTTACGGCCCGCTGCCGCCGCTGAAGCTGAGCGCGAAAATGATCATCGCCGCAACCGGCGCGGACAAGAAAAACGTGGGCGGGGTGCGGCGGTTTGTGCTGCCCGTCGGCATTGGCGATGCGGCCGTTGTGGAAGACGTCACGGCCGCTGAGCTGGAAGCGGCCGTGCAGTACATGCTGGGCCGCGCAGGCGGGAAGTGAGTTTGGATCGTCAGACCAGAATATGCGCCTTAAGAGAGTGTCATCCTGAGCGGAGAGCGGCGCGCTCTTTGCGCCGCACGGAGTCGAAGGATCTGTGGTTGCACGTCGGAAGCAGCCGAACCGCCGATCGGTTCAACAAGCTGGAACACATAGAAGTTTTCCTGAAGTCCTGGAATTGACAAAAGCATGAGCGCAACCGGAGCCAAACCCGCAGGAGCAGCAGACGAAGCGCAGGCCGCGCGCGCCGTGCAGCAGATGTTCGACTCGATAGCCCCGCGCTACGACCTGATGAATCACGTGCTCTCTGCCAGCGTTGATCGCTTGTGGTGGTGGCAGACTGCGCGCAAGTTCCGCGCCATCCTCGCCGAACCCGACGCCGCGGTGCTCGACATCTGCTGCGGTACCGGCCACATGACGCGCGCGCTGCTCAAGGGCCGTCCACGCAATGCTCGCCCCGTGTTGGCCGCGGACTTTGCGCATGAAATGCTGAGCCGCGCCGCTCGCCGCTTTGCACCACACAAGCCGGGAGCGCCTTCCGCAGTTGCGCTTGAAGCCGACGCGCTACACCTGCCTCTGCGCACCGCTTCGCTCGATCTCATCGTCACCGCCTTCGGCTTTCGCAACCTGGCCAACTACGAGGCCGGCCTGCGCGAGTTTTCGCGCGTGCTCAAGCCCGGCGCGCAGTTGGGCATTCTCGACTTCAGCGAGCCCGGCGGCCTCATCGGCAAAGCGTACGGCGTCTACTTTCATCGCGTGTTGCCGACGGTGTGCCGTCTCATCAGCGGCCCCACTGCTGTGGGTCCGTACAGCTACTTGCCCGCTTCCGTGGCAAAATTTCCCGCGCCCCCTGAAATGCTCGCATTGATGCGAGAATGCGGATACACACAGTGCGCATGGCAGCCCTACACCTTCGGAATTGCCGGCCTCTACACTGCTGTTCGCGCCGAATGATGGAAATGCCGAGATGAGTTCGTCCGTTCAAAATCCGTTGGTGATGGAACCCCGCGAGCTTTCTGCGCTCAAGCGCAAAGTCACGCTGAATTCCATGGCCGCCGCCGCAGTAATGACGGTGTTGAAGCTTGCTGCGGGGTTGATGTCTGGCTCCTTGGGTGTGCTGTCAGACGCAGCGCACTCCGCCCTTGACTTGGTCGGCGTCACACTCACATTCTTCTCCGTGCGCGTCAGCGACCGCCCTGCGGATGAGGGCCATACCTACGGCCACGGCAAATTTGAAAACCTCTCCGCCTTTGCCGAAGCCGGCCTCATGGCCATCTCCTGCGCGTGGATAATCTACGAAGCGATGCAGAGGATATTTACTCATAAGCTCATCCTCCATCATTCGCTGTGGCCGGTGCTGGTGCTGCTTGCCTCCGTTGCCGTGGACTGGTGGCGCTCGCGCCGACTGCGCGCAGTGGCAGAGCAGACGGGCAGCCCGGCCCTGGCCACCGACGCATTCCACTTCGCCAGCGACATCTGGTCGACAGTGGCAGTGCTTGCCGGCCTGGGCGCCAGTTGGGCGGGCGCGCGGCTGGGCATTGGTTGGCTGCGCTATGCGGACCCATTTGCGGCGGTGTTGGTGTCGCTCATGATTCTGCGCATGACGCTCTATCTGGGTCGCGAGACCGTCGCCGTGCTCATGGACGAAGTGCCCGCCGAGACGCGCCAGCGCCTGGTGGATGAAGTGGCCAAAGTGCAAGGGGTCATCGCCGTTGAGCAGGCGCGCGTACGCCGCTCTGGCGCCAGCTACTTCGCGGACCTGACCCTGGCACTGCCCCGGCGCTACACATTTGAACACACCGGCGAGCTGGTGCGCGCCGCAACAGACGCAGTGCATCGCGCCCTGCCCTCAGCCGACGTCGTTATCCACACCGTTCCGCGCGAGCCGCGCGCCGAGAGCATCTTCGACCGCGTGCGCGCCGTGGCCGCGCGCAACAACGTGAGCGTGCATGAACTCAGCGTGCAGTCGCATCACGGCCGCCTGCGCGTGGAGCAGCACGTCGAGCTCGACGAAAACATGACGCTGCTCACGGCGCACGGATTCGTAAGCGCCATGGAAGCGGAGATCCTGCGCAACACGCCGGAGATTGATTCCGTGCTCACCCACATCGAGAGCGAGCCGGCCACGATTGAGCAGCCCGAGGAGATGGTCGAAGTCGATCGCAGAATTGAGCTCGCGCTGCGCACCACCGCCAGCCAATTCGCGGAGATTATGGACGTACACGAGATCGTCGTCGGCCGCACTGTCGATCACATCTCGCTCAGTTGCCATTGCACGCTGCCGGATGAGTTGCCCATGCTGCGCGTGCATGAAGTGATCACAGCGCTGGAAGACCGCTTCAAGCTCGAGTGCCCCGAGGTGTATCGCGTAACGATTCACCCCGAGCCGGTGACTGACAATCTGCGGTAGTGTCCTGTCTTTGGAACAATCACCATAAAACGATCTGTCATTCTGAGCGAACGGGGCCCCAAACGCTTTCCAGTTTGGGGGTGGTGAGTCGAAGAATCTGCTTTTCCGCTTTCCCAATTTCCGCGAACGACTTTAGACTCACTACACTAGCTTCTCTTTTAGAGCACTCTGAAAAATGGAAGAGGAGCTCGTAATCCCCTTTGGCCCGTGCCCGCGATCCCTTATAGACTTGAATGGTACGCCAAAAGGAACGCAGATGATTGCACACAGCGAATGGAAGCACGACGACGTCTTTCAAGGAATCGCCGAGAATGGCAACACAATTCTCTTCGACGCCGACGCCGCACACAAGCACGGGCCAAGCCCCATGGAAGCCGTTCTGATGGCGCTCTGCGGCTGCACCAGCGTGGACGTGGTTTCGATCTTGAAAAAGAAGCGGCAGCCGCTGACCGGGCTGCGCGTCTCGGCTGTTGCCGAGCAGGCGTCCATACCGCCGCGTGTGTTCACCAAAATCAAGCTGACCTACGCGGTGAGCGGCAAGCTGAGCCGCAAGGCCGTGGAAGACGCGGTGGCGCTGTCGAAGGAAAAGTATTGCTCCGTTTCGCTGATGCTGGAGAAGGCAGCGGAGATCGATTACGAGATCGTGTTTGTGGATGGTGAGCCCGAACCATGAAGATGCGGCCCATTGCCAACTTCTTTCAGATCGCGTCGCTGCTGATGCTGCTGGTTGCGGTCGCATTGCTTGCGGCCATCACCACCATCCACTTCGCCATTCACGGCGCCGAGGTGCAGGTGCCGCAGTTGAACGGAATGACGGTTGCCGATGCGCGCAGCCAGACCGCGGGCCTGGGACTGAACCTCAATGTGGACAACCGCTACTACTCCGGCGAGGTGGCTGCGGGGCACATCCTCACGCAATCGCCCGCGCCTGGATCGGTGGTGCGCCGCGAGTGGCAGGTGCGCGTGGCAGAGAGCCTGGGTCCGCAAAAGGTTGATGTGCCTGACACCGTGGGCAAAGACGAGCGCGTGGCCGCGTTGACGCTGCGGCGCGTCGGCCTGGAAGTCGGCACCACGGCCAAGCTTCCCTGGGGCAAGGTTCCCGAGGGCACCGTGCTGGCACAGGATCCGCCCGCCCATGCGCAGGGCATTTCGCGGCCCTCCGTGAATCTGCTCGTTGCCGCGCCCGACGATGAAGCCGCCGACGGCTTCCTGATGCCGGACCTGGTGGGCCTACCCATCGTCACCGCGCAGGCGCAGCTAAACAGGGTCGGCATCCAGACGGACACGCCCGTCTATGTGCCGGTTCCAGTTGCGCCCGTGGGAAGCGGAGACGCGCAGCCCAAGCTGCCAGTGAAGCCAGGCTCCGTGATCGCGCAGCAACCATCAGCGGGTGCGCGTGTTGAGCAAAGCACGATGGTGAAGATGACGGTGGCGCAATGAGAGAAGCAGGCGGAGAGGCCAGTCGCATTGGCGACAAGCTCATCGCTGACTTCAATGCTTCTTGTGCTTCATCTTCTTTTCTTTTTTCTTCTTCCTTTCCTTCGGTCCCGTGGACGGGTCATCGGGACTTCCAGCGTGCTTCTTGGAGTCGCGAAAGTCCGCAAGCCATGCCGCAGCCCCCACAAGCGGCGCAGCCTCGAGTCTGCTCAGGCGGCGTTGCGCATCGCGGTCGCGGGAGATGAGGCCCGCGGCCTCAAGAACCTTCAGGTGCTTTGAAATGGCCGGCTGGGAAAGCGCAAAAGGTTCTGCCAGTTCCGCCACGGAAGCCTCACTCGAAGCCAGCCGTACCAGAATGGCCCGCCGGGTGGAATCTGAAAGAGCCGCGAAGACGGCATCAAGACTTTCAGGGAGCTTTTGTTCATTACCGTTCGGTTTCATAACTGAACGGTAATATTCAAAAAAGTCGAAGTCAAGATAATTGCGGAATGCGCTCAATCAGCGCCACAAAGAAACCATCTGTTCCAAACTTCCCGGGCAGCAGGCGGAGCGCACCTTCCAGCGTGAGCGCCTGCTTGAGCCGGGCTTCGGCTTCAACCACCAGAATCGATCTGCCGCGCAGGGTCTCAATGGATGCAGCCAGAGAAACCGGGCGTGCGTCAGGGTTTGAAGCAAGCACGGCAGCGACCACCTGCTCGTTCTCCTCTTGCTCGAGTGAGCAGGTGGAGTAGACGACGCGGCCACCTTGACGCACAGCGCGCAGGGCAGCAGCAAGAAGGTCGCGCTGGCGAGAGGCCTGCTGCAACAGGACCTCAGGCCGCAGGCGATGGCGGATCTCAGGGTTGCGGCCCAGCGTGCCAGTGCCGCTGCATGGAACGTCCACCAGTACGATATCGAACGCAGCATCTTCCGAAATCTGAGTCGCGTCCGCATGGCGGCATTCGATCTGTTGGCTGTGCGCCGCGAGGCGCTGGCGCAACTGTTCCAAGCGCGATGCGCTGGCTTCGCAGGCCACAATGTGGGCTTCCAGATTGCGCTCGGCAAGGATAAGCGTCTTGCCGCCGGGAGCGGCGCACGCGTCGAGAATTCGCCCATCTCTTTGGTCGAGTTGAACAGCAGCAATTTCGGCTACGAGCTGCGAACCCTCGTCTTGGAGGCGGATGCCGCCTTCCTGAATGGCCGCAGCGGCTGAGGTATCGCCGGCAATGACGGTCCGCGAGCACGTAAGCAGTTGGCCGGGCTCAAGAGTCAGGCCCGCTTCCGTCAGTTCAGCCTCTTCCGAAGGCTTACATAGCCGAATGGTAATGGAAGGCTGCGCTTGCCCATAGCGACACAGGTTCCGCGCCTCTTCCAAACCAAAAAAACGCGCCCACCTTTCCACCATCCATGCGGGATGAGCTTGCGCGAGCGCCAAATTTGCGGCAGTGTCTTCCGATAACTCCAGTCGTGGAGCGGCAGCTAGTTTACGCAGCACGGCGTTGATCATGGCGGAGGCAAAGCGGTGGCCGGCCTGCTTGGCCAGTTCAACGCTTTCGTCAATGGCGGCGCGGGCCGGGATGCGGTCCATGTGCAGGATCTGAAATGCGCCCATCCGCAGAGCGATGAGAACTTCCGGCTCCAGCTTCGCGTTGGGCCGCGTGAGAAAGCGTTGCACCTGGTGGTCGAGGAGAATCTGCCACCGCAGCACGCCAAGCACCAGGGCTGTCGCAAGGTGGCGGTCAGGAGCCGAGAGCACGTCGACGGCGTGGCTGCGCAGCAGATCGTCGGAGTGTGCGTGGCCGCGCTCGATGGCAAGCAGTATGTTGAATGCGGCTTTGCGTGCGGCGGAGATCTGTTCCAGGCGATTTTTCGGCGCCTTCTTGCCTGGCTTCGACCCTGCGGGCGCGGTCATGAGGCGAGCGTCCCGAGCCGAGCGCCTGGCCTAATCGCATTGCCGCGAAGAAATTCCGCGGCCGAAAGACGCTTCTTGCCTTCGAGCTGAAGTTCGAGAAATTCAAGCCAGGTGTTCTCCGCGCACGACACAAACATGCGGCCACCCTCGATCGTGATTTCTCCGCGCTGGGTCAGAGTTTCTTTACCCGCAACCGCAGCAATCGCCATGCGATGGGCGATAAGCTTTTTACCATCGAGCGTAGTGAAAGCTCCCGGCCAGGGCTGAAAGCCGCGCCAGCGGTTGTAAAGCTCATGCGCGGAGCGGCCGGCGAAATCCATGCGGCCGTCTTCACGATTGAGAATGGGCGCGTAGGTTGCGCCATCATGGTTCTGCGGTTGCGGCTGGATGGTTCCGGCATCGAGGCCGGCCAGCGTCTCCACCACCAGCGGCGCGCCCACGCTGGCGAGCACATCGAACAGATCCGCCGCCGTCTGCTGCGGCGCGATTTCTACAGTCTGCTGCAACAGGATCGGCCCAGTGTCGAGACCCTCTTCCAGCAGCATGGTGGTGTTGCCGGTGACCGCGTCGCCCATGGCGACAGCCCACTGGATGGGCGCCGCGCCTCGGTACCTGGGCAGCAGCGACCCGTGCAGATTGATGCAGCCCAGGCGCGGCAGCGCCAGCATCCACGGAGGAATGATGCGGCCATACGCGACGACGACGACGGCGTCGGGCGCGATGGCCTCAAGCTGAGCGCGAAACTCGGCGTTGCTGCGAATCTTTTCCGGCTGCGTGACGGCAAGGCCGGCAGCGAGTGCGGCTTGCTTGACCGGGGGCGCGGTGAGTTGCTGCGCGCGGCCGACGGGCCGATCTGGCTGCGAGACGACCAGCGCGATCTGGTGGCCAGCGACAACAAGCGCCTCAAGCGTGGGCACGGCAAAAGCGGGAGTGCCGCAGAAGACAAGTTTCATTGGGTGCCTGCGACGGGATGAATCAGGTTCGCGGCTTCCCACCCATTTCGCAGATTGCGCGAAATGGATGGCGCACCCAACGGAATTGCTGGGACAGACTGTGGATTTGCACTGGTGGTTTCCCATGTCTCAGAAGCGAGACGTGGCGCGCCCGGCTTGATTGCCTGAAGGCCAACGCGCGTCATGCGCACTACCACTTGCCCTCGCGCTGCAGCTTGCGAATCTTGCGTTGCACCAGGTCGCGCTTGAGGCCGCTCATCCGGAAGATGAACAGCATGCCGTCCAGGTGGTCAATCTCATGCTGGAAGCAGCGCGAGAGCAGGTCTTCGCCGTCCATCTCGAACCACTTCCCGTCCAGGTCCTGGGCGCGGATGCGGACCTTGGCGGCACGCACCACCTTCTCCTTGATCTCAGGGAAGCTGAGGCAGCCCTCTTCCTCGTACAAGCGGCCGTCCGAGAAGATGACTTCGGGGTTGACCAGGACCAGCTTGTCCTTGGGCTCCTTGCCCATGCTCAGGTCAATGACGGTAACGCGCTTGGACACGCCCACCTGGGGCGCGGCAAGACCGACACCCTGGTTCGCGTAGGTGGTTTCAAACATGTCGGCTGCCAGCTTCTTGAGCTCGGCATTGAACTCGGCGACGGGTTCGCCGGGTTGTGAAAGAACCGGCTCGGGATATTTAACAATCTTGAGAATCATCGCAGTGTTCCAACGGCTCCATTTCTAACTTTTTGCCTGACTTTTGATGCCTGCCGGGAGCGCTAAAAGCTCCGTATCTGTTCGATGTATCCGTGGTAATTCCGTTGCATTTCTACCACCGAGTCGCCGCCGAACTTCTGCTGCGCGACGCCTGCAACAGTGAGAGCCACCATGGCCTCCGCGGCCACACCGGCGGCCGGCACTACACAGATGTCAGACCGCTCGTAGCTGGCACTGGTGGCCTCGCGCGTGTCAAAACGCACAGATTCAAGCGGCCGGCGCAGCGTCGAAATCGGCTTCAGATAGCCGCGCACCACGATGTCTTCGCCGTTGGAGACGCCACCCTCGATACCGCCGGCGTTGTTGTGCGGGCGCGTGAAGCGGGTCGGGCGCCCGGTGTCTTCGGCGGCGTAGTGGATGGGGTCATGCACCTTGGATCCGAACGACTCAGCAGCCGTAACTCCGCGGCCAATCTCCACCGCTTTTACTGCTTGCAGGCTCATCACGCTCCAGGCCAGCAGGCCGTCCAGGCGCTCGTCCCAGTTGGCGTACGTGCCCAAGCCCGCCGGTGCGCCGTGAACCACCACCTCGAACACACCCCCCACCGTATCGCCGGTGCGCGAAACCTCTTCGACTTCTTCTTTCATGCGGGCTTCGGTGGCTTCGTCCACACAACTCAGCATGACCTCGTTCTTCGCAGCCACGGCAGCAATCTCGTCCCAGACGGCTCCGCGTTCCAGTTCCACCTTGCCCACGCGGATGACGTGGCTGAGTACTTCAATCCCAAGCGTCCGCAGAAAAAGCTTGGCCAGCGCACCGGCGGCCACCCGGCCGGTCGACTCGCGAGCCGAAGCGCGCTCCAGCACGTAGCGTGCGTCAGGGAAGTTGTACTTGAGGGCGCCGGCCAGGTCGGCGTGGCCGGGACGCGGCGACGCCACGGCTTGGTGCTTGGCCGGGTCGCCGACTTCCACGGGCAGCTTCTCTTCCCAGTTCTTCCAGTCGCGATTCACGATTTCAATCGCGATGGGTGAGCCGATCGTCTTGCCGTGCCGCACGCCGGAAAGAATGTGCGCTTTGTCCGTCTCAATCTTCATGCGCCCGCCCCGGCCGTAGCCCTGCTGGCGGCGCCAAAGCTCGCGATTAACGAAGTCCAGATCGACCGGAACGCCGGCCGGCAGCCCGGAGATGAGCGCGGTAAGAGCTTCACCATGGGACTCGCCGGCGGTTGAAAAACGGATCATATTCTCTTGATTGTAAAGGAACGTCGATGCGCTCGGCTGATGGGGCGGCGAGAAGTTCTGGAATCCGCACGGGGACTGCCCGATTCCACTATCCGCGGCCGGCAGTTGCCATGTGGGCGCGGCTCTCTGCCATGCCGGCTTCGACGCCAGCGGCGCGGTAGTTGTCGCGCGCCTCCAGCCACAGCGGCAGCGCCTCAGCGGGTTTGCCGGCCTGCTCCAGGAGCAACGCGGCCACGCGGAGCGCGTTGGCCAGATGCAGTTGCGGCAGCGGCCGCTGGGCACGGTAGATTTCGATAGCTTCCAGGATGCAGGGCTCGGCTTCGCTGAACCGGTCCATCTGCCGAGAAATGTCGGCGGCATGGCGGAGAGCGTGTGCCAGGTTCATCGGGTCGTTGAAGCCTCGGTAGAACTCGGCGGCCGTGCGGTAATGGCTACTGGCGGATTCGTTGTCGCCAAGGTCGCGAGCGACCCTGCCAGTCTCCACATGAATGGCGGCGCGCAGCGGCTGGCCATCCTCAGGACCGCAGGCTTTGAGAGCATTGCGAAACAGCTCGCATGCGTCTTGGCGATGGCCTTCGACGTAGGCTACGCGGCCACGCTCGAACAGTGATTCGGCAGACTGATGCTCCATTGCGTGAGCGTAACACGGCTGCGGCGCGCCAAAATATCCTAAAAGTTTTCAAGCAACAGGCGCCTCGGGTACCATCGTTGCCATGGCCTACTTCCTGTTCAAGACCGAGCCCGACGTGTACTCCTTCGACGACTTCCTGCGCGACAAGGAGACGATCTGGGACAATGTGACCAACCCGACCGCGGTGAAGTATCTGCGCGAGATGAAGGCGGGGACGAAGTGGATTTTCTATCACACCGGCGATGAGCGCACGGCGGTTGGCACCGGGACGGTGGTGAGCGTCGACCCGGGCGATCCCAAGGTTCCGATTGTGAAGGTGAAAGTGGGCAAGCGGCTCAAGCATCCGAAGACGCTTGCGGCCATCAAGGCGGAGAGCCTGTTTGCCGACTCGCCATTGGTGATTATCGGGCGGCTTTCGGTGGCGCCGCTCACCCAGGAGCAGTGGAACTGGCTCCTGGGTTGAGCCACGCAGACGCGCGTAGAGAAAGGTGAAGCGGCCTGAACGATGGGGAGCAGTGCAAGATCAGAGGGTGACGCCCGAAAACTTGCGGCCTGCCAGCCCATGAAAGACCGACGACTCGCCGGGTGAAAAAGTGCGAGCCTGCTCCTGAAGTGCAGGCGCAGGCTCGGTGAAGGCGGGGCTTAAAGCGGCGGCCGCTAGAGGGCGCCAGAGCCAACCTTGAAGCGGGCAAAGCCCGCCAGGAAGACCAGCCCGGTGCCAAGAAGCATCAGGCTGGTGGGCTCAGGCGTGACGGTGGTGATGGAGATGTTATCCAGCACCGAACCAATGTTGCCGTTGGTGGTGCTGGTGAGATGGAAGTCCAGGTCGACCGTCTCCGGGTTGAGAACAGTGAACTGGGCGTTCACGATGCCCGAAGTCACATCGCCCGAGGCCAGTGTAAAGATCTGGCTATACAAGGAGCCGAGAGTGACGTCCGTAGTGGTGGTGACGCCGCGGCCGGAGCCGATGAGATCGAAGCTGAGATCGTAGGTCCCGGCGGCCAGGTCGATGGAGTTGGACTGCAAGTTGCCCATCGGATTGCCGCCGGAGCCGCCCAGATCGACGCAGTTGCCTGCTTCAGGCGCGGCGCATAGGCTGCCGAAGCCGTCGCCCGGGCCGACGATGTCAACGTTGGTGCCGCCGATGGCGGTGAAGTTGCCAACCGACGTAACGCCCAAGGCGGCGGTGAGCGAATTAAAATCTTGCTGGAACACGATGGTTCCCGCGTGAGCAGGGGCGCTCGATATCAGCAGGGCCGATCCGGCAATCAAAAGAAGGGAGGTGGCTTTCATCGGTCTTTACTCCGCGGCCTGCGTCTGCAAGGGCGCTTTTCTGTTCTGAGTGTCCCGGCAGGTTTCAGGGTCCACACCGGGCGGGTGTCATTCGCTTCTATATGAGCAATTGAATGGCCAAAACCAGCGCACTCGATCGGCGGCTTTTGGGCGATTCCTGGGCTGGGAAGAGCAATGATTTGGAACAGTTGTAGGAGATTGTTTTCCACCACCACCTTCGTGTTAGTGCCATGACTCTCAGCCTGGCTCGACCTACACGAAAGTAGTATGGACAGATAACATCGATTCATCCATTGAATAACTCACTTATCGCTTTCGGCAAGCCAGCGGCGGGTATTCAGTAATTGCCGGTTGTCGAGAGCCCACACTTTATTCGTCAGTTCGTTGGCGCCTTTGCCCTCGCGCATTGACTTATCAAACTCAGAAGAGACAGCCTGCATCTTGGCGTCCAGATCGTCGATGAAGTTAAGCATCAGCGCCTCTGGAATCATGGGCAGCTTGGGCGAGCCGTACTCGAGCTTGCCGTGGTGCGAGAGGATCATGTGCAGCACGATTGTCTTCAGCCGGGGCGGGAAGCCGGGCAGGCTGTCGATGGTGCGCTCGGCCAGGGCTGCGCCGATCTGGATGTGGCCCAGCAGCATGCCCTCGACGGTGTACTCGAAGCCCACGTCCCAGCTGAGTTCGCGCACCTTGCCGATGTCGTGCAGGATGACGCCGGTAATCAGCAGGTCGCGGTCGATGAGCGGATAGTGCGGCGCAACGCGGTCAGCCAGGGTGCACAGGCTGATCACATGCTCCAGCAGCCCGCCCAGCCATGCGTGGTGCAACTGCTTGGCAGCCGGCGCTTCGCGATACGCGAGAGCCAGGGCCGGATCGTCGAGCAGCGTGGTGAGCAGCAGCTTCAGGTGGGGATTTGTCACGCTGTCGACAAAGCCAACCAGCAGGCGCCACAGTGTGGCCACATCCTGGGTGGTGGAGGGCAGCATGTCTGCCTTGTCAACCTCGCCGGAGAGCGCCACGCGGATCTGGTCAACCTTCAGCTGCATGCGCTCGTTGTAGCGGGAGGCGCAGCCGCGCACCTTGACCATGTCGCCGCGCTCAAATTCCTTGGCGATGCGGGGATCGGACGGATCCCAGATCCGGGCTTCAATCGGCCCGGTCTTGTCGCCCAATGTCAGGTTGATGTAGGGCTTGTTGCTCTTGGTGGTGGCGTGTTGCTTGGCCAGAACAAGAAAATATCCGTCGAAGAGCCTGCCCTCTTCAAATGCGGCCAGGTCGGCAATATAAATGTCTTTCATGCTGCTCAAAAGCTTACAGCAACGGCGGGTAGTGTCCTAATTTGGCTTCTAGTCCTTCTGTGGCTGGTCCCAACCTTCCATTCGTGGCACTCGCAACCCTTTCTCGACGGATCTCTCCGGCACAATTCCAAGCGCCTTAAGTTTTACAATTCGACCGTCGCTGCATTCGTATACCCCACCGAAATACTCCGAGCGCTGTTTGCCCAGGCAGTCATCGAACGTTACCGATCCATTGATTGTGATAATTGTTCCTTTCTCGAACCACTCACGCCTTATGGATTGAGACGAAATAAAGAACGGGTACCTATTATTTTCACTACTTTTGTCGGGCGACAAGTCCACATTCGTTTCAACGATAAAGACTTCGGATTCGTCCGGGGTCATGTCAACGATTGTTTCGATCTTTCTAACTGTCAGTACGTTGGCAGTATTGTTTACTGCCTCAAAACTTATATCAACCGCAAATTTAGGATTTTTGGGTGCAAAGTGGCGCTTAGCGGGGCGACAACCCAAAACCTCCACATCCACCCATTGCCTCATTCCAGCCGCTTGTATGTCGGTCTGGCGTCTTATCGCTCCAACGCTTTCCTCCGTCGCAAGAGCCGCTCTCTTTGTCTGATTTGTTTGTTCGGCAATAACCAGGAGAGTCAGAAGGATGGCCCAAGTTGTCATCCCTTCAGGCCAACTGAAAACTCTATACCAACGTGGCAAGTGCCGGGCGGCGTCCTCTGCGCCCTTATCGCAATCTTCTTGATGTCCCGATGGGGGGAGCGCGCTGGCGTTGAACTGACTGCATTTCTGCTCATACTCGTCGCGGGCTTCTTGATCCTTACGGGATACATAGACGCAACACCCGAGAATGACCACTACCGCGATAAAATACTTCCACAAAAGCAATCGCTTCAACATAATAGAGAAAATGTATCACAAAAATACTTGACAAACGCGCGATATTTGTAATACATTTATCTCAGTGAGGCTTTATGGCCAACATTCTAAACACGGATAAGCAAATCGCGATTATCTCGGCATTGGCAGAAGGCTCTAGCATCCGTTCGATAGAACGGATGACCGGAGTTCACCGCGATACCATCATGCGCCTTGGCGTGAAGGTCGGACAGGGATGCAAAGCCCTGATGGATTTCAAGTTGCAGAACCTTTCCTGTGCTCGCCTTGAACTGGATGAGATTTGGGGCTTTGTCGGCAAGAAAGAGAAGCACATCAAGCCGGGGGATGATTCAGCCATTGGCAGCGTGTGGACGTTCTGCGCGATTGATGCTGACAGCAAATTGGTTCCAGCATTCCGCGTTGGGAAACGGGATGCAACTACGGCAAACGCCTTTCTTGAGGATGTAGCAGAGCGCATGACTGGCAGGGTACAAATCTCCACGGACGGTCTAGCAGCCTACAAGGAAGCCATTGAGCGGTCTTTCGGTGGGGATGCCGACTACGGCCAGATCATCAAGACCTATGGGCATGAGTCCACAGAAGGCCAGCGTCGCTACAGTCAACCGGAATTCGTCTCTTCTGAAAAGAAGGTCGTTGCCGGACGCCCTGACATGGACCTGATTTCTACCAGCTACATTGAGCGGTTGAACGCTACGACGCGGCTGCACATGCGGAGGCTCACCCGTCTGACTCTGGCTTTCAGCAAGAAGCGGGAGAACTTCGAGGCAGCGGTTGCGCTCCACTTCGCCTATTACAACTTCGTCAAGCGGCACAA
>Ga0182030_10014109_pt1 | contig 15818 bp, 9 predicted proteins | sample 812S3MmetaG_FD_121299 | JGI IMG/M metagenome (GOLD analysis project Ga0182030, IMG submission 121299) | Permafrost microbial communities from Stordalen Mire, Sweden - 812S3M metaG (Illumina Assembly) | ecosystem: Environmental > Terrestrial > Soil > Wetlands > Permafrost | place: Sweden...
CTCGCCATTGAACCCGTCCTCTTGCTGGGGCTGAGCCTGTTGCAGTATCTGGAGGCGGTGCCCGACCGTCAAGCGGTGGATTTGCTCCATTACCACGCCGGCTGGAACTTCGCCTTAAACCGCCAAGTGGGCGGTGAGTTGTTCCATCCCACCACGCTGGTTAATTTTCGCCAACGCTTGCTGGACCATGACTTGAGCACGATCGGCTTTGATTATGTGGACAGTCAGGCCGATCACCCGCACCGCACGCTGGTGGTGGGGGAGCATCATACCACCTTGCAGGCGCGCCGGCAGGAGCAGCAAACCAAACCCTTTCAGCAACGGATGAGACATCGCAATGCCATCGAAGGCACGCAGAGCGAATTGGTCCGGGCTCATGGATTGCGGCGGGCGCGCTATCGCGGTTTGGCCAAGGTCAAGCCGCAAAGTTATTTCATCGGCGCGGCCTGCAACATCAAGCGCTGGCTCCGTCGCACCGCCTGGGAATTGAACAATAGTTTGACTGCCACACCGAACACCGTGACAGCCCACTGAAGGCCCGGAAGGGGCTGTCTCGCCTCCACCAGTGATCCACTGCGCCTGCCAACCCAGCGGTTGAATATTCGCTGATCATCGTCATGTGGGTCTCCTATTATCTTGCCTGGACGGTATCACCACCAAAACGGGGCCGATCCTTTTCCCAGACAAATATCCCTGCTGAAAAACCCCCTTGTATCTCACCGGAATCAGCTTGGTCCATTTGTGAGCTTGCGCTTGCGATCAAATAGGAACAGGTTCGCGGTCATGCTGCGGCAATTACGAATTGAGTATCCTGGTGCGATCTACCACGTCCTCAGTCGGGGAGACCGCAAAGGTCCGATTTTCCTAGATGACGGGGATGGCCATGATTTTATCAAGACTTTGGCCGAGACGTGCCATAAGACCGGATTCCAGATTCACGCCCACTGTCTGATGGAGAATCATTTCCATCTGGTTGTGGAAACGCCCGCAGGCAATCTCGTGGCAGGCATGCGCTGGCTCATGAGCACCTACGCCAACCGTTTCAACCACCGGCACGAACTGCGTGGTCATGTTTTCAGCGGACGTTACAAGGCACTCGTGGTGGAAGGGGACGGCAGCGGATATTTGCGCACGGTCTGCGATTACACCCACCTGAATCCTGTCCGCGCCAAAGTGCTGCCGGCGCAGAGCCGATTGTTGGAGTACCCCTGGAGCAGTTTTGGAGTATATTTGACAGAGCCCAGGCATCGTCCGGCCTGGCTGCGGGTGGATCGATTGCTGGGCGAACACGGCATTGCGAAGGACACGGCGGAGGGGCGCCGCGAATTTGAGCGGCGGATGGAAAGGCGGCGGGCGGAAGAAGGCAATCCCGAGCAGTGGAAGGGGATGCGGCGCGGGTGGTGTGTGGGCAACCCGCCGTTCAAGCAGGCGTTGCTGCAACGGTTGCACGGCAGTCTGGGTCCCGATCATGCGGGGCAGATACGGCGGCAAGCCGGTCAGGTGCGGGCGGAGGCGATCATTGCGGCTAAACTGAGGGAATTGGGCTGGAAGGAGGCCCACTTGAGCCAGGGAGCCAAGGTCGATGCGAACAAACTCGCGTTGGCGGCGCGCCTGCGCAGGGAGACCACGCTGACGATTCAAGAGATCGCGGACCGGTTGCACATGGGCAGTCGGAAGAATGTCGGCCCGAAGCTTCATGCTTGGAAAAGATCAAATGGATGAAGATTGATGGACAAAGCTATGGTTTGACCCCTTGGGCCCCTTTGGCAGGTTCCCGCCGTGTAATTGTGGTGGGAGGGGGGGCGGCTGGTTTTTTTGCGGCTATTGCCTGTGCCGAAGCCCTGCCAGGGGCGGCGGTCACGGTGCTGGAAAAAAGCGGTCAATTTTTGGGCAAAGTCCGCATTTCCGGCGGCGGCCGTTGCAATGTGACTCATGCTTGCTTTGATCCGGGCGAATTCACCACGCGGTTTCCACGCGGCGGGCGGGCTTTGCGCGCTCCCATCCAGACTTTCCAGGCCAGCGACACTGTCGCATGGTTCGAGTCCCGCGGTGTCAAACTTAAAACGGAAGGCGACGGGCGCATGTTTCCGGCGAGCGATTCTTCGCAGACTATTATTGACTGCCTGATGCGCGCCGCCAGCGCCGCAGGTGTCACGCTGCGCTCCAATTGCAGCGTAGCGCACATCGCCAAACAGCCGGGGGGCAGTTTTGAATTGAGGCTGGCCAGCGGCGAGCCGCTCTTCTGTGATCGGCTGCTTCTGGCCACGGGAGGATGCCGGGGCGCGCAGGCCGGCGAGCTGGCAGTCTCCCTTGGCCACAGCCTCGAAGCTCCCGTGCCGTCCTTGTTCACCTTTCACATCGAAATTCCGTGGGTGCGAGAGTTGTCCGGCCTGTCCGTGGCCTCGGTTTCGGCGGCGGTGCCGGAAACGAAATTGCGCGAGCAGGGGGCGTTGCTTTTTACCCATTGGGGCTTGAGCGGTCCAGTGATACTCCGGCTCTCGGCCTGGGGCGCGCGGATTTTGCATGATTTGAATTACCAGTTTCCGCTTCTGCTCAACTGGCTTCCTCATCTTAATTCCGAACAAATCGCGGCGGAACTGGATGCGCGCCGTCTGGAATCGGCGGCGCGACTTGTTGTCAATACGCCGATTGCGCCGCTGCCGGGGCGGCTGTGGGAACAATTGGTTCTGGCGGCGGGCATTGCGCGCGAAACGCGCCGGGCCGCGCTCTCCCAGCCGGCGCGGCACGCCCTGATCCAGCAACTCATCCGCACCGAACTCAAAGTGAGCGGCAAAAGCCTGAACAAGGACGAATTTGTCACCTGCGGCGGAGTGCGCCTGGGCGAGGTCAATTTCAAAACCATGGAGAGCCGGATTTGCCCGGGGTTGTATTTTGCCGGGGAATTACTGGACATCGACGGCCTAACCGGCGGCTTTAACTTTCAGGCGGCCTGGACGACCGGCTGGATTGCGGGGCGGGCCATGGCGGCGTAGTTATTTTTGGAATTCGGGATAAAAGGCGTTGTGTTTTTTTTGCTCTCCGACGGTGGTCAATGGGCCGTGTCCGGGACAAATGATGGTGTCGTCCGGCAGGCTGAAGATTTCCTTCCGGTTTGTCCGCAACGCTTCCTCGTAGGAAACAGCGCCGCCTCCCATGGAGGCCGCAAAGAGGGCGTCCCCGACCACGGCCACGCGGCGGGGCAAGCCGGAAACGACATAGGTAATTCCGCCGCGGGCATGTCCGCTGGTTTGGCGGGTTTCAATTTTCAAGCGACCGAGGTGAAAAACTTTTCCGGCGGCAAAAGGCTGCGCGCCGCGAAACTGCTCCCGTTCGCCGGCATAGACGGGCGCGGCGGTGGCTGTTTCGAGGCGTTCCAAATCAGCCACGTGATCCACGTGGGAATGGGTCAAAAACAATAGCTCGATTTTTAATTTATTCTCCTTCGCATAAGCCAGGAGGCCGGCTGCGGTTGAGCCGGTATCAAAAACGGCAGCCTGTTTGCTTTGGAAATCGAACACCAAATAGGAATTGACCGTCATGTCCTCGTAGGCCGTGTTAAACATCGCCAGGCCGGGTGTTTCCTGCGGCTCAGGGTACCAGGCTTTTTGGCCCAGTTCGATCAGGGCTTCAGCGCCGAGCTGCAAGGGGGCGGCGACTTTTCGCGCCACGCTGGGATCGAATGCGCCTTGTTTAAAATGGCCCAGTTCATTCACCCCCACACCCGCGCGCCGGGCCAGTTCCGCGTCGCTCAAGCCCAATCCTCGTTGGGCCTTGCCGACCACATCGGTAAAATTATCCTCCAACGGAATTTCCTTCATGGTTCACCTCATATAAATATGGTTTGTTCCCGCTCGGGGCCAACGGAGACAATTTTCAACCGGGCCCCGGTCAATTCGGAGAGAGCTCTCAAATAATTTCGCGCTTTGACCGGCAAGTCCCTCCATTTTGCGCAACGCGTCGTGGAAGTTTTCCAGCCGGGAAACTCGGCGTAAACCGGTTCGCATTTGGCCAGCATTTCAATGTCGGTCGGCACGTAATCCACTTTCATCTGGCCCGCCCGGTAAGCCAGGCACACTTTGATCGTATCCAGCGTGTCCAAACCGTCCAGGCAAGTCACCGCCAGGTCATCGAGGCCGTTGAGGATGGTGGAGTGATGGGTGGCCACCGCGTCAAACCATCCGCAGCGCCGCGGCCGGCCGGTGGTTGCGCCAAATTCCCGGCCCATGCCGTGGAGCAGATCGCTGACTTCCGCGCTTTCCGTTGGCAGCGGTCCTTCGCCGACCCGCGTGATGTAAGCCTTCATGACTCCGACGACGCGGTCCATTTTATTGGGAGGCACCCCGGAGCCGGTGCAGGCCCCGCCGGCGGTCGTATTCGACGACGTGACAAAAGGGTAAGTTCCGTGATCGATGTCCAAAAATGTGCCTTGGGCGCCTTCGAACAAAATATTTTCGCCGCGCGCGGCAGCCTCGTGCAACATGACCACGGTATTGACCACAAAGGGGCGGAGTTGGTCGCCCGCAGCACGATAGGCGGCGTGGACCTTGGCAAAGGAGAGCGGCCTGGCTCCGAGGGCCTTGAGGATTTCGTTGTTCTCCTGGATTTTTGAACGGAGCAGCGCCTCGAAACGGTCGGGATTGATCAAATCGACCATGCGCAATCCGGTTCGGGCCGCTTTGTCGCCGTAAGCCGGACCGATGCCGCGCTTGGTTGTGCCGATTTTATTTTTGCCCTTGTGAATTTCCCGTTGCTCGTCCAATTCCCGATGATAGGGGAAAACGAGGTGGGCGCATTCGCTGATAAACAAATGTTTGACGCGCACGCCGAGATTTTCCAGATCGTTGAGTTCGGAGACGAGGCTGACCGGGTCGATCACCACGCCGTTGCCGATGACGCATTTCTTGCCGCGGCGCAGGATGCCGGACGGGATGAGGTGCAGGATGTATTTTTTGGGCCCGATAAAAACCGTGTGCCCGGCGTTGTTGCCGCCTTGCGTGCGCACCACGATGTCAGCCTGATCGGTCAGGACATCAATGATTTTTCCCTTGCCCTCGTCGCCCCACTGGGCGCCGACTAAAATAGTGTTGGCCATAATTTCTTACAAGTTCCACTGACGGCGTGATGCGGCCACAAAAATCCCGGATTGTAAATTCCGGGTGAGACGCTCAAGCCTTTACAGTCAGAGCCTAGAAAGAGGAGGCGGCGGTGTCAAGGAAAGCGGAAGGCTTTTGCAATTTGGCGGGCGATCGCTACACTGCGGCCATGAAATCGGCGCTATATTCGGGGCTGGTCCTGCTGGCCCTGACGGTGGGCCTAGCCGCCCAGACCTTGCCGGGGGGCAAAAAAACGGCTTTCGCCCTGGTCAAGGAGGGAGACAAGGTCATTGACCCGCAGGCCAGAGACAAAGTCATGCAGATCCGTTCGGACAAATCTGTTGACGGGCTCATGCCTGATGTTTGGTATGTGGCATATTTCGATCCGACGGCCGCCTTCAAGACGACGGAAGTTACATTTGTGAATGGCAAAGTTACGGAGATCAAGCGGCCCAAACATTTGCTCGATGCCTTTAGCGGATCGCGGCAAATGGAATGGAAGAGAGTGAAAATCGATTCCGACCGCGCCCTGGCCATTGCGTTGAAGGAATCTTTGCTGAAAAAGGCCGATTTGCGGGCGACTCAATTCTGGCTGGAGCGTTCGGTGACCGATGCGACTTGGCAGATTCGCTTCTGGGGCGTGCGTCCGGATAACGCCGACAAGACCTACGTGATTGGAGATATTTACATCGCCGGCAAATCCGGCCAGGTGGTAAAAACCAATCTGCACGTCAAAGGCGATTGATCTTGGGGGCCTTCCCCGCGCGAAAGGTCGCGTCTGGCGAAACGCGACCGTGTCGCTATTGGAACGCGCAATGCGGTGCCTTCATCGCCCTTCCGTTTGCAGCTTGCGATTGGCTGCGGCGACGGCGGCTTCGTCGGGCTTGACGATTTCGCGGTCGTAAGTCATCAGGCCGTTGCATTCCGTTTCCACATCGGTGGTTTGCGTGTAAACGGCGGCGCTCAGGCCGGCGGATTCTTTGAGTTCGAGGGCCTTGCTCAACAGATTCACATAGCGCTCCGTCAGCGCCTTGCGGCTGTCCATGCCTTGGTAGCCCCATGTTTTTTTCGCCCAAGTGTGACCATCGACTCCCAATCCCAGGCCACCAAATTCACCCAGCACTGCCGCACGGTTGGTTTCGGGTTTGGGCGAGTCGGGCCCGGGGTATTTGTGCATGTCAATGAGGTCCCCCACGTTTTGATCCGTCCAGCCGCTGGCGTCATCGACCAGGCGCGAAGGGTCAGATTCCTTGAGCATTCTGGCCAGGCGGACGGTGTCGTATTGCCCCCAGCCTTCGTTGAAGAGCACCCAAGTTGTGATGCAGGGATGATTGCGGTGGGTGTAAATCAATTGGCGAAGCTCCTGCTCGAATTGCTCTTTATCGTCTTCCTTCGCGTCGCTCAGAAAAGCGCTGGGCATGTCCTGCCAGACAATCATGCCCAGCTTGTCACAATAATAATACCATCGGTCCGGCTCGACCTTCACATGCTTGCGGATCATGTTGAAACCAAGCTTTTTCGTCGTCTCAATGTCATAGCGCATCGCGGTGTCGCTGGGCGCAGTGTAGATTCCGTCGGGCCAAAATCCCTGGTCCAATGTTCCGATTTCAAAAATCGGTTCTCCATTGAGCATGAGCCTGGTCCGACCTTTGGCATCTTTCCCAAGGCCGGTTTTGCGCATGGCAAAGTAGCTCGTCACGGCGTCCAGCCGTTTGTGGCCGTTGCGGAGTTCAATTTTTAAGTCATACAGAAACGGTTGGTTCGGCGACCAAAGTTTCGGATGCGGAATCGGAATCTCCAGAGGCGACCAGGCGCCGCCTCTTTTCCGTCCGATTTCTTTTCCATTTTCGGACACTACGGCCTCGACCAAGTCTCCCGATCCCACGCCATTGCAGTTTGCCACCACCCGGACCAGGCTGTGATCGACATCAGGAGAAATAAACAAATCGACAATGTTTAGTTCGGGCACCGGTTCGAGCCAGACCGTTTGCCAAATGCCGGAAGTTGGCGTGTAGCAAATGCCTTCCGGTTTGCGGACCTGTTTGCCGCGAGGCTGGCCGCCTTCGGTGGGATCGAAGATGTCCACCAGGATTTCCTGAACTGGTCCCGATTTTAACGCGGTGGTGATATCAAAGGTGAACGGATCGTAACCGCCGCGATGGGTTCCGACAGACTCGCTGTTGATGAACACCTCGGTTTGCCAATCCGCCGCGCCGAATTGCAACAGAACATGCCGGCCCTTCCAACTCCCCGGCAGCTTGAAGGTGCGCCGATAGACCAGATGATGCTTTTCGTCCAGCCGCCGCATTACGCCGGAAAGGGCCGATTCCACCGGGAAGGGAACGAGAATTTTTCCCTGATAGGAGGAGGGAGACGGCACGTTTGTGTCGATAATAGTGTAATCCCAGAGTCCATTGAGGTTGAGCCAGTCTTTGCGCACCATTTGGGGACGCGGGTATTCGGTCCAGACCTTGCCCGGGGCGACGTCCTTTGCCCAGCGGGTTTTGAGCGGGCCGATGGCCGGCTGCCATTCGTCGCCCGCCGCAAAAGCTGCGCCAGTTGCCAGCGCCGCGCCCATCACGAACCATCGAATCATTTTCATGAGAGGCATTAATCTCACCGGCGTTTGATTGAGTCGAGAAGATTTCGGGGGTTTGATTTTGACGACCGGGGCGGATTGTCCTAGCTTTGACGGTGCTCACACTTCTGGCATGCACAGACCCCGAAAACTGGCATACGCGGCGCTAAACGTTCTGGCCCTGGTGGTTGGGATGGCCGCGCCAGCCAGTCGCGCGCAAGCACCCGCTCCGGAACAGGGTTATCTGGTGCAGGTCTGGCAGACCGAGCACGGGCTGCCGGAAAACATCGTCAACGCCATTGCGCAAACGCCTGACGGTTATTTGTGGTGCGGAACAACCCACGGTCTGGCGCGTTTTGACGGGATGGAGTTTAAGGTGTTCAACGGCCTGAACTCACCGCCATTAGGCAGCGCGCGCATCCGCCAGTTGTTCGTGGACCGGGCTGGGACATTGTGGATCGCGGTTTTTGAGGGGGGACTGATCCGGTATTTTAACGGACAGTTCACCGCCTACTCCCTCCCACCGCGGGAGAGCACGGCGAGAACGATTTTTTGGATGGCGGAGGACGAATCCGGCGGTTTGTGGGTGACGGTTGAAGATGGGGCGGTCTTCCATTTTTCGGACGGAAAATTCCGGCAGGTATCGAAGAATTGGGATGCGGGCGGTGGTCCGGCGCGGTTCCGGGTGCAGAACGATTCAGCCAGGCGTTCCTGGGTGACAACGCCCTGCCTGCTGGCGCTGGTCCATAACGGCGAATTGGAACCAGTAGTGCGGGGCACGCCCGGGGAATTCCAATTTCTCTGCCCGAGCCGTATGGGAGGATGGTGGATTCAGGAGGGCGGGCGGTTGCGGCGTTGGCAAGATGGCAAGTGGGTTGCCGACGCGGGGCCGTGGATGCCGCCGGATCGGGTGGTGGAATGTTGTATTGAGGACCACATCGGCCGGGTATGGGTGGGGTCGCTGGGCCGGGGAATATTCTGTTACAGCACCAACGAACCAGTGCGGCAACTGACGATCAAAGACGGCTTGGGCAGTGATTTAGTGCGGGTGTTATTTGAGGATTCGGAAGGCAATATTTGGGCGGGCACACGCTCGGGGGGGTTGAACCGGCTGCGTCCGGCCTTGTTTAAGACTTACGGAAAACCAGAAGGGCTGGCATCGGATTTGGTGACTGCGGTCTGCGAAGGCCAAAATGGCGACATTTGGGTGGGGACCGATGGCTACGGGGTGAACCGAATCAGCGGGAAAGGCATCGACCACTATAGTGGGCCGCAAGGATTGGACGCATGGCACATTCGGGCGCTGGAGATGGATCACGAAGGGACGATTTGGGTGGGATCATGGCCCGCTTCAACAGCCATCGCGCCGTCAGAACACCAGGGTGCCCTGACCGCGTCATCGGGCGGGGGACTGTTTCGTCTTGAGAAGAATCAATTTGCGGAAGTGGGCGGCATACCGGGGCGGGACACGCCGGTGGCGGCGCTCTTCGAGGATTCCCGGGGGACACTTTGGCTGGGCCAGCGAACGATGAACCGTCTGGCGCGGTTGAAGAACGGAGTAGCCAGCGCGATCGACCTTCCGAATTCGGCGCCCGCCTTGGACGTGACGGTCATGACAGAGGACGCCTCCGGCAATCTGTGGGTTGGCACAGATGGCAACGGGCTTTTTTGCTGCAACGGCGCAAAGTCCCAGCGCTTCGCCCGCCGTGACGGGCTGCCGTCCGACACGATTCGCGCGTTGTATGCGGAGAGCACCGGGTCGATCTGGATCGGAACAGTCGATGGCGGAGTGACCCGCCTGAAAAACGGACGTTTTGTCACATGCACCACGCGGAACGGTCTGGTGGACGACGTAGTCAATTATATAACGGAGGACCGGCCGGGGTTCTTCTGGATGACTTCTTTCCAAGGTGTCTTTCGCGTCAGCAAGGCGGCGCTGGACGACTTTGCGGACGGCAAGCGCAACGGCGTCGAATGCATGGCATTTGGAAAGTCGGACGGTCTTCCTGCCTTGGAGTGCCCCGGGGGTTTCCAGCCGGCTGGATGTCGCGCGAGCGACGGGCGATTATGGTTTCCGACCATCAAAGGATTGGTCGTGGTCAATCCGGCTGAGGTGCCGGCCCATTCAGCGCCGCCGCGAGTGATGATTGACGAGGTGCGAGTGGATGCCGAGGCGGTGGACGAGGCGGGCAGTTTGAAGGCTCGCATTCGTCCCGGTAATCATCGTTACGAGTTCCATTACACAGGCTTGAGCTTTACCGCGCCGGAACGCGTGGGCTTTCGCCACAAGCTTTTAGGTTTTGAAAAGGATTGGGTGGATAGCGGCACACAACGATCCACCGGCTACAGTCTTCTGCCGCCGGGGGATTACGAATTCCTGGTCAATGCCTGCAATCAAACCGGGGTTTGGAGTGAGGCCACGGCGAGGTTCGCCATGACGGTGCTGCCTTACTTCTGGCAGACGTGGTGGTTCGGCGCCAGCATGATACTGCTGGCGGTGGCGGGAGCTGGCGCGGCGTTTTTCAATGTGCGCCGGCGCTGGCAACGGCGGCTTAAACGTGTGCAACTTCAGCTCACCGTTGAGACGGAACGTTCGCGCATCGCGCAGGACATTCATGACGGCGTCGGCGCCAATCTGACCGAAATCGCATGGCTGGCGGAAGTGGTGGAAAAGGAAGCCACCAACCCGCAGAAAGTGCGCGCTCAAGCGAGCAAGATTTCCGACACAGCCCGGCAAACGGTGCAATCCTTCGAGGAAATCGTCTGGGCTGTGCTCCCGGAGAATGACACCCTGGAAAGCCTGATCGAATACATGGGACGCCGGGTGGACGAAATGTTTGACGGTTCGGAAATACTCTACCATTTTTCCGCGCCGGACCAATTGCCACACGTGACCATCGCGGCGGAAATCCGCCACAGTTTTTACCTGGCGTGCAAAGAGGCGCTGCACAACGTTTCCAAACACTCGATGGCTACGAGCGTCGTCGTGGAAGTTACAGTGCGGAATAACCAGTTGTGCGTGCTCATCAGCGATAATGGCTGCGGATTTGCGGCTGCGGCCGATGGTCCCGCGGGCAACGGATTGCGGAATATGCGCCAGCGCCTGCGCGAACTTTCCGGGGAGTTCAACGTCCAAACCGGACACGGCCAAGGCACGCGAATTTCGATGAGCATTCCGTTGCGATCAAGCGGGCGCGGGTGATTCGCCCCCCCCTTTTTTGGGATAGGCTGAATCCGGCGGGCATGATAAAATACAACCACATGGCGCTGCCACCAAACAACGCGATTCACGATATGAAATCCGATGGTCACGCGACCCTTGAAAAATCGCAGGGGGGGGCGCCGCGCGTGACCCGCGTTGCAATTGTGGAAGACCAGCCCGGCGTGGCGGCGAGCCTGGCCCGATTGATCAACAGCGAACCAGGGCTGCAAGTCATCGCCACCTATCCCGATGGCGAAAGCGCCTTGGAGGGGATTCCGCGCCAGCCGCCGGACGTGGCACTGATGGACATAGGGTTGCCCGGCATCTCGGGCATTGATTGCGTGCGCGAATTGCGGTCCCGCCTTCCGTCGCTGCCGATCATAATGTTGACAGTATATGATCAAGGCGAATTTCTATTCAACTCGCTCAAGGCGGGGGCCAGCGGTTACCTGCTCAAACGCGTCACCGGCGACAAGCTGGTCGATGCCATCAACGAAGCGCGGCTGGGCGGGGTGCCCCTGACCCGGCAGATGGCCAGCCGCGTGGCTCGCTATTTTCAGGAAATTGGCAGCGTGTCCTCCGATATCGCTGCACTGAGCCGCCGTGAGCGCGAGACGCTGGCACTCCTGGCGGAGGGATTCCGCTACAAGGAAATCGCAGAACGTCTCGGCATTGGCATGGAAACCGTCCGGGAGTACGTGCGCAACACCTATCGCAAACTGCATGTCAGCTCGCGCACCGAGGCAGTCGTAAAGTATTTGAGCAAGTAACCGACCATCAATGGCATGAACCTTGGCCGCCTATTCACGTGCATGTTATTGTCAGCCGCCGCCCACGGGGCGACGCTGATGGTGGAAGATCCGTTCACCGATGGCAGCCGCAGCAATGCCACGGGTGGCGACACGCTCGGCGTCGTTTGGTTCATGGGCCAGACTGACTCAACTTTGACAGTGGCGGATGACAGCGGCGGCATTGGCACAGGCAATGCGTTATTTTTTAATCCGCAGGATTGGGGTAAATTTCTTGGTTACTTTGGGCCGGCGACTTTGCTCAATCCGGGGGATTCGGTGACGTTGAGTTTTAATTTTCGATTTACGGCTTCGCCGGCGAATATTAATGCCGGGTTTCGGGTTGGCCTTTACAATTCCAACGGAACACGCCAAACCACCGATGCCGACGATACCGGAGTTCCCGGCCCGGGCGACCGCTCGGATGACGTTGGTTACGGATTTCAAGTCAATCCAGGAAGCAATTCGCTGACGGGGCTGAATGTTTACAGCGAGGCGGCTGGGAACGACATTCTCGGGGGTGCTTCACCGAGCGCCACGGTTAATCAGGGAACGGCCGGGGCGTCGTTTAATTGCGGGACGAATGCCCATTTTGCACTATTTCAATTGGCGCTCCAACCGGGGGGTAATCTTGAACTTCTCGCCTATGTGGATAACGGTCTGGCCGGATATGCAACCATTGCGGCCGGTTCAATAATGACCAACAGCTTCGACGAAGTGGCCATGGAAGAAGGCGGCACGTGGTCGGCGCCGCTATTCATCGACAATGTGGAAATCGTAACAACGTCGGCTGCGGACATTGACCCGATGCGTACGAACTGGTGGCAGGCCCAAACCGGCGGCGCCAATTACAACCTTTCCGATGCGCTGGTCAAAAGCAGCTTGGGCACAATCACCAACAATGCCCGCACTTGGATGAACAGCATGGATACGACGGGGACCAAAGGGTATTTGTGGAGCGATTTGACCAGCACAACTGACTCGTCTCAAATCACCGGCGCCTATCAGCGTCTGCAAGAAATGGCGCTGGCCTATGCGACGTACGGGTGCTTGTTATACAGCAATGCTACTCTTGCTTCCGATATTCAGATTGGCCTGAACTGGATGTTTACCAACCGTTATAACACCTCCATTCCCGCAACCAGCGGCGAATACGATAATTGGTGGGATTGGGAAATCGGTTCGCCTCTCTATATCGTGGACATTGCCACCTATATGTACAACCCGCTGGGCTTTATCGGACTGTCCAACACCCTGGCCGCAGTGGACCATTTTGTGCCGTCACCTTTTAGCGGCACTTCCGGCACTTCCACCGGCGGCAATCTGACTGATAAAATCCGGGTTGTAGCTGTGCGGGGAGCGGTGGCCCGGGACGCGGGAAAGTTGACGCTGGCAGCCAACGCCTTTAGCAGCTTGTTCATGTATGTCACCAACGGCGACGGATTTTATTTGGACGGCTCTTATATCCAGCACACCCATCATCCCTATAATTGCAGTTACGGCCTAGTGGCGATTCAAGACAGCTCCCTAGTCTTACCCTGGCTCTTCGGTTCACCGTGGCAATACACCGCCAGCACGGGCCAAACCAACGTGCTGGCACCGTGGCGTTGCACTGATCCTTCCTACACCCATGTCATGCTATGGGTCTATACGAACTATCAGCCGTTTCTTTACGGCGGCGAAGCGATGGATATGACTCGCGGACGCGCCGTCAGCCGTTACAGCAACGAAGATCATGTGGCGGGAGATTCCGTCATGCAATGGCTGCTCGAGCTGGCGTATTCTTCCTTTCCCAGTACGAGCGATGCCTTGCAATCGAAAGCCATGGTGAAATATCTCGCCCAAATAGACACCTATCGCTCTTTCAGCAACAATGTCCCTTTGCAACTCATTACTCCGACCGAGCAGTTGATGGCGGACAACACCGTTCAGCCGCGCGGCGAATTGGTGGGACACTGGACGTTCAGCGGGATGGACCAAGTCGTTCACATGCGACCGGGTTGGGGAATGGCGCTGAGTATGTCCTCCAGCCGCGTATATAATTACGAATCCATTGATGGCGAGAACATGCACGGTTGGTTCCAGGGCGACGGCATGACTTATTTCTATTCCACTAACGATCTTGCGCAGTTCAGCAGCGGTTTTTGGCCGACAGTGGATCCTTACAGCCTGCCCGGCACGACGGTGGACACTACGGCCCTGGCCAACTCCGCCGGGCAAAGTTTTCTGGGCACCAATAGCTGGGTGGGCGGCGTTACCCTTGGCGGCTATGGCGCTGCCGGCCAGGACCTGGAGCCGGCCAACAGTGTCCTTTACGCCAAAAAGTCGTGGTTTATGTTTGACGATGATGTCTTCTGCCTCGGCGCGGGCATCACTTCCGCCAGCGGCGCGGATATACAAACCACCGCCCTCAACCGGAAATTGGCCTACTCAAATACGAACACGTTTGTCGTCAATGGATCAAACATGTCCACCAACATCGGCTGGCAAACTAATCTCACCAACGCCTCCTGGTGCGCGCTGGCGGGTTTTGGCGGATGTTATTTTCCCGGCGGCGAGACCATTAAAGCGCTGCGGCAAAAACGAACCAATAGCTGGTCCGCCATCAATACTGGAGGCACCACCACCCTGACCAATAACGTTTATCTCACGCTGTGGTTCGATCATGGAAGCAAGCCGACCAACGCTTCCTATGCCTGCGCCATTTTGCCCAACTTCTCCAGCAGCCAAATGACCACGTACGCCGCCAACCCGGAGACGGTCGTTCTCGAGAACACCACCAATGCCCAAGCTGTCAAGAAAACAACGCTCAATATCGTTGCCGCCAATTTCTGGCAGGACGCCGTCCATAGCGTCGACATCATCACCGTCAACCGCAAGGCGTCCATCATGACGCAACAGCAGGCGGCTTCGACGATTTCCGTCGCCGTCGCCGACCCGACGCAAACCAACACGACCGGTGTGTTGGTCACCTTGAACAAACCCGCCTCCAGCATCGTCTCAGCCGATCCGGCCATCACGGTTAATCAGCTTGCTCCAACCATTCAGATGACAGTAAATACCGCCGGGGCGCTGGGCCGTTCGATTGGCGCAACGTTCAATATTCAGAACTCGCCCCCATCGCTCATCGTGCCGATTACGAGCACGAATCTCAATGCGGGCCTGACTTTATACGTCACCAATTCGGCCACCGATCCCGACCTTCCTTATCAAACGCTTACCTTCAGTTTGTCCAACTCGCCCGCTGGCGCCGTCATCAATCCAGCCAGCGGCCTGCTGAGCTGGCGTCCTGCTGTGTCCCTGGCCAATACGTCTAATTCCGTAACGGTCGTAGTGACCGACAATGGTTCGCCGCCGTTAAGCGCCACGCAATCGTTTAGCGTCATCATCAACCCGTTGACCACTGCGGCGTCGATCGCCGTCGCCACTTTTGCGAATGGATTATTGACGCTGCAATGCAATGGGGCCTTTGGACCTGATTATTCAATTCAACGCACGACCAATCTGGTCAATTCCGGTTCCTGGATTACAATCTTTGCCACCAACCAGCCGGTGCTGCCGTTTAGTTGGACGGATTCCAATGCCGCGCCCATGCCGCAACGCTTCTATCGCGTCGCCATTGGACCTTGATTAAAGCCTTTATGAAATTGGGAAGTTTTTTTCTTTTGGCGCTCTGCTGTCCTGGCGCTTTCGCGCAGGTGGAGCGGGTTATTGACAGTGGCGCTTATGCCACGGATTCGGCGGCTCGCGCTGTCTGGGCGCCGAAGGAGGGGGGTACGCCGGTGGCGAGGGCCGTTATGGACGGGATTCAAGCCTTGCGCCTGCCCTGCAATTTTTCCGGACACCCGGTTCAACGCGCCGCCTGGGACCGCCCCTTGAGCCTGGATTTGAGTTCCTATCAGGGGATTCAGTTCGAGATGTTTTGCCGGGACACCCGGCCGGTATCGTATTTCAGCTTCTATTTGCGCAGCGGCGAGGGATGGTATCACGCTGACTTTTATCCTGACAACACCACGGGATGGAACACGATTTCCCTCATAATGCCGCAGTCAGGATTATGCCGCACCGGAGATTTGGCGCACTTTGAAAACGCGGTTTCTCCGGCGCGGCTTTGCGGCATAATCAGAGGGCTTCCAGGAAGGCGAGCAATTTGTCGC
>Ga0182030_10014110_pt1 | contig 15818 bp, 16 predicted proteins | sample 812S3MmetaG_FD_121299 | JGI IMG/M metagenome (GOLD analysis project Ga0182030, IMG submission 121299) | Permafrost microbial communities from Stordalen Mire, Sweden - 812S3M metaG (Illumina Assembly) | ecosystem: Environmental > Terrestrial > Soil > Wetlands > Permafrost | place: Sweden...
AGGGAACGCAGACTTCACCTGGTTTAACAGATTCATGGCCACAATTGGGACAACTTAGCCCCGCGGAGTTGGAAGCTGCCCCTGTGTCCGGCCCGGAGGCAAACGATTCTTCCACTTCGATCTTCGCAGCCGGTTATCCGGCGCCGGCCGAATCCTCGGTCCTGCCGGGAAATTTTGCGGGCGCAGATGTGCAGGCCGCTTTCAACTCCACGCCGTCTGTGGGCCAAACGCCACTAGCTGCTCCTCTGTTCGGCTCCGAGGCAAGCGGTTCATCCACACCACTCTACAGAACCGATCATGCGGCGCCGGCGGAATCTTCGATCTTAGGGGGAAATTTCGCGGGCGCAGGTCTTGCGGCCGCTTCCAACCTCACTCCGTCCGTAGCCCAAACGCCACAAGCCGCTTCTGCGTCAGGCATGGAGGCAAGCGATTCTTCCACCCCGGCTTTCGCAACCGAAAGTCCGGAGCTGGCAGAATTTTCGACCCTGACGGGAAGTTTTTCGGGTGCAAATTTGCAGGCTGCTTCCAACACCACCTTACCCACGGGCCAAGTGGGACAAGCCTCTGGATCGCTCGGCCCGGAGGCAAGCGATTCTTCCACGCCGGTCTCCGCAACCGAAAGTTCGGAGTTGGCAGAATTTTCGAGCCTGCTGGGAAATCTTGCGGGAGCAGACATTAACGTCAAAGCGTCCGGGAATGAATCGCAGTCGGCGCCGGATAGGTTCACGACAAAAAGTACTCCGGTGGCGGCGGGCACACTTAGTAGCGGTCTGCGCATGACTGCGGTGGATTCAGTTCAGGTTCCGCCCGCACCCAAATCCAAAATTTTTGTGGACATCCCGGCGAAGGCGGTCCTCCGCTCCCCTCAGGTTTCGGGCAGCGTGACGGCCGAGGTGAGTGGGCAAAAAGTCACTGAGCCGGAGCCCGCGAGTGCGCAACCTCCGCCTATGACCTCGGCGAGCTCGGTTGCGCCCTTGCAGCCCGACGTGAATCCGCAACCTGCTCCCGCGGCAACGACTTTGCAGAATGACACGGCTCCAGAAGCCACCGCCATTCAGTCTAGCGGCACAGCGTATACGAACTCCGGCGAAACCGGCGCCCACGCCAACCTTTCGGACGCATCGACGAGTGGCCAAGGAAAATCCGGGCAACAAAGCGGAACGGCTTTAGGGGGCAATCCGGCTATCGTTATCCCCAATGCTCCCGGCAATACCACCCCCCCAGCCGCCGATTCGACCACGAATCTCCTGGCACCCCACGCATCTAGCGTTCCCATAAGCCATGCCAACGCCTCCGCTCCCCAGACCTCTCCGCCTCCCAGCCAGCCCTCCGCGACGCTTTCGGCCTGGCAAAATTATGATGGCGGCGCAGGCAGCATTGTGAGGTCGGCGTCGCTCAGCGGCTCCGTCAACGGCGCGGAAATGCATGTGGAACTTCGCTCCGGCGCCTTGGGCCCCCTGGAAGTCCACGCCGTGATGCACGAAGGGTCGCTGGGGGCGGAGATCCATGTCCAGGGCCAGGAAGCTCACACGCTGCTGGCGGCAGGCCTGCCTTCGCTCGAACGCGCGCTGGGTGAGCGGAACCTGCGCGTGGAAAACATCGCGGTCTACCAGGATCAAGCAGGGGGGGGGATGAGCGGGGGAGGGAAGCAAGACACCCACTCGGGTTCTTCCCCATCACCCCAGCACCAAGTTTTGCCGTGGGACAGCCCGCCGCAGGCCAGCAAATCGGCGAGCGGTTCTGCAGAGGATGAGGAATTAGCAAATCCGGCAACCGGCCTAAGCGTCCAGGCTTAGCCCTGGCCGAAGGAGAATAACACCCATGATGATAAATGGTTTACACCAGTACGACTCGACTACGAACCCAACCACCAACCCAACGCCAACCAGTTCTTCGGCTTCAGCCAATGGTATTAATCCCAACGACTTCATGACGCTCCTGGTTGCGGAAATCCAAAACCAGGACCCGACGCAACCGATGGATCCAACAACTTTCATGTCGCAGCTTGTGCAATTGAACCAACTCGAACAAGTAACGGATATCAACCAGGTCGTGCAGCAGTACGCCACCGCGTCAACGACTTCGGGCACTACGCCCACCACGAATTAGGAGGAGAAACATGGGATCTTTTTCTACATCGCTTTCCGGCCTCAATGCCGAGGAACAGGCCCTCTCGGTAATTTCTAACGATTTGTCCAATCTGAACACCACCGCCTTCAAGACGGGGACGCCTGTTTTCAGCGACCTGTTTTACCAGATGTTGGGCACGGACGGGGCCGGTGACCCTGTGCAAGTGGGAGTTGGCGCAACCATGAGTTCCGTCTCATCGCCAATGACCCAAGGCAGTGTCACCACGACGGGAGTACCCACGGACGTTGCCATCCAAGGAAACGGGCTCTTTATCTTGGATCAAAATGGCACCCAGGTTTACACCCGCGCGGGAAGTTTCACCTTGAGTCCTCAAGGGAATCTTGTGGACAGCAATGGGAACAATGTGATGGGCTACTCTGCCGTCAACGGGACTATTAGCACGAGCCAGGCCCTTTCCCCGATCGTCATCTCCAGCGGCCAAGGCTATCCTCCCAACGCCACCGCCAACGTGCAACTGGACATGAACTTGGATGCCACGGACACCTCGCTGGCGCCGGCGATCGGGACTCTCACCGTACCGCCCCCCGCTCTCCCCACCGCGGGCCAGACCGCTACCATCGGTGGAACGGTCTACACCTTTGCCAAAACCATCACGCCCCAAAGCGCGGCCAACACCGTTCTGATCGGAGCCGATGTCGGCTCGACCCTTGCCAATCTGGCGGGCGCCCTCAACGCGTCGACAACGGGAGGGCAGGCCGCAGGCACCACCTACGGCTCCGGCACTGTCGCCAACGCCTTGGTTACGGCCACAGGTTCCACCGCCACCTCACTTAACCTGCAAGCAATAAATACCGGGGCAATTGGCAATTCCGATGCTACCTCGACCGCCTGGACTGCCGGTTCCTTTGCGGCCGCGGACTTGGCGGGAGGCGTGACCGCTCAGCAGGCGACCGGGACTCTTACCGTGCCCCCTCCGCTCCCGACCCCGGGCCAGACCGTTACCATCGGGGGAACGGCCTACACCTTCGCGACCGCCATCACGGCGCAAAGCGCGGCGGACACCGTTCTGATTGACCCATCAGGCAGCGTCCAGAACACCCTTGCCAACCTGGCGGGGGCCATCAACCTGTCTACAACGAATGGGCAGGCGGCAGGCACGACCTACTCCTCGGCCACCAGCCAAAACCTCACGGTCACAGCCACGGGCTCTACGGCCACCACGCTCACCCTGCAAGCACTTAATAGCGGGTCGGCGGGCGATCAGGATGTTACCGCGTCCCAGTGGGCCGCCGGTACATTCGGAGGCGGAGACCTGGGAGGAGGCGTGGACGCTGTACCGGCAACTGCAACTTTCACCGTGCCGGCTGCGACTCTTCCCAACGCGGGTGATACCATTGACATCGGTGGGACCACCTACACTTTCGAGAAGACCCTCCAACCGACGAGTCCGGCGGACACCGTTCTGATTGACCCGGCAGGCAGCGTCCAGCAAACCCTTGCCAACCTGGCGGGCGCCATCAACCTGTCTACATCGAACGGGCAGGGGCCCGACGCTACCTATTCCTCTCTTACCGTCCTTGCCAACGCTTCGGTCAAAGCCTCTAATCCTACGGCCACCTCCCTTACCCTGCAAGCGGCTACGGGTGGGACAGGAGGTGATAGCATTTCCACTACCTCGGCCAGTTGGGGGACATCCCAGGGGGTATTCCAAGTTACCGACCTGAGTGGAGGGGGGACGGGCGTGCCGGCGAGCGCAACTCTAACGGTACCGGCGGGGGCTGCCGCGCTGGCCGGGGGCGAAACCGTCACCATTGGTGGAACAACCTATACCTTCGCCACCTCGGTCGCGGGCGCCCCGGCGGATACCGTTCTGATCGACCCAGGAGGCAGCGTCGCGGCTACCCTTGCCAACCTGGCGGGCGCCATGAGCCTGTCGACATCAAATGGCCAGGGGTCAACGGGGCCAAACGCTACCTATTCCTCTCTGACCGTACTCGCTAACCCGGTCACTGCCTCGAATCCTACGGCCACCTCGCTTACCCTGACGGCAGCTAGTAGTGGGGCAGGAGGTAATTCCACTCCGGTCTCGACCACCTGGTCCGGGGCATTATTCGGGGGCGGAGCCTTGGCGGGAGGCGTGAACGCGCTGACCGCGACCGGGACATTTTCCATAAGCCTTCCAACGCCCAGCCCGGGCCAGACTGTCAGCGTCGGGGGAACAATTTACACTTTTCAGAACGGCCCCGTGGGCAATGACCCCGAGAACACCGTTGAGATCGGACAAGACGTCCAATCAACCATGGCCAACTTGATGGCTGCCATCAACTTGGGAGCGGGGGCAGGAACTGCCTACTCTACTCTCACCGTCACCGCCAACAGCTCGGTCACTGCCTCGAATCCAACGGGCACATCACTCACCCTGACGGCAGTTCCCGTTGGGACCGCAGGCAACAATTCCATTGGCACAACTACCGATTGGGCAGGCGGTTCATTCGGGGCCGCAGACCTGACAGGAGGCTTGGACGCGGTGACGGCGACCGGGGCTTACTCGGTGCCGGTTTCGCTTCCGTCCACGGGTCAGACCGTTACCGTGGGTGCAACGACCTATACCTTCGTGCAGGACAGCGCGCACCTAACCGCGCCCGGGGACGTGGTATATGGGCCAGACGTCGCAACCACCCTTGCCAACCTGGCGTCCGCCATCAACGCGACCCCAGCGGGGGCAGGCATTACCTACGCTACGGGTACAACGGCCAACCCCTCGGTCACTGCCACGGGTTCTACATCCTCCACGCTCACGCTGCAAGCCATTCAAAGTGGGTCAGTTGGCAATTCCACTGCCACCGCGACCAACTGGACGGGGGGGACCTTCGGAGCCGGAGACCTGACAGGAGGCACTGACGCCGGAACGTTCAGCGCCCCGATGACCGTCTATGATTCCCTTGGCAACAGCCATGTTCTGAGCTTCAATTTCACGAAGTCTTCGGCCGGAGATTGGGATTACCAGATCACCATTCCAGCCGCGGACGTGGGGGGTACCGGCAACCCCCAGGTGATTGCCACCGGCACGCTGCAGTTCGGACCGGACGGGAGTTTGATCTCACCGTCGGCGGATATTCAGGGGATTAGTGTCCCTGGGTTGGCAGACGGGGCAAAAACCATGAGCCTCAATTGGCAGCTCTTCACCTCACCAGGGAATGCCGTCATTACCCAGACGGCGGAAGCTTCTACCTCATCGGGGACAACTCAAGACGGTTATGGCTCCGGAACCTTGCAGAGCTACTCCATTGATCCTTCCGGAACCATCGACGGGGTTCTCTCGAACGAGCAAACCGTTTCCTTGGGTCAGATTGCGCTTGCCACCTTCCCGAATTACGACGGCCTGACAAACCTAGGATCAAACGACTACAAAGCGAGCTTGGCTTCCGGGGCTGCCAGTGTGGGAACACCTAACAGCGGCGGCCGTGGAACACTAGAGGGGGGGGCCCTTGAGGCATCCAATGTGGACATCGCCACGGCATTCACCCAGCTCATCCAGGCAGAACGTGGATACGAGGCCAATGCCAAGGCAATTACGACGGCCGACGATGTGATGCAGGCCTCCATCGCCTTGATTCAGGGTTAATCCTGCGTGGGCCGCTACCGTAAATGACGTGGGCGGCGGCTTCCCGCCGCCGCTCGCGCAGGCAAAGTAGAGTTACTCCCCAAACCCCGTCCTCGACGTCGCCACGTTTGGGGCGGGGCCCCAAAGGCGCCTCCATAGCAGGTCGTCGAGTCAACGCACTCGAGTCCCGCCAAGCGGAAAACCGCGCGTAGCCTGGCCTCTTTTTGGCACGCCGCGCGCGAGTGATACCTAGCCCGGATTTCTCAGCACCGGTCTGAAAGGGCGGGGCTTTACAGGCTGCGGAAAAACCCCATCGTGCTGTCATCCTGAGCGGAGCGAAGGATCTCGCCCTGCCCGCTCAGGGTAAACTACGCGAAGGATCTCGCCCTGAGTATTTTCAAGGCCATGCGAGATTCTTCGTCGCCTACGGCTACTCTGCAGAAACTCGACGCGTAAGTCCTTGGAATTCAGCAGGCGTAGCGCGGAGCTGTCCTTTAGGTCCGCGGCACGTCCCCGACGGACAAGGAAAAGCCGCGGACCTAAAAGCAGGTCCACGCTACCCTTCCTCGGCCCGAGTCTCTGCCCTTCCTGGGCAGCCGCAAGGCTGTCAATGCTCAGAATGACAGCGTCGGCGGGTTTTTCCGCAGCCTGTTCAGCCCCGCCTTGAAGTTTGTACATTTTCACGCGTCGGCAGCCTGGGTGAGAGCGCGGTCGGTGAGTTGGAGGCCCAAGGATTGGGGGCCTTCGGGATGGTCGACCATTTCTTTGCACCGCAGGGTGACGAGGTCGAGGCAGGATGGCCGGTGGGCTTTGTGTCGCCATCTCGGCAGAGCCTGATAAGCCTCGCCACGTTCGGTGCCGAAGGCTTTCCTTCCGCGTCGATCTGTTCGACGGTTCCGAGTTGGCGGTTGGTGATGTATTCGTCACGGTAGGGTGCGGTGAATTGTACGCGGTCACCGGATGAAAAGTCGCGTTCTTTCTCGCGGTAAATGCTCAGCCCGTGCAGTCGTTGCGGGTCGTAGGTGAGCTGCTGGCCGTTCTCCCGCTCGACGGCGAGGAAGTTTTGTTTCCGGTCAGCGCTCGTGACATATACGTATTCTCCCGATGTGACGCCCACCGCTTGGCCGCCTCGAGTGTAGCGCACGATGTCGCTGGGTTCGTTTTGTGCGGCCCATTGCCGGTCGGCTCCGGTCATCTCCTGGCCCGGCACAAGGACGGTCAACCTGTAGTCCCGTTGCTCCACTTTCCCGCTACATTGCAGCTCGCGGTGAACTCGTTCGTTGATTTCGTGCCGGGATGGGTTGTCCCGCGATACCACCAGCCTACCGTCGGGTCGCCCGGCATAGGCCTTAGCAATTGCCTGCAAGCGGTGCTGCCGGTCCCCGATTTCATGCACGCGGCCTTGCCGCGCAAGATTGTCAATCGCCTCCCGGACCTGCCCGTGGGCAAGTTGCTCGACAGCCTGTTTCAATGCAGGGTCTTTCCCGCGGATGATTTCGTCAAGGGGCGCCGTCTGCATTCCCGCTTCGATTTCGAGCTTATGGAGTTCCGGCGATGGGCGCCCTTCTTGTCCAGTCACTCCACGAGTACGTTAGGTGAGCAAATTGAAGAAGACCGCTCCTCGAATGGCGCTGTGAACAACCAATTATTTCATCTACAACAATGTGGGAACCCTAGATGCGCGCGGGCATCACGATTGGCGAATTAACGCGATCATCCACGAGCTGAGCGGTTTCACTCGATCCTAGGGCGTAAGCAGCCTTGCCCTTCGGTGTATACTCATTGGAGCTCGGGCTCCAAAATGGAAATGTTGGTCCGGATGCCGCAAGGCACCGGATGCCAGCGGGAGAGAGACCGCTTGTGACCCTTCGGATCTCGACACGGAGCAGGTGTTGCTGTACTGCACGGTTCAACGTGCTCGGTGCCGGCCGGCCGGGAGGCGGCGTATTCTCCACGCGCGGGTGTGCCCGCGCGGTAAGGCGCATGGGGATTCTGTGTAGCATCGTCGGCGCCGTGAGTTTGCTTCTGGCCACCGGTGGCCCCCGCCCGCCCAAGAGCATATTTGGGGTATATGGGCGTCCCGCGGCTGGCCACGACTCTATCCGTGTCACCGAAAGGGCCGACGGAAAAATCCGAGTGGCTCTCAAACTTTACTATTCCAATGGCCATACCTGCCAATTGACCGATGATGGCGAGTGGCGCGAGGATCGTCTCGCCATAGTCGCCGACGGCCTGGACCCGAGTCATCCCTGCAGATTGAGTATTTTCTTCGATAAGAGCGGTGTCCTGCTTAAGGATGAGGGATTCCAATGCGCGCCAGTTTATTGCGGAACTCGCGGCAAGCTGGACAACGTCAGCCTGCCCAAATTGGAACCAAATCTCAAATGAAGGAGAGCGCCGATGTTCCAATCCGTCCAATCCGGTTTTCGTGCCTTCAACACACCCTTCGAAGGCTCAATCCCCTTCATGTACCTCGATATCAAGGGGCTAGTGACTGTCGCAGTCGGCAATTTGATCGACCCCGTGGAATTGGCCCAGGCTCTGCCATTTCGTTTCAGGAACAAGCCGGGGATCGCCACCCCTGGTGCTCCGGCAACGGCGGACCATATTGCCGCCGAATGGCAAAACCTCAAGAACAACGCGAGTCTTGCGCAAGAAGGTTACACCGCTTGCGAGCGCATCACGCAATTGGAGCTGAGTGACGATTCGATCGACGCGTTGATTTTGGACAGGCTCACCCAGAACGAAAGCTTTTTGAAGCGCCAGCAGTGGTTCCAGAATTTCGACGCCTGGCCCGCCGATGCTCAGCTTGGCTTGTTGAGCATGGCGTGGGCCATGGGGCCCGCCGGCCCCGGGGAGTTCCCGAATTTTCGCGAAGCCTGCCAAATCGGCAACTTTAACGGGGCAGCGGCGGAATGCAGGATGAATGAAGCGGGAAATCCGGGCTTGATTCCGCGAAACCGGGCTAACTTCGCGCTGTTCTCAAACGCTGCCGTTGTGCTTGCCGGCAACGCCCAGGGTCTCTTCCAACTCACGAGTCTCTACTATCCGCGGGCCTTGACGACGGCGGCCATCGGATAAGACGTCTCGGCAGCCGGCGCCGTGCCCTGATGTCGCAGATGGATCCTGAAGTTCCGTCATCCAACCCACAGAATCTGCCCGAGCACCAAAGGCGCCCGGCCCCGAAACTGGCTTGCCAGCCGAGCTATGGGCGCGGCTTGCATTCGCTTCAGTGAGGCGAACCCGAACCAGGATTCCCGCCGGGCATGCGCTACGAGACCAGCACGACAGCGCGGCGCTGCTGGCGGCCATCTGAGACGTCTGCTCCCTGAATACGTCCGTTACTACCACGCCGACCGCACCCGCCTTGGATGAGGCAAGGAAACACCGGGCGGTAGAGTTCGGGGGGGCTGCCCAGGGTCGCGTTGCTTCGCACGCACGACTCGGCGGTCTGCGCCACCGATACGACCGTGCGGCGTAAACGGCGCACGCAAATGACCTCGGGACCCTTGCGCTGCTCAGGGAGGAGGTATCACGAGTTCGCAGGTAATTGCGAGCACCACCATGCCAGGAAATATCTCACCGTCAGAACCAACCTTCATGCAAGCCCGTAGGCCTCACCGACGATGCAATTTCCTCGATGCAGATTGGATTGTGGCGAGGCACAAGGATGCAAAAACCCTTCTTGCATTATTGTATAATTCCAGTATTATCGAATAATGAGAACTCGCAAGGACTCTCCACCCGTCACCCGCTATGCCGATATGTTCGCCGCAATGGGCGCTGAGCCCCGGCTGCGCATCATGCAACTGCTCCTCACCGCTCATCCGCAGGGATTGGTGGTGGGCGATATTCAGGACGACTTGGAAATCCCCGCCTCAACGCTTTCCCATCACCTCGACAAACTCAAGAATGAGGATCTCGTCAGGGTCCGGCGTGAAGGCACCTTCCTGTGGTACTCGGCGAACCTGGAAGCCTTGCAGGAGGTCATGAACTTTTTGTACGCGGAGTGCTGTACCCGAAACAAGGCGATCGACCCGGGCGAACTTGTCGCTATTGGATCGGCCCCAAAATGTGGCCCGGAAAGGAAAAGCAAATGAGTGTGGAAAATATCAAGGAAGTGGTGAAAGAAAGGTACGGACAGGCTGCCTTGAGAATCATCAAGGGCGGTAGTACATGCTGCGGCGCGGCGCCGGCGGTGGAAGGATGTCCTGACCCGATTAGTTCGAACCTCTACGACGGCAGCCAAACCAGCCAGATTCCCGAAACAGCGCTTTTGGCCTCGCTGGGCTGCGGTAACCCCACTGCTCTGGCCGAACTGAAACCCGGCGAGACGGTCCTCGACCTCGGTTCGGGAGGCGGCATTGACGTGCTGCTATCAGCGAAGCGCGTGGGCGCGTCGGGCAAGGCTTACGGTCTGGATATGACCGATGGGATGCTGGCATTGGCCCGCGAGAACCAGCGAAAGGCCGGCGTGGAGAACGTTGAATTCCTGAAGGGCGAAATTGAGAACATCCCCCTGCCCGACAATGCCGTGGATGTGATCATTTCCAACTGCGTCATCAACCTGTCCGCGGACAAGGACCGGGTGTTGCATGAAGCATTTCGCGTGCTTAAGCCGGGCGGAAGGTTCGCCGTCTCTGACATTGTCGTCCGCGGTGAAGTCCCCGCCGCAATTCGGCGCAACGTGGAACTGTGGATCGGCTGCATGGCGGGAGCGCTGGAAGAAAACGAGCACCTGGCCAAACTCACCCACGCGGGTTTTGAGGTGGTCACCATGGAGCCGACGCGGGTTTATCACGTGGCGGACGCGCGTGAATTGCTTTCCAGCAAGGGAATTGACGTAGACGCGATTGCCCCTTTGGTGGACGGAAAGTTCATGAGCGCCTTTGTGCGGGCGAAGAAGCCGGCTTAGGGGCTGTGCCCCAGGGACGAGGGGCTGGGGAAAAACTGCAAGACGCTCCCCCAGAACCCAGCCCCCAGTCCCCAGAACCCGGCTGAAAGGCGTAGAATTATGTCAGAACACTTGACCCGCAAGCTCTCCTTCCTTGACCGGTATCTTACGGTTTGGATTTTCCTCGCCATGGCACTGGGCGTGGCTTCCGGCTATTTTCTGCCCAGCCTGGTGAGGGCGATCACCTCCTTTCAGGTGGGTACCACCTCCATCCCCATTGCGGCGGGTTTGATTCTGATGATGTACCCGCCCCTGGCCAAAGTCCGGTACGAAGAACTGGGTGAGGTCTTCCGGAACAAACGTATCTTGTTGCTCTCCTTGCTTCAAAACTGGGTTATCGGACCCGTCCTGATGTTTGTTCTGGCCGTCGCTTTCTTGCGCCATTATCCCCAATACATGGTGGGCCTCATCATGATCGGCCTGGCGCGATGCATCGCCATGGTGATTGTGTGGAACGAACTCGCCAAGGGAGACACCGAATACGCGGCCGGTCTGGTGGCCTTCAATTCTGTTTTCCAGGTGCTGTTCTACTCCGTCTACGCCTGGTTCTTCATCACTCTGTTGCCTTCGTGGATCGGTTTGAAGGGGACGATTGTTAATGTCTCCATGAAGCAGATCGCGCAGAGCGTCTTCTTCTACTTGGGCATTCCGTTTCTTGCGGGAATGATCACTCGATTCACTCTGGTTCGCTCACAGGGTCGGGAATGGTACGAAAAGAAGTTTGTGCCCCGCATCAGCCCGCTCACGCTGGTGGCTTTGCTCTTTACGATTGTGGTGATGTTCTCGCTAAAGGGGCAATACATCATTCAACTGCCGCTGGACGTGTTGCGCATTGCGCTTCCGCTCTTGATCTACTTCGTGGTGATGTTCATGGTCTCCTTTTACATGGGCAAGAAGTTGGGCGCTGACTACTCGCAGACCGCCACGCTTTCCTTTACGGCGGCGAGCAATAACTTTGAGCTGGCCATCGCGGTGGCGGTGGCGGTTTTTGGAATTCACTCGGGTGCGGCCTTCGCCGCGGTGATCGGCCCCCTGGTTGAGGTGCCGGTATTGATCGGACTCGTGGGAGTCTCTCTGCGGTTTCAGCGCCTTTTCTCAGCACCGAGTCCGGCGCCGGTGGGAAAAGCGGAATTGGTTCAGAGCTAAATGATTGCGATAGGTGCCAAGCCATGCGAGTTTTGATCCTTTGTACCGGAAACTCCGCTCGAAGCCAGATGGCGGAAGGCCTGCTTCGTCACGATGGAGGCGCGGTGTTTGAGGTCTTCAGCGCCGGCACCAAACCCAGTCACGTGCGCCCGGAGGCCATTGCTGCAATGCATGAAATTGGGATCGATATCTTGGGCCACCGGTCGAAATCCGTGGACGAATTCGCGGGGCAGGCGTTCGATTATGCGATAACCGTTTGTGACAACGCCAAGGAGAATTGCGCCATCTTTCCCGCTGCCACCAAGCGGATCCATTGGAGCCTCGATGACCCAGCCGCCGTGCAGGGCTCAGAAGAGCAGCGGTTGGCGGAATTCCGCCGGGTGCGCGACCAACTCCGATCGCTCCTACGCCAATTTGCCCAGGAGAAGCCCTGACTCGCGAAGGCGAGTCTCCGCACCATGTCCGTCATCCTCTTTGCCTTTAACCTTCAGCGGTGACTGGGACGAACTATACCGCCCCGTGAGATAGGTTGCTGCAAATATGAGAGCGAAAGGTATCCAGGTTCCCAGCACGCTGGAAAACATTGCGTAATTCTTCTCCCACACAGGTGCTACCAGAAAGAAATCCAAGAACACCACGACGCCCAAGAAAGCAGGCGGACCGCGGGCCGGTTGTGCAGTTTCGCGGCTTTCCCTTGTCAACAGGGGAGAGGTTTGGGGAGGGGGTAGGGCGGAGGTACGCGTACCTGTGCGCTACCTGCTTCGGTGTGGCCCACGAGCCATCCGCAATCTCCTTTTGGACTCGAAGGCGCTTATCGGGTCACGCGACCTATCTTGAAAGTGTTCCTGTTCTCGGAGATAATCACGGCCGCGCCGGCCGGCAAAATAAGAACAGGGAGTTCCACGGAATCGCGCTGACCAATGCCTAGAAGCACCATCGACTTCGACACCGTGCGGAAGATCGCACTTGCGTTGCCCGGCGTGGAGGAGGGCACCGCGTACGGGTTCCCAGCACTCAAGGTCCACGGTAAGCTTCTCGCCTGTGTACCTGCTAATCGCTCGGCCGAACCCGGTTCGATTGTTGTTCGGGTGGATTTTGATGATCGTGCCGAACTGCTCGCTGCGGCCCCCGATGTTTACTACGTGACGGACCACTACGCCGACTACAGCGCCGTTCTGGTTCGCCTGTCTCGCGTCAATCCGGGCGTGTTGCGGGACTTGCTCAGCATGGCCCACAAGTTTGTGACCGCCAACCCAGCACCACGCTCGCCATCGCGGAAGCGCCGACAGCTCGGGCCAAGAAGCGGGTAACCACGGACAGTGCTTTCCTGTCCGTGGGCTTTTCCCTTGATACATACCTCCAGTCGAATATGGCTACAATGACTGCGCTCACCGTGGATGCTTAAGGGACCTAGTCCGGGGCGGTAATCTGCCGATGTGTCCAACGCCCACCGTTCACGCCAGACGGACTGCGTCTTCTTAATCACGGTAATCCTGCGCCCACGATTCAGGCGATGCAACGAATCGGAATACGATTTGCTCCTAACCGGACTGGAGGCGTCGCGGCGGCGGTTGGGATTTCTACTCTGCGGCTATGTTTTGATGCCTGACCACTGGCACGCCCTGATTTGGCCACAGTATCCGTTGCTGATTTGGTTTGTAGGGGCGCTTCGCGAAGCGCCCTTGACACCCATGGCGCGCGTTTTCGCTAGGGCGGTTCGCGAACCGCCCCTACAATACACGCACCCCAATCCGCGCCTGGGCCGGCAAACTCAGGCCAAGCACCAATGCCAGCACTGCGCCAAGAACAACCGGAGTCTTTGACACTTCGTTTCCCCTTTTCGTTTATATTTGCTGTGGGAATGTGGGCGGTTAGGCCCCTGTCCGGGCCCATCCATCCACGGATGCGCCCCGCGCCATATCTCGAATGTCTTCCTTCACCATCGGCCCGATCTGCGCACGGCCGAAAGTGGCCCTTGCTAGTCGGTTACGGCACTTCCGTACGGAACCAGAGTCTTTACCTGTTCCAAACCGGCCACCTTGACGATTTGCCACCGCGATGCTTCTTTCCGCAGATAGACGCTTTGCACTTCGTTGTGATTGAAGTACACGTACTCCACCCGCACCTGGGCCTCGGTATCGGTGGGACGGTCGATCACACTCACGGCCACCCCTTGAAATGCTGTGTTTTGCGCTTTGAGGTAGGCGGCGAAGTTCGCTTCCGAGTTCTCCTTCACGACCTGAAGAAGTTGGTCGTGCAGGGCTCCGGAGAATGACACCTGATAGGCCCCGGTGTCTCCAACGCGTGCGGCATCCAGCATTCCATATACCGCGTCCTCCGGCGTGGCCGGAGCAGATGAATAGCTCTGCGTAACCCAGGAAGGAAGCGCAAAACGCCACCCGTTCGTGCGGAGGATAACGAGGATGAGCAGCGCAACGATAAAGGAAACAGTAAAAACGACTTTGCGATCCGGGATCGTGCCATCTAGGGTGCGGCTCATTTCTGTATGTCTCCATTGGGATTGGTTGCGGCATTGTGGTCGCGGCGGACAATCGTGACATCAAGGTTCCCATTCAAGTCGACAATGATCTTCTTGGTTTTGGGAAGAATCTGCTCCATGGCTTCGACGTACGCGCGCGTGGCGGTGACCTTGGGAGCCTTCGCATACTCGGCGGCAATCGCATTGAAGCGTGCCGCGTCGCCAGCGGCCCGGTTGGTCTTCCCTTCTTTGTAGGCCTGAGCTTGCTCTGCCAATTGCGCCGCTTCGCCACGGGCACGCGGAATCAGGTCGTTGGCGTAACCTTCGGCCTCGTTCACCAGACGTATGGCGTCCGCGCGCGCCCCGGCGACGCCGCGGAAGGCGTCCGCCGCTTCCGCCGGCGGCGTGACGTCCTCAATGTTGATGCTGGAGATCGTGACCCCCGTCTGGTAACTATCAAGCGCACGCTGCGCGCTCTGGAGCACATCGTTCTGGATGGCCACTTTTTCCGTGGTGAGAATGTCATCAACCGGAGTGCGGGCGACGCGGCGCGCGAGTTCCGACTCCACCGCCGTCTTGACCACCCGCTCCACGTCCGCGGTCCGGAACAGGAAATCCTGGGGTTCGCGGACCGAATATTGCGCCACTACGCGAACATTCAATAGGTTCTGGTCGCCGCTGAGAAACTCGGACGATGCCGGCTGAGTGCGGCCCAGGATGGCATCGGGAATTTCTCCGCCGATGACCGTCCGCTGCAGTTGATGCACCTTGAGCTTGTAGACCGAATCGATGGGCCGGGGCAGAGCGTAGTGAATTCCGGGAGGCACTCGTGGGTTCACCACGGCGCCGAACCTCGTCACCACCGCCTGCTGGTCCGCCGGCACCATATAGGCGCCGGAAACAATCCATAAAGCGAGCAGCCATGCCCAAATACGGCGTTTGCGGCGCTTCGCCGGCGGCCGGGAAATTTCGACGGCCGCCGCCACCTCGGGTTGTGGGCCCAGTAGTATGCTCACTTCGCACCTGCCTCCCCACGGGTGAGAACCTTCAGCAACTCCGAGTCGGAGCTGAGAATGATCGTGGTCTTGTCATCCAGAACCTTCTTGTACGAATCGAGCGTGCGCAGCAACTTGTAGAACTCGGGATTCTTCGAATACGCCTGGCCGTATATGCGGGTGGCTTCCGCATCGCCTTTGCCGCGAACCTTCTCGGCATCTTTATAGGCGGAGGAAATGATTTCTTCCTTTTGGCGATCCGCACTCGCATGAATGGTCAGGGCCTGTTGTTCACCCTCCGCCCGGTATTGCAGAGCGATGCGTTCGCGCTCGGCGCGCATGCGGGCAAACACGCTCTGCTTGTTCTGCTCGGGAAGATTCAGGCGCTTGATGCGGACATCCACGATGCGAATTCCGTATTGCGCCAGCGCGGCGCGGTCCGCCGTGGCGGTTAGCGCAGCGAGCCTGGGAGCAGCCTGCGCTGTGGCCGGAGTGGCGGAGACCAGCGACTCCTGGTCTTGGGTTCCCAGAGCGGCGGACAGTCCCGTC
>Ga0182030_10014111_pt1 | contig 15818 bp, 7 predicted proteins | sample 812S3MmetaG_FD_121299 | JGI IMG/M metagenome (GOLD analysis project Ga0182030, IMG submission 121299) | Permafrost microbial communities from Stordalen Mire, Sweden - 812S3M metaG (Illumina Assembly) | ecosystem: Environmental > Terrestrial > Soil > Wetlands > Permafrost | place: Sweden...
CGAAACTCGACCCGGATCACCTGGTTCACCCACTTAAGAAAAGCAAACGGACTCGGATCAGTGCGGAAAGAACACACAGACATTCGCGCAGAGCGGGCGCGATCGGTTCTGGCAGAACACGGAGAGACAACCATGGCAGAGGCAAGAGAAATTCATCTCAATATTCAGATGGAGGACGAACAGCCGTATGCCCCCGAGCCCTTGTCCATCCATCTCAATGTCGATGACGCGCCCGAACAGGCCTGGCCGCCCAAACCTTTGTACGTTCATTTAAATCCTCAGATCATGATTCAAAAACAGTCCAATTCATTACTCAGTCAAGATCAAGACAGTTCTCCAGCTGATTCTCCACGCGCTCGCCCGCAGGTGACCATCCATACCGATGGCGCCTGTAAAGGTAATCCCGGGCCTGGGGGCTGGGGTGTCATCCTGTCCTGTACAGGCCACACACGTGAACTCAGCGGATTCATCGCCTCTACCACGAATAATCAAGCCGAACTTACAGCCATCCTCCAGGCGCTCCAAGCCCTCACGAAGCCGTGCTCAATCCAGCTCTATACTGACAGCCAGTACGCTATCGGGGTCCTCGGCAACGGCTTCAAGCGTAAATCCAATCTCGAGCTTCTAGCGCACATTGACGAGCTCGCGGCGATTCATCGCATTACCTATCATTGGGTCCAGGGTCACGCAGCCCACCGACTCAATCAACGCGCCGACGAGCTGGCCAATAGCGCCCTGCGCCAGACACACAAGGAGGTTCATTAGTCATGACCCAGCCCCACACCCGCCTTTATCCAACATTAAGTCAAACCTTCTTCAAAGGCTCAATTACCGGGCCGATCAACTACCGGGCCGATCAACGCGATCTACGGTTCATATCGTACCAACCCAACCCGCCTCACAGATTATTGCAGGGCTTTGGCCAACGGCGATGCGACGTTGGGACATGTGCCTCTGTCCAAAGCGTATTGTGCCAAGTTAGCTTTCCATCGGGAGCTGACGTCATCTCTCTTCAATCATGTGCCAGATGGCAACCCTATGGAACCTAAACCAACTGGTGCGAAGAGTCTTATGACCGATCATGTCATCGCGGGAATTTTCGCCGATTTCGACGCGGGAATGACCATCGAGGCTATCGCTACGAAAACGGGGTTACTCGTACCGTGCCGTCGCGGCGCGCCGCAAAGAATGGAAGGAACTGCGGGTTAAACAAAGTCTAGTTTCGGACTAAGCGAACTTCAGTGCCACCTCCCTTGCGTTCGGAACCCAGGCCATTTGCGATGGGCTGTGTGAACTTACCAGCTCTACCGGTCCACCTGGGTCATCAGTCAAGGTACTGACGCTGACCTCAGCCACTTCATTCACGACGTTACGGCCAACATCCCATACGCGGTCGCCAACGACCACGTCACGGGCTGCCTTCACAAGCTTAACAGCCTGGTGAAGAATTCCTGATTTGGTCGGGCGACATCCGATGCGACCGCGTTGATCAGCGCCGCCAATCCGCGTCGAACGCGGCGAAGATCATGACGGTAATCGCCTCTACGGTCTGAATGACGAACAGGAAGGCGTTTCTGATAACCGCAGTCCCCTTCGGGGTCCCGGCTCCGAACAAGGCGCGCATCAGAATTCCGAGATTGTGACCCGCGACATGGACGAGGTATCGTTTGTGGACGTTTTCCCGGCCGCGCAGCCACGTACGGCGCATGCCGCCGCGCTCGAGAACATGCGCGAAGCTGCGCTCCACGACCTCGCCGCGTTTGCGCATGGCCTCCTTGCCGACGCCAGATTTCAGCCGGTTGCGATTGCCATAGACCGCCTCGCGGGCCGCGTCATCGCCATGCCAACGTGAGTAGCCCTGGCTCGGTCGCGGCTCGGAAATGCGGGTCTTCCATGGGCTGTCGTCGAGGTCTTTCAGCACATCGCGTGAATGATAACCTTTGTCGGCCACGAGATCGCAAGGATCTTCGGGCGTCGGCACGGGGCCAACTGCAGCGAGGTTCATTTCCGCAACCGCAAGCGTTGGGTCGAGTGTCACCGCGTCGCCTTCGTCGGCGCCGTAGATCGGCGCCGCCACAATGACGCCCGTGTCGAGATCAACCGCGTGCTCTGGTTTGTACGCGAGATGCGTCGAGCCGTCCTTCATCTTGGCGATCTTCGCGTCCGAATCGGTCTTGCTCGCCCAATCCTCGTTCGATAGCTTCTTGCCGTTGCGCTTGCGATCAAGTTGGATGAGGTCGTCGATCGTCGGCGTCTCGATGCCGCTCTCCTTGGCTATCCGCGTCAGCATCTCGCGATAGGTATCGCCATTGTGGCGACGCACGATCGACCGCAGCGCAACGTTGGCCTCCATCGTCGAAGCGTCGACACCGATCCTCTCGCCCTTCACGAGACCGCGCTCGGCGACGAGCTTCAAAACGAATTCGAATACCTTCTCGTGAACTTCATAGGGCAATCGGCTGCGTGTCTTCGACAACCAGGAATGGTCGGGAACCTTGTCCCGGCTCCCAAGTCGCAGGAAATCCCCAAGCGACCTTGAATCCGCGCAGCGCCAGACGATGCCGCGCTCGCTGGCGAGACCTTCGAAATAGCCGATCATATGCATGCGGAAATAGCGGCCTGGCGGCAGCGACGGTGCGCCCATCTTTGGCGCGTAGAATGGCTTGCAGGTCTCTTCGACAAAAACGTCAAACCCAGCCTCAGACAACAGTTCTTGCAAGTGATCGTAGAACACGTGGCCCGGCGAGCGAGGCATTTCAGCCCACGTCATGAGGAGGTCGCTTTGAAGCTCACCTTCACGCCTCATCGCCATCGTTGCCGCCCGCTCCGACTCTTCGATCTTCACACGGAATCAGGCAAACCCAACTTCGTCAACGGGCTGCTAGGGAGTGTTGCAACGGCGCGTTAGATGAGGCCAAAGTTGTTCGGCCTTTGGATAAGCGCGGTAGATGAAGGCGCAGATCGTCTCGCGACCCACCGTCCGCAGACGGCGTCGTTTCCCGCTTTCAACCAACCCGAGATTTGCTCGGGCGTCCATCCTTCCGCAAGACGATCGCAGACGAAACCTCAATTTCTGATCTTTTTCGAGTATGGCTCCACGCCGCCTGCGCAGTTGATAGGCTCCGGCGGCGTTAAGCGGCGAACAACGCCCGCTCAAGAGGCCATTGCGCCGCAGTTCCCGCGACACGATGGATTTCGCTCGTTGAAGCACCCCGGCGATGGCGCAGATCGAGCGGCCGGCCGCCCTCATGACCGCGATTTGGTCTCTTTCCTCGTCCGACAGATGTGAATAGGCTGGCGTTGCAACACTCCCTAAGCTCTTGATCAACCAAGCCGATATCAAATCGGCAGGGGTGTTGTCCCTCGCATCAGAATCAGGCGCTGCTATTTTGCAGTGGAAAAGCGTGGAGAGTGCACCAATCCAACAGGTGACTAGATAGCATGTCCATGCTCGGGGAATAATCTCAGGCTGTTGAAATGCGACAGCGATCGCACGGAGGGAAATCGATGGCAACTCAAGAAGTCCGGTTTGCGGTTGTCCTTTACGGAGGTGTGTCGCTCGCAATTTACATCAACGGTGTTGTTCAGGAATTGCTTCGTCTGGTTCGCTCAACATCCGGCTTGCCGAACCTTAAAGGTAGTGAACTGGTCTATCAAAATCTGGGCCGCCTGCTTGGACCAGGGTTCATTCCCAAAGAGCAGCTTGGAGCCAACGACCCGATCAACACCAAGTTCAAGATCGATATCATTTCTGGAACATCGGCCGGAGGTATCAACGGAATCTATCTGGCCAAGGCGCTCGCCACCGAGAGCGACCTGAGCCAGTTGGAGGAGCTCTGGTTCGACGAAGGCGGGATCGACGGACTGCTGAATGACCGCGCTTCTTACGCCGGATTGCCGGTGAGGCCACAGTCGGCGCCCCAATCGCTGCTAAATAGCCGACGGATGTATTGCAAGCTTCTCGACGCATTCGACAAAATGGTCGGCGGCGCGCCTTCATGCGACCGCCATGCCTCGCGCTTCGCCGATGAAGTCGACCTATATACGACGACCACGGATATCGAGGGTGTGCCGGTGCCGATCAGGTTACTGGATAACGTCGTCTACGAACGGCGCTTCCGCAACGTTTTTCACCTTCGTTTCATCGCAGGCGAGCGCGACGACTTCCAGCCCGACAACAATCCATTCCTTGCGTTCGCTGCGCGCTGCACGTCGGCTTTTCCGTTCGCGTTTGAGCCGATGAAGCTTTGCGAAATCGACGAAGTGTTGGAGACACATCGCCTCTATTCAGGCAAGCAGTATTGCCTCTCGAAATCGAGTCGGTGGCAGAAATTCTACGTCAACTATCAGCTCCAGAACGTCTTTGGCTATCTCGAGAATGTCTTTGGCAGAGCGACCAAGTTTCCCGAGCGCTCGTTCGGCGATGGCGGCTATTTGAATAATGCGCCGTTCAGTTACGCCGTGGACACGTTGTTGACCCGGCAAGCCGACCTTCCGGTCAGCCGCAAGCTGCTCTATGTGGAGCCGAGCCCGTTGCATCCCGAGGAGGATTCCAAACGTACCGGCAAGCCAAACGCCATCGAGAACAGCCTCGCTGCATTGGTAACGATCCCCGGCTATCAGACGATTCGCAACGATCTCCAGCGGGTTTTGGAACGCAATCGTGCCGCCAGCCGCATCAACACGACGCTCAACGAGATTGAAAGCCGTATCCAGCAGGCACCCGATCTTTATGAACCCGAACGCTACGCGCCGGGCACCTCGCTGATAGAGATCACGTTCAAAAACGAAACATGCTTCAGCGCCTGTTACCAGATGCGGGCGAGCGACGTGACCGACCAATTTGCAACGATATTGGCGCGAGCGCTTTGGATCGACGAAGAGTCAATCCTCTTCGTCGCGCTGCGCTCGTTGATCCGAGCCTGGCGGGAGTGGCGCTATGAAGTCGATCCTCGCCAGCCGACGCCCGACCCAGCGGTGGGCGGCAGCACGGTCAAGGACTATCTGACCAGGTTCGACCTGCCCTACCGGATCCGCCGGCTCAGGTTTGTGCTGCGCAAGCTCGATACGCTCTATGGGCTACAACTAGAGCCCGATCATCCGGCTTACGAGGAAGCGGTCAGCACGCGGGCATTCGGGTTGTGTCTCTCTGCGCGGGAAAGCGAACCGCCAAAACTCCCGGCGACGGATCTGACAGAGGTGCGCCTCCCTCTGTCTCGCGAGTGCGCCAAATTGCAGCGCACGCTCAGCCGGTTATTGGAGCTGCACAACCCACCCGATACGGATACTCCGAACCCGCCGGCGCCTGATAACGATCCGCGGTCGATCGTTCTAAAAGCGTTGCCGGCCAACGCCCGCGACCAGCTGATTCCCGTCCTGCTTGACATTGCCGGCGTTTCTCAAGCCGAAGGTCAAGAGAACCAACCCCTGCCCGACAACAAACGGGAGCTTCTGACGACCGAGCCTCTTAATCGGTCCGCTCATGAGTCACGGTTAACCGACCTTGCGTGCGATCGCCTCGCCGCAAAACGCCTCGCCAATGGTCCCGTGTTGAGAGACAATCTGGGCAGCGTCGCGAGGAATCTCGAAGAGTGGCTGGCGCGTTTGTTTAATGACGCGCATCAGGCTGCGGTCGTAGCCTTCGGCGGGGGCGATGCTGGCCAGATCGCTCGCCGCTACTATCAATGCTTTGATATTTTCGATTGTGTGCAGTTCCCGATGATGTTCGGCACCGATATCGGCGAGCCGGACACTGTCGACATCATCCGCGTCTGCCCGAGGACGCCCCCGCGCTCGTGCCTGATGATGTCCAGGAGCGACGGACCAAGCTCAAAGGTCTGGCGGTTGCGCATTTCGGCGCTTTCCTCGACCGGGATTGGCGGGTCAGCGACCTTCTGTGGGGCCGGCTCGACGGCGCCGAACGGATCATCACCGCGCTCCTCCCGTTGCAGGGGAGCGCCCAATTGCGCAACGAGCTGATCGATGAGGCGCACGAGGCGATCCTCGCAGAGTTCGAGGCGCGTCCTCGTCTCGGCACGATGGCGCTCAACCCGACGCGCAATCAAAGTGCCCGTAATCCACTGACGCCGCAGACCGTGCAGCAGGTGATCGACGCAATCGCTCCGCCCGCGGCAGCGGCCAAACGTCAGACCCAAACGACGTTCATGTCGCTTTGGCAGATGCTAATGCCTGCCGAGCCGGATCGGGTCATGTTAATGCGTACCCTTGCACGCGGCACCACAATCGTTGGCCGTATGCTCGATGGCATCGCCGGCAGCTCGCAGCTTTCCACACCGGCCAAGACACCAGCCAAGTTACTTGCTAAAGCCGGGTGGGCGCTGTGGGCGCTCGTCGAGATTTCGGTTCCGCGCCATTGGAGCACGCTGCTCGGCAAATACTGGCAATCTCTACTGCTGCTGATCTCGATCATCCTGATCGTGGCGGGTTTGGTCACGGCGCAGCCGGCGGTCTCGGCCTTCGGTTGGGCGGCCCTGGGGTTCGCCGTATTGCTGTTTGTTCTGCGCACTATCCTTTGGGATTTCATGCGCGCGGGCAAAGTTCGGGCGGCACTGGGCGGCCTTGCGATCCTAATTGCCGCTGGCGTCGTGTTCGTCGGTGGCTTGCAGATCTACAAGTGGGGGGGCGCTGAATGGAAGGAGGTACAAGTCTTAACCTGCGAAGCACTCCACAACTGTCCGACGCAGTAGTTTCTCGTACGACGCCTCTTGCTCGCGAATGAACAGCGGCGGGCTTTGTCAGATTACCAAACTCAGCACGTAGCAAATCAGCTGGCACGTTGGGCTCACGCCGCGGCGACGACTTCACGCCACGTCAGCATCGCCGATGTCCTGAAGGCTCGGTGCGTTCTTGCTGATGTAAGATGGCGTTGGACGTTGAAGGGGCATTGACACGTTAACGACTATTACTTGCCAATATCGTTGGCTCGCCTCGCCCATAGTCGCTCTCAGCAAAATTAATCGCTTGCCATTGCCGCCAATCCGAAACGGTTTCAAGAACGACTATACTGGGTTAACGTGTCAATGCCTCCTCACCGCCTTCACGGCGCTTCACGTGGAAGCAGGCGTGGAAAACTTCCGTATGGCCGCGCTCTATAAGCCAGGAAGGATTCCGCTCTGGATAAGGGCAACCCACCCAGCACTGCTCAGCGGGAAAAGGAATGCCTTGACAAGGGGTTGCTGCGTTAGCGGACCAAAGGCGCCGTCGTTGAGTTGATTGACGCGGCTCAATAGGGATTCGAGCTGCTCCGCGAAATAGGTGGTTTTCGCCGAGTTCTTCGCGCGAATGATCCCATCCGTGAAGTTTTCCCTAGCGGTGTCTCGTGCGGACTTCGCCGCCAGCCACACCATGATTGCGCAGGCAAAAATAATAAGCAGACTGATTCCGTGTGTAAGGATTATGACCATACTCGGAGCAAAATTGGCGAACACCGTGCTGCGGGACAGAATCATCAAGGCTAACAGCACGAAGGGGTAATAAATAAGATGATCGATGCAGCGTGTCCGCTTCGCCACAAATTCAAGGCCGATCCATTCATTGATGAGATCATCTGCGGGATCAACTATTTGTGGCAGCTGCAGCCGTCCGTCGTAGACGTCCCTTGTTGTGGATGGCCAAGGCCTGCTCTTCTTGTTGCAGCTCAGCTTCTTGACGAAGATTAGGCACAATAGAGTCGCGTCGAAGACGACAAAGATTAAAAACAGTGTAAGAAGCCAATCTAATAATCCGATACCAAAATACATATAATAAGCAAATGGACTCCGGTAAGCAAAAAACGGCATTCCGCCATTGGGTATCAGGATCAAAAAAACGATCCCACACATGACCGCCGTGCAAAAAAATGCGCTGATACAGCGCTTCCAGAAACGCTCCCGGCCAACATACGCGGGCCAGTCTGGATAAACCGCCGGTAAAGGGATGGTCTGATCCAATCCCATTTCCTCGGCGATCTCCCCAAGGTTATTATCGAGATCGAGCCGTGTCCGAAAAATGAAGTAGATGGCCAGGAAGATGCTCACCATGCGCAGCAGCACCGTTGGCCAGAGACTGGCACCGCCCAGCAGGGCGATCGGCTCGCCCTTGCCATCGTCCGTTAGATATCGAGCGAGCGGCTCCCAAAAGAAGCACATCGCAGCGGCCATGATGAAGCAGACAGCGATAAACCCAAGTTCAAGTTGTTTTTTCGCAATCCAATTTTTGCAAGCCGCCAAAGTGGTCACGATGGCTCCCAATGCAAAAAATGCGGCCAATATTTCCCCGCCCTTTCCCAAGAACGTTGGAAATGGCTTTTCGATAGGTTTCAGATCACCGCGTCCGGAGTGAATTTTTAATTCTTCGGGGTCCACAGGCTGGATATTGCCGCATTGGATTTCGGCATTGCTCTCCCAACAGGGCCATCCGGATGCGACTGAACGCCCCTGGTTGATTTCCCTCTCGGCAATTTGATCGCCTTCCGGCTTAGTGTCGTTGGGTGCTCTTGTAGGAATATGCTGGTCATGAGGCGGCGTCCACGCAAACGATAGAATCTCGCCGGTACGTTTGACTTCAAATAAGCGCGCCGCACGGAGCTGATTGGAAATATCGCTAGAAGGATAGTCTAGTTCTTGTAAATTTTCGTGTAGATATCCCAGCGCCAGCTGTGTAGCAAGGAATGCCGAAGTCTCGTAGGTGTCGCGGAAATAGGGGATCTCCCCTTGCAACCAATTACTTAGGTTTGGGCCGAAGCTTGATGAAATGATCAGATTACGCGTAAAGGGAAGTTCGCTCTTGATCGTGAATGCTTCGTCAAAATCGGTGGTGAAGAATAACGCCTCAGGGAATTCTGGGCGCAGGGCCCGCAGTATGAGTAATTTATCAAAAACATCGCTACCAAGAATTCCGATGGCTTTTATTTTTTTGTAATAAAACCCGTGCTTCCGGAAGGAAAAATAAAGCCCTTGCTTCCGCAGACCGTCGTCGATTTTATGGAGCTGCTCGCTGATCCGCCGGAGATAATCGAATTGACTCTGTCCGATAGGACGCTCGAGACTCTGTGTATCCGTTTCGACCTTGAAGACACTCGTTGTACCCCCCTGTTTCTCCTGATCCGATGCATTGTCTTGTCTCGTGTCATCCTTGCCGGCTGACGGCAAGAGACCGTCAAGTCCCTTCAAATATGAAAAATTGTGTATCCAATTGTGATGATGCGCGGTGTCTTTAGCTAGCTTGCGCTCGACTACTTCAGGAAGAGCCCGACCATAAAGAGTATCCCATTCGGAGACTAGCGCGACATCATCCCTTTCGTCCTTGTCGACAGGAACTGAATCCGATTTAACTCCCCGAAGGTTTAGCTCCTCGACTATTCCCTTGGCGAGGATGTCGTCGGTGGCGATAGTTCTGTGGAGCTTAATGCCGAAGCTGGCAAAGTATTGGGGGATTGTTTTGCAAGGCGGTTTGCACAGAAGGCGTTCGTCAGATGCACTGGCGCCATAGGCATAAAACTCGACACACTCCAGCGCGAGCCATTTCTCCTTATTCGCTGCCGTTTTGCACTCCGCGCCGCTAGAAAGACCAACGGCGGGATCCGTTGCTTCAAGCACCATGTCAAGGAGTGTACCTGACCAAAATGGCCCAATGACTTTGAATTTGCTGCCCTCTTTTATATTTAAAAAACGGGTTAATGATCTAATTCTTGTAAGTGGATGATCTTTGATCAAGTCTTCCTTTAGCCAAAGCACAAGGACAGTTTGACCACTGTCGTTCTTGAATCGCTCATATGGGACACGGGTTGGTGTGCGAAAATCAAAAATCCGGCGCGGTAACCCTTCCGGTGTATTCAACGTAAAGCCGGCAGGGGAAGTCTGAGCGTCGTTTCTCCAGAGAAAATAGTTAAGATGACGCGAGTCCGCTGGCGCGAATCCAGCCCGTTCAAGGCCCGCCAGAACGGCGTAGCGCGCGCGCCGCCGCTGCTCCGCGTCTTCCTGGAAAGAACCCCCACGCACCGAGACGGCGAGCACCCGATAGTCAGCGGCAGTCATTGGCGACTCGCAGGGATCATCACTGGCTGATCTTTGGCAGCGTTGGTCCGGGTCCTGCTCGCTCGATTCGTCACGCGACTTTTCGACCGCGGCGATGGGATCCTGCCAAAGGCGCGCCTCGACTGCCTGCCGTTGGGCGTGTTGCTGGATGCTCGTGTCGGTCACTGCCGGACGCAAGTCCACAAGCGGTGCTTGAGAATGAAAATAATAGATCCCCATCGCTGCAAGTGCAGCAACAATGGCACTGCTGCTCGCCAAATTTGTCCCGGGTTTGTTATCGTCTGCCATGAGCGTAACCCCAACGCTCTCTAGCTGGACTGCGCGGTAAGTTCTGAAATGGTCGCGCTTAAGTTGGTCCCCTTCACTCTGACGCGAGATGCGGAGCTGCTTGGGTTTCGGCAATCCAGTTTGAGAAATAAATTTGTTACAAAACTTTAACGTTTACTTTTACGGCTTCGTTCCCGCCTCGAAGAATTTTTTCAGCTACAGAGGGCTGGGTCCTTTTACGCAAAGGTACGTAATGCGACATAGACCCGCGCAAAATTTCGGATCTGCGCCGGGTTGCGCCGTCATGTCGGTTGCGACGGCCTTCAACCAACCTCTGGCAGCCATCCAAAGGCCCAGATGAACATCGCTGGTCGAATAGGACTTCTTTGACGGAAGTTCCAAGATTTGGTCGAAATTCTGCGAACTGGCTCGCCGACCACGGCAATTTGCCGGCCGAGACCCGGGACTACGTTCTGACCATCACGCGACATCCGGTCGAAGAGTGGATCGGCGACGCCGCGGCGGCAACGATAACCGACGGCGCAATATCCTCAAAGCCATCCTGTTTACAAGCGACAGCCGCCATTCGCCGCTCAGAACCTCGCTCCGTTGCCGCCTCCGCGCTCTTTGCGCCTTGGGGCGTCCAGCTCGCCGGCAGTTTTTCGAAGGCGGGCGCTGGCCGCTTACACCCGCGCCCAGCGCAGCTATTCCGCTATTATTGGCAAGATCGAACCCATGGTCATCGGCGGTCGCGTGCCCAGCCGCGGCTTCGCTCCATACTAGCAAGTACGCGCACCTGCGCCCTCCCGCGCGGCAGCTGACGCACTTTGTGAAAAGATCCTTCGCGCAGGCGGTGCTTGTGTCTCCGTGCGGAGTTGAAGCAGCTCTGGAAACGAACTCCTGAGCGAGATTGGGTCAACTCCCTTCATCGAGAAATCTCAGTCGAATTTCCGAAAAGGGTGGATTTCAGCCAGTCCGCTCCCGAGCCTGCAATTTGGAAAGCGGCCATTCTGTCTATGGCGTGGCCGGGCCGATTTCGGACCGGCCGCTCTGGGGCGACAAGCGCAGTGAAGCTGCCGTCCGTTCAGGTCGGTGCTGAGCGGCAGCTCGCGCCGCAGCGGCGAGAGCGTGCGGTTGGTTGCGGTATGCGATGCCTGGAAGTTATGGAATGATCCGCGGCTAGCCGCGCGGCGTTTCCGCAGAGCTTGTGGGACCGATCGCGTCCGCGAGCCGCCGGACTAACGTCCCTTCATGTTCGTCGGGAGGCCGCGTCATCAAGGCTGACCGCGCTCGCCCACCCTGCTATTCAGCTCTCTTTAAATCCCTGGACCGCTGTGACCCAACACGTGCATTTCGAGCAAGCGCCGCCTAGGAGTTGGGACCAGTTCGAGGAACTGTGCGCCGACACCTTCCAGGAGGAGTGGCAGGACTCGACGCTCGTACGCCACGGCCGGACGGGCCAGACCCAGCATGGCGTCGACATCGTTGGAAGGGACGGAGCGAACTGGCCAGTCGGCATCCAGTGCAAGAGGAAGTCTGTGTGGCCCGTCTCAAAAGTGACGACGCGCGACCTCGACAAGGAGGTCGCGAAGGCCAAGAAGTTCAAGCCGGCGCTCAAGGCCTTCTACCTGGTGTCGACCGCCCCCGACGATCAGCTGCTGCAGGAGCACGCGCGTTTGATCACTAAGCGCCACCAGAAGGAGGGACTGTTCATTGTTGCCGTCATCGGCTGGGGCGAGCTGGTGCGGCGGGCGACGCGGCACCAGCACGTGGCCGCCAAGCACTTCGGCTCATACTCGCCGGGACCGGCATCACCCCTCCTCGCAACCTGGCGGGCCGCGGCGGGCAGATTGCTCTTAGATGACCGTGAGCTGAAAATTGCTATAGAGGAACTGATCCATGATCTCCGGGACTATCCCTCAGGACGCATCGTCTTCCGCCAGAAGGAGTCCGAGGACCTGCTCTTCCAGATCAAGCAACTCCACGCAGCGGGCGGGCAATCGCTGGATGACCGTGAGGCCGTCCTGGAGCTCAGGGACAAGCTGAAGGTCCTGAGAGACACAGAAAGCGCCGTCGTCGGAGGCCTCATATTGCTGTTCGGCCACAAAGACTTGAAGGACTATGTCCGCATCGTCTGGAAAGACCAAGCGTCGCTGCTCGTTCGCTCCTTCGTGGAACAAGAGATCGATCCGAACTTCTGGATCGTGACGGGGATGGAGAAGATTAGGCTTCATCCGCCTGGGTACGGAGATGATCCGCTCGTGGTCTTCGTGCCGCCAGCTGACATCCAAGCCATTTGGGATCACCAGCAGAATCTGAAGGAGCGATACCCCGAGCTTGCGACCGACAACATCGGCGAGCTGCCGAACGAGGTCCAGTTCCGGCGCGCGGTACCCGCGGTGATCGGCGGGATCTTGTCCAGGATGGAGAAAGGCGTTCCGCTGGAGGAGATGGAACGGCGTAAGTGGCTCGACACATCGGCGTGGAAGTTCACAATCTGAGAGTGCCGCGGACCGGGAGGGCTGCTCTGCAATCGCCCAGTTGCCAAGCGGCACGCTTCACGACGAGACCCGTATCCTGGCGGAGACGGAGAACGACCTCGCCCCAGAAGGAAATGCCGCCTGCGCTTGGCGGCTCGACGTCTGCCCGTACGCGCGCTGGCACGCCGCGCGATGACTACGCCCCTGTTACCGTGGTGCAGATCGAACCGGTCTGACGTGGGCTCGATCCGGCGAGGCGCCCGTCGCACTGGAATCTGGCGCGCCGCTGGATATGTGCATCCGTACTACCCGTGCCGACGACAGCGCTGAGCCTGAGTAACGTCCGCTTACGGTCAAGCAGATGACCGGCTCGCGCGTCAGCGATGGGCGCGAAATAGAAGCAGCTTGGCCGCTTGCGGTCCGTCTACTCAAGAGTTGGAGATCGGAAGAAGCAGGCATCAGTAGGCTAATGATCACCTCGATTACAGATCGCCACCCATAGTCAGGCTCGACCATTCGGGAAAACGTCCGAGTGCGAGAATTGCGGCTAACGTTCGCGCGACTAGCTCATCGCCAGCTTGCAAATCCACTTTCGATTTCGCGGAAAGAATGCCGGAGTGCACCGCCTGTGACCGAGCTTGATATAGCTGCTTGATGTCTCCAAAAATTTCCGTCCGCTCGGTCGCGGTTTCCCCGAGCAACCACGCGGCACGACTGCCGATTTTATAGGTGATCTCAGTATTACCAGAAGTCTCCGCGTGCATGAGGGCAATTTCAGCCGCGATACCAAGTTCCAGAGCCTGGTCGACTGGGCTTCTCGCAAGACGAGCACGTCCTAGCCGATCGATCGCTCTGTGCAGGCTATCTTTCTCATTGAATGCGGCTAGAGCGTCGAAATATCTCTTCACTACAGCGCCATCGACGGGAAACGATACAAGTGGATAAGCCGAGAACAAATTGTGTGATTGTACACGACCTTTAGCGAAAAGTAAGTTCTCGTTGGCGATCGTCGTAGCTACTGGAATTTCGACTGCTCCTGTACCTGCAAGCAGACATGCGTATCGAACGGAGCGGCGCACCCCGTCGCGCGCTTCACTGCTTGGCGTTGTTACGCTCGCCCCTCTCGCCGGCTCGGTGGTGCTCTCGCGTATTTCAAAAGCTGGCTGCACGCTTAATGTCTGATACAGGACGCACGAATCGCGCGGCGCAAACGATGTGAGCTGTCGCTGCGAGGAGATGTAGAAGCGATTCAACCCATCAAGCATGGCCTCGCCGGGCAAAAGCGATACGCCCTCGGAAAGTAAGTACTCTCTGTCGATCTTCACCCCTAGGACCGGCGACACCTCTTCGTACACGGCAGTGTTTCGATTGGACTCTGCTTTCAGTTCAGCAATGATTTCCGGTGCCGGCACCTTAGCAACTAGGCGATCGATCGCCCAATTACCAAAGCGACCGGCCATGACCTCACCACCACCGTCGCCAGTAAAGAGCCAAGCGTTCGCATAGGGCCTGAATGGATCGGTCTTGGCCAAGCCGTCATCGAGAGATCGAACGGTGCTGTCCCTCCATAGAGAATATTCCTTACCCCGGCGAATTTGTGCCAACTCGTCACCCGCTGCGGCGAGGAGGTCAATAGCCTTATCGTAAGTCACGCCAATCCTCCCGGTGGACAATCAAAACTCTAGCGCCCCTCAAGCGGCCTCTCCTATCCTATCGGCAGCTCGGCGCGTCCTTGGGTAAGACGACCCATTCCCAGACAGTTCGCTCGGCGGAGCGCACTGTGCTTGTGTATTTTAAGCGAGCGCAGGGGGGCGTCAAAGAGCGAACTGCTACGGTGTGAGCAGTGCACGAGGGTAGGAAGCGGTCTTCGGCTCCCAGCCATGCGAACGTCTGCATTCGGCAAGGGTTAGCTTAGCTGCCTGTGACCGACATGGGCGCGAAATAGAAGCGGCTGGCCGGGGATTGCCAGGCAGCTTCGGGGCACACTGGCGCGAAAGCCGACGATCATCGCGCATAGGCGGCGGCAGAGCTGAATCCAACTTGCAATTCCTCAGCCTGGAGTGCGCGGCACTTGTGCAGCAGGAGCTGCGTACGATCTAATGCGAAACTCAAGACCTTTGGAGTAGATCATAGGCATGCGGCCGACGGCTCTTGATCGCGGAGAAGGCGGAACTTTAGTATTTTCCCCAATCACACCAACGGAGTTCACGATGTCCCTTTCAGGGGTTATGAGTTCGCCTTCTCAGAAGCGATCGTTCCTGCTCGCATCCATTCTGATCATCGTCATTTCCTGCATCCTCGTCTGGGTTCTCTACTATTTCACCTCTGATACTCGCGGCTGGAACCTTCTGATCAACTTTCTCGTCGCGATTGTTGCCGCCGGCATATTCGCGCTAACCGCGGCCCTATACATCGCTTACTTCTTTGTCGACCCTTTCGAGGTCGCATCAGCAATCAAACTGCTGCCGCAGGATATTGCTCAAGCCCTTACCGGAATGGCCGAGAACGCCGCGGATTATAAGCTATTTGTGCGAACAGGCCGGCACTTCAGGGCAGAGATACTTCCACTTTTGATCAAAAATGCCAAAAAATCCCGCAGACAGATCCGGATCGAGGCCGTTCTACTGGATTTCCGTGACGACAATATTTGCCAGCGATATGCGACTTATAGAGAGAACTCGTCGTTTGATAGCAAGCTTTGGACCAAGGAATATGTTCAGAAGGAGGTCCTGGCGACCATCCTGAAACTGGTGGATGCAGCCACGAACCACAGTAGTCTGATTAGGGTTGATCTCTATCTTAGCACCCGCCTGTCCACTTTCCGGATTGATGGGTCATCTGATGAGGTCGTCGTGACCCGAGAGGACCCCAAGGACAAGGCATCGCGCTATCGCCGCGCTGATAGCGACTATTCAGGTAATTGCTCACGCCCCGCGCGTGTTGGTCAAGCGACGCTTGGGATCGGCAGGCCTTGGAGGGTGAGGCGGATTGCGTCGATTGCGCGGACTGATCGTCGGCGAGCGGTTTCGACGACAGA
>Ga0182030_10014112_pt1 | contig 15817 bp, 4 predicted proteins | sample 812S3MmetaG_FD_121299 | JGI IMG/M metagenome (GOLD analysis project Ga0182030, IMG submission 121299) | Permafrost microbial communities from Stordalen Mire, Sweden - 812S3M metaG (Illumina Assembly) | ecosystem: Environmental > Terrestrial > Soil > Wetlands > Permafrost | place: Sweden...
CTTCCAGTGTAGTGCAACCCGGATGCGCCCCATCGGAACCGCAGAAGTTCCTGGTAGTGTCCTGATTTGAACGATCCCTTGCGAAGGATGAAAGATGGGAGTGAGTAGCCTTTTTTGATCCGTCAAAGGCTATATGCCAGCGGGTGCTTGGGCTCGTAAAGCATGATGTCGTCCGCGCCAGGTACGGCCATTAGGACCACGAGTCCATACCCCTGATCCTGAACTTCGCCGCGGAACTCCGCTCCTTTGCCCTTCAGTTCGGCGACCGTGTGTGAGATGTCGTCGCACATCAGGGAGATCAGATGGTGCCGTGGCGATTCGTACGTCTTGCCATCGTGGACGCTATGGGTCGGGTGCACGCCCATCTCACTCCGCCCAGTCTTGAAGATCAGCCAACCCTCGCCTCCGCCCGCCGCATCCTCGACGTAGGGCCAGCCGAGGACGTCGCGAAGGAATGCGCGCGTTGCGGGAGCATCGTCGGAATAGATCAGGGTGTGGATGCTGGTGATCATGAGACTGAACTCCACAAGCCGCCTAAACTGTACTCTCTCGGGCTATTGCCAATCAAGAAGCCGTTCAGCGCACTGGAGATCGAAATTAGAACTCTGCCGAGTTCCTGACCCGGTTTTGCGTCGCGCAGCGTTGTTGCTATACTGTCTGAGGTTGTTTTGAGCGCAGTGTTTGTGGGTCACCCCCACCAGCCGCCGGCCACGCCGGAGTCCGCGCCTCCCACAACAACTTCTGAAGTTTGCACTGAGGCCAGATAGCTCAGTGGTAGAGCGCGGCCCTGAAAAGGCCGGCGTCGGCGGTTCAATCCCGTCTCTGGCCACCACTCCTGAAAATTCCCACCACTCTTAAGCCGCGCTCCTAGCCGAGCGCAGCTCAGTGATGAGGCCCGCGGCCCTGAAAAGCCCAGCCGTCGGCGGTTCAATCCCGCCTCTGGCCACCACTCTTTGATTAACTTAGCTGTAAACCATAGAAAACAAAATAAAATACCTCTCACCCATTCTCCGACCGCCCTGCAACCTCGTGAGCCAAAATTGTCGCAGAGATTGCGGCCATCATGTCGCCATGTGCGGTCAACCGGTCTTAGTTCGGAACTCCCGGTCATTCAGTGGCTCTCCGGCCACGGCAGCACGACGCTCAACGATACGGGCTTGGGCTGGACCTATCGCAATGAGACGATATGGCGGTATTTGGTCGCCCACTGGCCGATCCACTTGTAGAGAAGCTGCTTGTCGCTGCCATCATCCGTATCAACGATGCCGTAAAGACAGAGGCGCAGCCGCTGGAGGCGGTGAAGGCTCTCCGCCTGGCGATGGGTCCCCCGGACAAGTTGGCCGCGAACAAGAATACTCTGGACCGGCTCCGCGATGGGGTGAGTGTACCGCTCAATCCGGGCGAAGATGCGCGGACAGTTTTCTTAATCGAGTTCGACCCGGACAAGCAACACCTGAACGACTTCACGGCCACGAATGATTACCGGGTGCAAGGCGTGAACCCGAGGAAGGTTTTGCCTTCCTGCACGATAACGAAAAATGGGCAGCGATGGAACTTGAGCGGTCGCACAGGCGGCAGGCGATTCGCAGGCCTGTGAAGAGACCCAGTGGTCAAATCCTATTCCGGGGTGAGTACGTTATAGGCGATATGAAGTAGCCGGCCCGCGATGTCCTACTTGGCAATGGCGCCGGCGAGGAAGGTTTCGCTTGAGATTGGCCTCGAAACGGAGCGGTGACTGCGGTATTCAGCGCACCAAGACGAGTTCTGCCGACAACGTGATCCGCATCCCGAATCCCATCTACGGACAGCCTTCACTCTAAGCAGAGAGAGACTGCCAAGACTCATCGTCCTCCTTTTCGCAAGTACTTAGCGTGCGCCCACTTCCTATTGCACGGTAAAGGTGACAGTCGTCGAAAGAGTGACTGCCGCATTTTTCGAATCGGTTCCCGTCACAGTGACAACATAGTTGCCTGCCGTCGTTGCCGGCGTGGTTGTGCCGGTCCCTCCTCCTCCGCCTCCACCCGTGCCGCCGCCACTGCCGCCACCGCCGCAGCCGATAGCGCATGCACCAACCGCCGCGGCCAATACCAGGACCATCGCAATCCATCGACGACGCCGTGGCACTCCGATCAAGACCAGAACGGCAAGCACCGCACCACCTCCACCCAGTCCCCACAGTCTCTGCGAGGGGCGAACGAGGGCGCTGCTGGAGGCCGCCGTGGTATTGATGGTCAGCTTGGTGGTGTCGTTCCCGCCGGCGGTGAGCGTAATGCTGTTCGGGTTCAGCATGCACGTCGGCAGGCTTTGCGCACCAGTGGGCGAGGTGGTCAGCTTGCAAGTCAGATTAAGCGTCCCCGCATAGTTTCCGCCTGCGGCAAACGTGACTTCCTCGGTAACACTGCCGCCGGGTGACACTGGCGAAGGGACCGGAATGGTCATTGTGAACGGCGAAACCGTAACCGTCGTCGTCGCGCTCGCTACCGCGAATGTTCCGTCTCCGGAGTATGAGGCGGTGACAGAATTGGCGCCGCTTGCCAACGTACCGGCTGCGATGTCAAAGCTGGCCGTGCCGCCGGTAAGCGGCAGCCGGGAGCTGTAGGAGACGCTCGAAAGCGTCACGGTTCCGGTCGGCGTGGGCTGGCCAGTGCTTCCTGCCACACTAATCTGCACGGTGTCGCTTTGATCGTTGGTGATGATTGCGGCTGTCGGCGTAGCGGTCACGGTAGCCGATGCTGTGCCGAGTTGAACGCTGACCACAACCGAGATCGACTGTGCCAGGGACTGGTATTTCGCGGCGCTCTCCTCGTCCGGCTCATAAATGACAGTCAGTGTGTCACTGTCCGCGGCCAGCGAACCTGCCGGGATGGTGATAGTGGCGCCGCCCGTGTTCAGCGTGGCCGCCGCCGAACTGAACCCTCCGCCGCTCAGCGTGACCGAACCAGTGGGCGCAGCAGCGCCACTCGGGCCGCTGAGCGCAACCGTCACGGTAAGCGCTTGCGCCGCGGTAATGCTCGATGCTGAGGGCGTCAGCGTCATCGTCGGCTTCACTGCGGCCGAAGCCGAGACCACCTTCCGCACTCTGGAGTTGCCTGAATCGGCAATGTAAAGATTGCCTGAAGCATCGAGCGTCAACCCTTGCGGGGCGTTGATCCCAGCCATAGTGGCCTGACCGCCGTCGCCTGAAAAGTCGAAGTACCCGTTGCCCACGCAGGAAGTGATGATGCCGGTCTTGGCGTCGATTCTTCGGATCGTATCCCCGAAGCTCGATAGGAAGACATTGCCGGAAGCGTCTACCACGATACCCTCGGTCACCGCGATCTCGGCTGCAGTAGCCAGTCCGCCATCGCCGGTATTGCCCCAGACTGCGGTGCCCGCAATCGTGCTGATGATGCCGGTGCCGGCATCCAACTTGCGGATGCGCGCGTCGTAGGAGTCGGAGATGTACAGGTTGCCGGCAGAATCCAGCGCAACGTCTTCCGGACTATCGAGGGAAGCTGCCGTTGCCAAGCCGCCGTCGCCGAGTGGGCCCGGGTTTCCAGTTCCAGCCACCGTTGTGATGATCCCGGTTTGCGCATCAATCCTGCGAATCCGGCTCGCTGCCGCAAAGTAAAGATTGCCCGCACTGTCGAGGGTCATTCCGTCAGGGAAGCCAATATAAGCCGCTGTCGCCGGGCCATTATCACCCAAGACATTCGTGGTTCCGGGACCGGCGATCGTGGTCATGATCCCGGTCTGCGCGGAGACCTTGCGGATGCGTCCATTGGTGGAGTCGGCGATGTAGAGGTTTCCTGCTTTGTCGACGGCCAATCCCGCCGGGTAGTCCAGCGGCGTCGCAGTCGCCTGTAAGCCATCTACGCCGTCACCATAGGTTCCCGTTCCGGCCACCACGGTAATGATGCCGGTGTTTGCCGCCACCTTCCACACCACGTAGTCTGAGCTGTCGGCGATGTAGAGGTTGCCTGCGGCATCGAACGTCACCGCTTCCGGAGAACGCAATTCTGCGCTCGTGGCCGGGCCCCCCGCGCCAGCAAAACCGGCCCTTCCATTTCCTGCCACGGTATAGATCAGCGCGGTTGGCGGTGTCGTAAACGTGTAGGTTGCGGATGCTGCCGTGCTCGGAAGGTATCCCGGCGCCACCGCGACCGCCTGCACCGTCACATTGCCGGTGATGTTGATGGGACCGTGATAACCCTGTCCGGAGAGTGTTGGCGTGCTTCCGTCCAGGGTGACGTGAACCTCTGCGTCCGGCGTCGCCTCGGTCATGGTCAGTGTCTGCGAACCGGCGTAGCTGCCTGCGGCCAGGCTGAACACAGGGGCGGCCGCGGTTTTGGTTGGAGGCGCGGTGGGCGCAGTGGCCTCCAGAATGCACGAAGACTGTTCTGCAATGAACACATCTCCGGCAGCGTCGGCGGCGATCACCGCGGGGTACGCAACCGCCACTTCATTGGCCGGGCTGCCATCTCCGCCGTCTGTATAGCCGTCTTCGTAGACGCCGGCGATGGTGTTGATGATTCCGCTGGTATTGACTTCACGGATGGCGTTGTCGAACTCATCGGCGATATACAGGTTGCCGGCCGCGTCCACAGCCAGTCCTTCAGGGAAGTAAAGCGTAGCCTTGGTGGCTGGGCCGCCGTCCCCGCCGTTCGCGGCAAAGTTCGCACCGCCCGCAAAGACGGTGGAGACGCCGTTGCGAATAACCCAGACCTTGTTCGAGCCGGAATCGGAGACATAGACATTCTCGTTTTTATCGACGGCGATGCCGACCACGTATTCGTAATAGTTCCCCAAAGCGTAGCCCGCAATCTCCTGGATATTGCCGTTGCTGGCGATGACCTCAAAAACCTGGCCTTGCTCGGCAATGTAGACGTTGCCGGCAACATCGCAGGCGAGAGCGGCGATATAGGAGAGAGGGTAATTCATCGCCGGGCCGTTGAGGCCGCCAGTGCCGGTAGGATCGCCGGCAAACGTGGTGATCTTTCCAGTCGTTGCATCAATGCGGCGAATGACAGAGTCGCCCTCTTCAGCAATAAAGAGATCTCCCGCCGCGTCGACAGCGAGCGCGCCCGGCGTTTGCAGCTCCGCGCTGGCCGCTGGCCCGTTGTCGCCCGTATGTCCTGACACTCCCGTGCCGGCGATCGTGGTGATGATCCCCGTCCCCGCTGCTACCTTGCGCACAACGTTCTCCACGTTGTCTGCGAGATACACATTTCCTGCCGCGTCCACGGCAACGCCGGCCGTGCTGTTCAACTCCGCAAAGGTTGCCGATCCGCCATCGCCGCTGTATCCAGCCGTGAGATTGCCGGCGATGGTGTACATGAACCTCGTGGACGAAGAGTCGATGAGATATTGAGCGCTGGCAAAGCCGCTGTTTGTGTAGCCGGAATCTACGGCCATCGCAGTAATAATCTCCGATGTAGAGACGGTGATGGGCCCCGTATACAGCGTCGACGCGGTCCACGGATAGGTGCCGTTGGTGGTGTAGTAGATGGCCGCGCCCGGCGTGCTGTCGGTGATCGTCACGGTCTGTGCGCTGGCGTAAGATCCAGGAGCCAGAGAGAGAACCGGCGTGGCAACGGTGGCAGGGAAGTTCAGAGTCCAACTGGCTTGGACGTAAAGGCTCTGGTCGTACCCGGTCTCTGTGGCATAGGCCGACACATACACGGCCCCTTGCCCCTCCATGGGGATAGGAGCGGTATAGGCAACGTAGCCGTTCGTGCTCATGGCGCCGGAAAGCTCGTAGTAGATGGTTGAGCCGGCGGTTGAATCAAGCATGGTGATGGACTGCGCAGCGGTGATGGTGCCCAGAGCGGGCGAAATGACGGGCGGCGCCACGCCCGCGTCAAGGGGTGTGGTCGCGGAGACGTTTGCGGGATAATTCGGGTCTCCGGGGTAGCTTGCGTCCACATTGTGGGTGCCGGCGCCGGACGGAGCTATGTTGTTCACCGTTGCGGTAGCCGTCTCGGTATTTGCGGCCAGCAGAATGTATGGTGCAGTCGCATTCGCCATCAGCACGGCCAAGTCGGGCTTTCCGTCTCCGTTGAAATCGGCTTCTACAACGGCAATGGGACTGGTCGCATACGGGCCAACGACAGGAACGGTATTGGCCACGGTGAATGTCCCGTCGCCTGCGCCCAGCAAAAGGTTAATCTGCGCTGAGCTGCTGTTGTAGCCGGCAATGTCGAGTTTGCCGTCCCCGTTAAAATCTCCCGTCTTGAGGCCGCTAAGCTCCCCGGTGGTTCCGATCGGGCTGGCTGAGGTTTCATTGAACGTTCCGTCTCCGTTGCCCAGAAATATCTTGATGCCACCCAGGTCAGAGAAGGCCAGATCAAGCACGCCGTCCCGGTTGAAATCTCCCACAGCCACCGAATTGGGATAGGAAGTCAAACTGGCATTCGTTGGCAAGGGAGCAAATGTCCCGTCCCCTTTGCCCAGAAAGACGGTATAGCCGCCCAAATCGAAGGTACTGGCCATGACGAGGTCGGGAATACCGTCCCCGTTGAAGTCTCCGGTTGCGATCAATCCAAAACCCGCCGTTGAATTGATGGGTTGTCCGGTTACAAATGTGCCGTCCCCGTTGCCCAGCAGGATGACAGCTCCGCCGTTGTTGACGGCATTGCCTATCAGGGCCAGATCCAGCTTGCCGTCGCCGTTGAAATCGGCGGCAACCATCGATCCCGGCGTCCCGCCGCTACTCGTGTTCTGGGTTGATACTGTCACCGTTTGCGCCGTGCCGAAAGTTCCGTCGCCGTTGCCTGGCAGTGTCGTGAGGTAGCTGGTTGTAGTTTCATTCCAGCTCAGAATCGCCAGGTCCGTCTTCCCATCTCCATTAAAATCGCCGGTGATCATCTGGAGGTACGTTTGCACGCCAGCAGGTTGGAACGCCGTCATCGGAGTGAATGTCCCGTCGCCCTTGCCAATGAGAATAGACACCGAGTACGTGCTACCGTAACCACCGCTGCTGGAAATCAACGCCAGATCCGGTATACCGTCTCCATTAAAATCGCCGGACACTTCAGACGTCGGATCGGTTCCCGTCGCCGGCGCTTGCGAAAGCAGCCAGCCTTCCCCAGCCGTGGCAGTACCCAGCGTCGCCGTCGCGAGCACGTTGTTCGAGAAGCTCGTATCTAGAAAAGACACCGTGCCGGTGGGCGCGGCCGAGCCGCCTATCCCCGTCACCGTCGCTGTCAGCGAGTAGTCGCCCGGAGCACCGCCCGCTGTGATTGTGGTGGTATCTGTGTAGACAGGCGCAGGCCCTGCGCCGACAGCCAGCGAAGATGCAGCCGAGGAGCTGGTAAGCCCGTAACCATCCTGCACAAACATGGCCTTGTAGCTGTGCGACCCTGGCCCCGGAATAAACTTGTATGCGGCCGTGCCGCTGCTGGAGAGTACAGCCGTGCTCAGCAAGTGAATGTCCGTGCAGGTCGCTGCAGAGGCATCGCAGAAGTTCACCTCGCCTGCGCTCACCGGCGACACGCCCGCCTTCACCGTCGCCGTGAGCGTAACCACCGTCCCTGCGTCTACCTGTGTCGCTGTCAAACCCCCGGCAGTCACCGTCAGGGTGGTTGACGTGGACGGAGGCACGCCCCATAACGCTGTAGCCCCCGAAGCGCTCGCGTTGTAGGGGCTGTCTCCGGCATAACTTGCCTCCACCAGATGCTGGCCGGCAGCAGGAAGCGCAATGCTGGCCGATGCGCTGGCTGTTTCCGTAGGTTCCGTCAGATAGACGAACGACCCGGGAGACGAGTTGCCGAGCACGGCAAGGTCAGGCCTGCCATCTTCATTGAAATCTCCGGCGACAACGACGCTGGGGAAATATCCTGCCGAAGGAGTCATGCCGCTTTGCGTAAATGTTCCATCTCCGTGGCCAAGGAAGATGTTGACCTCACTGGTTGTGTAAGCGTTTAGAACGGCCAGATCCGGAATGCCATCCTGGTTGAAATCGGCTACGGCAACTCCAACGGCCTGAAAAGCCAGACCGGGGATCGCCGGCTGTATCGTGAAAGTCCCGTCTCCATTTCCGAGGTAAACCTGTACCAGACCTCCGTTCGTACAGGAGATAACCAGGTCTGGAATTCCATCCTGGTTGAAGTCTGCTGCGGCTACCTGGGTGCAGTACGAGGTTGCTGCGGGGCTTGCAGCGGCGGTAAATGTTCCATCGCCATTGCCCAGAAAAACTGCCAGGTTCTCCGAATCCGGGACCGTGACGGCCACGTCCAGCTTGCCATCTCCATTGAAATCCGCAACGACAATGGAGGACGCGCCATCGGCTGTCGCCGGGCTCGCCAGTGCGGTCGTAAACGTTCCATCTCCGTTCCCAAGAAGGATGCTCACTGAGCCCGAATCGCCAACCTCGCCGCCATTGGCCACGGCCAGGTCGGCGATGCCATCTCCGTTGAAGTCGCCGACTGCAACGCCGGCGGGACTGGTGCCCGTTGCCGGAGCTGAGGCGGACTGGGTAAAGGTCCCGTCGCCGTTGCCCAGGAAGATCGCAACCGTGTTCTCGGAGGTATTCGTGACCGCCAGGTCCTGGATGCCGTCGCCGTTGAAGTCACCCACGGCAATGCCCCCGAAGGAAAAGAATGTCGTCGTGGTCGGAGCAGCCGCGGTAAATGTCCCGTCACCGTTCCCGAGGAGAATCATTAAATCTGAGGAGCTCCCTTTAGTGGCGATCGCCATGTCCGGGATGCCGTCGCCGTTGAAATCTCCCACGGCAACCGGGCCTGGCGCCAAGTTGCTTGTCTGCTGCGGAGTCACCCAACTCAGGCCCGGCGTTGCGGCGCCCAGCGATCCCGTACCCAGGACCGCATTTCCATGGCTCGAATCCAGAAACGAAACTGTACCCGCCGGCGACGCGGATCCGCCGGTCTCCGTTACCGTTGCTCCGAGCGAATAAGCGCCCCAACTGCCGGTTTCGGCAATCGATGTCGTAGTGGCGAATGGCCCAACCGTCCCCGTCACCGCCAGCGCCGAGGCGGCCGACGAGCTGCCGGCATCCTTCGTAGTGCCGGCGAAGACCGCTTTGTAGCTGTGGCTGCCGATGCCGGCGCGCAGCTTCAGCGTCGCGCTACCGGCGCTGCTCAGTTGCGCCGTCCCCAGCAGATGAATATCCGCGCAGGATTTGGCCGAGGCGTCGCAGAACCTCACCTGCCCCGGAGTCACGGCGGCGGCGCCTGCTTTCACGGTGGCGGTCAGCGTGATGGCGCTGCCAGACGCTACACTGGTGACCGCGTTCCCTCCGAACGTCACCGATAGGGTCGTCGTGGTTGTCGCGGGCGCCTGTGCAAAGGCAGCCTGCCCCAGCGCGCATAGCGCAACGGCCAGCGCGCCCGGCATAGCGGACAATATTTTCCTGCTGCGGTTGTGGCGCCGGATGGGGAGAAGCGAGGAAGCGGGAATGCGAGAGAATGCGGACCGGGAAAATGTGTGCACGAAAGATAACTCCTGGAATAACTTCAGTCTTGATCGCTTGCTGTTGGTTCTTTGCTCAACAAACTCCGAGCAGGCAGGAATCCGCATGAGTGCGACGGATGCAAACAGGCAGCATTGATTTCGCATTTTGGAGTGACGGCGGAAGTGTAACACGGGAACCGTGAATGGAGCTGCCGGCACATGTCTTTCGCTTCCACAAGTGGATGACGTTGTTACTGGACGGTGATGGTTACCGTTGCAGACGTGGTGATCTTCGCATTGGCGGAATCGCTTCCGGTCAATGTGAAGGTGTAGCTGCCTGCGGTGGTCGCGGCGGTGGCCGGTCCGGTGGATTGTGTTCGGGTCCCGCTGCCTCCGCCCCCACAGCCGCTTGCGCAAACCGCAATCGCCAGTGAAACCAGCCCAAGCATGGCCATCCAGCGCCGCCGCGATGGCAACCAGAAGAACACAACGCCCACGAGCAAAGCGCCACCGCCAACCCCCCACGGGTTGCGCCGAAGCGGACGAACCAGCGCCGTCGTCGAGGCCGCCGTCGTGGCAACAGTCACGGTAGCCGTATCGCTTCCTCCGGCCTTCATCGTAAGGCTCGCAGGATTCACGCTGCAGGTCGGCAGGCTCACAGCGCCAGTTGGCGAAGACGACAGTGCGCACGTCAGATTCACGATCCCGGAGTATCCGCTACCCGCCGTGAGGGTCGCGGTCGCTGTTCCGTCGGCTCCGGGAGAAACGGAAGATGGCGCAGGGACCGTGAGCGCAATCGGCGAAACAGTCACATTCGTCGTCCCGGTCGCGCTCGCATAAGTGGCGTCCCCGGAGTAGCTGGAAGTCAGCGTATCCGATCCATCGGGCAAAGCTCCGGCGGCAATATTGAAGCTGGCCGTGCCGTTTGCCAATGCCTGCTGAGCGGTATATGTGCCGCTCGTCAGACCCACGGTTCCTGTAGGCGTTGGCTGTCCTGCGGCGCCGGCCACGGTAATTGTGACGCCCAGACTCTGGCTGTCAGCGATGGTTGTTGCAGACGGAGTCACGGTTACCGTTGCACTTGCGGTGCCGAGCGGCGCCGTGACCACTTCTGCAATCGTCTGAGCAGCGGTCGTAAAGTTGCCGGCGCTGGCCGAGTCCGGCGTGTATGTGACCGTTAAAGAGTCGTTACCGGCGGCCAACGATCCCGCAGGAATGTCGATCGTCGCCTGGCCGCTCACCAGCGTTGTAGTCAAGGAAGTGTAACCGCCGCCCTTCAGTGTCACCGAACCGGTCGGAACCTGGCTCGCGCTCCCATCGGCGACGGCAACTGTAACCGTCAGCGATTGCTGTGTTGTGATGCCCGATGGGGACGCCGTCGCAGTCATCACAGGAGCGGCCTTGTTGATCAGCAGGTTTGCCGTCGCGGAGGCGGCGAAGTAATCCACCGTATCCGCCGGCGCAAAGTTGGCCCTCAGCATCTGCGTGCCTGCATTCAATACCGTTCCCGCAGCCGGCGTGTAAGTCATGGCCCCCGGTGTCGAAGCTATTGCATCCAGTTGCGCCGCGCTCAGCGCGGTGCCGTAGGGGATTGCAACGGGCGTGGGCCACGCGACCAAGGGCGTCGCCTTGTTCACCACCAGAGTGACAAGCGCCGTCTTATAGGAGTAATCGGTGGAATCGGTGGGATAGAAATACAGGGTCAGCGATGCTGTTCCTGCGTTCAATACGGCGCCGCTCGCTGGAGAATAGGCGAAGCTTCCCGGCACAGATGCCGTCGCGTCTAACTGAGGTGCGCCCAGAGGCGTGCCATAAGTGATTGCCGCCGGGTTAGACCAGGTAACTGTCGGTGTCGCCTGATTCACCTGGAGATAGGTATTTGCGGTCGCGGTTGTGTAGTCTGAAGCGTCAGCCGGCGTAAAGGCCGCTGCAAGCGTCTGGTATCCGGCAGTCAAGATCGTTCCCGCCGCGGGAGAATAAGCAAAACTGCCTTGAGCCGTGGCTGTAGCATTGAGTTGGCTGGCGCCCAATGCCGTTCCGTAAGTGATGGCAGTTGGCTGCGGCCAGGTGATGATTGGGGTCGCTTGATTCACCATCAGCGTTACGCTGCCGGTCGCTGAGGCGTAATCGATCGCATCCGTGGGTGTAAATGTCGCTGTTAGCGTCTGCGACCCCGCGCCTACGACGGCACCTGACGCTGGAGAGTAGCTGAAGCTTCCCGGCACAGACGCTGTTGCGTTCAACTGCGTGGCGCTCAGCGCGGCGCCGTAAGTGATGGCAAACGGCGTGCTCCATGCGAGGGTCGGATTCACCTGATTGACCGCCAGCGTCACGCTTGCGATGGCGCTGGTAAAATCAACCGCATCCGAGGGAGTGAACGTGACGTTGATCGTATGCGACCCGGCAGGCAGCACCGTTCCGGCGGAGAGAGAGTAGCTGAACGATCCCGGAACGTCCGCGGTGGCATTCAACTGCGCGCCGGAAAGGGGCGTTCCATAGTCGATGGCAACGGGCGGGGGCCAGTTGATCTTGGGAGTAATCGGCGCACCCGCAACAATCAGCGGGACGTTCTGCGCCACATAACTCGGTGTCGTCTCGCTGGCAACGTCATAAGTCAAAGCCAGCCAGCCGCTGATGTCACTGGCGGACTGGGGCGTGAAGCTGATGGATAACTCGCACGAAGAGCCCACTGCCAGAGTGCCAGGTGACGAAGAACCTGCGTCGACCAGCGGGCACGGCGACGATGCGCCGTCATTCAGCGTAAAACCCGACGGAACGCTGGGATTGCTCCCTGGCGTCAAGATCGGTATATTCAGCGCCGCGTTGCCGGCATTTGCGATTGTTACCGTCTGCGGGCTGTCTGTGCTTGTATGACCAACAGCGGTCGCGGCGAAGTGCAAAATCGGCGAGTCGGCAACATCCACCTTGAGCACTGAGCCAACGGCTGGATTGTCAAAATCACTGACCGCGATGTACGCATTCCCTGAGCTATCGACCGCCACTCCCTCCGGCTCATCCGTATTCTGGCCAATGGTCGCAACGATGCTTTCGGCATAACTGACCCCTGACCACGTCTCTTTATAGACGTTGTGTCCCAGCGCCTGCGTGGCATAGACGTTTCCGCTGCCGTCTACCGCGACCGCCCGATATCCATTGGGATTGGTCGCAATCGAGGTTTGAGTATAACTACCGTTCGATGGAGTTTCCTTGAACAGAGAGGTCGTTGAATTGCCCACATAAAGATTCCCGGCGCCATCCACCGCGATTCCCCACGCGTAAGTACCGCCGGCAACCGTAGTCTCCACATAGCCGTAATAAGAGGGCGTCTCCTTGACCAGCCCCAAAGCCGTGCTTCCGATATAGACGTTGCCCGCCCCATCCACAGCGACACCCCAGACGGTGCCCTTGTTGGGAAACGGCACACTCACCGAATACCCGCTGCCAGACGGCGACGCTTCTACGACCTGTGAATCTTGCGGGTCGGCTATGAAGACGTTGCCGCCGCCATCGACCGCAATTCCCCCAGCGAAATCGAATTGATAGTTTGCACCACTGACGTAAGTGACAACGGGGGTCTGCGTGTAGCCGCTTCCATTCCAGGTCTCTTTGAAAACTCCGCATGTTGCAGTAAATGCCGTTTGGCAATCTGCGACGTAAATGTTACCCGCCGCATCGACCGTCAATTGGTTGGGAACTGTGATGCCGTTCAGAGACAGGGTGCTCTGACTTCCCGGAAGAAAGGTAACCTCGGGGCCTGTTCCCATGCCTTGCACATAACCACTGGCAACCAGATCCCCGGAGCTATCTGTAATTTCCACCGCGCCGTATCGGCCGCCAGGCGCCTTGGGCGCAAAGACCACGTCCACCGTGCATGAATCTCCATAGCCGTAGGTGTAGCCCGGTCCGTTGGTATTGCAGCTCCCGGTTCCCGCGTCTTGAAAGTCCATCCCCGCCGAGCCCTGGGTAAGTACAGCAGGCGACCCCATGGCGACGGAATAGTAATAATCATTCCGGTAGATCAGCGACACCTTTGCACTCGTGCCGCCAACATCCACGGATCCAAAATTTCCGTTCCGCAATTTGTCCTTGACGACTGCATTATTCTTGAAGTCCGCCACATACAGGTTCCCATTGCTGTCCGCTGCCAGGCCGGTAGGAAGCGTCAAATCCTCGTCAACGGTGAGTTGAGAATAGAACTGGCCTGCGGGGACCTCCTCCAGAACACGCGACCCGTAGGAAAGAAACACATCGCCGCTCCCATCGACCGCAATCCCGTTTGCGCCGAAGGAAGCTACTTCGCTGAGGACGTAATTGCCTCCCGAGGGAACGGCCTTCAAAACAACAGGCCCGTTATCTCCCCCGCCCGTGACGACATACAAGTTTCCGTTCTGGTCCGAGGCAACCTGGATTGCGCTCCCCGAATAGTTGTATTCGACCGAAATAATACTCTCGCTATAACTATTCCCTGCAGGGGCCTCTTTAAAAAGGGCTGCATAGTTAGGATCGGCGACGTACACGTTCCCATTCCCGTCCACCGCCACTGACTGAGGACGCCGGTGATCACCATTTGTCGATGAGATCACGCTTTCCGTGTAGCTGTTTCCCGAGCGGGTTTCTTTCAGTACGCGGCCGTTGCCTGAGTCAGCGATATACAGATTGCCGTTGGTATCAACGGCAACACCATTGGGACCGTTGAGGCCGCTGGTGGGCACCGTGCTTTGCGTATAGCCGCTCCCGGACGGTGTCTCCGCCAATATCCGGTTGTTACCGGCATCGGCGATATAAACATTCCCGTTCGCATCCACGGCTACCTGCTGCGGCATGGAGAGCCCAGTGGACACAACAAGGGTCTGGGAACTCTGGTACCCATCCATTGCCTGCGCAGAGCCAACGGTCGCTGCTGCGCCCAGGAGCAACCCCAGAGCACAGAGGGTCGTGGCCGGCCGGATGCGGATCGAGTTGTTATTGCGAAGGGAACAGGAACTGGGGCCTGTAGTAGTTGACCGGACAGACCGGGGCTCGGGAATCATGGCAAAGTTGCTCCTGTCGGAAGTTATGCTGCGCCGATGGGTCTGCAAAACTTGCACATCGGCCCATGCCAGAACTCCGCAGGAAGACAGCACATGCAATCCAGCGAGAGCTTATAACTGGTTGAAGGATGCCGGCAGTCTATCACGGTGCGGAGAAGTTAGTTTGTCGGGTATCCGACACCGTCGAGGGGCGTTCCTTGAGAAGGGCTTCACTCTGGTCTGTCACACCGCATGGTGTCGGTGTCACGCTCCCTTCAATGCAGACACTATCAAGCTGAAGGGTGTCATCCAACGGGCCACTCCCGAGTCCGGTAGTCCGAAATAAGCGCACCCGCCAACGCCGTCAACGTGTCTATTGATTCTGAACTAGTTGTCACGAAACCGTCGGTAACTCCTCGTAAACCCCTCCTGCCACCAACTCCCCTGTGCTTATCTTCGCCTTATATTCGCCAAAACTAGTTCCCACGTGGATCCCGCCACAATCCCGACTCTGTCATTACGCTGTCCGCTGCAAGGGATGCAATGAGACCATCCCCACCACATCGGAACCATGCCGGATTCTTGGATCGTCGCGACGTGTCCAGTCTGCGGAGATCGGCAGCGCTACTTGCCCACGGACGTATTCAGGGGCAAGCTCTCGCACAGACTGTATAGCGGTGAGAGTGGCAAGCCGGTACCGAGGGAGGTCAACCCAAGGGCGAAATGAAGAGGGCGAATGCCTATGAGGAAGATCGACCACTGAAAGGAATGATCATCCCGATCACTCATGTTGAACGGGTTGATAACATGTGGCGATGAGCAGTAAGTCCGTAGCGGAGAAGAAGTTTGATGAGATTCTGCGACGGATGTTGCCGTCCAAGCCTCTATCGCGGGTTGAAATCGGCGCGAAGATCCAGGAAATGAAACCGTATCGGCGCTAACGGACGTCTACCCGTGATCCCCAACCGTGATTGGTCCGTTTTACGCGTATTTCGCTGTATTTAGGCGGTCCTGTAAGCCATGTAAGTAGCTGGAAACACAAGTTATTAACGCCCTGAAAAGCCCAGCCGTCGGCGGTTCAATCCCGTCTCTGGCCACCACTTTTGAAAATCTCTCGAAACGCGAGCCACGCCCGGATCGGCATTGGCCGTTCGATTCAGAGCGATTCCAGCGCCGAAATCTTCTTGCTGATCTCGAGCGAAAGCTCTTCAAAGTCCGGGTTGAACGCGGCCCGCTCGCGCGGCGGCAGCTCACCGCGCAGATCGGTAAAGGGCGTTGTCGTGCAGCCGGGGAACGCGCAGAAGCCAGCGGTATCCGCCAGGCGGCAGCTGATCTTGATCAGCTCGGCCATGCTCCATGCGCCGTCTTCGCGGCGGCCCACGTGATGGTCGCCAACCACCGGCTCAAATTCCGCGGGC
>Ga0182030_10014113_pt1 | contig 15817 bp, 13 predicted proteins | sample 812S3MmetaG_FD_121299 | JGI IMG/M metagenome (GOLD analysis project Ga0182030, IMG submission 121299) | Permafrost microbial communities from Stordalen Mire, Sweden - 812S3M metaG (Illumina Assembly) | ecosystem: Environmental > Terrestrial > Soil > Wetlands > Permafrost | place: Sweden...
CCTCAAAAACCCCGCAGCTAAAGGGTGGAAACGTTATTGCCGAGACTCAGGCTCGGTTTACCGGAACGCCCCGGGTCAGAGGAGAAAACAACGCACGACGAAAATCGAACGTCCGGCGGTACTTCTCCTGCCGGTCGCTGCCATCCAATATGGCACGCAGAACAAGACGTTTGTTTATCTTGTGGATGACACCGATCCAAGCAATGCCACGGTGAGCATGAAAGATGTCGTCGTCGGCACCATTGACGATGATGGTAACAGGGCCGAAATCCAAAGCGGCATCAACGAGGGGGATGTTGTGGTCATTGATGGCGTCGACAAACTGACGAACGGCGCCAAGGTCATCCTTTCCACCGGCGACGACAGCAAAAAACAGAGCGGCGCGGCCGCGGATGCCACTCCCGGCACCTAGAATTCGGGAAAGGAATTCATGAGTCCTTCCCGGACGTTTATCCTGCGCCCCGTTGCGACCACCCTCCTGATGGCCGCCATTTTGCTGGCCGGATGGGTGGCGTACACGCAGTTGCCGATCTCCGCGTTGCCGGAGGTCGATTACCCGACGATGCAGATCGTCACCTTTTATCCCGGCGCCAGCCCGGAGGTCATGGCCTCTTCCGTCACAGCTCCGTTGGAACGGCAGTTCGGCCAGGTTCCCGGCCTGCAACAAATGACCTCGACCAGTTCGGATGGAAGCTCGATCATCACGCTGCAATTCAATCTCAGCCTCGACATCGACGTGGCGGAGCAGGAAGTGCAGCAGGCGATCAACGCGGCGCAGACGTACCTGCCTACCGATCTTCCAAACCCGCCGATCTACAGCAAAACGAATCCAGCCGACGCGCCCATCATCACCCTTGGATTGACTTCGGAGACCCTACCTCTTTCCAAAATTGAGGATTTGGCCGACACGCGGCTGGCGCAAAAAATCTCGCAGCTTTCGGGCGTCGGGTTGGTGAGCATTGTCGGCGGTCAAAAGCCGGCGGTGCGTATCCAGGCCAATCCGACGGCCCTTTCCGCTTATGGCATCAATCTGGAGGATATCCGCACTGCGGTCGCAGCGGCCAACGCCAACCTCGCCAAGGGGAGTTTCAACGGGCCGATGCAGACGTACCAGATCGGGGCCAACGACCAGCTTCTCACCAGCGGCGATTACGCCAACATCGTCGTGGCTTTCCGCAACAACGCGCCGGTCCGATTGTCCGATGTGGCCAAGGTGATCGACGATACCGAGAACAACCGGCAGGCCGCGTGGATGGGGATGGCTCCGGCCGCCAAGGCCGTTCCCGCCATCATCGTCAACATTCAAAGGCAACCCGGTGCCAACATCATCTCCGTGGTCGACAGCATCAAGAAGCTGCTTCCAAAATTGAGCCAGTCACTGCCCTCCGCTGTCCAGATGCAGATTCTGACCGACCGCACCACGACCATCCGCGCATCCGTCCAGGACGTGAAGTTTGAGCTGATGCTGACCATTGGCCTGGTTGTCGGGGTGATCTTTGTCTTTCTGCGCACGTTCTCCGCCACCTTCATCGCCGGCGTGGCCGTCCCGCTTTCGCTCATTGGCACTTTCGCAGCGATGTACATGTTCGGCTTCAGCATCAACAATCTCACGCTCATGGCGCTCACCATCTCGACCGGCTTCGTGGTGGACGACGCCATCGTGATGATCGAAAACATCGTCCGTTACATTGAGGCCGGAGACCGCCCGATGGAGGCGGCACTGAAAGGGGCGGGCCAGATCGGATTCACCATCGTCGCGCTGACCATCTCGCTCATTGCTGTGCTGATCCCGCTGCTTTTCATGGGCGATATCGTCGGGCGGCTCTTCCGCGAATTTGCGATCACGCTGAGCTTCACGATCCTGATCTCGGCGCTGGTGTCGCTGACGCTGACGCCCATGCTCGCCGCGCGGCTCATCAAGGAGCGCGACAAGGCCCACCATGGCCGCCTTTATCAATTTTCCGAGAAGATGTTTGACTCCGTGATCTCGTTCTACGGGGAGACGCTCAAGATCGTGCTCCGCGTCCAGTCCCTGGTGCTGTTGATCGCGCTGGGCACGCTGGCGCTCACCATTTATCTCTACATCGAAATTCCAAAAGGCCTCTTTCCGATCCAGGACACCGGCATCATCCAGGGGGTCTCTGAAGCCGACCAGGATATTTCCTTTCCGGCGATGTCGCAACGCCAGCAGGCCTTGGTTGATATCATTCTCGCGGACCCCGCCGTCGAAAGCCTCTCGTCGTTCATCGGCGTGGACGGTACCAACGTCACACTTAATACCGGTCGCATTCAGATCAATCTCAAGCCGCTTGAGGTGCGGCAGGCTGGCGTGAGCGACATCATGCAGCGCCTCCAACCGAAGCTCGCGGCCGTCTCCGGCATCACCCTCTACATGCAGCCGGTGCAGGACCTCACGGTGGATGACCGGATCAGCCGCACGCAGTACCAGTACACGCTTGAAGATCCGAGCGCGGTGGAACTCAACACTTGGGCGCCGCAGTTGTTGGCCAAGCTCAAGGCGCTGCCCCAATTGAACGACGTGGCCAGCGATCAGCAGAACTCCGGGTTGCGCTCCTCGTTGATTTTGGACCGTGACACGGCGTCGCGCCTCGGCCTGACCACGGCGACCATTGATAACACACTCTACGATTCCTTCGGCCAGCGCCAAATCTCAACCATGTTCACCCAGGTCAACCAGTACCATGTGATCCTCGAGGTGGATCCGAGGTTCCAGCAAAATCCGTCCAATCTGAACGATGTCTACATCACGCCTTCGACCTCGGGCATTACTTCCAGTACCGGCACGAATGCGGGTACGACTTCACCACGACCAGTCCCGGAACCACCGCTACGGCCGCGAGTGCGACGACAACGACCGCCAGTACCGTCACGACCGGTGCGGGATCGGCGCCTTTGAGCGCGTTTACGCATTGGGCCACGCAAGCCGGTCCGCTGACCATCACACACCAGGGACAGTTTCCTGTGATCACATTCTCCTTCAACCTGGCTCCCGGCATTTCCATGAGCGATGCGGTGACTGCCATCGACCAGGCCAAAAAGGACCTCAATATGCCGCCGGGTATCCAGGCCGCCTATCAGGGTGCGACGCAGGCCTTCCAAGCGTCGCTGACCAGCGAGCCGCTCCTGCTTTTGGCGGCGACGATCACGGTCTATATCATCCTCGGGGTGTTGTACGAGAGTTTCATTCATCCGATTACCATCCTTTCCACGCTTCCCTCGGCGGGCGTCGGTGCGCTGCTCGCGCTCATGTTGTTTCACAACGACCTGAACGTTATCGCGCTGATCGGCATCATCCTGCTCATCGGTATCGTGCAAAAGAACGCGATCATGATGGTCGACTTCGCCCTCGAGCAGGAGCGCGAGCATGGCCTGACGCCGCTCGATGCCATCTACCAGGCCTGCCTGCTCCGCTTTCGCCCCATCCTTATGACCACGCTGGCCGCGATGGGGGGCGGTCTGCCCCTTGCGCTCGGTTCGGGGACCGGCTCGGAACTGCGCCGTCCTCTCGGCATCGCCATCGTCGGCGGCTTAATCGTGAGCCAAATGCTCACCCTCTACACGACACCGGTGATTTATCTCGGCTTTGATCGTCTCGGGAGATGGATGTTTGGCACGCCGCCCGCGAGGACGCGCGAGAACGAAAGGCAATTGGAACCCGGCGTGGAACCGGAGATTACATGAGCCCGATATTTCGCGCACTCACATATCATGGCGAAAGGGCTTCAACCCGTTCGAGGACCTCAGCAAAAGTCGTTCTTTCTGAAAAATCCGTCATCCTGAGCGAAGCGAGGCGAAAGGTTTTGCTTTTCACAACGGGTGGATCCGAGCGCAGTCGAAGGACCTCGTGGATTATATCGGCAATGACCGAAGCGGATTTGGCTCGCTCCACGAAAAGCCAACCCACCGCTCTGTTGCGACGACACCTTACGTTACAACACACCTCCGCCTCCGGGCCATCTAGGTCCTTCGACTCCGGCTCGGCAGAACACTCTGGTCAAACGCACTTTCCGCTCGCCTTCGCTCAGGATGACGGAGTTTTTTGTGCGGCGAGATTTTCACAGAAATCACAAATTGTCCAAGCCGCCCCAATTCGATGCCCTCATCGGAGGATTCCATGAGTATCTCGGAACCCTTCATCCGCCGGCCCATTGCCACGACGCTGCTCACGCTCGGCATCGCCTTGGCGGGTTCCCTGGCCTTTTACCTTCTTCCCGTTTCGCCTCTGCCGCAGACCGATTCTCCCACCATCTCTGTCAGTGCGAGCCTGCCCGGCGCCAGTCCGGAAATCGTCGCCTCCTCGATGGCCACGCCGCTCGAACGCCAGTTCGGCCGCATCGCGGGGGTCACGGAGATGGTCTCGTCGAGCACGTTGGGCAGCACAAACGTCACCCTGACATTTGATCTCAGCCGGGACATCGATTCGGCGGCGCGCGATGTGGAGGCGGCGATTAATGCCGCACGCAGCAACCTTCCGGCCAACCTGCCCAGCAATCCCACTTATCGTAAGGTGAACCCGGCTGATGCGCCCGTCATGATCATCGCGCTGACCTCGGATATTTATAACAAAGGCCAGATGTATGACGCAGCCTCCACTATTCTCGCGCAAAAAGTGTCCCAAGTGGGCGGCGTTGGGCAGGTGACCGTGGGTGGAAGTTCGCTGCCCGGTGTGCGCGTGGAAGTGAATCCGATGGCGCTTAACAAATATGGCATTGGCCTGGAAGACGTGCGCACCGTCCTGGCCAATGCGAATTCCAACAAGCCCAAGGGCCATTTTGCCGATGCCGGCCACACCTGGACCATCGAGGACAACGATCAGCTCTACAAGGCGGTTGATTATAAGCCGCTCATCATTGCCTATCGAAATTCCGCCCCGGTGCGCGTGGCTGATATCGCCGATGTGAGCGACTCGGTCGAGGACATTCACACCGCCGGTTACGCGAATGGCAAACCCTCCGTGCTGCTTGTGATCTTTCGCTCGCCGGGCGCCAATATTATCCAGACGGTAGATCGCATTTACGGGCTTCTGCCGGAGTTGCAGAGCTCGATCCCGCAAGCCATTAAACTGAAGGTCATCCTGGACCGGACGACGACAATTCGCGCCTCCATTTCCGATGTCGAACACACGCTGATCATTGCGATCATCCTGGTCATTCTTGTGGTTTTCGTTTTTCTGCGAGACTTCCACACCATGTTGATCCCGGGGATCGCGGTCCCTGTCTCGCTCATTGGCACCTTCGGTATGATGTATCTGCTCGGCTTCAGTCTCGATAATCTTTCGCTCATGGCATTGACCATCTCGACCGGCTTTGTGGTCGATGACGCGATTGTCGTGACGGAAAACATCACGCGCTATCTGGAAAAGGGGTTATCGCCGCTCCAGGCCGCGTTGCGTGGATCGAGGGAAATTGGCTTCACTGTTTTATCCATCAGCCTTTCGCTCGTCGCCGTCTTCATTCCGATTTTACTTATGGGCGGGATCGTCGGGCGTCTCTTTCGCGAATTTGCCATCACCCTGGCCATTGCCATTCTTGTTTCCCTGGTGATCTCGTTGACCACCACGCCGATGATGTGCGCGATGATTTTGAAGCCGGAGCGAAAGACGCATGGGAAGATTTACATGTTTACTGAGTACCTGTTCAACCAAGTGCTGAGGGCCTACGAATACACCCTGACAAAAGTCCTTCTGCACCCGGCTCTTACGCTCCTCGTCCTGCTCGGCACCATCGGGCTCAACGCGTATTTGTTTATCCACGTTCCCAAGGGCTTCTTTCCGCAACAGGACACGGGACGGCTCATGGGTTCGATTCAGGCGGATCAGGACACGTCGTTTGAAGCGATGAATATACGCCTGCAGCAAATGAACAAAATTGTCCTGGCTGATCCCGGTGTTCAATCACTGGCTAGTTTTACCGGTGGCGGGGGCGGCCTGAATACCGCCCGGATGTTCGTCACGCTGAAGCCGTTGTCGGAGAGAAAATCGGCCGATCTCGTCATCGCGCGACTACGTCCGAAACTCGCCAGGATACCCGGTGCGACGCTTTACCTTCAATCGGCGCAGGATCTCCGTATCGGAGGGCGCCAAAGCAACGCGCTCTATCAATACACCCTGCAAAGCGACAGCTTTAGCGACGTGGCGCAATGGGCTCCGAAGCTGCTGGCCGAGTTGAAGAAAATTCCCATCCTGGCTGACGTCAACAGCGACCAGCAAAATCTGGGCCTGCAAACACTGATGGAATATGACCGCGATACCGCCAGCCGCTTCGGCATTTCTTCCTCGCTCCTCGATAACACGCTCTACGACGCCTTTGGTCAGCGGCAGGTTTCCACCATGTACACGTCGCTCAATCAATACCACGTCGTCATGGAAGCAGCCCCGCAATATGGGCTGAATCCGGAGGGGCTCCGCAATATTTACGTCACATCGTCCAAAGGTGAGCAGGTCCCGCTCAGCGCGTTGGCCCATAACGCACCGACTACCGCGCCGTTGGCGGTGAATCATCAGGGCCCGTTTTCTGCCGTGACGCTTTCGTTCAATCTCCAACCCGGCGTGGCGTTGGGCGATGCCGTCACCGCCATCGATGCCGCGAAACAGAGAATCAACTTTCCAGAAACTGTCCGAGGCAGCTTTCAAGGAACAGCGCAGGCGTATCAGGCTTCGCTGGCAAACGAGCCGTACCTGATTGTGACGGCGCTTTTGGCAGTTTATATCGTCCTTGGCATGTTATATGAGAGTTTTATCCACCCCATCACGATCATCTCCACCCTGCCTCCCGCCGGCGTGGGCGCGGTGCTGGCGCTGATGGTGACCGGGACCGACCTGAGCCTGATCGCAGTAATCGGCGTCATTCTTCTCATCGGCATCGTCAAGAAGAACGCCATCCTCATGATCGATTTTGCTCTCGCCGCGGAACGCAATGAAGGCAAGAATTCGCGGGACGCGATTTATGAGGCCTGTCAGTTGCGCTTCCGTCCCATTTTAATGACCACCATGGCCGCTATTCTCGGCGCTGTTCCCCTGGCTTTTGATACCGGCACCGGGAGCGAGCTTCGCCGTCCCCTCGGCATCGCGATCATCGGCGGCCTGCTGGTCAGCCAAGTCCTGACGCTCTACACAACGCCAGTCGTTTACCTCTACATGGACCGCTTCCGGCTCTGGGTCCAACAGGTCCGCAAGAAGGAGGAGTCCGAAGGATTGCCCCTCGGTCAGGAAGCTTGAATATGAGAATGACCATGGCACGAAATTGTTTTGATGGTAGCCCGCGATCTCCGAGCGCGGGTCTTTTAGCACCGTCGCCCGGAGGTCGACGGCTACCAAGCATCGCGTTCATCGTCTTGTCGCTACTTTTTACTGCCTGCTCGGTCGGACCTGATTACGTCACGCCCTCGGCGCCCGTTCCCGCTGCCGCGAACTACAAGGAATTGGGCGATTGGAAACAGGCCCAGCCGAAGGACGACACAATCCGCGGAAAGTGGTGGGAGATTTACCACGATCCTCAACTCAACGCCTTGGAAGACCAGGTCAACATCTCGAATCAAAATGTGCTCCAGGCCGAGGCCCAGTTTCGCGAAGCCGCTGCGGTGGTGAAAGTGGCCCGGGCGGCTTTCTTCCCGACGGTCACGGCCAATCCGGCCTACACGGAGTCGCAAGCCTCGCAGAATCTCACCGTCCATTCCAATGCACCAGGAGCCCAGCATATCGGGGCCACTGCGGTGACTCTCTACAACCTGCCCGCGGAAGCCACCTACATGGTCGATGTCTGGGGTAGCGTTCGCCGCAATGTGGAAGCCAATACCGCGACGGCACAGGCCTCGTTCGCCAACCTGGAAAATGCGCGCCTCTCTTTCCAGGCGACCCTCGCCCAGGACTACTTCAGCCTGCATGGGCTTGATGCCCAGGAAGAACTTTTGCGGACCACGGTCGCCTCCTATGAGAAATTTCTCGAACTGACGACGAACCGTTACAACAGCGGCATCGCTTCCCGGGCTGACGTGGCGCAGGCAAAAACCCAACTCGACACGACGAAAGCACAGCTCATAGACGTTGGGGTGCAACGCGCCATTTTTGAACATGCCGTCGCCACGTTGACCGGGAAGCCCGCTTCGGATTTTTCGCTGAAGAAAGTTTCCCTTACCGGGACGCCGCCTGCGGTTCCGGTGGGAATGCCGTCAACCTTGCTGGAGCGACGGCCCGACATCGCCCAGGCCGAGCGGCAGGTCGCCTCGGCGAACGCCTCCATCGGCGTGGCGGTCGCAGCCTATTACCCACAGGTTACCCTCAACGGCTCGACCGGGCTCGAGGCGATCAAGCTTTCGGAGTTGTTTTCCGGCCCCAGTTTTTTGTGGTCTGTCGGGCCGGTCATCGCGCAAACGATATTCGATGCTGGCGCAACTCATGGCCGGGTCCAGGAAGCCCAGGCGAATTATGATGCTACCGTCGCTAATTACCGGCAGGTCGTGTTGACCGCCTTCCAGCAGGTGGAGGACGATCTTTCCGGGTTGCGTATTTTAAAGGACGAAGCCGCCGCCCAGGACCAGGCCGTCGCATCGGCGCTGCATTCGCTCGACGTTTCCACGAACGAATATAAAGCCGGCACGGTTGATGCCCTCACCGTGATCACCGCCCAGGCGACCGCGCTCAGCGATGAGATCACTGCGGTGAATATCCGCACGCGGCGTATGACCACCAGCGTCCTGCTGATCGAGGCCCTGGGCGGAGGCTGGGATGCGACAAAACTCCCCACCACACACGGAGTCTCCGATGTGCCCCAAGCCCAAACTCAAATCGGCAAGGACAAGCCACAGGTCAAGGCATCGCCCTAAATTCCCCGATCGTAGATCAGGTTCTTCAACTCGTCGTTGTAGGCGTAGGCGCTGTCAATGTCGTCGATCAGGATGGGTTTATCCTTCGCAACGGGGCGAAGCAGGGCTTCTCCTTGCATTAGTTCGCGACAGGAGACTTGTCCCTTTTGCAGCGGGATGGCGAGATAAACGTCCTTTTCCATACTTTCGTGATTAAGCGTGTGTCCGGCGGGAAGGTCCCGTTTGGCGTAGACGCCGCGCACCAGGTTGTTGAGGTATTTGTTTTCCTGGTCGGGGATGATGCGCCGTGTTTCTCCGCCGCCACCACACATGACCCGGGCGCGGTTGAAAGCCTTGAACCAGGTATCAATTTGCGCGGGCAGACTGCAGTAGGGAGAAACCGGCATGCCCTCGTAATCGATATCGATGTGCCGCTCGAAAGTGCGCGCGCCCTTGGCGTAGGCGATTTGCATGGAGCAGTCCCAGTCCTTGTACTCGTGCGTGGAAAGCCCGATGACATGATTCGGGTAGCGCTTGCGTAGGAAGTCGATCTGGTTGAGTTCGAGGTCGCCCTCCTCGCACGGGTAGATCGAGACGCAATGGTTGACGGCGAGAGGGATGTTCCGGTTCTCGAAAAACATGACGAGATCGTCGAGGTCCTTGAGCGAGGTACCGCCGGTGGAGCAGATGACCGGTTTGCGCGTCTTGGCGATCTTCTCGATCAGCACCCAGTCGTTCACGTCGGAACTGGCGAGCTTGATGATGGGCAGGGCAAGCTCAACGCAAAAATCGACCGAAGCCTCGTCGAACGGCGTGGCCATGGGGATGCAGCCACCCTTTTTGATCGCCTCGGTTAGAGTTTGAAAATCCGCCCGGGACATTTGCGTATCGACGGTTTTTTTGATGTAACGGATGTCGGTGCGGTCGCGAAAATCCTTGTGGATGATGCTATCCACATCGCGCAACTGCAGCTTGATGGCGGCGCGGACGTTGTTGAAGCGCACAATGCGGGAATACTCGCGGACAATTTGTAATCCGCGTTCGAGTTTGCCGTAATGGTTGTTGGCCATCTCAAGCACGAAAAGATCTTCAAAAATGATGCGGTTCATAAGTGCAGTCCAAACTTCTTTTAAATGATTTCAGAAGAGGTACGAGCAAATTGCTCAACATTTTCTCCGAATACAGTAAGCTGAATGTTAACGCTCTGGCAGCGATTTTTATGAAAGTCCTTTTTTTTGCCCAAGCCCGCGAAGTTGCCGGGTGCGGCGACTATTTTCTGAAAATCGAGAAGCCCATGTCGGAATCGGAATTCTGGATCGCGCTGGTTGACGTTTTTCCCGGACTGGCCTCGCAGCAAAAAACAGCACGCCTTGCGCGGCGGGAAACGTATTTGCAAAAGAATGAGCTTCTTCATCCCGACGATGAGATCGCCGTGATTCCACCGGTTTCAGGAGGCTAGTTTATGCGGATTGACATCACATTTACCGGGGAACCGATAGCGCGACCGCAGATGTGGTCCGTGCCCTTCGATTTCGAGACCGGATCACTGGTTGAATTTTATGGCGTTGTGCGCGAAACGGAGGGGACGACGAAAATCGCGTCTTTGCGCTATGAAGCCTATGCTTCCATGGCGGAAAAAGTGATGCGGGAGAAAATCGCGTTGTTGGAAAAGAAGCATCCGTGCCAGGCGATCCGGATTGTCCATCGCTTGGGAATCGTCCTGAGAGGGGAAAGCGCGATTTACGTCGGAATCCAGTCCAGGCATCGTCAGGAGGGTTTTTTCTTCCTCCAGGAATTTATGGACGAATTCAAGAAGGACGTTCCCATTTGGAAATGCGGTTAGCTTAAATGGCTTGGGTGTCCTATAATTTTAAGCGATCTTGCCGATATAAGCGTTCTAAGGCTACCGCACGTCGCATTTTTCGTGTCATGATTTCACCATGATCTCTGTTCTCCAAGCCCAAGAGTTAATCGATCAGCACAGCGGTCCGCTGTCGGGCGAAGTTGTTTCCCTCGCCCGGACGCGTGGTCGCGTGCTTCGCGAGACGGTCGCCTCCGCCGAAGACCTTCCGCCCTTCGACCTTTCCGCCATGGACGGCTATGCTATCCGGTCCGATGATGGCGCGGACGAGTTTGATGTCGTCGCTGAAATCCGCGCGGGACAGGCCCTTGACTGGCAGCTTGAGCAGGGGCAGGCCATCCGCATTTTCACGGGAGCGCGGCTTCCCGGCCCGGGCCTGAAGGTGGTCATGCAGGAGCACGTCGAAAAGAGCGACCCGAAGATCCGTCTTTTGAAGCGCACCTCGGCTTCCAACGTGAGGCTGCGGGGAGAAGATTCGAAGGCGGGAGTAGTTTTGCTGACGCCCGGCATCACGCTCGATGCGACGGCGGTTGCGCTGCTCGCCTCGGTCGGAAAGACATCCGTGCTGGTCTCGAAACAACCGAGAATCTTGCACCTGACCACCGGCGATGAAATCGTTTCTCCCGAGCAGACTCCGAAGCCGGGCCAAATTCGCAACAGCAATGCCTCGCTGATTTCCGCGCTCTGCCGCGAACACGGAGACGATGCGGTGAGCCATTTTCACGCGGGAGACAATCTGCCCTCGCTTCTCAAAATCTTTTCCGACGCGAAGGCGGAAACGTATGACATGGTCCTGATCTCCGGTGGATCGGGGCAGGGAACCTACGATTTCAGCGCGGAACTTTTCCGGCATCTTGGAGCCGCGATTCATTTTCGCGAAGTCAACGTTCGACCTGGCAGACCGCTTATTTTTGGCACGACCGCGCAGTCGCAAATCGTCTTTGGGCTGCCGGGGAATGCGCTTTCCCATTTTGTCTGTTTTCACCTTTTTGTCCGGCGGGTCTTGGATCGCCTGCTCACCCGGCCCGGATCAACTGCAACGCGTGGTTTCCTGGCCGAATCGATGTCCGATACGATGAATGCCCGCGAAACCTGGTGGCCCGCGCAGGCCAGCTTGAAAAATGGCCGCCTCGAATGCCGTGCTCTGCCGTGGAAAAGTTCTGGCGACATCACGCGTTTGCCTTCAGCCAACGCCTTGATTCAAGTTCCTGCCTCGACTTCACATCTTGACGCAGGAACCATGGTCGAACTTCTCTTAACCCGAAATCTGATTTCCTAAATTTACTGCCGTGCGCAGCACCATGCCTACTCCGAAAAAATTCAGTCATCTCGATGCGCGAGGGAAAGCCGCCATGGTCGATGTTGGTCACAAGGCTGTACTTTTTCGCTGCGCAACGGCGACGGGAATACTTCTCTGTCAGGCCGCCACTATCCGCCTGCTCAAACAAAAGGCGCTTCCGAAGGGCGACGTGCTGGGCGTGGCCCGCATTGCCGGTATCCAGGCGGCCAAGCGCACCGCCGACCTGATTCCGCTCTGCCATCCGCTGCCGATTCACCAGATACAAATCGATTTCCGCATCAGGGCTCGCGCCATTGAAGTCACCTGCACGGTTGAGACCGAGGCCAAGACCGGCGTTGAGATGGAAGCGCTCACCGGCGTCAGCGTGGCGGCTCTCACGCTTTACGACATGTGCAAGGCGGTGGACAAAAAAATGCGGATTTCAGAAATTCGCGTTGTGGAGAAAATTAAAAAATGAAAGTGGGCCGCATTACCTGCAGCGACCGCGCGTCGGCCGGCATTTACGAGGACCAAGGTGGACCCGAAATAGAGCGTGTCTTCACTGGGATTTGGTCCGAGCCAGTTGAGTTTGTCTCGAAGATCGTCCCGGACGATGTCCGCGAAATCGAAGCTGCCCTGCGCCACTTGTCGGACGATGCCCAGTGCCCGCTGATCATCACCACCGGTGGGACCGGCTTTGCCGGGCGCGATGTGACACCCGAGGCGACCCTGGCGGTTATCAAGAAAGAACTCCCCGGTTTTGGCGAGATCATGCGGGCGCAATCGTTTGCCGTAGCTCCCACGTCGATTCTTTCCCGCGCTACGGCGGGCATCCGGGGCCGCTCGTTGATCATCAATCTTCCCGGCAATCCGAAAGCCATCGCGCAATGCCTGCCGCCGCTCTTGCCCGCAATTCGGGAGGCGCTGCGTCATTTGCTGGAATCGTAAATTCCGCGCTTGAGTAATATTTACCCGCCGATCGCGGTCATGATCCGATGCGGCTGCCAGTTGTTGCGGAATTCGTGTTCCGGGGGTTTTTCGGCGAGGGCCTGGTCGAGACGGGCGCGCACTTCGGTCTTGTCGACGAGGGGACGCAAAGCCGGCTTGAGATCGAATTCGCCATGGTGGCCTAGGCAGGGACGAAGCTGGCCGTCCGCGGTCAGGCGCACCTTGTTGCACGATTCGCAAAAATGCAGATTGGTCAGCGCCCCGATAAAACCGACCACGGCGCCGGTTTTTTTCAGCCGGTAATATTTGGCCGGGCCGTGGCCGAGTTTTTCCTCGATCGGGATTAGCTTGTCGCGCTCGGAGAGCAAGGCCATGACTTCGCCGACCGGCAGAAAATTTTCCTCGGTCAACATTTCGGTGAGGCTCACTGGCATGAGTTCGATAAAGCGGATGGGAATTTGCAGCGACGCGGCGAATTTAACCAGGGGCCAGATTTCCCGTTCGTTTTTGTGGCGAATGAGAACGGTGTTGAGCTTGATCGAAGGAAAACCGAGCGCCTTTGCGTGGCGAATTCCGGCCAGGACAGGGGCGACCTCGCCGTGCGTGATGGCGCGATAACGCTCCGGATCAAGCGCATCGAGGCTGATGTTCAAGCGGCGCAGGCCCCCTTCATACAAGGCTTTGCCAAATTCGGGCAGTCGCGTGCCGTTGGTCGAGAGCTGGACTGTTTCAACTCCCGGCGTGTGGACGAGTTGCCGGATAAAATAAGAGACATCGCGGCGCACGAGCGGCTCGCCGCCGGTGACGCGAAAGTTTTTGAATCCCCGTGCCACGGCCACTTCGACAATGGCGAGAATTTCCTCGTAGGTCAGGATTTCCTCGCGCGGCGTCCAGGCCTGAAATTGCTCCGGCATGCAATAGAGGCACCGCTCATTACAGCGGTCGGTGATGGAGATGCGAAGGTAATCGACCGTACGGGCTTGGGGAGTCGAGCCGGAAACGGCAGGCAGAGACTGAAGGGAATGGGCGAGAGACATGGGCAATACGAGTATCTGTTCTACAACGCCCCAATATCGTTCCGCTTACGCCTCGTGACAAGAGCGGCCCGGCTGGCAGAGACACGGATGGACCTGGTTGTCGTCCGCGCCGAGTGCGGAGAGTGTTTTGTTGCACCAATAAAAGGATTGGTCGTTGGCGTTTTGTTCCAGATCAAGCGCTCCCTCGGCGAGCGCGGGTATGTACATCCGCTTCGTGCGCAGGAATCGGCACGGCACCGATGGCGTGGGGGGGGGTTGGGTTGCAGGCTCCGTTTTCATGGATTAAGCGCGAGCAGGGTGCGACGGATGAGCGCATGGGCTAGCGGCACCTTGTAGCCGTTGTGCACCAGCGGTTTTGCCTGCTTGAGGATGATGTCGGCGGCCTTCGATGCGGTTTCATCGGTAAGCGGTTTGCCTTCGAGATAATGATGCGCCGCCTCGACCATGTAGGGAATGGGAGCGACCGCTCCCAACACGACGCGTGCGTCAGTAATCGTGCCGTTGGAGACGTTGCCCGCAGCCGCGCAACTCACCATCGCCCAGTCGAATTCGCTTTTCTCACTGACCTGGCGGTAGGTGCTGCGGGTGCGTTTAAGGGGAACTGTGACCATGACGAGGAAATCTTGCGGATCGAGGGAATTATGCACCGCCGGATTTTTCCATGCTTCGTGATAAAGCTCGGCCATGGACATCGTCTGGGTCTTGCCTGCGCGCTTGATATCCGCGGTTGCTTCAAGCGCGGTCAGGATCACCGCCAGATTGGAGGTGACCGGACTGACGCACGGGCACCCGGTGAATAAAGAGTGATATTTGTTTTCGCCGTTGTGCGCGTGGCACATGTCGCCACCGCGTTTTAGGCAGACGATGTCAGGCTGACGATAATACCAGCAGCGGGAGTGCTGAAGTAAATTGCCGGCGAGCGTACCGACGTTGCGGATTTGAGGTGAACCGACTTCGGAGGCAGCTTCGCTCAGGCCCGGGAACGAGCTTTTTAAAGCGGAATCGGTGGCGATATTCGCAACGGTCATGTTGCAATATAAAAGAGTGCTGGGAGAAGTCGCCCCTGCAGGAAGAGGAGGGGCGATGGGTGGGAGAGGGCCAGGAACGATCATTGCTTTCACGTTCACCAACACATCCGGCGAGACGATGTAGTCTTTCATCTCACCGAGGAGATCGGTGCCGCCGCCGAGGTAACGACCATTCTGGCCAATGAGCGAGACGGCTTCGTCTGGGCTGCTGGCGGTGATGTATTGGAAAGGGTTCATAAGATCGCTCCGCTTCCTCGTTCCCAAACTCCATTTGGGAACACACTTGCTGAGGCAACTCCATTGCCGATCCCTGCATCGCCCATTTGTACGCACGGCGAGGGTCTCTGCGGCAATAGAATTGCGCTGACAATTGCGTTCCCAAATAGAGTTTGAGAACGAGGGAAATAAGAAAGGAGCCGGTTCATGCGCTGGTCATGTTGGGAACTTTGCCGAGGGCGGCAAGGACCTTGGCCGGGGTGATGGGCAGGCTGTGGATGCGCACGCCGATGGCGTTGGCAACCGCGTTGGCGATGGCCGCACCCGCGGGAATGCAGGCCGGCTCGCCGATGCCGATGACACCGCGTTCGGGCATGTCGATCAGGACGACTTCGATGTCGGGGCAGTCGGCGATGTTCGCGAGTTTGTAGGTATCGAAGCCCGTGTTGAGAAGCATGCCTGTGACGCGATCCATAATCCGTTCTTCATACAACGCATAAGTCATCCCCATCAAGACGCCGCCGTTGATCTGGCTCCTCGTAGTCAGCGGGTTCACGATGAGGCCGCAGTCGTGCACCGCGACGATCTTCGTGACGCGTATGTGGCCCGTCTCGGTATCGACCTCGAC
>Ga0182030_10014114_pt1 | contig 15816 bp, 8 predicted proteins | sample 812S3MmetaG_FD_121299 | JGI IMG/M metagenome (GOLD analysis project Ga0182030, IMG submission 121299) | Permafrost microbial communities from Stordalen Mire, Sweden - 812S3M metaG (Illumina Assembly) | ecosystem: Environmental > Terrestrial > Soil > Wetlands > Permafrost | place: Sweden...
AATCTTGCTTTTAATTCGATAAATACGGTAACTTTCTTGCCGTTTTTAGCGGCACTTATCAATGCATTTGCAATTAGTGAATCAGCAGCTACACGATAGATTGTTATGTAAATCTCCTTAACGTCAGGATCTATAGCAGCCTGATTGAAAAATGACAAGATAGGATTATAAGAGTGGTAGGGAAGGTGAAGCAAAATATCCTTGTTTCCAATGGCCTTGAATATATCGCCTCCATCCGATAGTGCTGATAAATGGAGAGGCTTCCATTCCTCATAAGTCAGGTTCTTACCGAAATCGGGGAGGAGGGATAGATCCGAAAGGTTATGGTACCTGCCATCAGAAAATATTTCTTCCTGGTCTATACCGAAAATAAAGGCCACATACAGCTGCACATTGCGTGGCATTGTAGACTCATATAAGAAACGGGACGGCTGTCCATGAGCACGTTTGACCAATTGTTTTTCGATCTTTTCAAGGATATTCTTACCATAATCTTCTTCGAAATCAAGGTCAGCATTACGATTAAATTTTATACTATAAACCCCAACAATTTCAAAACCCGGAAATATATGACTGGCATTTTCTCTTATTATATCGTCGATAAAAACTACATAATTTTTGCCATGCAGCGGTGTGAGTATGTAGAACCGTTTAAGATTATCTGAAGGCACTTTAATAATTGCATGTTGCACTTCTTCTTCACCTTTCTTTTTCAACGTGACGATCATGTAAAGTTTATTTGCTTCCGGCTCAAATTTTTTCAGCATATTTCCACTAAGAAATATTGGCTGGAGAAATGACAAAACCTGTGATAAAAATTTCTCGCGGGCTTCTGCGATATGTTCTTTCTTTAAAAGCTGGTTATAGTAAAGTACGATGTCATTTGCTTCCAGTAATGGTATGATCTGCCTGATGAGAATGTTGTCAAATTCTGAGATTTGATACTCAATCTTTGATTGAATCTTATCCAGAAAATCTTCAGAAAAATAGCTGTCTAATTTCCGCAATGTCTTTGCTTTAAGATGTGAGATCGCCAATATTACAGGATAGCGCACACTGAAAAACTCATCAAGGTTTGAAGAAAATATAGATAGGAATTTAATCCGGTCAAATAATGGAACGGCTTCATTGGCGGCCTCCTGAAGCACCCGGAAATTAAATTCCAGCCAACTTAGATCCCTGTTGTAGTACATAATTTATTGAATTAAAGCGGACCTCCCGATGAATTTGTAACTGTAATGACGTTGGCTGAATGGCCATAATTTAACAGCGCCGCAACAAAAAACGCAACCACGGAAATGATAAGGCCTACCATAAATACTGTATATGCCAGTCGGATTAATTTATACTTTCTGCCAAGGACTACCCCTATCTGGTGAATGTCTTTAACCATTACTCCATACAAGTACTCAGTGTCTCTCATTAAAGTTGACATTGCCCATTGATACTCCTCTAATGATGATTTATAGAAATTACCGAAGAATAAAAGATTTGTTTTTTTACCCAAAACATCTTCTTTGCTAAATATCCCTTCAGTTATTTTTGGTCTTGTAGATAATATCGCGATAATAATAGTCGTAAGACACGAAGCAAGAAAAATGATAACAGGAATAGTAAGATAGGGATCATCAGATAGCTTATCAATCAAAACCGATAAAATGACGCCAATAATAATGGAATTAACCGATATCAGGATATTCGCTTTTCTATCTGCCATCTCGCTAAGATGAAAATGGTTAGCGGAGGTCAATCGCAATACCGTTTGTATTCCCCTTGCTAAGAGGTTGCCACTGTCTTTCACATTTTTACCGCCAACTGACTCTGTGCTAAACAGGGTATGGTGTGTATTATCGGCAATTTCTTTTTGATCTTTGTTTTTCAGCCATTCTATATTTTTACGCTTACGTTGCTCAAGTAATATTTTACAGTAAGACGTGAAGAAAACATGCTTTTCCAGCATTTCCATAGCATTTCTATTCCAGTCATTTAAAAGTATTCCGTAGCCACGCAAAGCAAATTCTTTTTTTACCTGCTTGTTGGTTATCTTAAATTCTTTTGTTCCAAAATGGTAGGTATCTGCATCACACAGAATCTCTTCCAAAGGACTTTTAGGATTATGTGGCACCTTGGTTGCCAATATACACCCGGCAATATTTGCTATCAATATTTCATTGGCTGATTCATCTTTTCTTAAATATTCCCGCATTATTTCCACCCCTTTTTCTTCGTGCTTTTCTATGTCTGTAAAAAGGTGGCCTACGTCATGAAACCAGGCAGCAACATAAATAGTCAATGTATCAGCTTCACTCAGCTGGTAATGGGCTGCAATTTCCTGGGCCCGCTCTACTACCTTCTTTGTATGACCCAGGTTATGATATACGAGGTTAGGATTTGGATGATCTTCAAATAGATGCGTAACATAGATGGCTACTCGTTTATAAATATTGTCACTCATGATCTTAATAATTAAAAAGTTAAATTGATCTTTGCCCCTATTGTAAAATTGAATAAGGTCTCTTCGCCGGAAAATGCAGTCGTTGCTGAGATTATAACCATATTAAACGGTGTATAGTATAGACCCGCACCGTAGGCATCATGCCACACATTTGAATGGTCGTTCTTTATCCATACCCGGCCAAAATCATTAAATCCGATTACTCCCAACGCACCGGGCATTATGTATGATTTTATATCGCAAATTTTTATTCTCATCTCCAAATCGGCGTAAGCGAGCGAAGAGCCGGAAAACCTTTGTTTCCTGTATCCTCTTAAATAATTATCTGCGCCCAATGTTAAAGCCTGAAAATATTCAAACTGATTGCTGAAAATATGCCCTCCTCCAATTTTTAATACTGCTACTACACTAGATAAGTCACTAAGGCTAGCGTAAACAACCATGTTCGATTCAAGTTTTGTAATAGGTTTACTAATAGTATTTAATCCCTGCATTGAGGTAAAATTTGTACTCCAGTCAATACCGCGAGTGGGAAATAATTCTGCGTTCAGATTATTTATATTAACTGAAAGCTTGCCACCCGCGTAAGCTTTCTCACTGTATATGGTAGCGGAATCAAGCCCAACGATTGAGGGATGTATCATGACCGGCGCGGTTTCTTTCTGGTATTTGTCCGAATAATAGTAGAATGCAGGTCCTATACCAATACTGAGGAGATTTTGAAAATAACGCTTCCGTAAAAGTACACTTCCGTCAAAGTCTGTAAATCTTACCCGGTAATAATGAATATCTGCCCCGGGTATTTTTTTTGTTTCATTTCCAAACCCAAAAAAATTGTTTAGTGTTGGTTGAATAAATTCTCCATCGGCTACTATATCCGTTTTATGAATGAGGTTGAGGAAAGCGCCAGTATATTTAATCTGATAGGCCTGGTCCGAAACCGCAAATAGCGTTGTTAGTTTTTGATCAGTTGAATAGGGCTCCTTCCTGAAATTGAACGTCCTTTCATGAATGCCGGCCCCTGCCAGGAAACCGTCCTCAGAATTATAACCCATCTGTAGATGGGGAAATCGCCATATTGTATAATTTTCTTCCTTCTCGTTATAATTGTTAACAGCAGGATCTGAGGAAATTCTATCCTTAGTCTTATTATGAGCCAGGATTATGTTGTTTTCCCCGCTATTATCGTATATAAAATTTGGCACCCTGCCCCCGATATTAAATGTGTCTTCTCCAGGTCCGCCAATCATCCTTATTTTTATTTTAGAATGTACATCATCATCGATCTGGAACCGGTCGTTACCGCTAAAACCATACATCCGTATCTCTTTTGTAACTTTTGGGTCAAATATCCTGGAATACATTAACAATCCTGTATCCCCGTGTTTTTTAAGCGCATACACATTTACCATTAAGCCCTTGCCACTGCTGCTCACATGGAAGTATTCGTCTTTGTTGCTTCCGAAAATATTTACGCGCTTTGAAATAAATTTGTAGTAGATCATTCCCTTTTCAGGCATCATGTCTCGTCTGCTTTTTAACTTTCTAACGATTGTACTGCTGTCGAGCTTTGCAATTTCAGGGGGCAGCGTTTTAACTGATGCATAAAGTACAGAATCACTAAGTTCATTTTTAAAATCCTGCAGCGTTTGTTGCCATTGACCAGCATCCAGTTCATTGAGGTAGGTCCTGTCAAAATACCGTGCAACATATCCCAGCCATTGCACACGCGGAATATCATAGCGGAACCCTTTCAAAAAAGGGAGCCTCCTCCAGGTTGCATATTTCATCACGAGGCCATCTGAATAAAAAAGTGATTGGTCGCGGTCAACGGGAACAGGGTAGTATATTTTCTGTTTCCCGGTATCTATGCTTCCCCACTTCCATTGATCCTGGTGCCTGTCGTAATCTGCAATCAGAAAATCAAGCATCCTGGCTTTTAGTAGTGTTTGCTGGTCTATCTTATGATCATCTTTGTCCCTTAGTTTATTAAATACGTTACTTGTACTTTTATCCTTACCCCCGTTAATATTAGGATCCTTCTCTTCGAGCATGCACATGGTATTTGCAAAGACCGGCCGGTAAGCCCCAAGTGAATAATCATCAGGGACTACAAAATATTGAGGTGTTGCATGAACTATCCCGAGAGCCGCCGCTAATACAGGTACCGGAAGGGCACCATAAGGGTTTGCTGCTGATATCATATCCTGTACAATATCTGCGACAACCGTGTTCCTGAAATTTTCCGGGATAGCCTTCTGCGGATCTTTATTAAGGGAACGTAATGTCCATTTTATACCTGCCGTGTCTTTTAAATGAAGTGACCGGGTTTGCTTACCCCCTCCAAGGCCTTCTATTTTAAATCCGCCATGTTCTTTATTAATGTCAAATACTTTCAACTTCACAGGGGTGGCCCATTCCTCCCTATAATTATTTCCCAACATTAATCTCTTAAATCCGGAAGCTTTAGCGTAGTCCTTATTTGCGGCTATAGTTGCGCTGTCCTGGTATACAAGGTCATGATTGGTAACTGTATCTTTTGCCAGTTCTGGAAATTTTGAGAAGTTGAGAATACTACCCGAATACGCCTTTGTGATTTTGTCGTTAGTTTTATTTATTTCATAAAAGGTGACCAGCACGTTTTTGTCTTTTCTGATATCCATGACCGCAAAACCCATTGATGCTGCAGCATATTTTGTTTTTTTACCACGACCCACACGCTGTGTTTTACATCCGCCGCCACTTACCAGATAGTGATTATTACTGTCATTCATGAATTGCAGATTATGGTCATGGCCAGATACGTGTATCACATTGGGGTGGTTCTTTAGCGCCGCTTCTACCTCGGTTATCATTTTTGAATAGGCAGGATATTTCATATCCTGTGGACTGCCGAATACACTTCTGCTGATCGGATATATGGAGCCTAATACGGGTAATGGGATGTACAGGTTTTTATTGAGATCAGTGAAAGGGAAAATATGCTGTTTTAAGCCAAAATAACCACTGTGCACACCTGTGCTCTTAAAAGGGTGATGGCAGGCAAATATGATTAGCTTATTTGCATTGTGTGTCAGGATATCTTTTAGAGCGGCAAGCACTTCGTCTTCTGTTTTATTTTCACAGTCAGATTCAATGCCTGGCTTGTCATTTTTTTCCAGCCACCATTGACTATCCATGATTATTAATACAGCATCTTCTCCCATCGGTATTTCTACGGGACCGGGACATCCATCTTCAGGGTAGAACTTTACGTTCCCCGGGTTTATCTGGTCTACATAATTTCTTTGCCGGAGTATTGCTTCATACCCGCCTGGTTTACCGTTTTCCCAATCGTGGTTGCCGGGCAGAAAATAAGCTTTTGCTTCTGTTCCTTTTACTATAGCTGCCTGGGAATCCAATACACTGCTGATAGACTTGTAGTTAGCGTCTTCTGCATCAGGCAACCCATTGGTATAGAGGTTATCACCAACAAAAAGCACAGTACTTCTCTTATTAATGCCCACTACTCTTCTTACGGCATCTATTACAGGTGATTTGCCATTTACCAATGAACCGGCATCCCCGATTATTACAATGCGTTGCTCAATGCTATCGTCTACAGGCAACGAAATATTCTGAGCGAAAGTGCTTTGCAAGGAAAAAATCAACATTATTGTACAACTCCACCTCATTTCTTGTCTGGGCTTTTAAATTGATAAAATAATATTGTTGCAGGACTTGTCTTACCTCCCTCATTCGAAATAAATAGGCCGCCGTTTGGCGTAAAAGTTATTCCTTCAGGCTGAGTAAAAATGGATGGATCAAGATGGTATATCTCTTTAACCACTCCGTCTCTCTGTGCTATAAGCAATAGCTTATTGATTGAAGATAAAATATAGATTTCGCCGGTGACCGGGTTAATTGATGCGGCAGAAGGCTTAAGCTTAGTGGATTTTGGACCGATGACGTCGCTTATATTTTTCGCATCGACTGTAAACCCGCTACTATAAGTGAATTGCTGCGGATCAAATGAATAGGTACTGACTGCGTTGTTCTTATCAATTTCACAATCCTTACACATCAACACCAGTTTCTGCAATTTGTCATCGTAATAGAGAGCCTCAAACTCATACTTGCCGTTTTCAGGAAAAGTATATTCGTGAGGAATAATCGAGTCTTTCAAAAAAATTAATGAAATAATATCTCCATTATTATTTAGGATATAAAAGGTACTGTCATGCAATACTATGTCTTCGTAATTGCGTTTATGGCTAAACTTCCACTTCCTGATATCAGTGGGTTTGTTTATAAATATTTTGTACAGGCAGCCCTTTTCATCACTTTCTGCAAACAGGCTATTATCCTTGCCATAATAGGCAATGCCTGACACTTCTTCGAGTTCGGCAGGAAGTTTAATTATGTAGGGCTTATTTAGATTGTAGGTCGGAGGGCTTTTATATTCTTTGTCCGCACGATTGCATGCAGACATAATCAGCACAAGAAGTAGTGCATTATATTTGATAATAGACTGCCAGTTGCATTTTATAGACATAGAAATAATAGCTGTTCTCTTAACTCTTATAAATCTGTGCCGTGAGCATATATATTTAATACAAGCTTAACAAACAGGGCTATTACAACATGATTATAATAAATTTACACTATTGTGAAAAATAATCCCCATTTAACTGATCAATAAATGATAGTCAATCTATTTAACATTAGCTTTTAAATTAATTATAGTTGCCACCTTTGAGATTTGGTCGGCTACCTGCATTGCCAGCGAACTAATATTATATGCGAAAATGTCAGTGCTTGTACTAAACGGATATTAGTTTATTTGGCCAATTCGCTTTTGTAAAACTATATTTCTAAAAATCAGGCCATGATTCATTTATCCGGACTAATGCCAAGTTCCAGCATTACTGGATATTTATTAGACATCTGGTATAGCGCGTTCAAAACCTCAACCGGTGCAGCTTTGTTAGGCATATCATTCACAGATACATCAATTCGGCGCCCATCATTGCCTACAGTATGATAAGAACCCGGCACATAGTGGTAGTAATTCGCCTTTTGAGCAAATGAGGGTGCTAGCAAAATATGATCGTACCATCCTTTTGCTCCGCCGCCAGTACCACATTCGTTGGGTTCCTTTGCTTTCCTGCGGGTGGATGTTGTTAAAAACCTTGCAAACCTTTCAGGATGTTTATCCCAATTCGCCGGGTACTCTGCTTTTTTATCAATTTCAAAAGGAGGATCAATAAGGCAATAATTTTTTTCCGCATTGTTGGTCAGGGCCTGGTAGCCTGGCTCGTTAGTTTTCCTAAGGTTAAAGTCACCCATTACTATGATGTTGGGTAATGATGGAAATTGCTTTCTTATAGCACCCATCAATTCCGTCATTTGCCTGTCTCTGTCATCAGATTCATCTCCTGAATCTGTATGAACCAACACAAAATAGATGTATGCAGTATCATGAGTTTTTGGAAGATTAGGCTCCAGATAAAATAGTTTGTAAAGGTTAATGTCTGTAAGGTCAGAGACAAGGGTGATGACAGATGAAAAACCAAATTTGTGCCTGTTATAAAACAACAGCGTTTGATTATTGTCTTTCGAGGTATTTGTAAAAGGACAATAGGCATATCTATCTGGGTAGGCTGCATTAAGCGCGTACGCCAGGATCGAGTCCACAAAGCCTATAGGCGCTTTGCCCTTGTCAGCAGCGGTTTTCGGAACAGCTTCTACTTTTACCAGCCCTACAATATCAGCATTTGTATAATTGACAATTGTTTTAAGATAGCCGTGCAACTGGCTGCTTTGACCCTGGCAGCCATCGCCATACTTGAGTACGTTGTAGCTCATAATTTTTATTACATCCTTTTGCGGAGGCATGGCCGTACACTGTACAAAGAAGGACAGCAGTAGCATCAACCGCCCCGTATTTTTCAGCCTTATCATTTTCTTCATAGGACTATATCTTTCAGTTTGTTGGCTGTAAGGCGTTAAGGGTATCTAAAGCACAGGTCATTTGATTCCATTTGTCTATACCAGCCTCGGCCGCTATTTTTTCGTTACATGTCCCATAAAACTTAATGATGTTTTGCTTTAGATTGCCATCTACGTTCTTAAAATGATCGCCCTTCAGTTGTAGTAGCAAGTCACTGTAAGTTTGATCTGCGAGAAAATATTCACCCGGAGAAGTATCGTTCCCGGTATCATAATCAATGTTCTGGAAACAAGACTTTTTAGAGGGCATTGTTTTTAAATCGACCGTAAAGTGCTTCTGAACAGTATCAAAACTTTGAATAAATAGTTTTTCGGCTTCCGGACCTGGGAGATTTAATTTGAAATCTTTTAACGGACCTGCTTTGGGTAGTACTTTAATAACTAAAGCCAATACACCAGGGAAAAAACCTGGTTTCTCATGTTTTTTTCCGAATTCATGGTTATAATTGGCCCTTCTCATTTTATACTCAAATTTCCGCCTGGTTATGCCGGGGCTTGATTTTACAATTTCACTTTTCTTATAAGACCATGCCGTCCGGGTTATGGTGGGAAATAAGTCTTTAATCACCCACCTGAAAGTGGAGACGGCACGTGGCAGATCTTTGAAAACATCGTTGATATTCAAACCATAAGTTTTCAGAAACGCCTTTTCCAGCAAAGGCTGGGATATTTTGAAGCCTATAAAATCGTGGTATTTTTCTGATGCATAGTTCCCTCTTGCAGTTTGCAATATATCAAAGCCAAATTCCATCCTGATATGGGAAATAGGGTCCTCAGCATACGTGACCACAGGACCGTATTTTGTTTTGTCTTCCGGAAACATAATCGGCACACATTGATTTGTGCCCATAGGATGTCCGTATTTATCAGCATTATAATGGCATAAAAAACCCAGGGCAAAGGCGTATTCGTTTATATCACCAGCCTCGTCAAGCAATACATTTACAAAATCGCCGCTACGCACATAGTGTACAAGGTTAGTAAACAGTTTGCTGCCATAGGGATAATAGCCCATATCCGGAGCTACCGCTCCTCCATAGGCATAGGCATGCGCTTCTTTTAATTGTACATCAGTTGCTTGCGGAAACTTCCGCAGCAGCAGGGGCTGAATTGATTTATCCCAGGTAACATCAATAATTGCTTCATGGCTAAGGACAGAATAAGCTCTGAGAGACAATGGTTTATAAAACCAGCATATTGCAAACCATATACCTACCAGCCTATAAAAAGTAAAATTTCGCATTGATGTTTATATCTTCTCTTTTTATCTTTAACAGTAACATTGTGCCATGAGTTACCAATTATTGAAAATAAAATGAAAGTTAGGAACGAATGTGCGTGGTGGAATATCTGGTTACATTATAAAAGCTCGTGCAAATTTCAACTTATGCCCGGGAATGCTATCAACGTTGATGTTGAAGGCCTGCCATCTGGCATGTACTTCGTTAAAATTGATAATAATAAAGTCTATAAGATAATTAAACAATGGTGTAGCAGAACATACTAAGCGTTCTTTCTACATGAAAAATTGTTAAGCAAATGTGTATGTTTATAATAACGATAAAAAAATCCAGCACTTACGACATTCTCCACAAAAACCAACTGAGAAATTTTTTACGTGAAAATTTTACTTTTTTTTAAAAAGTTACACTGAATGCTGAAATTGAAAGTGTAAAATACTTACGCAAAGCCTTAGATTCGATCATATTTATTTTTTCGACTAAATCGTTGTATTTTGCGAATAAATCGTCATCTGTTTTACGATATAAACTCTTCATTTTGTTTGGGAATGGTCTACAACTGATTTGATAAATTATTGATTTTTTCACTATCTATAATATTGAGCACCAAATACGTACCCCTATAGGAACTTAAGGCGGGAGGCGGAATCGGAAAAGCCTTAATAGAGTACGAAAAAATAAAAAAACAGCCATGCCTACCGGAGTACAACAGGCCAACCCACTTACGCTGTGGATACCTGTAAAACAGGGTTTTATACCACAGCTCCTTGTGAAGATATTGCTATGGATAGTGCTGAGCGGTAAACTTCTTTTGAACTTCGGAAACTTTTTGCATTTTTTTCGGTTCACCCGGATTCCGAATAATTCGGGCAAAGGCGTAATGGGTATGTTACTTGTTACCGATTTTGACCAGCCGATGACGCCCTACCTTAATTTTTTCTACAACAAAACGAGGCTGAAATGGGTATTCAAATTGCTATATATCGTTGCTGTGAAGACTCCGCCTTATCCCGAAAGCCTGTCTGTTTTTGAACAGTATCTCAATGCAAACAACCTGAGCCCGATAGGCTCGCTTTCGTTTGCCTATAATGCATCGGTTTCACAGATACTGGAAGTATTCCCGCCATCACCTAAAGGAAGTCATGCCAATCCTTTGACGGTTTGGATACCGGTTAAACAAGATAGGAATACCCAACTAAAAGTGACAAAACTGCTGACTACAGTAAAAGGGGGTGGTCTGATAAAGGGGAATTCTAATTTAATGCATTATTACCGCACTGTGGGTATTCCGAATAATACCGAGGGTAACCGAAGCATACTGATAAGCGCGGAATTTGATGGTCCGGTGGATGCTTTCCTGGATTATTTCTATACGCTGCCCGGGATGCAGCGGGCGTTTACAGAGATTTATAGCGTAGCGGTAAATCCTCCGCAGTTGCCGGATAATCTGGCCAGTTTCAAACAGTATATTAACGCACACAACCTGGCTACCGCAAAAACGCTGACATATGCTTACCGGGCTACTGTTGCTCAGATTGTAAAGCAATTTCCGCCTGCGTCATAGGGTTCCCCAGGAATCATATAGCCTCGGGGCGAAGCCGGATTTTTATACAATCAATTTTATTTTCATTTACTAAACAAATATTTTTATGAATAACTTTCCTTCTGCTATCTTTCCTTCTGCTATCAATTTAGCCGACATACAGGGTCTCATAATAAATGGGTATACACACCCAAATTCCGCTCACATGATCTTTCAATTCGGAGCAGATTCCCAACCAGCTGATTTTATAAGAGCGATATATAGCCACGTTCAGACGGCGGCACCCTGGGGGCCTGTAAAACCAGCCAATATGCTCAACATAGCGCTTACTGCTACTGGTATCAACATACTGAAAGGATTCAATATTGATCCGTTGGCTTCAAAATTTGATCTCACATTTTGTTCTGGTCCGGCATCAATAGGGTCACAGGGGTCATTACAAGACAATGGTCCGAGTGATCCGTCGAATTGGTTGTTCGGGAACAACACTCCGCAGCCGGTATCCGACTATAAGCAGATACCTGTGGAGTGTATGGTACACGTGTATGGATTGACCATACCCGATCTTAGCGCCTTGGTAAAAACTGTGGCTAATGCAGCCGCAGCCGCCGACCTCACCGAAATATTCCCGATAACTCCCGGCAAAAGACTCGAGCAGTGCCACCTGCCGCCAGGTAATATTCATTTCGGGTATCGCGATGGAATAGACAACCCCAGTCTTGACCCGTCAGTTAGCAAAATGCCGTTTAGAAACTCAGATCCGCAAAATCTCAATAATTTCCTGGTAGGCTATCACAACGACAAATCTTATTTCAGCCCCGGCCCCATAGGAAACAGTGACGAAGCGAAATTTGCAAATAACGGATTTTATAACGCATTCAGAATGTTAAGCCAGGACCTGGAGGGATTTGATCAATTTCTTAGCGATCATGCAGCGGTCGTAGCGCCCCAGATAGGTAAGGATGTTGCTTTTGCAACGGATTGGCTGGCAGCTAAACTTGTTGGCAGGTGGAAGAACGGCTCTGCGCTTGAACTGTGGCCGGATGCGCCAGAGCATGACCCTACCCCCGATAGCCTTAAAAAAGGCTTCGGTTATAGCGGCGATATGAGTGGGCTGAAATGCCCCATAACAGCGCACACAAGGGTGGCAAACCCCCGCGATGCAACGATGACGTCAGGCAATTCCCCCATACCAAGAGTACTGCGCAGAGGTGTTCCTTACGGGCCGACAGCAGATGATCCGGAATATAAAAACGGGCAATCGGGACTTGTGGGTATGTTCCTAGTGGGGAATCTGTCAAGCGAATTTGAAGTAGTGTCTGGCTGGATGAACAGGAATAATTTCACCCCGCCGCTTGCTGCCCGGTATCCAAATACGCAGGATGCACTGCTGGCGAATCGCCAGGTGGGCACCACCACTCAGGAGTTTCCAATTCCACTAAGCATCGTGACTCCCGCTACCAATCCTCCAACTGTAAATATTACTCCCGCGCCCATACTCCCGCAATTTATTACCACACGAGGTTCTGCCTATACTTTTTTCCCATCAATGAGCGCTTTGAAAAGTTGCTTTAGTTAACATTCAGATATGTTTTGTGCTGCCCCCGCTGCACAGGATGTTTTTTCCCCATCCGGTGCAACGAAAAAAGCCCTTTATTGGTGCAGTCTTTTCGACTCCTTGCGAAAAACACAAGCGAGAATTGGATTCGGGTAACAGGAATTGGCTTGTCCAGCCCAATAAAAGCCATCCCTTCCCATCCCGGGTAAACAAAAATTTTCCTACCCGTAGCAACAGGCTTTTCTCCTTGCACGTTCGTATATTTGATGGCGTCAACTTTCAAAACTAAAATATGAAAAATCATTTTGAACTCCGGTCCGGTGGCTATTTTCAGGCACTAAAACTTACCGTCCCAGGTCTGCGAAAAAAGTTTCACTTTGTTTCAATACACGGAAAAGTCAGGGTGCGCCGCAAGTGATCATTTTCTGTAGTATTATATCTGAGGTTATTATACATATGTATTTAAAATATTTTAAGCAGATACACAGAAAAATGCCGAAATACGCACCCTACCGGGAAACCCTCATACGGACACACAAAATTATTATCGATAATATGAAATTTTACAGCTCCTTTTATGGTTTAAATCCGCAGGATCCCGCATCGGCGGGTATAAAATCGCGAATTATAATATGATAGTACTTTCCACCACTTTTTAACGAATCAAACGCTTTTAACGAATTGACTAATTGATTACCTTTGCACCACTTTTTAAAATCATCTAATTCTTTCCCAAAATGGCATTCGATATTGACCTCATCCAGAAAGTTTATGAACAATTACCAGGTAAAGTAGCTGCCGCGCGCAAATTGCTGGGCCGTCCGCTTACCCTTGCAGAAAAAGTATTGTATGCCCACACTCATGAAGCCCCTGCAAGAGCTTACGGGCGTGGTCACGACTATGTAAATTTCGCTCCGGACCGTGTAGCTATGCAGGATGCTACCGCCCAGATGGCGCTGTTGCAATTCAGCACATGCGGCCGCGATCAGGCTGCGGTGCCCAGCACAGTGCATTGCGATCACCTGATACAAGCCAAGGTTGGCGCAGAGAAGGACCTTGCTACTGCCCTTGATGTGAATAAAGAAGTGTATGATTTTTTGGGTTCCATTTCTAATAAATATGGCATTGGATTTTGGAAAGCTGGCGCAGGTATCATTCACCAGGTAGTACTGGAGAACTATGCGTTTCCCGGCGGCATGATGATAGGTACAGACAGCCATACGCCAAATGCCGGTGGGCTGGGCATGATAGCCATTGGCGTAGGCGGTGCAGATGCCGTAGATGTAATGGCAGGCCTGGCATGGGAGCTGAAAATGCCCAAGCTAATAGGCGTAAAGCTGATAGGAAAAATGAGCGGCTGGACGTCAGCTAAAGATATCATTCTTAAAGTGGCGGGCATACTTACTGTAAAAGGGGGTACCGGCGCTATTGTTGAGTATTTTGGTGAGGGTGCCGACAGCCTCAGCTGCACTGGCAAAGCCACCATCTGTAATATGGGCGCGGAAATAGGCGCTACCTGTTCTATGTTTGGCTATGACGAGAAGATGGGCGACTACCTGCGTGGTACCAACCGGGAGCACGTAGCGCAGCTCGCTAACACTATTTACAATGATCTTCGTGCAGATAAGGAAGTGTACGAAAATCCAGAGGCATTTTATGACCAGCTGATAGAAATTAACCTGACTGACCTGGAACCCCATGTGAACGGGCCATTTACACCAGACCTTGCTACGCCCATCAGCCAGATGGCTGTAGCTCTGAAAGAACATGGCTGGCCTGAGGATATAGAAGTTGCGCTGATAGGCTCCTGTACCAATTCTTCTTATGAAGATATTTCACGCTCGGCATTTATTGCAAAAAATGCAATCGCCAAAGGACTTAAAACAAAAAGCGAATTTACCATAACACCAGGCTCTGAAATGGTGCGTTATACCATAGAAAGGGACGGCATGCTGGATACATTTAAAGACATGGGGGGCATGATACTGGCCAATGCCTGTGGTCCTTGCATCGGCCAGTGGGCGCGCCATATCGACGACCCAACCCGGAAAAATACTATCGTAACTTCTTTTAACAGGAACTTCGCAAAACGTAATGATGGATTGTCGTCAACCCACGCATTTGTGGCGTCTCCCGAAGTAGTTACAGCTTTTGCGTTGTCAGGTAAATTGTCTTTTAACCCAATGAAGGATACTATTAAAAATGACAAGGGCGAAGACGTGATGCTGGATGAGCCACAGGGTTTTGAAATGCCTCCGAGGGGTTTTGAAGTAAAAGACCCCGGCTATGTAGCGCCGGCTGTCGATGGCTCAAAAGTGCAGGTGATCGTAAGCCCGACCAGCGATAGGCTGCAATTGCTGCAACCATTTGCTGCTTGGAATGGTGAAGATATGAAGGGTATGAAGTTATTGATAAAGGCTTTTGGTAAGTGCACCACCGATCATATATCCATGGCGGGCCCATGGCTTAAATACCGCGGCCACCTCGACAATATATCCAACAACATGCTAATAGGCGCGCTGAACGCCTTTAACATGGAAACCAACAAAGTAAAGAACCAGCTTACCGGCGAATACGACGAAGTGCCAAAAGTAGCCAGAGCTTACAAAGCCAAGAACATAGGCAGCATAGTAGTGGGCGATGAAAACTATGGTGAAGGCAGCAGCCGTGAGCACGCCGCTATGGAACCACGCCACCTGGGTGTAGAGGCCATACTGGTAAAGAGCTTCGCCCGCATACACGAAACCAACCTGAAAAAGCAAGGCATGCTCGCCATTACCTTCGTAGACAAACAGGATTATGATAAGATACAGGAAGATGACAGCATAGACATTCTGGGGCTCACCCACTTTGCTCCCGGCGATCAGCTTACCGTAGTATTGAATCATAAAGATGGCACCCGGGAAGAGATAAAAGTAAACCAGTCCTATAATGAGCAGCAGATAGAATGGTTTAAAGCCGGCGGAGCGCTTAATGTAATCCGCAGGAATGTAAAAGCGGAAGTCGTAGCATAAGCAAATTCCAAAAA
>Ga0182030_10014116_pt1 | contig 15815 bp, 20 predicted proteins | sample 812S3MmetaG_FD_121299 | JGI IMG/M metagenome (GOLD analysis project Ga0182030, IMG submission 121299) | Permafrost microbial communities from Stordalen Mire, Sweden - 812S3M metaG (Illumina Assembly) | ecosystem: Environmental > Terrestrial > Soil > Wetlands > Permafrost | place: Sweden...
GAGCACATTCTTGGATCACCTTCTAGTCCTGAGTCTCCTTCGTGCCATTGCTTTGTTTCTTTCCCGCGTGAATCGGCGGCTAAGCACTCACTCCGATCGCCTGGTCGAGGTAGGTGACGAGGTCCGCGAGAAGTCGGTCGAAGAAGTCACCCCAAAACCGGCGCCAGCCGAAGCCGCAAGCGACTCAGAACAAACCACATCACCCGAACCTTTGATTCACAAAACGACCCGCCGGCTGGTCACTCCGCTGACCCCGGAGACGGAGGAAATCATCCGCCAGGCGGCCTGCTACGGCCTCTTGCTCGAAGACGAGCTCAGCTTGCTCCCGCAAAAGGCTGCCGCATAGCAGCTTAGCGTCAGGAAAGCGTGGCAGATAGCGATCTCCTGCTCAACCCTTGCCTCGTCCCATTGAAGTTGCGCGCCCAGTGCCCTGGCGTAAGGCCATAGAAGTTCCGCTGTCCAACGCTTTTCATAACCCCAGTAAGTGGAAACAAAGAGTAGGTCGGGCAGATGCTCCACCCACTCGTTGCGCACTGCAAAAGCGATCTGCGCTGCCTCGATCTTGGAAATACCAACAGGTTCGACGTCTGGAATCAGGTCCAGCAAAGCCGGAGTTTCCACCCCGTAATCATGAATCATCTCCGGTATGTCGCTTGACGCCAGCAATGCCTGAACGGCGGCGGGCGTGTTTCCCAGAATGGCTGTGTCCGCGGTCACGTGCTTCGCGGCGATACCCGGGAAATGAGCGGAGCACAATAGATCCACGGCTTCTTCACTCATCGCGCGGTAAGTGGTGTACTTTCCACCCGAGATGTGAACCATGCCGCGTTCATCCGCCCAGATGCGGTGTTCGCGGCTGGTCTTGGTGGCGGAGGAAGACTGGTCGCGCACCAAAGGCCGTAGCGCGCTATAGGCGCTGACCGGTTCCACGGCGCCCTCGTCGGGAAACACTTCCTCAACAACGCCGCGCAGGTAGCGGACTTCGTCATCGGAGATATGGACCGAGTCGGCATCGCCCTGATGGTCCACGTCGGTGGTGCCCACCAGCGTGAGTTCGTGGCCGCGTCCCCACGGGATAAAGAACACCACGCGCCCGTCGCGGGTGAAGTACGCGATGGCGTTCTCGCTGGTCGAGAGCCGCGGAAAAATCAGGTGCGACCCGCGTACCAGCCTCAGATTCTTTTCCCGGCTCCAGGCGCCGGTGGCGTCGACCACGGTCTTCGCCTGCGCGGAAAACGGCGATCCGGAAATACGGTCGAGGAGATCGACGTGCCACAATCCGGCCTTCTCCTCTAGATTCTCGACAGAACAATAATTGAGCGCGGTCGCGCCATGGGCCTCGGCTTCGCGCAGATTTAGCAGCACCAGACGCGCCGACTGCACGTGGCAATCGAAAAAGCGCGCGCCGGCGCGGAACGCTCTCATCCGCGGTTCCACGGCGTTGAGTGCCTTGCCGGACAGGTGGCGAAAACGTTCCATGCGGTTGCTTCCGGCGAGGGTGTCGTAGAGCAACAGCCCGGCCTCGTAGAACACGGTAGAGAACCAGTCGCGCAGAGGAATCAGAAAGGGAAGCGGCGTAACCAGATGGGGCGCGGTGCGGAGCAGGATGGCGCGCTCCGACAATGCTTCCGAGACCAGGTGGAATTCAAGATTCTTCAGGTAGCGCAATCCACCGTGGATCAGTTGCGAGTTGCGTCCGCTGGTTCCCGAACTGAAGTGGGCGCGATCCACCAGACCGAGCCGGAGCGGGATGCCGGAGGTATGGCTCCGGAGAGCCAGGTCGCGGAGGACGCCCGCGCCGTTGATTCCTCCGCCGATCACCAGAACGTCCAGCGGTTGTTTCCGGAACTGGGTTAGCGACGCGTTGCGCGATACCACAGAACCAGCAATACCACGACCAGCGCAACCGCTATCCACACGGCGGGACGGTGCATGCCTTACTCCAGCCGGAAGGCGCGTTTCGCGGAAGCCTGCTGATTCCCGACGAAGTCGTGGGCCGTTATCTCCAGAGTGAACTCGCCCGGCGGAGTGCCCGGTTTTAGGGTGAAATTGAGTTGCGCCGGGATATAAGGCTTGGGATAGAATTCGGCGCTGGCGTCAACCGCGGCCTGGGGATTTTCAAACAGTATTTTTCCCGTGGATTCGGTCAGCTTGATTCCGTATTCCACGTGGATCGAGCTGTCGTCCTTGTGCCGGTAGCCGATGATCAGGAACCGCGCGTGGATCTCCTCGCCAGGTCGATAGGCCGAGACCGGAAGGGGCTTTTCGGCCTCGTCACTGGCGTAGAAATTGAGATCGTGCAGCTCGAGCGCGGCGCTGGGAGAAACCGCGGGCCCCGCCACCAGAAAGGGAAGATCGAGCGTGGTGGGAATGCCTGAAATTTCGTCTTTAGCCTGAATATGAATCTTGTATTCGCCCGGAAACAGAAGTTCGGGGAGCGCGATGCTGCCGCGCAGTTTCGGCTGCCAATCCTTGTCCTGCGGACTCAGAGAGGTTTCGTTCTTGCCGTTGAGAGCGGCGACCAGAGGAACACCGGAGGGATCGAGAGCCTGCGCCGTGTAGCTGACAGCGACGCGATCGTCCTTGCGCGCGAACCCTTGCAGGATGAAGCTGAAGTGAATCGTCTCGCCGGCGGTCACGGTGTCTGGTTTCAGAAGGGGAGGGCCATCTTCATACTGCTGAATCATGGCCCGGCTGATCTGCAGAGTCTTCGCAGGCGACGGAGGCGCAGCGGAGCAAATGAGGGCCGGAGCCAGAAACAGGGGAATCAGGAATCGCACGCTACGGCCCTTTCTCGTCAGTACCGAAGGTGAGTGGCAAATCGATGTAGGCGACGATCTGGTCGGTCTCGTCGGTCACCCGCAGTTTGTAATGGCGGGGCGGCGCGTCGAACGCCACGTTGCCCTTTTGCTCCTGCATGGGAAGAATCTTGCGGGCCACGCCGATCCAGTCCGGCACGGCCGTCCCATCGGTGAGTTCGTTAATCGTCTGCCCGGAATCGTCGATCAGCGAAAGAGTCGGTATGTTGGCTTCGGTGGCGCCGCCGTTGGCGACGTCCAAATGGACGATCAGAAACCGGCTGGCGGGAATGCGTGGGCTGGATGGGGGACCCAAAGTGAGGAACCAGCGGGTGTCAAAAGCGTCATAAACCAGAGGGCCCGCCTGCACCCGCTCGCCGAGCGCGTAGGTGCGAATCTTTTCAGATTCCAGGCCGCAGCCGCAGAGGATGAGGATAAAGGCGGCCAACGTGGTGACACCGGGTGAAGCGACGCGAAGCATTCGTATCCGATTCTAGCGAAACGGATACGTTCAATAGCGTTCGTGCAGCATCTTCTCAAACTTCTTGCGCTGCTCGGGAGTGAGAACCTGGACGATGCGTTCGTGCCCTTCACCAAGGACATTGTCGTAATAGCGGTTGAAGTCGTCGAGGATGGTGCGGAGCTGCGCGGTTTGATCGTCGGTAAGGTCCAGCTTTTGCTTCCACCGCGCCAGGGTCATCTCTTCGCTTTCGCGGTGCAGGAAGGAGACGCGAGCTGCGTTAAAGGCGTAGCTGCGCATGCCCACCGCTCCCGCGGCGGCGCCGCACAGGAAGGCGACCACCAGAAGGGAGACCACAGTCGTTTTGGGCCGGGCAGCGATGGCTGAATCCGTGGTCGCGGTCATAGCTTGTTATAGACGCTTCTTATTGGCGCTCGTTATAGACGTTTCTTATTGGCGATAGGTTGCCAGGGTCATCAGCATGCCGTTCATGTGCTGCGGATCGTCCGGGGCGGCCGCCGGATCGTGACTCGCCATCACTGCTTCCGGCGTATGCCGGGCAAGCAAAGCCCCGTCATCGGGCTGGGTGGCAAGATAGCCGCCAAACGCCATAAGACCCAGAAGAGACGCTACGGCGAGCTTGCGGATGAAGCCGGGATCGACCGTGAAAACGCTCCAGATGGAGCGGCTCCGGCGTTCCTCAATTTCCCGTAGCAGCCGCGAGGAAAAACCCGTCGGGGGCTCCGCGCCGGCGAAACCGCCGGAATCGGCCCGAAGTGAGGAGAGCAAGCTCGAAACCTGCTTCATGCCTTCCACCTCCCGGCGGCAGGGGGCACATTGAGCCAGATGGGAATCAAACTCCCGGTTCACTGCGCCAGAGAGATGATCTTCCAAACCGATTTCAACGATGTTATGCATAATCCAAACCCCTTCCCAAACAGAAACATTCTAACCGGAAACAGGACCTATCCGGAAACAGAACTGCCCGGCGCGCGTTCCATTCGCTGCGCCGCTTTCACCAGTTTTTGCCGGGCGCGAAACAGCTTTACCTTGATTGTATTCTCATTCAAGCTGGTCATTCCAGCGAGTTCTTCAACGGAATACCCTTCCACTTCCTTCAGCATCAGGAGCATTCGCTCTTCCTCGGACACCTTGGCGAGGAGCTTCAAAACGTAGTCCTGGCTGGCCAGTCTCTGGTCCGCGCGCGGAGTGCGATCGGCGGCCGGTTCGGTGTTCTCAACGCGCCGCACCTCATCCTCGCTCAGGTCGCTCTCATAGACCAGCTTGCGCACCTTTTTCTTGCGCAGATAGTCGAAACACTCGTTCACGGTGATCTTGTAGATCCACGTAATCAATGAGCTGCGGAAGTCGAAGTTACGAATGGAGAAGTAGACCTTGGAGAACACCTGCTGCGCGATGTCTTCCACATCGTTTTTCTGGCGCACAATGCCGTGAATGATGGAAAAGACCTTGGACTGGTACTTTTCCACGATTTCCCGGAAAGCAGCTTCGTCCCCGGACTGCGCCCGGTGCACCAATGTGCCTTCCTGAGTATTCTGGTAGTCCACTCTGGTCTTGGATGCCGTCCGGATCCCGAATGCCCGGGTTTCCGGAAAGGTCAGCGCGCTGGTGACTGTCCCCATACACCCTCAACGGACGCGCCTGAGGGCCAACAGGTTTCCGGGCTATTCTCCTTTGGAGAGATTAACAGATGCGACCTCCCGATTCGCCCGCGCATCGCTATACTGTTAACGAGGGAGCGAGTTTCGAAAGGAGCCGACTGGACAGATTATGGTACAGATTACACCGACGGCAGTGAACAAGGTAAGAGAAATCCTGGAATCTCAGAATCCGAAACCGGCAGGGCTGCGCCTCGCCGTCGTGGGTGGCGGCTGTTCGGGCTTCAGCTATTCCATGGCTTTCGAGAACAAGCCGAGCATGCTTGATAAGACGTACGACTATGAGGGTCTCAAGGTCTACGTGGATCAGGCCAGCATGCTCTATCTGGAAGGCGCCGAGGTCGACTATGTAGAGACTCTTGAAGGATCTGGGTTTAAGTTTAACAATCCAAACGTTAAATCTACTTGCGGCTGCGGTAGTTCGTTTAGCGCCTAGGGCTTTACAAGGTTGCGGGACACGACGTTAGTTCGGTAGGCTGGTACATCCCTTTGAAAGGGGGTGCCGAATGAGCCGTCTTGTATCCGCGATTCCTGTACTTCTCGCCTTGGCGGTTGCCGCGCCGCTGCCAGCGACGATCACAGCGCAATTGACCTCGTCGGTTGCCCAGCCTCAGTTGGTTGGGACGTCGGTCACCTGGACGGCGACAGCTTCGGACACGAACGCGGGAGCGCTGGATTTTCAATTTTCGGTGGAGTTAGCCTCCAACGGTTTCCAGGTTCTGCAGGATTACGACGTCTCCAACGTGTTTTCGTGGACACCGTATGTGCAGGAGGGGAAGTTTCAGATCCAGGTGATCGCGCGGAACCTGACAACCAACCAGACAGTCACGGTGACGGAGCCATTTGGGATCAAGTCGCGCGTGACGGGCAGCACTCCGGTGATCTCAACCACCAACAATCCGCTGGTGGCTCTTTATAGCGCGCCCGCCTGTGCGTCCGGAAGTTCGATGTACGTGAAGTACATAACCGGGACGGTTGCCAATCAGACCAATACGGTGGCGTGCGCCTCCAACCACAGCATGAACTTCTATATCGGAGGCCTGTACCCGGCCAGTACCTATACCGCAAATTATGTGCTGGTAACCGGTTCCGGCTCAACGAACGGGCCCAGTGGGCAGTTCACCACCGGCGCCATCCCCACGACAGTGCCTTTTCCGGCTCTTTCGATCCCGATGAAGGCGAATTCCCAGACCTCTCTTTCCCAGTCCGTTCTCCTTCTTGATTCTTACAGCAACGCCGCAAACGGGAACAACCAGAATTTTGTTCCTTTTGCAACGGATCTTCATGGGCACGTGATTTGGTACTACGGGGGTTATGCCAATTCACAGAACTACGGGTCTTATTTCATTCGTCCTGTGCCTGGAGGAACGTTCCTTCTTTATTCGTTCAGCGAAACTGCCCCCATTGTGAGGCAGCAGTTGTTCCGCGAGATCGATATGGCGGGCAACACCATCCGGCAAACCAGCATTACGAGGCTCAACCAGGAGTTGGCGGCGCTCGGAAAGCTGGGCGTGACCGGGTTCAATCATGACGCCGAGCGCCTGCCCAACGGCCACACGCTTGTGAAGGCATCGCAGGAGGAAATATTTCCAGCGGGAACGCAAGGCTCAACGGCTCCGGTCGACATTCTGGGAGATTGCATCATGGACCTCGACACCAACATGCAGATCGATTGGTCCTGGAGCGCTTTCGACTACCTGAACATCAATGAGGTCGCGCCGCTCGGCGAGATTTGCAAGGCATCGGACACGAACTGTCCGCCGCTGATGCTGGCGCCCGTGGCTAACGACTGGACGCACGGCAACAGCCTCTATTACATCCCCTCCAACGGAGACATTTTGTTCTCCATGCGCGATCTGGATCAGGTGATCAAGATCGACTTCAACAATGGGGTCGGCACAGGGGACGTCCTTTGGACGTTAGGGCAGACCGGAAACTTCACCATGACCGGCACCACTGACCCATGGCCCTGGTTCTCTCACCAGCACAATGTGATGTATCAGTTGAACGGAACGTCGGTGATCGCCTTGTTCGATAACGGGAATACACGGATTGCGAGCAATCCCTCGGAAGTCAGCCGCGGCCAGGTGCTGAACATTGATGAGGACGATTTCACGGTGAGTTTGCAGATCAACGTGAACATGCCCGGGTTTTCGCCCGCGCTGGGGAGTGCGCAGCGGTTGGACAATGGCAACTATCACTTTGAGGCCGGCTGGCTTTCACCCCAGAGCAATCCGTATGGCGAAGCGATTGAAGTATTGCCGGCGGGAACCTATAACTTCGAGCTGATCGATGTCTCGTTGACGTATCGAGGGTACCGCATGGATTCGCTGTACGAACTGGACGCTCCGGGGAACTAAAGCGGTGAGCACAGCCGAATACCGAAACCCTCTCGATCCTGAATATGCTGAGTCTGAAGAATGGCAACTCACCCAAACCCAGACTGCGCAATCTGAGCTCGACGCGCGCCAATTCGTCAGTCACGAAAAAGTAACCGCCTGGTTGAACTCCTGGGGGAAACCGGGCGAGCTAAAAGCTCCCATCTTACCGCCCTCCGGACCTACATCGAAAAAGATTCCGAGCAGCATGCCGCGCGGGTAGCGGCGCGCATCCTCGATGCGGTTGCGCTTCTGCAAACCAAGCCCGAAATGGGGAGACCCGGACGGTTGCTCGGAACCCATGAACTCGTCGTCCGCCGCTCGAACTGATGGCCGTCTTCCGTGGCCGCCAGAAGTTTACGAATCACGACATTTGTCGCATCCCCGACCGGAGGTACCGGTTGCGGGACGCCCCGATACTTCGCTACCCTCAGTCATACACTCTAGTTTTGCTGCCTTGCCCTCTGGAAGGAGTGGTTGATTGCGCCGTCTTTTTCTTTCATCGCTGCCGTTTATGACTCTATTGATGGCTCTGCCGCTCCCGGCCACCATCACGCTTCAACTCACGCCATCAGTTGCGCAACCGCAGCTCGTGGGAACCACCGTCACATGGACTGCGAGCGCATCTGATACCGACGCGGGAGCGCTCGATTACCAGTTCTCCGTGGAGGCTGGCAGTAAGGGGTTCGTGGTTCTGCAGGATTACGACGTTTCGAATATTTTCTCTTGGACACCCTATTTGCAGGAAGGGAACTATCAGGTTCGGGCGATCGCGCGAAACCTGACGACGAACAACACCGCCAGCGTGACGATTCCCTTCGGTATCAAGTCACGGGTGAGCGGCAGCACGCCGGTGATTTCCGCGACGAACCATCCCCTGGTGGCGCTCTATAGTGCCCCGGCGTGCGCTTCCGGAAGTACGATCTACGTGAAGTTCAGCACCGGAGCGGCGTCGAATCAAACCACCGCCATCCCTTGCAGCACCGGCCACAGCATGAACTTCTACATCGGCGGCATGTATCCCCACACCGTCTACAGCATGAATTACGTCGTGGTTACGGGCTCCAGTTCCACGAATGGGCCAACCGGGCAGTTCACCACAGGGTCGATTCCGAAAGGAGTGCCATTTCCGACGATTTCGATCCCGATCCCGGCAAGTTCGCAGGATTCCGCCACCCAAGGCATCCTGTTGCTCGATTGCTACAGCAACCCGGTCAACACGAACAACCTCGACTTCGTCCCGACGGCCACGGACTTGAAAGGGCGCGTGATCTGGTACTATCCCGGCTACGATTCGGCCTTGAACTACGGAACGTATTTCATTCGACCCGCTCCGGGCGCGACCTTCCTTTTGTATCCAGCCGATGAGAACACGGGGCTGCGGCAGCAGCTTTTCCGTCAAATCGATATGGCCGGTAATACCATTCGGCAGACCAGCATTACGCGGATCAACCAGCAACTGGCGGCGCTGGGGAAACTGGCCGTGGTGGGGTTCAACCACGACTCTGAGGTGCTGCCCAACGGACACACTCTGGTGAAGGCATCGCAGGAGGAAATATTCCCAGCGGGAACGCAGGGCGCAACGGCGCCGGTGGATATCCTCGGCGATTGCATCATGGATCTCGATACGAATATGCAGGTGGATTGGACCTGGAGCGCGTTCGATCACCTGGACGTCAATCTGAAGGCGCCGTTGAATGAAACCTGTAGTGCGACCGACGTAAACTGTCCGCCCCTTGTCCTCGCGCCCGTTGCCAACGACTGGACGCATATGAACAGCCTGGACTACATTCCATCGAGCGGCGACATCCTCGCCTCCGTGCGCGATCAGGATATGGTGGTGAAAATCGATTTCAATAACGGCGTGGGGACGGGCGACGTTCTGTGGACGCTGGGGAAGAAGGGCAACTTCACCATGACTGGGACGACTGACCCGTGGCCGTGGTTTTCCCACCAGCACGACGTCCAGTACGAATTGAACGGCACTTCGGTGATCTCACTATTCGACAACGGGAACACGAGGGTCTATGAGAACCCGGGCGAAGTGAGCCGTGGGCAGGTGCTGAACATCGACGAAACGGCACTCACCGTCAGCCTGCAGGTCAATGTGAACATGCCCTCATTTTCGCCGGCTCTCGGCAGCGCGCAACGGCTGGACAACGGAGACTACCACTTCGAAGCGGGCTGGCTGGATTATACGAGCAGCCCCTACGGAGAGGCTTTTGAAGTTTTGCCGAACGGCACGTTTGGGTTTGAACTGATCGATAATTCGATCACCTACCGCGGGTACCGCATGGATTCACTGTACGAACTGGATGCGCCCGGAAATTAACGGCTGGTTATTTCGTATCTGAGCAGGTTGCGCCGAGCCACTTTCCGGTGCCATTGACGGTCATGTTCATCGGGTGCCCATTGGCGGTTCCCGTGGACACCAGGCTAAACTTGCTGGATTCCGGGCCGGTCGCTTCGACGGTGATGGAACTGGTGGATTTATTGTCGGGGGAATCGCAGACCACTTTCGCCTCAAACCGGGAACTCGAAGAATTCGTCACGGTCATCTTGCAACTCTTGTCGGCGTTGCCCATGGGATTCATTCTGGTGAGATCTTCTTTGTTGACGCAGTGCTTGTTGGTGCTGGTGATGGGTTTGCCGCTGGCTATATTACCGGCCTGCTTCAGGGCGGCCTCGACTCTGGCGCGCTGCTCGGGCGGGAGTTTGGCGAGTTGGTCGGGCGGGATCTGCGGCATCCCCGCGGCGCTCGCCTGGGGCATCCCTGCCATATGCATGGTTACGGTGTATTCCCATTCGCCCGTTTTGATATCGAGCGGCGTGGGCTCGGCGGCCCAGACGGCGGTGGTTGCCAGAAGTGCGAGAGCAAGAGCACGTTTCAGGATGTTTCTCCTATCGACCGGCTGATCGAGCGGCCGGATACGTTTTTGATCATATTACAGAAGATCGACGTGGAGTATCGCTGATGCGAGTCTCTTCGTAATTCCCGCGCCCTGTTTCGTATACACCACGTATGTTCGACTATGGGTTGACTTCGGGGGCGTCAATGAAGAGCGATACGCAACAAATCGCGATTGGGTTGCGCCAGGGAGAAGTCGTTGTCCTTGAGGCTCTGGTCGAGCAATACCAATACCGGCTGGTGCGCTATCTTATTTACCTGTTGGGCAGACGCGACGGGGTTGACGATCTGGTGCAGGAGACGTGGCTGCGGGTTCTGGAGCGAGGCTCTTCCTACGACGGGCAGTCCCGCTTTGAGCCCTGGCTCTTCCGGATCGCCCGCAATATAGCGGTCGATGCCATGCGCCAGCGGCGGATTTTCAGTCTGGACTCAAATGATGACGGCGGTGTTCGACCGGCGCCTGCTTCCGATGAGCCCTCGCCATTTGCGCTCGCGTCGCGGACAGACGATGCCGACCGGCTTGCCCGGTCGCTCGAAACCCTGGAGCCCGTCTATCGCGAAGCCCTCATTCTGCGCTTTCAAGAAGATTTATCGCTACAGGAGATATCCGCCATTGTGGGAGCGCCGGTCTCTACCGTCGCTTCCCGAATTTATCGAGGGCTGGCAACGCTGCGGCCGCGGTTCGAGGGAAAAACATCATGAACATTGACCACCACGAAACTTTCCGGCGCATGATCGACGAGAGTCTGGCGGCCGGCATCCCGGCTGAGAGGGAACAATCTCTTCGCGAGCATCTCGACACCTGCGCTCCATGCCAGGAGTATCTCAGCGCCAACAACAGAGTTATCGCGGGCCTCGGCGGTTTTTCCTTCGAGGTGGATACAACACTAAATGCCAGGGTTCTCGCGTCCCTCAGGCTGCGGGCGCAACAGGTCCAGGCTGCGCAGTCAGTTCGCCGGCGATGGGCGTTGATCAGCGCTGCGGCCGTCGTACTCACATTGGGCGGTTCGTTTGTCGATCTGCAATTCGGGCAACTGATCGCGTCTGTCTTCGACATACAGCGCATCGAGGTGCAGCGGGGGCTGCTTGCTTTCTGGATCGTGCCCTCGTTGTGTGTCTTGCTGCTGTTTCCGCTGTTGCCTTTGTTATCGAAAGCCGGCATTCGCCGGGCAGAAAGGACTCTATGAGACTGCGTCGATTTTTGAGTATTGTGCCGAAGACAGTTCAGCTTTGGGCTTTGGTGATTGGGGGCTGCATGTTGCTGATCGGATTGGTTATGGGATACAAGACCGCCGACCAGGGCGCTATGTTGCAGACGATGTCCGTGTATGGCAGCGGGGCATTAGTGTTCGGCATCGTGACGGCTATCTGGGTTCTGTGTCTCGGGTTCGTTTTTGCGGACGCCAGGCGGCGCGATATGCGGCCGATCCTCTGGGTTCTGGTCGCTGCCCTGTTTCCTCACTTGCTCGGATTTCTTCTTTACTTTGTCTTGCGTCAGCCGATCGCCGCGGCCTGCACCAAATGCGGCCTGACGGTTCCAAACCATCTGCGATTCTGCTCCTGGTGCGGCGCTTCGTTAGTCCCGCCTGACTCCGCCAGCGGACCACGCACCGCAAACCCGTTGCAAGGTGCAAGCCAATGAAGAGGGTATCCTTGTCAAATCCTACGAGAGCAAACTCCTACGATGGCGTTACCCTGCGTCAGGCGGCGCTGGTGGCGGGCTGTGCCTATCTGTTCAATCCTGTGAGCTACGCTGAGTTTTCTATTTACCCGAAGCTGGTGGTGGCGAGCAACGCCGATCAAAAGGCGCAGAACATTTCCGCCCATTTAGGCCTTTTTGCCGCCGCGATTCTCTGTTACATCGCCAGCTTTATCGGTGACATCATCATTGCCTGGGCGCTGTTTGTGCTGCTGGCCCCGGTGAACAGAGCGCTGTCTTTACTTGCCGCGTGGTGCCAGTTGGTGTACGCCGCCGTCGCTCTTTGCAGTGTGTTTGGCCTGCTGGAGGTTTATCATCTCCTCGCCACACCTTATTACCTGACCGTCTTTGGACCCGGTCAGCTGCATGCGCAAGTGTGGCTTCTGCTCCATTCGTTTCATTTCAACTGGTCCATGTCGCTGATCGTATTTGGAATTCATCTCGCTCTCGTGGGCTACTTGATCTTCCGGTCCGGCTACATCCCGTGGTTGGTGGGAACTGCGTTGTTCGTCGCTGGATTGGGCTGGATGATTGCCGAAGAGTTCGGTCGCGTTGTCAATGATCCCATTCCCGTTGCGGTCTAGAACGAGGAAACCCGGGGTCGTGTTCGGGGCCAGCCAGGCGATTTGAATTGGCGGTTGATTCGGGAAGAAAGTCCACAGTTTACCAGCAGCGGCGCTGGTTAGCTCAATCGGTGAACCATCCCAACTGATAATTATTGGGGAAGTGTTGCCTCCACAGACCGGCGATCCGTCAACACATTCCGGTTGCCCACCGTTGGAACAAGACATAGTTGATAGACAGACTTGACCACACATTTGGCCGACACAGGCGGGAGGGCCGCACGGAGTACAACCCGGTTGGTTACACGTTGTTTGGTTGCATTGGCACCAGTTTTCAGGTTGAACTATTGGCGGCACAGTGCTTGTGGAATAGGCAAGACCGCAGCCCCAGCCGCCGAGAACACCACCGAGAAACGCGGGGTAGTTCTTAATTGTTTGCACCCAAATCCAATTTGAACCGGATTGCGAAATCGAAGGTGGTGTTGGCAGGAGAGAACCCAGACAGTTGACTACAAAGCCGGTGCAGTAAGACTGCGCAACGGCGGTCGTAGTAAGGGATGAGGTAGCCGATCCAGTGACGGTGTTGATCGTTTGGATTGTAAAATTCCAGGACAATTGATACGCAAAGGGCCATATACCGCAAGAGGGTTGGCGTGGGGTTGGCCCCTTGAACTGCCTGCATTTTTGAGCAATTGTACTGTTGCGCGCCCAACTCGAAAAAGGGTGCGCTAACGAAAGCGGAGACTGTTAAGAGGGTGAGAATTTTCATCGCGCTGCACCTCGTCGGGCGAATCGAGAGTAGTCGGCGTAAGCTAGTTCTTTTAACATTCCGTCATGGAACATTCGCCAGGCGTCTTCATCGGACAGATGTAATTGATCGCGTCGAATCTTGAAGTTACGTACTGATAGTTGGAGACTGTCGCGCACCCATTCACGGGCGGCGAGGTCCTGACTCTTGGTCCAATCGTCTGCTGTACGAACCACTGGAAGCTTAGTGGCGTCTATCGGGTCAGCGAGACCAGCAGCGTAAGAATAAACTGACTGTAAGGCAGTTCCGGGAGTGAGGCCGTCGAGGGAATTGAGAAAGGTTTCAAATTTCGACCATTCGGCAGCCTTTCGGGCGCGTGAGGTAAAAACCATTGTGAAAATGTCGTGCCCGGCGATTTCACCTTGAGGGGTACCGAGTGTTGTACCATCGGCGAGTGCAACCGCGTCGATAAAGCAGTTGCCGACCGAAGCCGCTGGTGGAAGGTTGAAGTACTCTATTGACTGGCCTAGTGGCAGGCCGGGTCCCGGAAGGTCCATAAAGCCGGTGCCGCCGGCACAACGAATTACGAAGAGGTCCGCGGCAGGCTGCCAGGTTGCTCCCGGACGCCGAGGTGGCCGTTCTGGATTCAGGACACTTCTTTCCCTTGTGCGAGCCGGAGCTGGTGGCATCGGAGCTGCTGCGCTTCTTCGAAGACCGAGAGACTGTGAGTAGTGTCTCCGTGCAAGCCGCAGTTAGCGTTTTTTGACTATTGCCGGATGCGCGCGGCATCGATAAGCTTGCCCGTACCGGAACAAATATGCCCCATCTCAATCTTCCCGAAGCACTGCCAGGAATTCGCGGACTCATGGCCTTTCGCCCCGAGACCGCAAAACCTCTCAACGAACTTGTCGAGACGCTGTTATGGAGTAGAAACAGCCTGACGCCGGGGGAGCGCGAGCTGATCGCGACCTATGTGTCGTCGCAAAACGATTGTTACTATTGCCAGAATATTCACGGTGCGATAGCAGCGCAACACCTGGGCGGCGATGAAGCACTGGTTCAAACGGTCAAGCGGGACTTCGAGAGTGCGCAGGTTTCGGATAAGCTCAAGAGCCTGTTGAATATCGCCGGAAGAGTGCAACAGGGCGGCAAGCAGGTCAAGCCGGAAGACATCGACCGCGCCCGAGCGTGCGGCGCGACCGATATCGAGATACACGACACGGTATTGATCGCCGCCGCATTCTGCATGTTCAATCGCTATGTGGATGGGCTGGCGACCTGGGCCCCCGAAGACGCCGACTTCTACCGCGGCCGCGGAGCGATCGTCGCAAGCAATGGCTATGTAACGGTCAACAAGGACCTTGGACGCAAAGCTGAGGTTGCAACAGTTTAACTATGCCGCATATCAACCTACCGGAAGGACTGCCCGGCATCACAGCCGGCTTCGCTTTTCGACCGGAGACGGCTCCCCCGATGTTGGAATTGGCCGAGGTGCTGCTGCGCGGCCCCAGCTCGCTGACCAGCGGAGAGCGCGAAATGATTGCGACTTTCGTCTCTACCCGAAATGACTGCTACTTCTGCCAGACCAGCCACCGAGCCGCGGCCGCGCACCATCTGCAGGGTAATTATGAGTTAGTGGATGCCGTCCGGTGGGACTATCAAAACGCTGCTGTCAGTCCCAGGCTGAAAGCGCTGCTCACCATTGCCGGGAAGGTTCAGCAGGGTGGCAAGAATGTGTCCGCGGAAGACGTCGCGGCCGCTCGGGACGCGGGCGCCACAGATCTTGAACTGCATGACACCGTGCTGATCGCCGCCGCATTCTGCATGTACAACCGTTATGTAGACGGGCTTGCCACGTGGACGCCAACCGAGCCGGACCTATACCATCAGATGGGCGCCCGGATGGCTCACCAAGGTTACAGCCGCGATCGCGAGCAGTGATGAAATCGCTTATGCAGCCTCTCTATCTCCCCGGTGTGGAATCCGATTTGAAACCAGGCGTTTACCGGACACTCATCGAATCCGCGAGGAAGAACGGCACGGAATACAGCAAGATCTGGGATCTGTTTGCTTTCCAGCAGGAGTTCACGGTTCATCTCTCGCGGTTCTCCGAAGGCGTGCTTCGCAAGCCGGCCAGCATCTCGCCGGGGATGCGGGAGCTAATCGCCGCGTACACCTCTTTTCAGAATGAGTGCCGCTTCTGCACGAAGGCGCACGCCGCGGCGGCTTCCGAGATGCTGGGCGGCGAGGATCTCGTGTGGAGCGCTCTGCGCGATCTAGAAAACGCGCCTCTGGATGAAAAAGACAAAGCCATGCTTCGTCTCGTGGGTAAGATCACCCGTAACTTACCCGATATCAATTCGGCGGACATCGACCGCGTGCGGGAAGCCGGTTGGGATGATGAAGCCATCTACTACGCCATTACGACCTGCGCATTATTTAACTTCTACAACCGCTGGATTACTTCCACCGGCGTCGCCGAGATGTCCGAAGAGGCGCACCGACTGCAAGGCAAGGGCTTGGCTTCCCGCGGCTATCTTCGCGAATAGATTGTCAAGATCGGTATGACGCAGGCAACCGCC
>Ga0182030_10014117_pt1 | contig 15815 bp, 13 predicted proteins | sample 812S3MmetaG_FD_121299 | JGI IMG/M metagenome (GOLD analysis project Ga0182030, IMG submission 121299) | Permafrost microbial communities from Stordalen Mire, Sweden - 812S3M metaG (Illumina Assembly) | ecosystem: Environmental > Terrestrial > Soil > Wetlands > Permafrost | place: Sweden...
CGGCGCGTGGACTCGAACCACGGACCTACGGATTATGAGACCGTCGCTCTAACCGGCTGAGCTACGCCGCCACGGACAGTCTGCCAAGAGAGCCTGCTGGTGCAGGCAGGCAGACATCATGCGGTCAGGATGCAACCGACAACACTGATTCTATTGGGCCCTTCATACACTGTCAAACGCCGACTGCGAGCGTTACTCAGCGCGTGCTCGCAAGCAATAGATTCAACTCTTAGCACACCGACCACTGCCCAGGGCTTCCAAAAACAGCAGCACGATTGCACCCAGCAGGAGCAGGTGCAGTGCACCGCCGAAGAGGTCTCCGGTCAACACACCAGCGCTCCAACCGGCCAGCAGAACTACAAAGAGGGTCCAAATCAATGTGTGACTTCCCAACTTCCTAATGCACTAGGAGAGAATCGTTTTTTTGATGCTCCATGCAGACATTAAGCCTCGACCATTCGGCGTCGCCCGCAGGCCGCGCCGTCTTACGCTTTTTCCACCGCTTGCAGCAATCGCCTGAGTCCGGCCAATATGTCCAGCCCCAGCTCAACCCGTATCGCGCGCCGTCCGTGTTTTACCAGCGATTCCAGGTCGCCCAGTGACTGTGCCTGCTTCAGCACGCTGAATCCGAACGGCTCGCGCGGAATCGCCACATCCTTGGCGTCCTCTGATGTCAGTTGCAGAAACACGCCATTGTTTCCGCCGCCCTTGTGCAACTGCCCGGTGGAGTGCAGAAAGCGCGGGCCGTAGCCGGTTGTGGCCGCCGCGCCTGTCTTGGCCCGCACGGCCAACCGCAGTTGCTGCACCAGCGCTTCGACCTCGGGAGTCTCAAGAAAATATTGCGTAATTGCCACGTAATCTCCCGCGTGGACCTTTTTCAGGTGAGCGGCGATGGCCGCGTCCAGGGTGGTGCCCAGCACCTTGTCTTCGCCGTAGAGCTTCAACGCTCCTTCCTGCACCACCGGCGCTTGCTGCGGCAGTGCGCCCTTGGCCACAAACTCACTCAACAGCCTTTTGGTGTTGTCCTTGGATTCCTGCACATTCGGCTGATCGAAGGCGTCGATCTTGAGCAGAGAACTCGCCACCGCAGTTGCAAATTCCCAGACAAAGAACGTAGCGCCCAGGTCGAGAGCACCGCTCAACTGCTGCTGCACAACCGGGAATCCCGCACTCTCTAGCGCCGCAAGCTTTGCGTTTGTCTCCGCATCGCCGTCGTCCACGGCGATCAAGGCAAAAACGCGATCCTTGCCGTAATCGGTTGCGCCCCCCAAAGCCTCACCGGCAATCGGTACGATTCCTTTGCCTTCTTTGCCCGTGCTTTCGGCTATCAGTTGTTCAATCCAGAGTCCGAGTGAAGCGATTTCCTTCGAGGCCACCAGCGTCAGCTTGTCCACGCCCTGGTTGGCCAGCACGCCCAGCATCGCGCCCAGCGCCGCTCCCGGATTCGCGGCAACATCCTCGCTCTGACACGTCTTGGCGGCGGCGGTTGCGCGCTCCAAAAGTTCTTTCACATCGCCGCCCATCACCGCAAACGGAACCATGCCGAAAAAGCTTAGCGCCGAGTAGCGCCCGCCGATATCGGCCCAGTTCACAAACGTCTTGCGGTAACCCAGCTCCTTCGCTTGGTTTTCCAGCAGGGTTCCAGGATCGGTGACGGCGATGAAGTTTTCGCCTGCCTTTGTGTCCTTCAGCTCCTTCACCCGCGCGTAAAAATAACGCTCAAACATCTGCGGCTCGGTGGTCGAGCCCGATTTGGAGGCCACGATGAACAGCGTGCTTTCAAGCTTCACTTGCGCTTCAATATGCGCCACCGCCGCCGGTACGGTCGAATCCAGCACCAGCAGTTCGGGGTAGCCCGGCTGCGGGTCAAAGCTCTTCCGCAGCACCTCCGGACACAGGCTTGAACCGCCCATCCCGAGCACCACCGCGTGAGTAAATCCGGCAGCGCGAACTTCTTGCGCAAACGATGTCAGCTCCGCCACGCGCTCCAGAACCTGCCCCGGCACCGTCAGCCATCCCAGCGAGTTGGCAATAATTTTGTGGTGCTCGGGCTGGTCCGACCACACGCTGGCGTCCTTCTTCCAGATCCGCGCAATCGTCTTCTTCGCCTTCAGCTCTTCCAGTGCGGATTCAATCTCTGCCTGCCGCGCTCCGGGCGCTACTTCGTTTCCCGCTGCTTCGCTTCCCCCCGCGTTGCTTCCATTAGACATGTGCGACCTCGTGCCGACGCCGTTCAATCACCGCCATCAGGTTGTTGTAGGATTCGGAAAAGCTTTTCACTCCTGCCACCGTCAACTCGTCGGTCACGGACGTCAGATCGATTCCGAATTCCTTCAGCTTGTCGAACAATTCGTGCGCGCCCTTCAGATCGTCGGTGATGGTCACCACCGACTTGCCGTGCTCCCGAAATGCATCGTAGGTGGCCGGAGGCATCGTGTTCACGGTGTGCGCTCCGATCAGCGTGTCGATATAGAGCACATCGGAGTACTTCGGATTCTTTGTGCCCGTCGAAGCCCATAGCGGACGTTGCATCTGGGCGCCGGCGGCCGCTAGCTTCTCCCAGCGTGCGCCGCTGAACAAATGCTGGAACTTCTCATACGCCAGCTTCGCATTCGCAATGGCGGTCTTGCCCATAAGTTCTGCCGCCTCCGGACGCCCGGCCTTGGCGATCTCTTCCACTTTCTTGTCTACCGCCGTGTCAATGCGGCTGACGAAAAAGCTGGCAACCGATGCTACACGGTTCACCGCCCGGCCTTTGGAAACGCGCTTTTCCAGCCCCTTCAGATACGCCTCGACCACCTGCACGTAAACTTCTACCGAGAAGATCAGGGTCACGTTCACGCTGATGCCTTCCGAGATTAGCTCTTCAAACGCGGGCAGCCCCTCGGGCGTTGCCGGAACCTTAATCATCACGTTGGGCCGGGCCAGCTTTGCGTGCAAGCGCTTGGCTTCCTTCACCGTCCCGGCCGTGTCATGGGCCAGCAGCGGGGAGACCTCGATGCTCACGAATCCGTCCTCACCCTTGGTGCTCTCGTAGACGGGCAGGAAGACGTCGGCGGCGCTGGCGATGTCGCCGACCACCAGCGCATCATAAATCTCGGCAAGTTCAGCGCCCTTGCCCACCAATGCGCGCAGGGTGTCTTCATAATCCTTGCTGCCGGAAATTGCCTTCTCAAAAATCGTCGGATTCGAGGTCAGCCCCCGCAGTCCGTCTTCTGCGATCATTTTTTTCAGTGTGCCTTCAGAGACCAGTGAACGCGTCATCTGGTCGTACCACGGGCTTTGTCCCAACTTGCTCAACTGCGCTAAAGGATTATTGGCCATCGCTCATCTCCTCATGACTTTGTCGCGTCAGAATCTTGATTCCTCAGAACTTTGCTTCCATCGCGGCGATCTTCTCCAGCCGCCGCCGATGCCGTTCCTCGCCGCCAAACTTCGCCCCCAGAAAGGCCCGCACCAGTTCCACTGCCAGCGCCTCGCCAATCACTCGCCCGCCCAGGCAGAGCACGTTCATCGCGTCGTGCTCCACTCCCTGGTGTGCGGAATAGGTGTCGTGACAAAGCGCGGCACGAATGCCGCGCACTTTGTTTGCCGCCACCGATGCGCCCACCCCGCTGCCGCAGATCAGGACGCCGCGCTCGGCCCGGCCCTCCGTCAGAGCCGCCGCTATGTCGGCGGCTCGGTCCGGATAGTCATCTGGCGCGACGGCATCGTGCGTGCCCAGATCCAGAACCTCATGCCCCAGTCTGCGTACTTCGTCCATTACGGGGGTGAACAACAGAGTACCCGCGTGATCTGCCGCAATTGCAATCTTCATTACTTCTTGCCCAAGCTCTTCACCACCGCAATGCTCTCTTTGGCGTGCTCCACCACGTTCTCGGTGGTAAAGCCGAAGTGTTTGAATACCTCTTTCGCCGGAGCGGAGGCGCCGTACTGCGATTGGCCCACGACCCTTCCTTCCAGTCCCACGTAGCGCTCCCAGCCGATCGGAGTCCCGGCCTCCACGGCCACGCGCGCCCGCACCGCAGTGGGCAGTACGCTCTCCTTGTACTCTGCACTCTGGGCGTCAAACAGATCCCAGCATGGCATGCTGACCACGCGCGCCTTCACGCCCTCGCCCGCCAGCTTTTCCTGGGCTTCTACCGCAAGCTGCAACTCGCTGCCGGTGCCGATCAGGATCACATCCGGGGTGACATCCGGAGCACCTTGCACGTCGCTAAAGACGTAGGCACCTTTGCGGAGGCCTTCCGCGCTGGCGTACTTGCTTCGGTCAAAGGTAGGGACCGCTTGCCGGGTGAGCGCCAGGGCCGTCGGATGCTTTTTGCTTTCGATCGCCAGCTTCCACGCCACCGCGGTCTCGTTCGCATCCGCCGGACGGATAAGCCGCATATGCGGCATCAGGCGCAGCGACATGATGTGCTCGACCGGTTCGTGCGTCGGGCCGTCTTCGCCCACCGCAATCGAGTCGTGGGTGAAGACGTAGGTCACCGGCAACTCCATGACGGAGGCCAGCCGCAGGGTTGCGCGCATGTAGTCGCTGAAGACCATGAAGGTTCCGCCAAAGACTCGCAGGCCGCTGGCGGCCATCCCGTTCAGGACTCCGCCCATCCCCATTTCCCGCACGCCAAAGCGCAGAATGCGCCCGCCGTAGCTGCCGCTCTCAAAGCTCACCTCGCCGTCGATCTTCGTCTTGTTGGAGGTCTCAAGATCGGCCGAACCGCCGATCAGCCAGGGTAGGTTCTTCGCAATCGAATTCATGACTTTGCTGCCGGACTCACGCGTGGCAATGCCCTTGGCGTCGGCGGGGAAGACCGGAACATCCTTGTCCCAGCCTTCGGGGAGTTTGCCGGTCATGATTCCGTCCCACTGCTTGGCCAACTCGGGGTTCTTCTTCGCCCAGACCTCGTACCCTGCCTTCCAGTCGTCTTCCAGCTTCTTGCCGCGCTCCATGGCTTGGCCCATGTGGGCGCCCGCCTCGTCGGGAATCAGGAACTGCGCATCTTCCGGCCAGTCGTAGAAGCGCTTGGTGGCCTTCACTTCCTCGGCGCCAAGCGGTTCTCCGTGCGCCGCGCTCTTATCCTGCTTGTTGGGCGAGCCATACCCGATGTGCGAGTGCACGATGATCAGCGTGGGCCGTGCGGTTTCCGTGTGCGCCGCGCGGATCGCCGCTTCCACCCGTTCCAGGTCGTTTGCATCCTCCACGGTCAGCACGTTCCAGTGATAGCCCTTGAAGCGTGACTTCACATCGTCACTGTAGGAAAGCGCCGTCGGACCGTCCAGGCTGATGTGGTTCGAGTCATAGAGCCAGATCAGGTTCGACAGCTTCAGATGGCCCGCCAGCGCCGCCGATTCATGCGAAAGTCCTTCCATCATGTCGCCGTCGGAGCAGATCGAGTACACCCGGTAATCTACGATCTTGTCCTCGGCCTGATTGAAGTGAGCTGCCAGCCAGCGCTCGGCAATGGCCATTCCCACCGAGTTCGCAATTCCCTGGCCCAGCGGTCCCGTCGTTGTCTCCACGCCGGGCGTGATGTTGTATTCCGGATGCCCTGGGCATTTCGAGCCAATCTGGCGGAATTTTTCGATCTCCGAGAGCGGAAGGTCGTACCCGGTCAAGTGCAGCATCGAGTAGAGCAGCATGGAGGCGTGTCCGGCCGAGAGCACCACCCTGTCGCGATTCGGCCAGTGTGGGTTTGCCGGACTATACCGCAGGAAGCGGTCCCATAGCACATAGGCCACCGGAGCCAGCCCCATCGGAGCTCCGGGATGTCCACTGTTCGCCTTCTGAACCGCGTCGATGGAGAGCGTGCGAATCGTGTTTACGCACAGTTGATCGAGCGCCGACGGCTTCGTGGTTTCAAGTTGCTGCACATTGGCTGACATGTAGGTTTGAGTTGCCTTTCCGCCCCGGCGCGCGCCGGGTGCCACGTAAAACTTCTAAGATTCCCGGCAGGTACTCCGGTGCGCGACATCCGAAATGCCACATCAACCATAATGCCGTGCGCCAGTGTGCCAAGTCGAGCCGCAGCTGAATTTTCGCATGGTCGTACCTGTTTCAGATGCCGCAGATGCCGTGTGGGAACCAAGGCTTCCGCCGCCGCGCGCTCGGATTCACAAACGAACTCGGATTTCAGAAAGATACAGCAAAACGCACCCCCGCGATGCCTCCGGCGATTGCCCTAATCATGGATAGGGAAAAATCATTTCCACCTTTGCTATCTCTGGCGCGTCTAAAACAAAGCAGAGCCGGGCTTGGGCGGCCATTTCACTTCCGCCGTATAATGACCATAGCTCGGCTGGTGTTCAAAGGATCCATGTCAAAAAGCGTAAAAACATCACTACTCCTGTTGTCGTTCCTCATCCTCGGCTTTGCGGTCGCAGGCGCGGTCGGCGTCAAGGCAAGCAACGGCAACGACGGCGCATATCGCCAGATGAGCGTTTACAGCGAAGTCCTTTCGCGGATTCGCTCTGACTATGTCGAAGATCCGAACATTCCACAGGTCAGCAATGGAGCTCTGCACGGCTTACTTGAGGCGCTCGATTCCGACTCCAGCTACCTGAGCCCAGATGAGTACAAGCATTACAAGCAGTTCGGCCAGCCCTTGGCAGGCGTTGGCGCTGCCGTTTCCAAGCGATTCGGCTACGGCGACGTGATCTCGGTAGTGCCGGGCGGCCCAGCCGACAAAGCCGGCCTTCTTGCCGGCGACATTGTCGAAGCTCTGGACGAGAAGAGCACCCGCGAGATGTCTGTGGCCGAACTTACCGGATTGCTTGGAGGGCAGGTTGGCTCTGTCGTCAATCTCAGCGTCGTGCGCCCCACCAAGGCGCAGCCACAAAAGATTTCCATTACCCGCGAAGCCGTGAAGTACCCGTCGGCCACCTCCAAGATGCTGGAGAGCCAGATCGGTTACATTCGCACCGAGGGCTTCCCCAAGGGCCGCGCCCAGGAGATCGCTTCGCGCATCCGCGATCTGCAGAAAAGCGGCGCAAAGAAGCTCATTCTCGATCTTCGTAACTCCGGCGATGGCGATTTCGCCGAGGGTGTCTCGACCGCGAACCTGTTTCTGAATCACGGGCAGATCGCCTACGTGGAAGGGCAGAAGTATCCGCGCCAGAACTTCACCGCCGATCCTTCCAAGGCAATCTCCACTTTGCCGTTGGTGGTGATCGTGAATAAATCCACTGCCGGAGCCGCTGAAATCGTCGCAGGCGCGATTCTGGATAATGCCCGCGGCGACGTTCTAGGCGACAAGACCTTTGGTGCCGGCTCCATCCAAAAGGAGATCGATCTTCAGGACGGAGGCGCGCTGATCCTCTCGATTGCCAAGTACTACACCCCGGGCGGCAAAGCGATTCAAAGCGCGGCCATCACTCCCAATGTCCTGGTGGCGGACAAGGCCGACGACTTCATTGCCCCGGATGATACCGAAGTTGTCCCCGAGGAGAACGAAAAGCCCGAACTCCCGAAGAATCAGCCCGACGAACAGCTTCGCCGCGCCATCGAACAGCTCACCAAGCAGGACCAGAAGGTCGCCGCCGCAGCGTAGCCCGCCCTCTACGATCGGACCTTAGCCCCAGCCCTGACCGGTTGGGGCTTTTGTTTTCCCAGCCTGATGCCGGACAGCAGAGGGGGCAAAAAAGTAAAGGCCGCGGACTTGCGCCGCGGCCTTGAACAGAATTCCAGGCTCACTACTTTTTGCCCTTCTTGCCCTTTTTGCCCTTCTTTTCGGGTTTCTTGGAATCCTTCTTCTTGTCGGCCTTCTTGGCGAGCTTCTTGTCTTCCTTGACTGCCTTCAGTTCCTTCTTCGCAGCTTTCTTGGTTGCTTTCTTGGCGGGCTTGGCGGGTGGAACTTCTTTTTTCTTTGCTGCTTTCTTCGCTGCTTTCTTCGCAGCCTTTTTCGCCACGCTCTTCACGGCAGCCTTCTTGGCCGCCTTCTTCGCGGGCTTCACTGCAGCGGGCTTCTCGGCGGCAGCCTTCTTGGCCGCCGGTTTCTTCACAGCCGCCTTCTTCGCAGCCGCCTTCTTGGCCGCTTTCGCGGCTTTCTTTGCAGGTTTCTTGGCCGGAGGAGCCGACGCGGCTGCTTCGGCTGCTTCCTCGTCGCGCTGAGCGCGGCTTGCGGAAGGCGCTACCGTTTCGTCTTCCAGTTCTTCGGCTTCTTCCTCGTCGTCTTCCAGTTCTTCTTCTTCCTCTTCTTCTTCGTCGTCAATTACATCTTCAAATGCTTCGTTATCGCCGAATTCATCCCCATTATCACTGCCGCGACCGTAAAGAGTTTCGTCGAACGTCATGTTTCCTCCTGGATTCTTTTGCAACTCCGCGCTCGCGGACCGCTGAGCACAGGTACAACACGACTGCTGCCACTGCTTGGCTAACGCGGGCACTATGCGTGAAATCATGCGTGCCCCTGCACCCGAACACAATAACTCAGCCTTGTTTGCGATGCAATGGAATGAAGTACTTCATACGCCGAACGTGCGTCGATTTCCGCAAATTCACTCTTGCGGCTTATGCCTCTTGCCTCGGGAAGACGCTGTCCTTGCCCGATTGGTTGCCCTTGGGCTCTTCGCGGCAGGCGCGGTTCTAGCACCGCCTTTTCCCTTGCCGGCATTTTTTGCCGATGCGTGAACAGCGCGTCCCGGCTTATACGCGGCCGCGGTCGCGCCGGTCCGGTGGCCGCTGGTGGTTTCAGACGTGGCCTCCACCACGGCTCCTCCGGCGAACTTGAAGATCGTCAGAGATCGTCCCGCATGCAGCGCGTTGCCTTTCAGTCGATTCCATTGCCGAACCTTGTCTGCCGGAACTCCGAAATCATCCGCCACCGACAGAACCGTGTCTCCCTTGCGCACCGTGTAATGCACCGGGTGCTTGCTGTAGCTCAGGACCGCGGGGCGGATGGAGACGGTCTTGGCCGGGGAAACAGGAATAATCAACTTGCTGTCGTTTGCCAACGCCGTGCCTTCCAGATTGTTGGCTTCGGCGATGGCGGTGGCGGTGGTGTGGTAGCGGCGCGCGATTTCGCTCAACGTCTCTCCGTTTTCCACCCGGTGATACCGCCAGTAAACCCGCATCTCTTCCGGAATTGCCGCGACCGCAATTTCGAATCTCGCGGCCATCCCCTTGGGCAGGTGCAGGTCAAAATCCATGTCCTTCGGAGTGGTCATGCGCAGCAGGCTGGGGTTCAGTTCCTGCAGCACTGCCGTGGACGAGTCGGTGCACTCGGCCACCAGGCGCAGATCGACCGGGTAGTGAATGCGCACCGTGTCGGAGGCCAGCGGTGAGTCCAGCGCAAGATGATCCAGCCCATACTGGCTGGGATTTTTCGCCATGATGGTCATGGCCAGAATGATTGGCACATAGTTGCGCGTCTCGACCGGCAACACGTTGCGCCGGTGAAGCTCCCAGAAGTCGGCGTAGCCGGTTCGCTGCACCGCACGCTGCACCGTGCCCGGCCCGGAATTGTAGGCCGCCATCGCCAGGTACCAGTCGCCGAACTGGTTGAAGAGATCCTTAAGCAGGCGGGCGGCGGCGCGCGTGGCCTTCTCCGGATCCTGCCGTTCGTCCACCCACCAGTTGTGTTGCAGCCCTGCGTGCGCGCCGTCCCAGGGCATGAATTGCCACATCCCGCGCGCTCCCATGCGCGACAACGCCAGCGGCTCGAAGCCGGATTCCGCCTGCGCCAGGAACATCAGATCCTGCGGTACGCCCTCCTCGCGGAAGATTCGCGAGATCATTTCGCTGTAGCGTCCTCGCCGGATCAGTGCGCGCTCGATGGTGCCGTGCCCGCGGGAGGAGAAGTAATTGATGTAGCTGGCCACCGGATCGGTCAACATCAGCGGAAGGTCGCTGTGTGTGTTGGCCAACTCGGCTTGCGCTTTCGCCTTGATCGAGGGATCGACCGGGAAGGTGATGTTGTTGGCCTCGTCGATGGGCGCGGGCTGGGCGCGCCGTTCGGTGAATCCATCGCCGGCTTGCAGCGCTTGCAACTCCAACTCGTGGGTCGCCTCTACGATCTTGTCGAACTCGCGCTGCAACCGCTCATCGTTTTGCACCCCGACCGGTCCACGCAGCAAAAGATTGAAAGCGGCGTCGAAGTTGTCCTTGGCCGCCTCCATGTGTCCGGCGGTGTAGTTGGCCTGACCGCGGGCGTATTCGGCTTCGGCGCGCGCGATCAACTGCTCCACGGTATCGACCACTGGCGGCGGTTGGGGCGGTGCAAGGGCTGGCTTCGGCGCGGGCGCGACTACGGCAGGCGGCGAGGGAAGAGTTGGTGCGATGGCCTCGGGCGCGGGCAAGGTGGATTCGGCGTCCTTCGTGGGCTCGCAGGAGGCGAGAAGCAGGCAGGACGCCAGCAGCAGCGGCAGAATTGTGCGATCAAGAAGAATCATCAGTCGGTGCGCAGTGTTTCCGGTATGGGCGTGATTTGCAACCACCGGAGGATGCGCTTTCTCAAATCTACGAACGATTCACGGAAGGGTCAATCGTTGAAAGAATCATTGTTACTCTTTCAGCAATGGTTGCGCGAGGTCAGAACCATATACTAACATTCCAACCTGCGGTGCTTGCTCTATTGACTCGGTGGGCAATGGTTTGGCAATAGTCTGCCTTGGATCACCGACGAGGGTGCTCATTCGCGCCCAACGGAGAGACGAACTCCGATAGGGGAGATCGCTTTCCGGCCGGCGCTCTTGACCGCATCTCAAGTGTCTTCACGCCGCGCAGGATTCGTTGAACCGCCAAAGCGCTGAACTGCACAACCGCAGTGTGCCGGAACGGACACGGCTCCAGAGAGAGAGGAGACATTCTGCCCATTGCGCAGGATACTGCTCCCGGCGACGTGCTGGGAGGTTCTAGCGCTTTGCTCGAACGGCGTCAAGGCATTGGCCGTAGAGGTCGATGAGATGTTTGGCATAGTCCTCCGCGCGCGCGACCGTGCCACCTTGGAATCCTGCGCCGGGGGTTCCGGTACGGCCAAAGCCGGTGGTGGTGGCGATGAATTTCATCATCTCCAGGGCGACTTCCTCATCGCGTCGCAGAGGTGGTGCCGCAGGGATAGGATTGTCTGGGGTATCGCTCACGGGAACTCTCCGGGGCTGAATTGAGAAAAACAAGGCGACGCCTAAAGAAAAGGCGCCGCGTTGCCGATCATACCAGATATGAAGAAGGGAACCGAAGACTCGATCCGTGTAAGGAGCGGACCAGAAGTATCCGCTCCCCTTTTCACGATTATCGAATATCGCCGGTGACAGCTTCCCGATGAACCTGCGCCTGAGCGTCGATCCGCACCGAGACCGGCGGTTTCTTGGGAGGAAGCGTTGTCCCGGGTTGGTCGGACTGGTGCTGCTCCCCGGCTTCGCCGGTGGTGAAGATGCGGCGCAGCAAGCCGACCTCGAGCAGGACGGCAGAGAGGGAATCAAGCGCGGCGGCGTAGCGGCGCTCGGCGCGCTGCACCGTGATGCCGAGGCGGAGCGCGGCTTCAGGGATGCTGTACTCGAGCAGGATTACGCCCGCGATGATCTCCAGATAGGGGCGTTGAATGCGCTCGAAGGCGCGCTCGATGTCATGGACGAAGATGACGGCATCCTCAAACGTGTGCAGCCGGTAAGAGCTGACGCGGGCGCGGAAGCAGAGCCCTCCGAGGATGCTGGGCAATCGCCCAATATCGACCGCCATGCGGAAGTAGCGCCGCAGCAGAGCGCGGGTGTAAGGGCGATAGGCGTTCAAGTCCGCGGCGTCGCCCTGGGTGCGGCGTCGGCCGGGTACAAGGTGCAAATCCGGGTTCGCGGTGCCGTCATGAATCATGCCTGCACCTCCGCCCGAAGCCGGGTCCAGAGCTTCAAAAAGGAGACTGGACCGTCGAGCAGAAGCGAAGCTTCCGCGTTGGCGCACGGTGCGCAGCGGGTCCGCTGGCTGCCGGAAATGCGAAGCCAGATGTTGCCGCAGCGTTCACAGTACTTTAGTTCCATGTTGTGCATCTGCGCTGATTTGAATTTTGCGTTCATTGTTTTTTTTGCCCCCCAGCAAAAAGTCCCTGCCGCCGCCCAGTGGGCGAAACTTGCGGGAGTTGGACTCCGGGCAAGGTTCACGCCAGTGCCGGCGACAGGGCTCGATTGATTTGCGATGACCTGTTTGCGATGTATTTGACTTAAAGCGGCGCGTCCCACTCCTGGAATTCGCCGTTTAGTGAGGTGTGACTTTGCTTGTGACCAAAATCAGGTCAGTCTGCGGTCGTCCTTTCGGGTAAAGTAACCTTCTCCATACCCTGACTTGAGAATTGTGCCGTTCTGGATGACGACGCTGAGACGACCGGTGAACTGTATCTCCCGGAGTAGTTGTGCGACCCCCTGCGAAAGCAGTTCGGAGTTGCGAACCTTGCGGCGAAATTGGATAAACGTGGTTTCGCCCGAAGCATTGCTGTCGTGGTCCATGCCCTCGCTCCTAGCCTTTTGTGGTTGAGTTCTCTGCATCATTGAGTACCGGGGGGAGGAAGTCAATAACAATAATTCTATAAGTTGTTACTAAAGTGTTTATCTATTTCTTAAAGCTATATCGTGGATCGGCGAGGCGATGTTGATTTCAGATTTGCAGAATCGTTTGCGAGTCCTTGTTCGTGAGCGCATTGAAGCCAGAGAGTTGACGGGGACTGAGCTGGCGAGCCGCGCCGGGTTTCAGCAGGCGCATGTTTCGAATTTTCTGAACCAGCGCCGGGGCTTGAGCGTGGAGGCAATGGACCGGGTAATGGAGGTGCTGCGGGTGGAGGTTCGCGACCTGATGCCGGAGGAGCGGCGGAGGGCAGCGGAGAGCGGAGAAGCTGGGTTCGAGTCCGTTCCTGTGGTGGGGAGGGGGGTGCTGTTGCAGAGCGATTTTGCCGCCTGCGACATTCTTGAATACCTGCGTTTCAAGAAGAGCTTTCTGCGGCGGATTCGTGCCGAGATGGCGAACCAGCGGAGGAACTGGCAGCGCTTCGTGTTGATCAAGGCGGATAAGGAGTCGGGGGCGGCGATGCGTCCGAGGTTATTGCCGGGAGCGACGCTGCTGATCGACCGCCATTACAATTCCCTGCGCAGCTACCGGCGGCGCGAGCCGAACCTATATGTTGTCAAGAGTGGGGAGATGTGTACGGTTCGCTACGTCGAGCTACAGGGCAACCAACTCACACTTCGCCCGGAGAATCAAATCTATGCACTGGGATATGTACAGTTGGGCAAGGGCGAGACCTTTGCGGACTTTGTAGTTGGGCGGGTGGCGCACATCTCGATTGAGACGTAGAGGGGAGCGGAATGCGAGGATTTGGGATGAGCATTGGGGCAGGAATTTTGTTGTCAAGAGCGGAAAGTTTCAAATCATGAGGTAAGTAATTGATATCAAGTGAAATAGAGTTTGTGTCCAAGGTGAGGGGATGAGGGGGATGAAGTTGATATCCTGAAGATAAGAGGTAGAAAGAGGGGCGGTGGCTGTGGTATCGAAAAAAGAGCCGAAGGCAAAGGCGAAAAAAGCGCGCGCCGGCAAGGAAGATCCGGGTGAGGCTCAAGCGGCGTCCAAGAAGCCAAAACCAGTGAAGGCGCGGAAAAAGGTAACGGCCAAGGACGCAGGCAAGAACGAGTCGAAGCGCGATTCCGCAAAAAATCATAAAATACGGGTTCCGGATGCGTTGGGTAAGAAGAACGCGGTGAGAAAGAAGGACTCGGGCGGAACGGCGGGCGTGGAACTGGATCCGTTTGAAGTTGCGAAGCAAAGGGTGAAGGGGTCGGTTCCAGCGATTGTGGAAGCGATGGTGGAGAAGGCAAAGCAGGGAAGCTGTACGCATGCCAAGACGCTGCTGGAGATGACCGGCGCCAAACATATGTTCGACGGCGAAGGGGAAGCACAGGAGATCGGCGAGCCATGGGCGAAGCTGGTGCTGGAGCGATTGGACGAAGCGGACGGGCGGGGAAGCGCGAGCGTGCACCAGGAAGCGCCGGAAAACGTGGTAGAGCAGTAGAGTAGTACAAGGGCCGGGCGCGGAGCCGGGTTCGGAAAAAAGGGCGAACGCTGGCATGGACATGACGTGGGTGACGGACCGGATTGCAGTAGGCGGCGGAATCTGGATAGACGAGAAGATGGCCGAGGTGGTGCGGGCGGGAGTGACGCACGTCATCGACATGCAGATAGAATTCGACGACACCGCACTGGGCCAACGCGCGGGAGTGGAAGTGCTTTGGAATCCCGTGGACGACGACTTTGAGCCGAAGGGGCGGGAGATTTTCGAGCGGGGGGTGAGCTTTGCGCTGCGCGCGCTGGAAGATCCGGAAGCGAAGCTGTTCGTGCATTGCGCGGCGGGAGTCCACCGTGCGCCGATGATGGCGCTGGCGGTGCTGTGCACGACGGGATATTCGCTGGAGCAGGCCAAGCGATTGATCCAGACCAAGCGGTATGTTGTGGACTTCGCCGAGGTTTATGTGCGCAGTGTGGAGCACTTCTTGAAGGGGTACGAGGGGACGGACGGCAGAGCGGGAATCAGCCGAAAGGACGGCGACAGAAGAGCATGAATACGAGAACAAGGGAAAGTTCAAGCCGCCTAACCGGGCGGTTTTTGATTTTAGTGTGGGCGACGCTCTTGGTGAGCGTGTTGGGGGCGAAAGCGGCCCCGGTGAAAACGCTGGTGCAGGACACGCTGTACCGGGCGGACGGAAGCGCGGCGCAAGGGGACGTTACGCTGCGCTGGAATGGGTTTTCAACCAGCGCGGGCGAGGCGGTGGCGGCCGGCCAAATGACGGTGAAGACGGATGCAAACGGCGGAATCTCAGTCCCTTTGATTGCGAACACGGGGTCGAGTCCTTCGGGCAGCTATTACAGGGTCGTCATCAAACTGGACGACGGCACGACGAGCGAAGAGATGTGGGTAGTGCCTGCAACGACGACCACGACAATCGCGGCGATCCGGGCGAAGGTGGTTCCGCAGGCAGTGGCTGCGCAGTTTGTGGGCCGCGACTATGTGGACTCAGCGCTGGACACAGTGGTGCATCTGGCTGGAGGGGAGACGATTCAGGGGGCAAAGACATTCGTGCCTTCTCCTGTGGTGCCGGTGCCGACCATCGCGGGCGGGGCGGCGAATAAGGGATATGTAGACCAGGCAATCGCGGGATTGGCGACGGTGGCTTCGACGGGAAACTATAACGACCTGTTGAACAAACCGGCGGCAGGCAATCTTGCCTCGCCGGGCCCGATCGGCGCGATCACTCCGGGGCCGGTAAACGCCACGGTGTACGCGGTGAACGGAACACCACTGGCGAGCGCGAACTTGAGCGATGGCTCATTACTGGCGAGAACCAGCACCACGATTAATGGGTATCCTATCTCGTCGAACGTAACATTGTCGGTTTCCAATCTGACGGCTGGAGTACTGCCGAACGGCACGACAGCCACGACGCAGGGTGTAAGCGATAACTCGACGAAGGTGGCTACCACGGAGTATGTGAATCAGGCGTGGGCTTCGCCTCCTACGATTGGCGGCACTGCACCGGGCGCGGTGAATGCAACGGCAATGACGGCGCAGAGCGTGAATGGAGTGGTGAACGAAGCCGGTTTCGCGGGGTCGACATTGGCTGTGCGCATCCTGGCGGCGTGCAATCAATTGGCGGGGGCCAATGGCGTGGTGCAGATTCCCTCGACGGAAACCGATGCGACGACTGGTTTTGGGACTTACCCGGACGGATGCACGGTGAACGATCTGCGCGGCATTGTGTATCCGAATAGCGTTGGCAATTACGGGGTTAGCTCAGGGGCGACCGAGCCTCGCAGCTTGCTCTATTGGAGGCAGGTGAATACCGCAGGGAGC
>Ga0182030_10014118_pt1 | contig 15814 bp, 15 predicted proteins | sample 812S3MmetaG_FD_121299 | JGI IMG/M metagenome (GOLD analysis project Ga0182030, IMG submission 121299) | Permafrost microbial communities from Stordalen Mire, Sweden - 812S3M metaG (Illumina Assembly) | ecosystem: Environmental > Terrestrial > Soil > Wetlands > Permafrost | place: Sweden...
CGGTCATCCTCAGCCACGGCCACTTCATCGAGCCGCTCTACCGGATGATGTCACTGCTCGACACCGTCTTCGGCTCCCCCCGTTCGGGCGCCGTCGAGGCCTGGCAACTGGAAGCGGACAACGGCGGCTGGATCGACTTCTTCTGGTCCTCCATGGGCGACAGCGGCGACATCATGCGGGTCACCCGGTCCCTATACGAATCCCTCCAGAGCCACGAAGCGATGCACGCCGAGATCGAGGCGATCGAGCGAGCCATAAAGGGCGCCGGTCAGGGTCGGGGGCGGTCCGATGTCGAAGCGCACACCGTGGCGGGGATGCTGCGCGCCTGCGTCGGCACCGCGGTGCGCGAGCGGCACCGCCCGGGCATCACCTTGAGCCCGCACGCCGAGGAGGGCCTCCTCGCCTTTCTCGATGGCGCCGTGGCGACCCAGACCGTGGCCGAGATCGGCCACCCCGACGATGTCACGTTCGTCTTCGGGCACACGCACAAGCCGTTCATCGAGAGCCGGACGGCCACCGCGTTCGCCATCCCGGTCCAGGTGGTCAACACCGGCGGCTGGGTGGTCGACACGCCGCAGTGCAATCCGCTCAAGGGGGCGTCGCTCATCCTCATCGACGACCAGCTCAACGTGGCGTCGCTGCGCTGCTACACCGAGGGCGACGCGGCGGACTCGTACCGGGTCCGCATCGACCCGGTGAACGCCAGCGGGCCGAACGACCTGGTCGACGCGTTACGGGCCTCCATCGACCCGGACCGCGATCCGTGGGCGCACCTCGCCCAGGCGATCCAGTCGACCGTGGGCGATCGCGGCCGGCAACTGGCGGACCGCCTGAGTTCCGATGCCTCCATGTTGAATCAGCTCCACGGGGAAGTGGACGCGCACGCCGGGACGAAGTAGCCGCAAGCCTCAGTCCACCTGTTCGTGGTTGGCCCCGACGAACGTCACCGCGATCACGGCGGGCACGTGGCCCGGATTCGACCACCGGTGGCGGGTCCCGTTCAAGATGTAGGTGTCCCCGGCGTCGAGCGTGACCGCGACCCCGTCGTCGAGCTCGAGAACGGCCTGGCCGGAAAGGACCACCCCGTAGTCGATGGTGGCCGTGGTGTGCATGCCCGGCACGGTTGGTTCAAAGTGGTGCGCCATACCGGGGAGCCTCCTCTCCACCTGCACCATCGCGTGCACCGGGTCCACGTCGGCGGGCGCTGCCCCGTCGGCGTCGGGGGGGACGGTGAAGAACCCGAAGCGGAAGCCACCCACCGGTGGGAAGTAGGTCCTCGCCTTGGGCCGTGACCCGTCATCGGGGAACGTCCGTGGCGAATCGGCTCCCCACAACTGGTGGAACTCGCTCCCGGGCAGCGCGTCGAGCGTCACCGGCGCGACCAGTTCGTCGCCCACGACGATCGCCTTGCCGTTGGCATCGTGCCCGGTCACCACCCGCCGTATCTCCATCGACGCGCCTCCGTTCCCTGCGCAGGACGCTACCCCGCCATCGGCCGGCCTTTGGCAATTAGGGTGCAGAAGAGACGCGGACACGGGAGGTAGAGCGGTGTTGCTGAAGGGTCTCAACCATGTGGCGACGATCACCCACGACACCGCCCGGCTCGTCGGGTTCTACCGGGACGTCTTCGAGGCGGAGGTCCTCCGCGACGGCTCGGAGTTCCCCGACGGCGAGGGCCCCCGCCTGACCATCATCAAGATCGGCGACTGGTCCGAGATCAACGTCTTCCAGATTGAAGGCAACACCGAGGCCGACCGGCAGACCCCGATGTTCGGGCGCGGGCGCATCGACCACTTGGCGCTCCAGGCAGCATCGCTCGACTCGTTCGACACCATCCGCGACCGGCTGAGGGACCGAGGGGCGGCCGACGACTTCGTCACGGACTTCGGCCCGATGCTCAGCATCTTCTTCCGCGACCCCGATGGCCTCGAGTGTGAGGTGTGCGTCGAGAACCCCGACTATCAGCCGGGGGTCTTCAATCCCCCCGGAACCCGAGCCCTCCGCTACACGTAGCGCTCGACCGGCTCAGACGAAGGTCGGGCTGTTGGCCGGTGTGAAGAATCTCTCGATCTCCTCGGGTTCCACCGGGCGGGCGAAGAAGTAGCCCTGCCCCACGTCGCACTCCTCCCCGCGCAGCTGCGCCAGCTGCCCCGCCTCCTCGATCCCCTCGGCCAGCGTCTCCAACTTCAGCGCCTTGCCCAGTTGGATCAGGGTGTGGATGAGCGTGTCCCCCTCGGGGGACTTGCCCATCCCCGCAATGAAGGACCGGTCGATCTTCAAGGAGTCGACCGGGAACTGCTGGAGGTAGGACAACGACGAATACCCGGTGCCGAAGTCGTCGATGGCGATGCGGACGCCCAGTGCCTTCAGGGCATTCAACTGCACCAGGGCACCCTTGGCGTCGCGCATGAGACAGGTCTCGGTTATCTCGACGATGAGCAACTCCGCGGGCAGTCCCGACTCCGCTAGGGCGAAGCACACGTCGTCGAGCAAGGTGTCCGCGTCGAGTTGCCGGGCCGACGCGTTGACCGACATTTTGACGACGTGGCCCATGTCCCGCCAGACCATCGCCTGCCGGCACGCTTCGTTGATCACCCAGCGGCCGACGGGAATGATCAGCCCGGACATTTCGAGAGCCGGAATGAACTCGTCGGGCTGGAGGAGACCCTTGGTCGGGTGGTTCCAGCGCAGGAGGGCTTCGACCCCGATGACCGACATGTCCGAAAGGTTGAAGATCGGCTGATAGCAGAGGTAGAACTGATCGGTGCCGATGGCGGCCTGGAGGTCGAGTTCGAGCTCGTGCCGACTGTGCATGGTCGTGTACATCTCCGACTCGAAGATCACGTAGCGGTTCTTGCCCGCTTCCTTCGCCCGGTACAGCGCGACGTCGGCGTCACGGAACAGCTCCTCGCTCGAGTCCCGCGGACCGACGGCGATACCGATCGACGCCGAGACGGCGACCGGGGTCAGCGCCGGGCCGGGCCCGGTCAGCTCGAACGGCTCGGCCAGGACCCCTAAGAGCCGTTCGGCCACGAGCTCGGGACCGGCCGCGAGCGCCATGCCCTCGGCCAGCACCACGAACTCGTCGCCACCCAACCGGGCCACGGTGTCCGACTCGCGCAGCGTGCCGGTGAAGCGGGCGGCGACGGAGCGGAGCAAATCGTCCCCGATCTTGTGGCCCAGGTTGTCGTTCACGTCCTTGAAGCCGTCCAGGTCGATGAAGAACAGCGCCATGTCCACGTGGTCGCGGCGGGCCCGGGCCATCGCCTGCTCTACCCGGTCCAAAATGAGGACCCGGTTGGGCAACCCCGTCAGGCTGTCGTGCAGCGCCTGGTAACGGATCTCCTCCAAGAGGCGGGCGTTGCAGATGGCGATCGCGGTCTGCCCGGCCAGGCCGCGCAGTCGCTCGGTGATCTCAATGTCGTCGTCGAGCCGCTCGGGGTGCACGGTGACGTCCACAGTGATCCAGCCGAACAACTCGCCGTTCAACGAGATGCCCAAGGAGCGGGCGGCCACCGAGCCCGAGGCGACGAGGGCGGCGCTGAGACCCCCGGCGGGAGCGTCGACGGGGTGACGGTACAGCCAGGCATCGGGACTCCCCGAGTACGTGGGCGTGGTGATCGCCCGCAATGTGGTCGCCGTCGCCAGATCGAACCCGTACGTGGCATAGGCCCACGTGGTCTCACTGGCCGACAGGGCGAGCGACACGATCACCCTGTCGCAGTCGATCACGGAGGGGATGATCGACGCCAGGTGCTGCGCCATCTCGTCGCTCGTCGTAAAGCCCCCGAGCGAGCTGGAGAGGGCGAGCAGGGCCTGCGCCGTCTCGGCCTGGCGGCGGGCCTCGACGACGGCGGCCTCCGAATCAAGGGCCGACGCGGCCAGACGCGCGTAGGACTCCAGCACGGACCGCTCGCGCGCCTCGAACGAGTTGAGCTCGGGGCGTATGGCAACCAGGTACCCGTAGTGGCCCCGCTCCGAGGCGATGTCGGTCACGAGGACGTTCTCCCCCGGTGCGGCCGCCGCCTCCCGAAGGGCCCGGGTCACTGCGGCCCCTTCGGCCTCGTCGAGACCCTTGGTACGTATGAAACGGTGGGAGGTGGCGCTCGCCTTGATGTCGAGTACGAACTTGGGTGCCTCGACCGCCCGCGTGGCCCCGGTCATGACCCGGCTGAGCACATGCGCCAGCCCATCACCCGATCCCAGTTCGGCCACCGTGCCCTGTAGTTCCGCCAGTCTGGCCTCCAGAAGGCGAATCTTCAGTTCGGCGCGCCTCGCCGCGGCTTCGCTCCCCTCCGCGGCGTCCCACCGAAGGCGGGCGGAGCAACAGGGATCGCCGTCGGACTGGCACGACTCGTGGCTGATCTCGGCTACCGAGAAGCCGAAGAGTTCGGGCAACGTGGAGATCATGCCGAAACCGAACGCGCAGAGCTCTCGGAAGGGTTCGTTCGGTGGCCGCATCTGCATCTGAATGCGCCATTCATTGGGCCCCAACAGCTCCGTTGACATGGTGAATGCCGGTGCGTAGAGATCGAGAAAGTTCGGAAGCGCCTCATAGACCGCCGCCGGAGAGCCCAGGACCTGCAACAGCTCGAGGATCTCCGGTCTGCGGATGGCGTCGAAGACGCAGCGGCCAACTTCGGTCAATATCTCCGGTCCGCCCCCCAGGACGACAGCGGCCGACTCGAGCAGGCTGCGGCGCTCCGCGTACGGAGTCCAAGCACCCTCGTCGTCGCCGAGTGCGGCATTTCGAGAAACCTCGACGAGACGGTAGACCTCGTCCAGCGTCCCCTCCGGGGTGTTCCCCTGCAGGTATTCGATGAGAAATTGCGTAAGGGGGTCACCCGAGTCCCGTTCTTCGGGAACACAAACCTCCTTGTCCTTCCCGGTCATCACCATGGATCCGTTGCACTCCTCGTGTGATGAGAACGACCAGTGTCAGGTCGGAGCGAAGGCGCCTGGCCCGCCCGACCCGGCTCGCCCCGTCGCGGGGCGCGCCGGCCCGGAGGTGTCAGCGACATCGCACAAAGTATCGACCGCCCAGGTTGCAACGAGATGGCCCTGTGGTTGCGAACGAGTATTTGCGTGCCTAGGGTTCGATCCGTTCCGGGGCGAGTGGAGGGACCGAGGCCGTGCCGCCTGCAGCGCCAGATGGAAGTTGCAGTCCCGACGACCCGCTCGAAGGCCCTGAGGACTGGGGGACGGAAGCCAGGTACTGGTCGGCACCCTCTTTCGTGATCCGGGTCACGTGACCGCACATCGTGCACGTGGTGAAGTACTTCGTTCCCAAGGGAAGGACCGGGATGAAGAACAGTGTGAAGAACCGCCTGGTCCTGGTGAGCGCGTGCGCCGCCGGCGTCTGGCAGTGCGCACACAGCACGAAGACGGTCGCCAGTCTCGATGACTTCCGCCGGAACCCGAACAAGATGATCATTTCCCTACCCCATTTCGCTCTGCGCCTGATCCGTGCAAAGAACGGTGAGCGAAACACCACACCGCCCGAGCAACGCCGGGTCAACGCTCGCCCAATTGTGGGTCACCCTCCACCCACCCAGGTCAGCGACCTGGACCTTCCGGCCCCGCCAGACCTCCTACGCTGGCCCCATGATCTGGTCGCGCAAGCCTAAGCCGGCTCCGAAACCGCGTGAGCTGGAGCGCAAGGTGCAAGCCTGGGGGAATCGGATGGCACAGAGCCTGGAACAGAGCCCCGAGAAGACACTCCAAGAGTCCCAAGACGTGCTCAAGTGGTCGCTGCGCAAGACCGGTCCCGACTCCCCTTTCACGATCAAGGCCATGAACGAGGTGGCCAACCAACTGTCACGACAGAACCGAATCAGCGAGGAGACCGCCCTGCGGGAGCAGATCGTCGACGGCCTGCGGAAGAACGTGGGCGCCGAGGATGACGCCACCCTCAACGCCGAGTTCAAACTCGCCACGTGCCTCATCGCGCTGGAGAGACCACAAGACGCTGACCCGCTCCTGACCCACGTCGTGGCGGGGAGGTCCCTCGCTCTCGGCGAGGACGATCCGCAGACCCTGGGCGCCAAGGCATGGAGTGCCAGCGTGGCGAAGAGAGTAGGACGGCTTGAGGAGGCTCGAGCGCTGCAGGAAGGGGTAGTCAACGGGTACGTGTCCCGCGGTGAAGGCGAGAGCGAGCAGGGTCTGTTGGCGGCCCTCAACCTGGCGTCCACTCTCACCGAGCTCGACCAACTCGATGACGCCGCACGCCTGGCCCGCTCCGTTCTGGACGTACGCCGACACGCCCTGGGCCCCGATGACGCGAAAACGCGGGAGGTCGAGGAGATAGTGGCATCGATCGAAGCCAGGTCCGAGTGACCGGCCCGGCACCCCGTTGCCGGGTTAGCCTCGAAGCAAAAGGAGAAACGCCGTGCCGCCCATACACCTGAACAGCCACCACCGCGACACCGTGGCGCAGATTTTCCAGCATCCGGCAGGTCACAACATCGAATGGCACAACGTGCTCTCGCTACTCGAGGCGGTTGGTTCGGTGAAGGAGGAGGCCAATGGACATTATCTGGTGACCCTCGGAACCGAGACCCAGACCTTCGAGCCGCCGAGGCACAAGGACATCGACTTGCAACAAGTAGTCGATCTTCGCCGCATGTTGAAGAACGCCGGCTACGGCCCAGAACACAAGGACGACCCCACCTCCTAAATCGTCGGCGGGCCAACGCTCGGCCCTCCCATCAGCCCGTGTCTGTAGTGAGCGAGGCTCGGACAGGACGCCGTTCGTCGCGCCGCGAAATCCGCAGGGGACGAAGTGACGTGCGGTACACTCGCTCGGTCCCTCGTGCGAGAAACATTTCATTTATGCCCGCGTGTTGAATGAGATCGGTCGTAAACAATTTGCCCTCCGTTGAAACCGACCGCTCCGAGCCGATGGTCTCAATAGCGGCCAAGGCCCTTTTGCTCGATCTCGATGGCACGCTGGTCGACAGCGCCACAGCCGTCGAGTCGGCCTGGCGTTGGGCGGCCGAGCAACTCGGTGTGCCCTTTTGCCAGATCGCTCCGTTCGTGCACGGCATTCCGGCCGATCAGGCACTCGAACTCGCCATTCCGGGTATCGACGGTCCCACCAAGAGCCGCCTGGCCGACGCGATACTCACCCGCCAGGTGGAGTCGAATGCGGCTGTCGCCGCCATGCCCGGAGCACTACGCCTCCTCGAACGGCTGCCTGCGGGAAGCTGGGCCGTCGTCACCAGTGGCAGCGTCCGGCTGGCCGAGTCGCGTATCCACAAGGCCGGACTTCCCGAGCCTCCCATTCTGATAACCGCCGATGATGTCCAAGCGGGGAAGCCCCATCCCGAACCGTTCATGCGCGCCATGGGCGTTCTCGATGTCTCGTCGGAAGAGTGCATCGTGATTGAAGACTCACCCCACGGGATTGCCTCCGGCCTGGCGGCCGGGGTTCGCGTCCTTGCCGTCGGGACGACATTTCCACCGCATCTGCTGGACGAAGCGAACTGGCTCATACCCAACCTCGAGAAGATCACGGTCACGTCGCATGCCGACGAAATCTGCCTGAGCTGGGGCACCCGGTAGTCGGGGCGGCCTCACACCGACCGTGATCGCCTCTGGCGGGATCGCCGGGCACGGCCCGAAAAGCTATCGTGCGGGGTGGGGAGGTACCGGTGGAACTGGGATTCACGAAGGAACAGCAGGAGCTCAAGGACGAGGTGCGTGAGTACTTCGTCCGCCTGGTCGACGAGGTGGAGGGCGCGAAGGGGAACGAGTCGACCTACACCCACTACATCCGCCGCATGGGTGAGGACGGGTGGCTCGGCCTTGGTTGGCCGGTGGAGTATGGGGGTCAGGCCCGGGGGCCCATCGACCAGATGATCTTCGTGGAGGAGTCCCACTGGGCCGGGGTGCCACTCCCCCTGCTCACGCTCAACAGCGTCGGTCCCACCTTGATGGCACTCGGCACGGAGGAGCAGAAGAAACGAATCCTGCCGGGCATCCTGCAGGGGAAGGTTCACTTTGCCATCGGCTACTCCGAACCGTCGGCGGGCACCGATCTGGCATCGCTCAAGACCCGCGCCATTCGCGACGGCGACGAATACGTGATCGACGGCCAGAAGATCTATACGAGTGCGATCGAGCACGCCGACTACGTGTGGTTGGCCGCCCGCACCGACCCCGAGGCCCCGAAGCACAAGGGCCTCTCGGTGTTCATCGTCCCGGTCGACACTCCGGGTTTCAGCTGGACCCCGCTCCCCACCATCGCCGGGGACATCACCAGCTCGACGTTCTACGAGAACCTGCGGGTCCCGGTGGAGAACCTGGTCGGGGCGGAGAACCAGGGGTGGAAGCTGATCACCAACCAGCTGAACCACGAACGCGTCGCCCTCTGCCCTGCCTCGGGGTTGCTCCGGAGCCTTACCGAGGTCCGGCAGTGGGCCCAAGAGCACACGCTGGGCGACGGGAAGAAGGTGATCGACCACGAGTGGGTCCAACTGCACCTGGCCCGGGCCCACGCCAAAATCGAGGTACTGAAGCTCTTCAACTGGAAGGTGGCGTGGGCCGCCGACAAGGGGCTCAATCCCGCCGATGCGTCGGCCACCAAGGTGTACGGCACCGAACTGTCCCTGGAGGTCTACCGCCTGCTGGTCGAAGTGGTGGGGCAGGCCGGCTACCTGGCCGAGGGGTCGCCGGGCGCCGTCTTGGCGGGTCGGCTGGAACGGAACGCCCGGGCCCAGACCATCTTCACCTTCGGGGGAGGCACGAACGAGATCCAGCGGGACATCATCGCCATGGTCGGCCTCGGTATGCCCCGCGCCCCCCGCTGACGGCGAACTCCCTGGTCCTGCGCCCGTACAGCGACAAGAGCCGCGCCACTACCGTGGGGCGATGACCAGCTCTGCGGTGCCCTCCGTCACCCTGAACAACGGAGTCGAAATACCCCAACTCGGCTTGGGCGTCTTCCAGGTCGATCCGGCCGCGACCAAAAGGATCACTCTCGACGCGCTCGAGGTGGGGTACCGCCACATCGACACCGCCGAGATGTACCGCAATGAGGCCCAGGTCGGCCAAGCCGTTCGCGAGTCCTCCGTCGACCGCGCCGAGATCTTCGTCACGAGCAAGCTCAACAACCCATTTCACCGCCCCGACCAGGTACGCAGCGCATTTGCGGGGACGCTGGACGCCCTCGACATCGGCTATGTCGACCTCTTTCTCATCCACTGGCCCCTCCCGAAGAGCGACGTCGACTATCTCGAGACGTGGAAGGCCATGGAGGGTCTCCTCGACGGCGGCCTGGTGCGGGCGGTCGGCGTCTCCAACTTCCAGGTTGCCCACCTGCAGCGGCTCCTCGACGGAGCGTCGATCGTGCCCGCCGTCAACCAGATAGAGCTCCACCCGTACCTGACCCAGAACGAGCTGCGCGAGTTCGACCGCGCCCACGGCATCGCCACTGAAGCGTGGTCGCCCATTGCGCGCGGCAAGCTGCTCGACGATCCGGTCGTCACCGCGATTGCGGCCGACATCGGCCGGACGCCCGCTCAGGTCGTCCTGCGCTGGCAACTCCAGCGCGGCGAGATCATCTTCCCCAAGTCGAACTCGCGGTCACGGATCGAGGAGAACTTCGCACTGTTCGACTTCGCGCTGAACGACGAGCAGGTAGCTGCTATCACGGCACTCAATCGCGACGAGCGCATCGGGCCGAACCCCGACTCCTAGGCGGTGCCGGGCACGTCAGTGCTGTGCGATACCCAGCAGGAGCGCTCCGAGGGTGAGCAGGCCCAAAGTGCCGACGAGGGTAAGGGGGATCATGTGTCGCATGGGCCCGTTCTACCATCCTGACGCAGCGTCGAGCCGACTGTTCTGCTCCTTGGATAGGGTTGCCGGAGACGAGCGGGAGGACTCCTCATATGGCGCAGACGGTGCAGGTGGCGGATGGCCGCTCTGTGGCCTACGCCGAGTGGGGTGACCTCGAGGGAGTACCGGTCATTGCACTGCACGGCACCCCGGGCGGCCGTCTCGGCCGCCCGCCCGATGAGGACAGAATAAGGAAGCTGGGTATCCACCTCATCACGTACGACCGGGCCGGATATGGCTGGTCCGAGCGCCATCGGGGCCGGCGAGTCGTCGACTGTGTGGGGGATGTGGCGACTATCGCCGACCACCTGGGTATTGGCGAGTTCGCCACGATGGGAGGGTCCGGTGGCGGCCCGCACGTTCTCGCCGTCGCGGCAAGGCTCGGAGAGCGCGTGACGAGGGTGCAGTGCGACGTGGGAGTCGCCCCCTACGGGGTCGACGATCTCGACTTCCTCGACGGCATGGACCCCGAGAACGTGAGGGAGTTCGGTTGGGCGCTCGAGGGCGAAGAGCGGCTGATCGCCGAAATACCGAAGGAAGCAAGGGCGATGAAGTTCCGGGTGGCGATGGATCCCACCAGACTCCTCGAGGGCTTCGAGCTCCCCGCGGCCGACGTCGCCATACTCTCCGACCCGAGGATTCACGCCATCATGCGAGAGTCGGTCACCGACATGTTCGCCAACGGAGCGTGGGGTTGGATCGACGACGACCTCGCCTTCACCTGGCCCTGGGGTTTCGACGTGACCGAGATCAAGGTTCCGGTCGAAATACGCTTCGGCGCGGACGACGTGCTCGTTCCCGCTTCGCATGGTCGATGGCTGGCGAGTCACGTGCCCGGTGCGACCACCGTGGTGACAACTGGCTCGGGGCACATGACGAGCCCCGAGGAGTCGATCAAGCAGCTGGGTCGGGTGGCCTTCGGCGACTGAACCGCCCGCTGCGCTACTCCTTGGTGAACGCGGCGATGTCCCGGGCCGTATCGCGACTGACATCGGGGCACGCGATCACGAAGATCTCCGTGCCGTGCATGGTCCCCATCATCTGCCGGCACCGCGCCGCGACGCCCGCCTCGAGCAGTTTCCGATAGAAGTTGATCCCCTCGTCACGTAGCGGGTCGCACTCGTTGACGTTGATCACCGTCGGAGGAAAGCCGGCGACGTCGTCAACCGTGGCGAACGACGGCCACGCCAGAGGGTTCTCGGCTTCGAGCTGCTCGATCCCATAGGCCATAGCCCCCCGATTGTTGTGCAGGTCGAGCAGGATCCCGTTGTTCTCCGTCGACGAGGGGTTCTCGGGCAGGGGCCATCGGCCGGCGATATAGGGACAGAGTGCATACAACCCTTTGACCAGCCCGAGATCGCCGTCCTGCTTGAGCTTGAGCGCGGTGGCCAGCGTCAGGTTGCCGCCCCCGCTCTCTCCGGCCACGACGATGCGCGCCGGGTCGATGTTGAGCTCGGCGGCATGGGCGACGACCCAATGGAGACCGGAGACGCAGTCGTTGAGGCCGGCCGGGAAGGGCGCCACCTCGGGAGCCGATGAGGGCGTCAGGGCATTGCGGAAGTCCACCATGACCACGGCCACCCCGTTCGCGGCGATCACCTTGCCCCAGGCCCGGTACATCCCGTCGTAGCAGGACAGCGTCATCATCCCGCCCCCGTGGATGTAGTAGACGCACGCCACCGTGTCCTCGGTCTCCGGCCTGATCACCTGCAGATTGATGGTGTTGCCGTCAGGCTGCGACACGATCTGCTCCGTATGGATGTGCAGTCCCTTGGAGGGAGCCAGCTCCTCGGTGTCGCACAGCTCCATGACCTGGCGAAACTCCGCGGCCCCTTGGAGAGCCTCCGGCGTGTTGGCCTCGGCCACCATGATCTCGCGGTTGTCGGCGTCCTTCGCCGCCATGGTGGGAACGGCGGCCAACAGAGCCTTGATCCGGGGGTCGAGCCGGATATCTCCGGCAATGTCGTAGGCCATCGCGCTGTTCCCTCCCTGACGACCGGCCCTGCCGGTGCTCACCCCACAGTACTCAGGCGCGGCGGCCGACGTCTCACGCCAACGAGTAGCGGCGAGGCGAGATCAGCGCATGAAGTGGATGGTGCCGTACTCGGGGCCGACAGAACCGTGATCGGGGTGGTCGCAGATGCTCCCGTCCCAACAGTGGCCCTCGGCGTCTCGTGCCCGGTCTTCCAGTGCGACAGGAGCGACAAGGTCTTCGACTTCCCGCGGCTCTTCGACGCGCAGCCGATATTCGGTGATCACCATCATCCCACCCCTTCCGACGAGGGCTAATTTTGGGCAATTCCGAGTTTACAAGACGGCAAACTCGGATCGGGGGACCCTCGGGAGTGTTGACGGACCCTATCGCTGCTCACCCGTCCGTATCCGTGTTCGCAGCATGGCGCAACATCCGTAGTCCCGGTCGAACACGTCATCGGGATCGATCTGCGAGACTGCCTCCTGTATTTCGGAGGAGAACAGTGAGAGCCGCCGTACTGAGAGATGGAACGATCGAGGCGCGGGACACGCAGGACCCTGTCCCCGGGCCGGGTCAACTACTGGTGCGCTCGCTGGCCTGCGGGATTTGTGCCTCGGACATCCATTTCATGGATCATCCGGAGGGGGATGCCGAGGACGACAGCGGCCTCTCCAACTATGACCCGAACTCCGACATCGTGATGGGACACGAGTACTGTGCGGAGGTCGTCGAGTACGGGCCCCAAACGCAGAGGGTCTGGTCCGTCGGCACGCGGGTGAGCTCCATACCGGCCCTGCTGACCAAAGACGGAGTGCGCATCATCGGCCAGAGCAACGAAGCGCCGGGAGGCTTTGGCGAGTACTTTCTGCTGACTGAAGGGATGACCCAGGTGGTGCCCACCGATCTTCCCGACGAATTGGTATCCATCGCCGATGCCATCTCGGTGGGGTGGTCCTACGTGAAGCGGGCCGATGTGACCGCAAAGGAGGTACCGCTGGTGATCGGATGCGGCGCCATCGGGCTCGCCGCCGTCGCCTCGCTCAAGCGACTGGGAGTCGGTCCGATCGTCGCCGCCGACTTCGTCGCCTCCCGCCGCGACACCGCTCTGGCCATGGGCGCCGACGTCGTCATCGACCCGGCTGCGGTGTCGCCCTACTCGTCGTGGCGTGAGGTCGCCTTCGGTTCGCCGGACCCGGTTCGAGACATGATGGGCCTGTTGAACCTGCCCGGCTGTGTCGTGTTCGAGTGTGTCGGTGTGCCGGGCGTGCTCGACTCGATCGTCAAGGGCTGCGAGCGTGGGACGCGGATCTTCTCTGCCGGCGGGCCGCCGGACGGCGACCATATCCACACCATGGTGGCCAAACGAAAAGGTCTCGCCATCCAGTTCGGCGGCGGGCCCTCCATGACGCACTGGAACGAAGCCTTCGCGGAGGTATGCGAAGGCCGGCTCGACGTCACCCCGATGTACGGGTATTCGGTGGGCCTCGACGAGGTTTCGGCCGCCCTCAATTCCGCCCGCGACGCCAACGGGCCGGCGCGCATCATCGTGGTCCCTTGGCGAACTACCGAACGGACCAATGCAAATCTCGACGGGACGCCCGAACACCGCCAGGTGCTCACGCCGCCCGCCGGACCGTCGGGTCCGTTCGCATAGGCCCTACAGTGAGCAGGTGCATTCAGCGGGCCAAGTGTGGGGCGGACTGGTAGACGCCCCCACCAGCACCCAGCGCCGTCCAACCACCCACCGCTGAATATGGACATGACGACGAGGCGGAATGCCCGGTGATCCGCCTTCGAAGGTGGCAGTGTGACAGCCGAGTGAACTTCGTGGTCCCCGGGTTGGTGTTTGCCTGGTTCCGGCTGTGGCAGGGCACCACGGCACCCACCCTCATCTGGCAGGACTCGAAGAACTACGAGACCATCGGCGCGCAGCCGTTGTGGAGCAGCGGCTTTTGGTTCGGAGGGCGCCCTCCGCTCACCCCGTTCCTTTGGAAGCTGACAGGTTCTCCGGGCGCATTCGCCATAGGCCAGACCCTGATATCGGTGATCGCATGGACATTGCTCGGGTGGACAGTCGGGAGGCTGTTTCCGGCTGGCTGGAGGCGGCTGGCCGGATACCTCGTGATTCTGGCCTTTGCCACGACGACCCCAATAGTTCTGTGGGATCGTTCCGTACTCTCCGAGTCGCTCGCCTTGAGCGGCCTGGCCTTGCTCTTTGCCAGCGCGATACGTCTGGCCCAGAAGCCCACTCCGCGCCGCGCCAGCGTGGTGGTCGGCGCGGCACTTTGGTGCGCTCTGGCGCGCGACACGGAGATTCTCCTGCCGGCGACCTTGGGACTCGCTCTTCTGATCTTTGCCCTCACGCGTCGGCATAGTCCCGCGTTCAACGTGGCGCTTGCGACCGCATTCGGGCTCTTTCTCGTGGCAGGTTTCTGTATAGCGACCGTGGTCGAATCAGGGCGAGATACGTTGAACACGACCGACAATCTCTACGTCCGAGTCTTCCCCTACCCCGCCAGGGTTGCCTGGTTCTCCGCCCACGGGATGCCCGAAGCGAAGCAGATCGACAAACTGGCCGCAACAGAACCGCGCCCCGCACATGGAACCGCCAAGACCGTATTCCCCGATCTGAACTCCCATGAGTTTGCCCACCTCAACACGTGGATCAATAACCACGGAGCAACGACCTATACCCTTTGGATCATCGAACATCCCTGGCTTGTCGTCCTCGAGCCGTTCCGGAGACCCGAACGCAGTTTCAACAACGCCGGTGGCAACATCAATGGATACGCCGCCGGGAACAGGGTGACGTCCGGACTGACACCGGTGTTATGGCCCCCGTGGGTCTGGCTGCTGGGAGTGGCCGCGGTGGTCGTGGTTGTTCTCGACGAGAGAGACCTGGAAGTGAGTCGCGTCGTACAAGCCGTCGTCGGTCTGGGATTGCTCGGCATCCTGGCGATGTTCGCCGCTTGGAATGGCGACGGGCAGGAAACCACCCGACATACGCTGGAGGGACTCGCAGAAGTTCACCTCGGAGTCCTGATCATGCTCCTGTATGTGACGCTCACTCGGGTTCCGACTGGCAATAAGACGTCAGATCCCCAACCGACCGCTGACCTCTCGCCAATGACGTGACAAGGAATTGGCGAGCTGATCTGCGCCGAAAGAGTTCATTTTCTCGTCCCTCCCTCGCCGCACTGTCTTCGCGCCCCGTTCATGTCGAACTCCTAAGGTAAATGCCAGTGGAGTTGACGGAAGTGCGTATGCGCGTCTCCGGTCGAGAAGCACCTCCTCTCGCCTTGAGGTGTCGTCAACGCGTGCAGGCAGGTACACGGCCCCTGCGTGCCCAGGCGACGACGGGGTCCCCCCAATGCCCCGTCGTCGCCTGCCCATCTCACGCGTGCTCGGGTGGCGAAATGCGCAGAGAGCGGCATATCCATGGGTAGCAGGTTCACCATCCGTGCCGAGGACGCAGCGTATGCACGACAAATTGTACGTTCCACCCTTCGCGGTGCGCCCAACGATGCTGTCGAGACGGCGGCACTGCTCACCTCGGAGCTCGTTACCAACGCCATGGTCATTGCCAACGCCGATCCCCAGCTCTTCCTCGACACCAGGGCAGGTCATATTTACGTCGAAGTACGCGACGCCGATACCACTTTCGATCAGTGTCGCCGGGAGTGGACGCCGAGCGGATGGGGATTGGACATGATCAACGCTCTGGCTACTTCATGGGGCAATGAGTCGCGCGGCGATTGCGACGCGATCTGGTTCGATCTCAGGTTCTAGTTCGAAGGCCCGGGCGGATCCCGGTCATGTCGTTCGTAGCGAAGCATGTACCTGCCAGGCCCGAACCACCAATCTTCGCGCTCGGCGTTCCACGAGTGAATGACGCCACAGCGGCGACAGAACGATTGCGCGCCGTTCGTCGTCGTAAACGGATCCCACTCGAAACTTCCACCACACTGAGCCATCTTGCAGTCTTGGACAGCCATCCCGTGC
>Ga0182030_10014120_pt1 | contig 15812 bp, 16 predicted proteins | sample 812S3MmetaG_FD_121299 | JGI IMG/M metagenome (GOLD analysis project Ga0182030, IMG submission 121299) | Permafrost microbial communities from Stordalen Mire, Sweden - 812S3M metaG (Illumina Assembly) | ecosystem: Environmental > Terrestrial > Soil > Wetlands > Permafrost | place: Sweden...
CACCAAGCTGATCTATCCGACGAAGCGCAGGTCGTGGCCACGATTGCCGCCGCCACGTCCCACTTCGGCGGCCTGCACGTCTTACATAACAATGCAGCCCTCACCGACTCGGACTTCCTGACGCGTGACACCGCGGTGACCGACCTGGCCCTCGACGTCTGGGAGCGCACCATGGAGGTGAACCTCCGGAGCCAGATGCTCACCTGTAAGCACGCCGTTCCCGAAATGGTGCGCGCCGGCGGCGGCTCCATCATCAACATGTCGTCGGGCGCGTCCCTGAAGGGCGACCGGACCCGGACCGCCTACGGTGTCTCCAAGGCCGGCGTCAATGCCCTCACCATGTACGTGGCGACAAGCCACGGGAAGAAGGGCATCCGGGTCAACACGATTCTGCCGGGCCTGATCATCACGGACGCGGTACGCGCCCACCTCGACGAGAAGATGGTGGCCGGACTGGGCAAGGCCGTCTTGACGCCTTCCGTCGGCCAGCCCGAGGACATCGCCGACGTCGTGGTGTTCCTGGCTTCCGACGAGTCCCGCTACATCACGGGGCAGATGATCCCGGTCGACGGTGGGATGTCAGCCCACGTCGGGCTCGGAGGGGATGGGTGAGCCGGAGAAGTGAGGGATCCGCTACGACGACGGGCCGAGCACGTAGTCGCCGGTTTCCGCATGGTGATACCAGCCACTCGCGGCCTGCGTCCCTCCGTCGACGTGGATGGTCTGGCCGGTGATGTAGCTGGACAGTTCGCTGGCCAAGAAGATGGCGGCGCCGGCCATTTCGTCGACGTGTCCGGCTCGGCCCATCGGCACGGTGAGGCCGAACCGGCCGCCGGTGTCTGGAGCAATGGCGGCGATGCCCTCGGTCATGGTGATGTCGGGCGCCAAGGCATTGACGCGGATGCCGAGCGGCGCCAACTCGAGTGCCGCCGTCTTGGTGTAGTTGATCACCCCGGCCTTCGCCGCGGCGTAGGCCGCATAGCCTGGCGCGGCGCGGACTCCCTCAATGGAGGTCACGCTCATGATGCTGCCGCCGATTTTGTGCTCCACCATGACGCGGGCGACGCGCTGCGTGCACAGGAGGACGTGCTTGAGGTTGGCCCGGTAGAGGGCATCCCAGCCGTTCTCGGTCGTCTCGAGGAGCGGTGACGAGAAGACGCCGCCGGCATTGTTGACCAGGATGCTCACCGGGCCGAGTTCCTTCACCGTTTGCTGCAGCGCGCGGTCGACCTCGGCGGAATCACGGACGTCGGTCGGAACCGAGAGGCCGCCGACCTCCTCGGCGGCGGCGGCGCATGTCTCGGGGTCTTTCTCCCAGATGGCCACCTTGGCACCAAAGGCGGCGAAACCGTTGGCGATGCCACGGCCGATTCCTGAGCCGGCGCCTGTCACAACGGCTACACGGTCTGTCAAAAGAACTGCTGATGGGTCAAGAGGCACGGAGCGACGTTACAGTAGGCACGTCACCATACGAACGAGGTCTCCCGGGGACGGTCCGGGGAAGGAGAGGGGTTTCCGTGCCGAGGATCGAACCGATTCCGCTGGAAGAGATGACGCCAGAGGTTCGCAGCATCATTGAGGAAGGGGTGGCCTCTGGTACCTACGCCACACCGGTGCCGCTGCAGATCTTTGCCTACAAGACCTCGCAGATCATGATGGTCAACATGGCGCGGCAGGCCTTCGGGAAGAACGCCCTCCTCGGGGGGCGTATCACTGAGCTGTTGCGCATCCGCAGCGCCCAGCTGGGCGAGTGCCAGCCCTGTAGCCAGTCGAGGAAGCACGACTCCATTTCGGACGAGGACGTTGCCTGCCTCATTGCCCCGGGCCACGGGGGCGACCTGACGGAGCAGGAGCGGCTCGCCGTGGAGTTCCTCGACCTGCTCTCAGCGGATCACCATGCCATCGACGACGAGACCTATCGCAAGCTCGGCGAGGTCTTCACGTCGGCGCAGATCGTGGAGCTGGGTTTTGCCTGTGCCAACGCCATGGGCCTGCACCGCTTCCTGCACACGCTGGATCTCTACGGCACGGGCGAGCCCGTCATCCCTTACAGCCCCGACCAGGTGGACGCGGCCAAGCCCGACCAGCCGGCCGTGAAGGCATCGGCATGAGCCAGACGGTCCTCGTGACCGGCGCCACCGGATTGGCCGGCGCCAACATCTGCAAGTTGTTGACCGAGCGGGGTGACCACGTCCGGGCGCTCGCCCGCGAGACGGCGGATACAGCGCCGCTCGCCGCGCTGGGCGTCGAGGTGGTGACGGGCGACGTCACGGATGCCGACGCTGTCGTGCGGGCAGCCCGCGGGTCCGACTCCATCATCCACTGCGCTGCGTTGTTGGGTGGCGCGAGCCAGAATCTGGCCGACTTCGAGGCCGTGAACATCAACGGCACGAAGAACGTCCTCGATGCCGCCGAGGCCGTGGATCTGGGGCGGGTCGTGGCCGTCAGCACCGGCACGTTCTTCGACACTGCGGGCGGACTCGACCGCGAGGACGCACCTGTCACCAAGGAGCCGAGTTCGGATCCCTACACCATCACCAAGATGGCAGCTTTTCTCGATGCCATGTCCCGGGCAGAGAAGGGCAGGGACGTCGTCAGCACCCACCCCGGGGCAATCTTCGGCCCTTCGCCGGTGGTGAGCAACGCGCTCGGGATGACGAGCTTCAACCGTGTCCTGCTGTCGGCTGCGAGGGGGCGTATTGAGCGCTACCTGAAGTTCCCGGTCAGTTGGGTGTACGGCGAGGACATTGCCCGGGGGTGCATTCTGGCACTGGATAAAGGCGTCTCCGGCGAGCGTTACATGCTCGACGGCCGGCCTGAGGACATCGTGAGCATCGCCAACGCCTGCAACCGCATGGGCCAATTGGCCGGAATCGACCACGAGGTCGTCGACGTGGAGCCCTCGGACGACCCCGAGCTCGCCAAGGTGTTCGGCCCGACCCTCGTGGCGATCGCCGAGAAGGCGGCAAAGGCAAAGCCGGACAAGCGGAAGCTCGAGGACTCTAAGACGTACAAGCGGCTGGGGTACAGCCCGATCAGCCTCGACGAGGGATTGACCACGACACTCGAGTGGTTCAAGGCGATAGGCAAGCTCGACAAGCGGTAGCTCGCTGGACGGTTTTCACCAATTCTTCCACCGACCAGCTCGGCGGATCAGTTTACGTACGCCTCATCGTCCAACGCGACTCGCTGCGAGCGTTCTTCGTAGGCGGTGATTGGTGAGGTGGAGAACCCATCATGCGTTCGCTTGGCAACGGAGGAAAAACAAAAGTTCACCTCCCTCCCTTGCGTGCTAGTACTTGCACGAGCGGCGCAAGAGTCCGCCGTTCGGAGCGAGGAGGTGGCGACATGGCCACATCGCACGTGCACTTGGGACGCATGGTGGGACGCGTCCTCGTCGCTGCAGTCGCCGTGGGGACGGGGGGCCTCGCCTTCATATCTGCGGCTGCGGTCATGAGCGCTGCCCCGGCGGGGGCGTCGGTGGGGTGCGGCGTCACGTTCGGAACGCCGCAGATTGAGGGAGCGGCCGGCAGCTTCGCTTTCGTCGTGCCCACGATCCCCGCCGTCGCAGACCAGGTCTGCAACGCGCGGATCTCGGTCGTCGGAACGATCGCGACACCAGGCGGGATCCGCCCCGGCAACGTGAACGGAAACGGTCTGGCCTATCCCCTGACCGTGAGTTTCCTCCCTGGCCAGGCGCCGCCGTCCATCCTTTGGCAATGGTCGCCCCACTGTGCCGACCCGGTGAGCAACGCGTACCGGTTCACGGCACAGAGCGCAGTGGCGGGCGTCGTCTTCAGCTCGGCTATCGAGGGCACGCCCTGCAGCTCCTTCGGCAACGTCAGCGCCTCGACCCTCCTGGCACCGATCGTCATCAACGGCAACGTGGGTTCCTACGTGGGCATGGCTGCCACGCCCGGTGACCTCGGATACTGGATGGCCCAAGCGGGTGGCGGCATCGCTGTGGCGGGCAACGCCACCGACCAGGGCATGCCGTACGGCACCAGCCCTCCGGCCACGGTCGGTGTCGCATCCGACGGCTCCGGGGGTTACTGGGTGGCGACGTCCGACGGGGGAGTATGGGCGTTCGGGGCGCCATTCTTCGGCTCAGTGGGCGGTACGCCGCTCAACGCACCCGTGGTCGGCATTGCCTCGACACCGGACCACGGCGGCTACTGGTTGGTCGCGTCAGACGGCGGTGTCTTCTCCTTCGGTGACGCCAAGTTCTTCGGCTCGGTCCCCGGAGCTCTGGCGCCGGGTCAGTCGCTGAACCAGCCCGTCGTCGGCATCGCCTCATCCCAGGACGGACTCGGATATTGGATGGTGGCGAGGGACGGGGGCATCTTCGCCTTCGGCGACGCGCACTTCTGGGGCTCCATGGGTGGCATCCACCTCAACAAGCCGGTCGTCGGCATGGTGGGCAACACGTTGGGTGGGTACTGGCTCGTGGCCAGTGACGGCGGGGTCTTCTCATTCGACGCCGCCTTCCACGGTTCTCTCGGGAGCATCCCGCTGGTCGCCCCGGTCTCGGGGATCGCGACGACGTCGGACGGCGGTGGCTACTGGATGATCGCCGGAGACGGCGGGGTCTTCGCCTTTGGTGACGCACCGTTCTGGGGCTCTGGTGTTTGAGAGTGCAGGACATCCTTGACAACCGGCATGCGGCTTCTTAGTGTCGCTCTTTGGGCGAACGCCCTCCGCGTCTCGAGAGTGTCAATGCAACTCCTCGCCTCGCGCGGCACGTGCAGTTTTGGTTTCGGTACCAGTTCGACCTCGGCGAGCCTAGAAGGCAGGTGCAGTGATGGGACGACTTTCGCGGATGTCATTCGGTGTGGGAGTGACGCTCGTACTCTCGGCCGGGATGTTGCCTTTGTTGGGCACTGGAGTGGCCCAAGCCGCTGGACCGGATCCGGAAGGGACCATCTACGTCGCTGATTTTCTGGCGAACACCATCGACGTCTTCGCTCCCGGGTCAACCGGGAGCGCCGCGCCGGAGCGGGTCATCGCAGGCGCCGCGACCGGTCTGGCTGAGCCCGGCGACGTCAAAGTGGACTCCGCAGGCGACATCTACGTCGTGAACTACCAGGGCGGGTCCGTCACCGAGTATGCCCCCGGCGCGTCGGGCAACGTCGCCCCGATCAACACCATCAGCGGCCCGGCTACCGGCTTGACCGGCACCAGCCCCGACGACTTATCGTTGACGCCCGACGGGACGGTGTACGTCGCCAACGACGGCTCGCCTGCCGTCGAGGTGTTCGCCCCAGGAGCGACAGGCAATGCGACGCCGATCCGGATCATCACGGGCTCGAACACCACGCTGAGTGGCGGCATCGACGGCGTCGGGGTCGACGCGGCGGGAAATCTCTTCGCCGCTGATACCAGTAGCAACTCGATCGCTGTCTTCGCCCCCGGCGCCAACGGAAATGTCGCCCCCGAGTACACGATTTCGGGATCGCTCACGGGCTTGGACGGGCCCGACGATGTGGTCGTGGGATTCGACGGCAAGCTGTACGTGTCGGATTACGCCAACGGTTCCATTCAGGTCTTCGGCCCCGGCGCCCAGGGGAACGTGGCTCCCGCACAGAACATCACGACGACCGGGTTCGGCTACCTCGACGACCTCGGGCTGGACTCCAGCGGGAACATCTATGTGACGGACTGGTTAGGGCACCAGGTCCCGGAGTTCGCGGCGAACGCAAACGGATTGTCGACGCCGATCGCCACCCTGACGGGCTCCCCCACGTTCGGTGAGCCCGAGGGTGTCGTGATCGCCGGGCCGACAAACTCGTCGTCGGCAACCGTGGCCACCGCGGTGTCGGCGTCCGAGATCGGCCTGTCGACGCCCACGTTCGACACGGCAACTGTCGCAGGGGGGACCGGTCCGACCGGATCGATCGTGTTCAAGCTCTTTGGGCCCGGAGACGCCACGTGCAGCGCCGCGCCTGCGTACACCTCGCCGCCACAGAACGTGACGGGAGACGGGCAGTACCAGTCGCCGTCGTTCACGCCGACGCAGGAAGGCACCTACAGCTGGGTGGCGCTGTACAGCGGCGACTCCAACAACGCCGCCGTCACCACCGCGTGCGGCGACCCTTCCGAGACGCTGACGGTGGGGCCATTCAGCCCCAACGGCTACCGCCTGGTGGCCGATGAGGGAGGGATCTTCGACTTCGGGCTCAACTTCGATGGTTCACTGGCGCGCAACCACCTCAACGCGCCGATCGTGGGCATTGCAAACTCGCCCGGCTACGACGGCTACCTGATGGCTGGCGCGGACGGCGGGGTCTTCGCCCTCGGAGGGGCCAACTTCTACGGCTCGCTCGGCGGCCAGTCCATCCCCTCGCCCATCGCGGCCATTGCAGCGCCGCCCTCGGAGAACGGTTACTGGCTGGTTGCCCAGAATGGCGGGATCTACCACTTCGGCGCCGCGGCGGCTCTGCCGGCTGTCCACCTGCCGCCGGGCGCCCATATCGTTGGTGCGGCCTCGACCAGCGACGGCCAAGGAGCGTGGCTCACCGACCAGTTCGGTGACGTCTACGCCGAGGGTGACGCCATGTTCGAGGGCGGGCTCGGCGGCGTGCACCTCAACGCGCCGATCGTGGGCATCGCGGCGGCCGCCAGCGGTCAGGGCTATGTGCTCGCAGCGTCCGACGGCGGGATCTTCAACTACGGGACCCAGGGTTTCTTCGGGTCGGTGCCGGGCTCACTGAGTCCCGGCCAACGTCTGGTTGCTCCCGTCGTCGGCATCGCGGTCACCCATTCGGGCAACGGTTACTGGCTGACCGGCTCGGACGGCGGGGTCTTCAACTATGGCGACGCTCCTTTCTTGGGCTCGATCTACACGGCGCTTCCGGGCCAGAAGCTCAACGGCCCCATTGTGGGGATCCAGCACTTGGGTGCGGCGACCGGCTGAGCCACGGCCAAGAGGCCGAGCTGTGGAGTGACGGTGAGTCGGCCTGTAGGCGGGATTCCACCAGGTAGGCGAGTGGAGCAGCGCTGGAGCGCGCTTCAACGTGCTGACCTGCGAAAACGTCAGCACTGATACAGCCGTATGCTCAACTTCCGCCGGCCTTAGTAGGGATGGATTAGGGATGAAGGGGACCGCAAATGGCGAAGTTCATCGTGGAAAGCATCGGCGTGGAGAAGCAGGAGCTCGAGGCGGCCGCAGTCGCGGCGAGTGCTGAATGGATCGTCTTCTACGACAGTCCGGAGCACCTCAATGGACGCCATGTGATCGCGGCCTTCCCGACTGCGCAGGTGTTCCGGGTTATCCCCGGCTAAGCCTTAGGCGACAGCGCTCTCACGGCGCATCTGCCGGCGCTGCTTCTGGCCGACGCCGCCCCAAATCCCCTCGGTCGCCTCATCGGCCAGGGCGGCATCCAGACACTCGACGCGGACCTCACAGCTTGCACAGACCGTCTTTGCGGCGGCCGTGGACACTCCCAGGGCCGGAAAGAACAGGTTCGGGCTCATCCCACGACATGCCGCAGCCGCCATCCACGCCGGACGCTGAAACAGATCGGCGAACGTCACTGGTTCCCGGCCGGCGCCGGTCATCAGCCACACGGTGGTCGCCTGGGCCGCCAGCGCCTTCGTGATGTGGTTGGCCTCATTGGCCGACAGCTTCGGGTCCTGGAGCGGAGAGTCTTCATAGAGCTCGTCGTCCTCGAGCTCTATATCTTCGAGCCAGTCCAGCATGGTCTCTGATGGTACGACCGGCCAGCGACATTGGGGCGGATCCAGCCTCCGTCTACCCTCGGCCGGATGGCCATGCCTCAGCCCGGCGATCCCTACGCCAACGCCTTCGTGTCCCAGGCCGGAAGGTGCTGGCGAATGGTCCACAGCGGCTCCGGGCAAGCCACACATTGCGCTGAGGCGCCTTCATGGACCGGGCGCTGGATCTCGCCCCGTGGCGACGGCAAATGGTGGCGGGTCTGGAGCTGTCCTGACCATCTGGACGGCCTGACGGTGCTCAGGGAGTTCGGCCGGCGGCGCTAGGCCGAATTTATTGACCTGGGGGCGTACAGAGCAGATCCACCTGGCCGGAGGTGGTCGTGACACAAGACGCCGGCTCACCGGGAAATGTGGTGCTGGTGGTGGTCGACGGGCTCAGCCCCAAATACGTGGCCAGGATCGTGGGCGACGCGTTCCGCCGGGCCGCTGTCCCCGAGTCGGGTCACGCCCTACGGCACACCTTCGCAAACGATCTGCTCCGCAACGGCGGCAACCTCCGCGACGCCCAGGTGGCGCTCGGACACGTATCTATCGCCACCACCCAGCGGTATCTGGGCTTCACGGCCGTAAGGGAGCTGCGAGGACTCATGGAGGGCGGCCGGGGCGGCGTCACACCCGCCTGGACACGATTGCCAGCGGATGATGCAGCGTTGCTGCCGCCCTTCGGGGCGGTCGTTTCGCGTCAGGACGACTTACCCTGCCGTTGTGCAGACAGGTTGAGCGCTGTACACCCCGACGACGCCAGTAGGGGTGCCGTTGATGTCACAGCTGGAAGCATTCGGGCCCGTCGCGGTTGACGTTGAAGCTGTGTAACCGAAAAGCCCCAAGCCCAGGTCGGGTCGCTGGCTCGGATCAAAGTTCGGTTGGGATTCGGAGAGAGCGCCCGGCAACAGGATGAAGAAGTCGATAGTGACCGATTGACCTGAGGACATTGTGTAGCTGGGAAATCCATTGTTGTTCTCTGCGTAACTGCTCGAGCATGCGGTTCCGCCGCTGCCGGCGGGAACTTCCATATAGGCGCCCCCTGCACCGGTGGTGTTGATACCGCCGCCGGGCGGGGGTGGCTTTGCGTAGACCCCAGGAGTCACGGTGATCGGCAGCGGAATCGATCCCGAAAACGTTGCGGTCAGAACTTCGTGTCCAGGAATCACGACTGCGAAGTTCAGGATGTTGGGGTTTGTGGACTCCCCGTTGAGACAAGACTGAACGACGCCCTCCCCTGGGCCGGAAAGATCCGAGGCCTTGATTGGCGCACCTACGCTGAACGCCTGCTTGAGGGTTACTGTGGCCTGGGTCATTGGAACGACCGACGTAACGAAGCCGACGGATCTGAATCCACTCCCAGCGGTCCCCGTGGTTCCCGACGTGGTAGTGGTCGTTGTAGTTGCAATCGTTGAAGTCGAGTTGCTCGATTGGCTGCTCGATTGGCCGCTCGGAGAAGAACCGCCGCAGGCAGCCAGGCCGAACGCAGCTGCGACGATTCCTACGAGCCCGGTTTGCAAGCGCCGTTTCATTGCGAAGTATCTAGCACAGGCTCGTCTGATCTGCGTTGGTCGTTGACACCGCTGACGGCCGAGCAGGTTGAGTCGCTGGTGGATCTGGCCGTTGAGGAACTGGAATCGCTGGCGGCCGAGGACATCGATGTCTCGACCAACCTCCGCGAGTACACCATCACGGTGTCGATCTCTCTGGAGGCGGACGACCTTCCCACGGCACAGATCAACGGGAGCGGGACTATTCGGACGGCTTTTCACGCCGTCGGCGTCCACACTCCCGGATGGAGAGTGGATTGGACGAAGGCTGAAACTCTGCCAGAGGCCGATAACCACCCTCAGATGGAGACCGCTGGCGTCTGAGGACGCCACCTCCTATTTCTCAGTCAGCGCTCTCCCGATCACGCCCGCCACGAGCTCTCCGGCCGCGGCCCCGCGATCATCGTTCGTGTGCAGGTACGTCTCAGCCATGACGGCTGTCGTATGACCCATCTGGCCCGCAGCAGTGGGTAGGTCGACGCCAGCACGGTTGAGCTCGGTCGCCTTGAAGTGCCTCAGGGAGTGGAGTCTCACCTTGATCTTCGTCTGGCGGCCCAGTTTGGCGACGTACTCGGTGAAGGACTTCGCCCGGAGTGGAGTGTCGCCACCGTCCATCGACAGGAGCCAGCCGTCGTCAGCCGGCTCGTGGCCCAGCTGGTCCGTCTTGGCGTCCCGGTAGTCCTGGAGGATGCGGAGACCCTCGGCGCCGACGAACACGGTGCGGCCCTTGCCGGTCTTCGTCCTGGTCAGGTGCTGGCCGCCTGAGCCCGGCACCCATGCGCGCTCTACCCTGACAGATGCCTTCGCCCAGTCAACGTCGCCCCATTGGAGGCCGCAGAGCTCGCCTCGCCGGCAACCCGTAAGCGCTCCGAGGGCGATGGCGGCCGCCATGTCCTCGTCTTCGGCCGCAGCGGCGAAGTAGAGAGTGCGGAGCTGGTCGACGGTAATCGTCGGGGCCTCGGCACGCTCGCCGATCTCCGGCTTCGATCGCTTCGCTGGATTGCCCTTGATCCACTCCCACGCTTCAGCCTGAGAGAGAGCGCTTCGGATGATGGCGTGCTGAAGCTTGATCGTGCCGCCGGCGAGTCCCTTGTCCTCGAGGTCTGCGAAGTATGAATCGAGGTCGTGCGCTGTCAGCTTGGCGAGCTTCTTGTCGCCGAGCGCCGGCCGGATCCACTTCTCGATGTGCATCCCATAGGTGTCGACGGTCGACCGAGCGCGCCGCTTCTTGATGACTTTCTCCATCCATTCGTCGAGCAGTTTCCCGAAGGTCGCTGAGATACCGATGTGTTGGCCCTCGCTCACTTCATGCACGAGCGCGTCGAGCGCCTTGACTGCATCGCGCTTTCCGCCTCTGAAGACTCGCGACACCTGGCGAGGCTTGCCGGTTTCGGCGTCCCGGCCGACGTAGGCCCGCAGTTCCCAGCGACCCGACTTCGGCGGCCGTTCTCTCAGAGTTCCACTCATGCCTACTGACCCATCCACACTTCAGGGTCGTGCAACGGCCCACCCGGCAAGTACAACACCGCTCGGGTGGGTTGCGATATGTGCAGAATGTCACGAACAGCCGCTTCAACGTTTCCGCTGTCGACCGCTTGGCGGATCAGTCGCTCAGCTACTTTCCGCCACTCGGCAGCGAGGTACTCAGCTTGGCCCCTGGCGAACTCCCGGCGGCGGTCTGCGCGTCGGTTCAGGGCCCAAACAACGATCCCAAGCGCCGCAAAGGCAGAAATGAAAACGGCGACGACCACATCTCCATGGGTAACGGCCATGCTCACATGTTAGTAGGGATAAAATAGGGATGCGAGCACATTACCCCTGGTTGACGGTGAGTCGGCCTGTAGGCGGGATTCTGTCCAGCCCCCTGAGGGGCTTGGGTGGCCATCCATCTGAGCGGCCTACCTGGGGAACGCTCCCTCTCGGGAGGCGGGCGAGCAGCCCTTTTCCCACGCTTGACCTTGCTCCGGGTGGGGTTTACCAAGCCGGCGGGGTCACCCCCGTCGCTGGTGCGCTCTTACCGCACCCTTTCACCCTTACCTGTGCGGACCCGGGGGCCCGCCATCGGCGGTTTCCTTTCTGTGGCACTGTCCTGCGGGTCACCCCGACTGGCCGTTAGCCAGCACCCTGCTCTGTGGAGTCCCGACCTTCCTCGACACGATCCCGCTGAGCGGTCCGTGCCGCGGCCACCTGGCCGACTCACCGTCACCCGCAATAGTGCCACCAGCTGGCAGGTGATGGTGACCAGACAACGCATCGGTAGGGTGTCGTCGATGTCAGGCGGACCACGTCAGCTCTTCGATCCCGAGGCCCCGCCCGAGCCTGACGGCTCAGCGACCGGCCTCGGGACGCCGGAACAAGAGGTGGAGGACGGTCGTGGGGTCCATTCCATCGGTGGCGTCTACGAGCAGGTCGAGGGTGCGCTCAACCAGGCCTTTCCCCGGAATCGGCACCTCTGGGTCCGGGGGGAGATCCAGCACGTGTCGGATCATCGCTCGGGCCATCTCTATCTGAGCTTGGTCGACCCCGAGGACGAAAGTCCCCGCAGGGACCGGTCTCGGGGTGGCGTGCCCACCCTCAACGTGAAGTGCTGGCGCAGTTCGTGGGCACCCCTCCGGCACGGTCTGGCCAAACAGGGCATTGAGTTGGCGGAGGGGATGCTGGTGGTCCTGCGAGGGTCCCTCGACCTCTACCGGGCCAAGGGCGAAATCAGTCTGATCCTGGCCGAGGTCGACGTCACGGCCCTGCTGGGTCGGCTGGCGGCGCAACGGGCGCAGCTTGTCGCCACGTTGGAGTCCGAGGGCTTGCTCCGGCGCAATGCCGCACTTCCCCTGCCGGAAGTGCCGCTGCACGTCGGCCTGGTCGCCAGCCCGGGTACCGAGGGTTGTCGGGACTTCCTCGGTCAGCTCACGGGTTCGGGGTTCGGGTTCCGCATTTCGCACGTGCCGGTCACTGTGCAGGGCTCGGCTGCGCCGTCGTCCATCGCCCGGGCTGTCACCGCACTCAGCCGAAGCGACTGCGACATCATCGCCGTGGTCCGCGGCGGGGGAGCGCGGGCAGACCTGGCTGCTTTCGAGAACGAGGCGGTTGTCCGTGCGATCGCGGGCGCGGCCAAACCGGTCTTCACGGGAATCGGGCACACCGGGGACGAGTCGCTGGCAGACATTGTCGCGGCGCGTGCCTGCATTACGCCGACCGAGTGCGGGCAGCAGATCGTGGAATCGACGCGCCTTTGGTGGACGCAGCATGTCATCGAGCCGGCTGCGCTGTTGGCCCGTCGGGTCCCGACGTACCTCAGTGACGCGCAGTCCCGCGACACCCAAGCCCGCGGTCGCCTGACGGCAGCGGCGCGCCAACAGCTCCGGGTGCATGGCGAACGCCTGGCCCAGAAGCGAGCCTCGCTCGGCCGGGCGGCACCAGACAGGCTGGCGTCGAGCGCGGCGCGGCTCAGCGCCCACGCGGCGCGTCTCGGACCGTTGAGCCTTGGCCACCTCGGACGCCAGGACGAGCGGGTGCAGTCGTGGCGCAGGCTTCTTGCGGCCTACGACGTCGAACGACAGCTGGAACGTGGGTACAGCCTGACGCTCAGCACCGACGGCCGTCTGGTGCGAAATGCGGCCGGGCTGTCCGAAGGGCAAGAGATCGTGACCCGCTTCGTCGACGGTACGGTGCGGAGCAGGGTGTTGGGGAAAGAGGCTGGAGGAAGCGCATGACGGTCCCGGACGAATCCGTCCCGGTGGAGCAGCTGAGCTTCACGGAGGCAAGTAGAGAGCTCGATGCCATCGTGAACTTCTTCGAGCAGCGCGAGGTCGACGTCGACGTGCTGGTCGGGCGGCTCGAGCGGGCGACCGCCCTGATCGATGAGCTTGATCAGCGCCTCCGGCGGACCCAGGCCCAGGTCGAAGAGCTGGTGCCTCGGCTCGATGCGCTCGCCGGCAAGGAAGCCGGCCGTGACGGAGGAGGGAGCGACGATGGTTGACAGCAACGACTCGCCACTCGGCAATGGGTCGGATGACCGACTGTATTTCCGCCAGCTCCTTTCCGGCCGCGACTTCGCACAGGGCGACATGATGGCGCGCCAGATGGTCAATTTCGTCTATCTCATCGGCGACCGCAAGACCGGTGAGGCGGTGGCCGTCGACCCGGCCTACGCGGTGCAGGACCTCCTCGACATCCTCGCGGCGGACGGGATGAAGCTGACCGGAGTGCTCGGGACCCACTTCCATCCGGACCATCTCGGCGGGCAGATGGGTGGATGGTCGCTCGAAGGGATCAGCACCCTGCTCGAGAAGGTGCAGGTGCCGATTCATGTCCAGGCCGACGAGGTCCCGTGGGTCGAGCGCACGACCGGCGTCGGCGCGGCCGACCTGGTGGCGCATCACAGTGGCGACGCGTTGCAGGTCGGGCAGGTCACGATCGAGATGATTCACACACCCGGGCACACGCCGGGGAGCCAGTGCTTCTTGGTCGATGGTCGGCTCGTCGCCGGTGACACGCTTTTCCTCGAAGGCTGTGGGCGAACGGACTTTCCCGGCTCCGACCCATTGGCCATGTACGAGTCGATTCACACACGATTGGCCCGCGTGCCCGACGAGGCGATCCTGTTCCCAGGGCACCTCTATTCGCAGGACCCCTCGCAGAGCATGGGGGAAACGCGACGTTGGAACTACGTGTTCCGGCCACGCTCCGCCCAGGAGTGGATGGCGATGTTCGGATCATGAGTCCGAGCGAGGAACTCACCGCGGACAGCACCGTCCTTGTCGTCGGCGCGTCGCTGGCCGGATGGCGAGCGGTCGAGACCCTGCGGTCGGAGGGCTTCGAGGGGAACATCTCTCTCATCGGCGACGAGCGTCACCTTCCCTACGACCGCCCACCGCTCTCCAAGCAGGTGTTGGCCGGCACCTGGCCACCGGAGAAGGCCGTGCTGGCGGACAAACGACGCTCGAGCGAGCACCGGGTCCATGAGGTCCTCGGCCGTCGTGCCGTCCACTTCAATGCCGAGACGAGAAAGGTCGAGCTCGAGGACGGCTCTGTACTCCAGGGCGACGGCCTCGTCATTGCGACAGGTGCCCGTCCCCGGCCGCTCCCGGGGACCGAAGCGTTGAGCCAACGCCACGGCTTGTTCACGCTCCGTACTCTCGACGACTCGCTGGCACTGCGCGCCGCAGTCACCGCAGTGGACGCCGCCAGAGTCGTCGTGATCGGTGCCGGTTTCATCGGGGCCGAAGTCGCGTCGACGTGCGCCGGACTGGGCTGTCGCGTCACCGTTCTGGAGGCACTCGACGTCCCGCTACGTAACGTCCTCGGCCCCACAATCGGATCGCACTTCGCCCGGTTGCACGAGTCGCACGGTGTGGACCTGCGAACCGGTGTGGGCGTCAGTGGCATCAGGCCAGTTGACGCGGATGCTCCCAGAACGGCGGGACGGCTCGTGGTCGAGCTCAATGGCGGTGAGACATTTCCGGCCGACGTGGTCGTGGTGGGCATCGGTGTGATCCCGTCGACGGATTGGCTGGCTGACTCCGGGCTGACCGTCGACAATGGTGTCGTCTGCGACGACCGGCTCTTCGCGGCGGACGGCATCGTGGCGGCCGGGGACATCGCACGCTGGCAATGGCGGCGCGATGGTGGCGAGGAACAGATTCGGATCGAGCACTGGCAAGTTGCCGCCGAGGCGGGTGTTGCGGCAGCGCGCAGCCTGCTGGCCGGCCGGGCCGACGCTCCGGCCTTCTCTCCGGTGCCGTACTTCTGGTCCGACCAGTACGGCATCCGGCTGCAGGTGTTGGGAAGCCCGAGGGGAAGCGACGAGATCCACATCGCCGAAGGCTCGCCCGAGGAAGGAAAATTCCTCGCTCTCTTCGGCCGGGATGACCGACTGCGTGCCGTCATGGCGATCGGCAAGCCCCGGCAGTTGATGGGATTCCGCCCGCTCCTCCACGAAGGCAGCAGCTGGGACGACGCGCTCGCCCACTCGGTGTAGCTCCGCCGCCCGTCCTGGCGGCGAGGGTTTTCCGCAAACGTCGGGGCGGCGGCTCCTGCCCCACGCCAAATGGACGGCAAATAGGGCCACTCGGCCCTAACGAATCCGTTAGCCCAGGCGTACTTTGCCAACGAGTGGATCGCAGGGAAGGGGGTCACTCGGGCGGCGAGATCTCCTTCTGGGGCGGGTGGAAACTCCCTCAGAAGGAGATGCCCGAGAGTTCCGGGATGGTGCCTTCGGACTTGAGGCGGGCCGCCAACCACCGATCCCGCGCCGCCACCCGATCGGACTCGGTCCCGGCGGGTTCCACCGTGTGGCGGGGTGAGAACGTCTGAGCCAGCTCGGTCGTGGTGCCGTAGTTGCCGACCGCCAATCCGGCGAGGAGGCCGACCCCCAGCGTGGTCGCCTCCGGCACCGGCGAGATCTCGACGGGGCGCCCGATGGCGTCGGCCAAGGCCTGGACGAACACGGTGTTGTCCGTCATACCTCCGTCGATGCGGAGCGCGGCAATCGGAAAGCCGCTGTCCTGTTCGCTCGCCTCGACCAGGTCGGCTCCTCGGTGTGCCACG
>Ga0182030_10014121_pt1 | contig 15812 bp, 13 predicted proteins | sample 812S3MmetaG_FD_121299 | JGI IMG/M metagenome (GOLD analysis project Ga0182030, IMG submission 121299) | Permafrost microbial communities from Stordalen Mire, Sweden - 812S3M metaG (Illumina Assembly) | ecosystem: Environmental > Terrestrial > Soil > Wetlands > Permafrost | place: Sweden...
CGCGGCATGGGCGCCTTCGCTGGGCATTGAATACCATCTTGGAGTCGACGGGCTGGGCGCGCTGATGGTGCTGCTGTCGGCCATTGTTGCGCTCATGTCGATCGACGCGGCGCATCGCGTCCATCCCAAGCCGAACCTCTATTACGCGCTGGTGCTCGCGCTTCTCTCTGGACTCTTCGGCGCATTCACCGCGCTCAATTTCTTCCACTGGTTCATCTTCTGGGAGTTGAGCCTTATCCCCGCCTTCTTCCTCATCAAGCTGTGGGGGGGGCCGAAGCGCGGACCTGCGGCTACGCAGTTCTTTATCTACACGATGGTCGGGTCAGTTGCGCTACTGATCTCCTTTCTGGCCCTTTTTCTTTCAACGGGCACCATGGACTTTGGCAGCCTCACCGCCATGGCTCAGACCGGCGCGCTGACGCAGGCCGTCAACGCGCATCTTGGCCCTGTGATGCTGTGGCTGGCTATCGGTGTGCTTGCCGGCTTCGCTGTAAAAGTGCCGCTTGCGCCGTTTCACACATGGCTGCCGGCCGCATACGCTGAGGCGCCTTCGCCGATTACCATGCTGCTTACGGGCGCGATGTCCAAGATGGGCGTCTACGGCCTGCTGCGCATTGCCATCCCCATCTTCGGGGTGCAGATTGCGCAAATCCGCACGCCGCTTCTGGTCCTCGCCGTCATTACCGTTGTCATGGGCGCATGGGCCGCCGCCGCGCAAAAAGATCTGAAGCGCGTCTTCGCCTACTCGTCGATCAACCACCTCGGCTACTGCCTGCTGGCCATCTTCGCGCTCGCCGTGCCCGCGACAGGCGCTGCTACACTCGCCAGCCAGGCCATCGCGCTCAACGGCATCATCCTGCAGATGTTCAACCACGGCATCACCGCTGCCGCTCTGTTCTGGTTTATCGCCATGATCCAGTTCCGCTCCGGCGGTCTGCGCGGCATCGACGACTTCGGCGGCCTGCGCAAACCGGCGCCGGTCTTTGCCGGACTCATGGGCATCGCCCTCTTTTCGTCGCTCGGACTGCCGGGGCTCAACGGCTTCGTTGGAGAATTTCTGATCTTCCGCGGAGTCTTCCCTCTGGCTTGGGTCGCGGCCTCGGTCTCGGTGCTTGGCCTGCTCGTCACGGTGATCGTCATTCTCACCGTGATTCAAAAAGTATTTACCGGTCCTGTCTCGGAACACTGGGCCGGATTCCCCGACCTGCACGCGAGCGAACGCATGGCTCTGGCTCCCATCATCGCTCTTATGCTCCTCATCGGCCTTGTGCCCCAGTTGATTGTGGACAGCATCAACCCCACGGTCGTGAACCTGCTGGCGCACTGGAGATTTTAATGCTGTCTTGGACGATCTACATTTCGTTTGCCGGTGCGCTGCTCCAGACGTTGCTGCCGAAAGGCAATCCTGCGCTGGCACGCTGGTTCGGGCTTCTATTTGCTGTTGCCGGTCTTGCTATCGCCGTCGCCGGCTTTGCCGCAGGCATGGGGCACGGACTTGAAGTGGTAACCGACCTGCCCTGGGTGCCCGCCATGGGCATTCACTACCTGCTTGCGGCAGACGGCATCAGCCGCGTGCTGGTTCTGCTTACCGGGCTTGCTTCTGTCGCTGGCGTTCTGTTCAGTTGGAACATCGATCTGCGCACTAATCAGTTTTTTGCTTTTTATCTCGCGCTCATAGGCGGCGTGTACGGAGTTTTTCTCAGCTACGATCTCTTCCTGCTTTTTGTTTTTTACGAGATCGCAATCGTACCCAAGTACTTCCTGATCGCCATCTGGGGCTCCACGCGGCGCGAATACGGCGCTATGAAGCTGGCGCTCTACTCCTTCGTCGGCTCGGCAATGGTGTTGATCGGGCTGCTCGCCTCCTACGCTGCGTCAGGCTCGCGCTCCACCGGCCTCGTCGCGCTGGCCCACGCCCAACTGCCCGCCCACTTCCAGATGTGGTGTTTCCCGCTGGTCTTTGTCGGCTTTGCAATTCTCGCCGGCATGTGGCCCTTTCACACCTGGGCACCCACGGGCCACGTTGCCGCGCCCACTGCCGCGTCTATGTTGCTGGCCGGTGTGGTCATGAAGCTCGGGGCCTACGGATGTTTGAGAGTTGCCATGGGCCTTTACCCGCACGGGCTCGATCCGTGGGGCTTTTCCTTTCTCGGTCTCGGATCGTGGCGGGATGTGTTTGCGCTGCTGGCTATCATCGGGATCGTCTACGGCGCGCTGGTTGCGCTGGCTCAAACCGACTTCAAGTTTGTCATCGGCTACTCTTCCGTAAGCCACATGGGGTTTGTGCTGCTGGGGCTCATGACGCTCAACCAGATTGGCGTAACCGGCGCGGTGATGCAGATGTTTTCGCACGGGGTGATTGCCGGGCTGCTGTTCGCTATCGTCGGGCGCATCGTCTACGAGCGCACGCACACGCGACAGTTTGCCGAACTTGAGCCGATGCATCTTTCCAGACGACTTCCCTTCGCCGCGTGGGCGTTTGTGTTTGCGGGCGTTGCGTCGATGGGCTTGCCGGGCTTCTCCGGCTTCGTTGCGGAACTGCAAATCCTCATCGGTGCATGGCAAGCCAAGCCATGGTGGACGATTGCCGCAGGCCTTGGCATCGTGATTGGCGTAGCCTACACCTGGCGCGCCATGCAACGAGGATTTTTCTCCGATGTTCTGCCCACCGCGCACGAACTCGAAGAGGAGCAACACCACCCTTTCGCCCCTATCACCTGGCCTGAGTACGCAGGAGTCGCGCTGCTCGGATTCGCTACGCTGGCTGTCGGCCTTTACCCGCGCATTCTCCTCGATTCCATTGAACCGGCCGTGAAGGCGCTGCTCGCGGGAGGAGTGCAATGAACTACCCCGATTTTTATTCTGCCCTCTTCCGCGCCACGCTGCCTGAAACCGCCCTTGAAGTTGCTGCCCTGCTCGTGCTGGTAGTCGATCTAGGCTTGCTTCGCAAGGCCGCCAGCTCAACCCGCACCGTCGTCGCCGCACTTGTTGGTGTAGCCGGATGCTCAGCCGCGATCTGGGGCGTCTATGCCGCAGGCTGGGCCGGTATTAGCGCAGGCAGCGACGTTCTTCTCAGCGCAGGCGGCTCCGCCGGTGTAGCTCAGATCGCGATCCTCGCACTTACTGCGCTCACGCTGCTGCTGCTCATCGACTCAAGCTTCACGCGTCACCCCGGCGAGTTTGTCGCTGTTGTTCTGATGTCCGCCGCAGGCGGCTTGCTAATTTCTGCCGCACAGGATCTGCTGGTCATCTTTGTGGGCTTAGAGTTGCTCTCGCTCGGCCTCTACATCCTCTCCGCCTTTGCCAAGCACTCCGGCCAGAGCGCAGAGGCCTCGCTCAAGTACTACTTGTTCGGCGGCATGTCCGCTGCGTTTCTGCTGTTCGGATTTAGCTATCTATACGGCCTGAGCGGCTCGACCAATCTCTCCCAGGTTGCCTTGGGCACGTACTTCGCAGCCGCGCACGGTGGCACGCCGCTGCTCCTCATCGCACTGGTCATGATTGCTGCCGGGCTGGGATTCAAGGTTGCAGCCGTCCCCTTCCATCTCTGGGCGCCTGACACATACGAAGGCGCGCCAGTTCCCGCCGCAGCCTTCATCGCGTCCGTTTCAAAGGTGGCCAGCTTCGCACTGCTTATCTCCATCAGCACCGCCGCGCTGCACTTCCTTGACAATCTGCTCTTCAAGACGAACGCCACCTTCTTCGGATTCGCAGATGCGTGGCGCCTCATCCTTATCCTTCTCGCCGTGGCCTCCATGCTCGTCGGCAACCTGGCAGCGCTGGCGCAGATCAGCGTTCGCCGTCTGCTTGCTTACTCGGCAATGGCCCACGCCGGATATATCCTGCTCGGCCTGGCTTACTTTTCCTCGTCCAACCTCAGTGCCGCAGCCATTCTTTATTACGTCCTCACCTACGGGCTCACCACTATCGGCGCATTTGGCGTGATTGCTGTCGTCGAGAAGGCCACCGGCTCAAACCGCCTCGACGCCTTCCTCGGCCTGCAAAAGCGGAACCCGCTGCTGGCGTCGATTCTTCTCATCCTGTTTCTTTCGCTCGCGGGAATTCCGCCGCTGGTCGGATTCTGGGCCAAGTTCAATCTCTTCGCCGCCGTTCTCCACTCCTCCAGTGGCGCCTTGCCGATCTCGCTCGTCGCCCTGGCCATCGCGATGAGCGCCGTGTCTCTCTACTACTATTTGCAGGTACTCAAGCGAGCTTTCGTCCTGCCCGCCGTCGACGATACTCCCATCCACGCGCATCCTGTCACCATGACGGTTCTGCTGTTCATCGCCGCCGCGATAGTGGCCCTCGGCTGCTTCCCGGCGCTGCTCCAGAATTGGATCGCGAGCTTCTACCTCGGCTGGTAACTACACCACACGCCTCACTCCCGGCGTCCGCACCAGGGGATCGGCAACCAGCCATGCAGCAACACAAGCAGCCAGCCCCACTACTCCGAACTTGAGAAGCGCTGGAGCCGCCCAGCCATGCAGCAGCAAGGCAATGCTCACCAGCAACGGCGGATGAATGATGTAAACCGCATATGCACGACGGTTGAGCCAAGACCAAATCTCTGAAGGCCGATTCATGTGCTCCCTGAAGACCAGCAACCACGCAGCAATCAATCCCCAAGCCACGAATGGTTCCCATAGAGCGTAGAAGGCGGCAGCCCATGAAAACCCATCGGGTGCACCAGAGCTGCTGCCATGACTCATCGCGCGAGCAACCGCGATGCCGATCGGCAGACTAGGCCAAGCTATGAGCGTAGTAATAATCCAGGGCCGCGCCTGCTTCCAGCCGAGCTGCACCAGCCAGTCATACCTCCAGGCTGCAATTCCAACCGCAAAGAGAAACACGTAGCCTGCAAAATAACCAAGCTGCAGGCCGAAGACGTTCACGCCCACGGGAACAAACTGCCGGATGGCCAGCGCCGCAACTCCCACTCCAACTGCACTCAACAGCCACCAGCGGCCAGCAGGCAGCGCCATTGGCACTCGTCCCGTATCAGAGAGCAGTGTGCCGAATGCAGCCCGCCACGCGCAATAGCCAAGACTGAACAGTAACAGCGCCTGCGCAAACCACAGCGGGCCGTTGATGATCTCCTTGTGTTGCCAAATCCAGCGAATGGCCGTCCAAAAACCGTCACCCACCGCGAAGTTCACAATTCCCGCTGTGAGAGGTCCAAGGATGAGGATGAATGCCAGCAGCGGCAACCCCAGCCGCAGAAACCGGTCGCCAATAAAGCGCGCATAGCCCTTCCGCTCCAGTGAGGCAGGCGTGAAGTAACCGGCCAGCAGGAAGAAAAAGCCCATGAAGTACGCCTGGTTGGTAGTGCAGAACAGCATAAGAAGAATGCCGGATGGCGAACCAGAAGGCTCAACTTCGCGCCAGAACCAGCCGCCGATAGCACCGTACGTGATCGCCGTGTGGTGCAGAATGACCAAAGCGACCATCACCGAGCGGAGGCGGTCGACGTAAAACTCGCGCTGTGCCATGCGTCATCTTAAACCCAGGCAGAATGAAACCCCTACAAAAAGGCCGCCCGATGCATCAAGCCTCGGACGGCCAATTTCCTTCTAACTGCGCTAACGACGCTAACTCCGCTTGCACTAGTACTTGACAATCGCCGCAAACGAATCCGGCTTGAGGCTCGCGCCGCCCACCAGCGCGCCGTCGATCTCTTCCTGCCCCATCAGCGCCGTGGCATTATCCGGCTTCACGCTGCCGCCGTAGAGAATGCGCATCGCGGACGCAACATCTGCGCCCAGCAGTTTTGCCACTTCGGCGCGGATGATCTTGTGCGCTTCGGCGGCCATCTCCGGCGTGGCGGTTTTGCCAGTGCCGATGGCCCACACCGGCTCATAGGCAATGACGATGGGCGCGGCGGCTTCGACGGTGATGCCGGCAAACGCTCCTGTGATCTGCGTCTTCAGCACACTTTCGGTCTTACCGGCTTCGCGCTCTTCGAGCACTTCGCCAATGCAGACTATTGGGACGATTGCGTGCTTGAGCGCCGTGTGCAGCTTCTTGTTCACGATCTCGTCGGTCTCGGCAAAGTACTGCCGCCGCTCGGAGTGTCCGATGAGGGTGTGCGTGCCGCCGACGGCGATCAACTGGCCCACCGATGTCTCGCCGGTGTACGCGCCCTCCTCGGCAAAGTGAATATTCTGCGCACCAACGGCTACATTCGATCCGCTGGCCGCGGCGATCACCGTTGGCAGCAGTACCGGCGACGGAAAGAGCGCGATCTCGTCGCGCGTGTGTCCTGAGACGAGAGGCAGAAACGCTTCCACAAATGCAGCAGCTTCGGCGGGTGTCTTGTACATCTTCCAATTTGCAGCAATCAGAGCTTTACGAGCCATTTTTTATGTCCTCATTTCCATCCTAGCCGATTGAAATCTGCGGCCCCGGTGACTAGAAGCACAATACGACACTCGGCATTTGCTCCTATCGCTGAAGCCAACCGGTTGGTATACTTATAGTGTGACCACAACCGCCCAATTCCCCAGCGCAAATGGTAGCTCGAACGGGACTTCCCCCAGCCAAAAGAGCGTGCTTCTGCTCAAACCGCGCGGCTTCTGCGCCGGCGTGGTGCGCGCCATCGACGTTGTCAATATCGCTCTCGAGACCTTCGGCGCGCCGATTTACGTCCGCCGCGAGATTGTCCATAACCGCTATGTTGTGAATGAGTTAGCGGACAAAGGCGCCATCTTCGTCCACGAGATTGAAGAGGTCCCAGACGGCCAGCGCGTGATCTACTCGGCCCACGGCGTTTCGCCTGCTGTTCGTGAGATGAGCAAGACCCGCCATCTGAAAGTGATCGATGCCACCTGTCCGCTGGTCACCAAGGTGCATATTGAGGCCGTCAAGTTTGCCCAGCAGGGCTACTCGCTGGTGCTCATCGGGCACAGGGACCATGACGAGATTGAAGGCACGCTGGGCGAGGCTCCGAATGTGACACAGGTGGTCTCGAACGTGGCCGAAGTCGAGACGCTGGTGGTTCCCGATCCGAACCGCGTGGCCTATCTGACGCAAACGACGCTTTCACTCGATGAGGCGCGCGACATCATCCACGCTCTCAAGCTCAAGTTTCCCAACATCGTCGGGCCTCACTCGCAGGACATCTGCTACGCGACGGAAAATCGCCAAGTGGCTGTGCGCAACGTGGCTCACAAGGCGGACCTGGTGCTGGTGGTCGGCTCGACAAACAGTTCCAACTCCAACCGTCTGGTTGAGGTCTCGCGCAACCTGGGGACCATCGGATACCTCATCGATAACTCGCAGGCGATTGAAGCCTCGTGGCTTGAAGGGGTGCAAAATGTAGCGGTCACTGCGGGCGCGTCGGCTCCGGAAGTATTGGTCGAAGACGTAGTGAACTATCTGCGACAAAAGGGCTATGCGAACGTCGAAGAAGTGGAAGTGATGCCGGAGAATGTGCGCTTCGGATTGCCGCCAGAGATTGTTCAGGCCATTGGCGGCGCGGGCGGCGCTGCATCGGTGCCAGTGAACTAGTTCCCTGCCCCGGAGTCGCTGTTTTTACGCGGCTGGCCGGAAAAAGAAACGGCAAATTCGGAGGCGTTTCCCAACGCATGAATCCTCAGACAGAGACAAAGCGACAGGCGGACACCGGTATGCAGCGGCCACGATTTGGGCGCATCGATGCCGATCTTGCCGATGTCGACTCCGCCATCGGCCGCTCTCGCGATTTCCTTCTGTCATTGCAGCATCCTGAAGGCTACTGGTGCGGCGAGCTCGAAGCCGACTCGATGCTCGAAGCCGACTACATTTTCCTGCATGTGCTGCTTGAGACAGGCGACCCAGGCCGCCTGCAACGCGCGCTCACGGAGATGATGCGCTACCAGAACGAGGATGGCAGTTGGAGCATCTATCCGGGCGGTCCGGGCAACATCTCTCTTTCGGTGAAGTGCTATTTCTCGGCCAAGCTGATGGGCATCCTGCCGAGCGACGCGCGCATGACGAAGTGCCGGCACTGGATTCTTGCTCATGGCGGCGTAGTAGCCTGCAACACATTCACCAAGATGTATCTCTGCGCGCTGGGCCAATACGATTACGATGCCGTCCCGGCCATTCCGCCTGAGATTGTTCTTTTTCCCAACTGGTTTTACTTCAACATCTACGAGATTTCATCGTGGTCGCGGTCGATTCTTGTGCCGCTGGCGATTATCTATGCCAAAAAGCCCTACAAGAAAATCGCTCCCGAGTTGGGCATCGATGAGCTGTTTGTGGGCGGTCGGGCCAACTCCATCCTGCGCCTGCGCTTCAACCGCAAGCAGCCGTTCTCTTGGCGCAACTTCTTCCTCATCACTGACCGGCTCACGCACTGGGCCGAGGCGGTTCACATCCGGCCGCTGCGGACACTCGCGATTCGCCGCGCGGAAAAATGGATGCTGGAGCGCCTCGAGATGACGGACGGCCTGGGCGCTATCTACCCCGCCATGCTGAACGCCATCATCGCGCTGCGCTGCCTGGGTTACTCGGAAGACGATCCGCAGGTGATTCGCGCGCGGGATGAATTTGAAAAGCTGGGCATCGAGCAGGCACCCACTCCCGGAATGCCGGAGCCGACATTCCGCATGACGCCCTGCGCTTCGCCGGTGTGGGACACTGGCCAGGCGCTTTATACACTCGGTGAGGCGGGCGTGCCGCGCAACGACCCGCGCATGATCAAGGCTGCCGACTGGCTGCTGTCGAAGGAGGTTCGCCACAAGGGCGACTGGGCAGTAAAAGTTCCCAACACGGACCCCGGCGGATGGTACTTCGAATTCAACAATGAGTTCTATCCCGACACGGATGATTCCGCACAGGTTCTGCTCGCGCTGAGCAAGGTCGACAATCCGCGCGAGCGCTATCAGCATCAGGTCTCGCAGCGGGCCATTGACTGGATCTTCGCCATGCAATGCAAGAACGGCGGCTGGGGCAGCTTCGACAAAGACAACACCAAGATGATCTTCCAGTACATCCCCTTCGCCGATCACAACGCGATGCTCGATCCGCCGACGGTCGACATTACGGGAAGAATTCTGGAGATGCTGGCGACCTACGGATACACGCGCGAAGATAAGCGTGTGAAGAAAGCCATCGATTTTATTTTCCGCGAGCAGGAGTCAGACGGCAGTTGGTTTGGCCGCTGGGGAGTGAACTACATCTACGGTACCTTCCTCGTGCTGCGCGGGCTGGATGCCATCGGCATCGACAATCTTGAGCCGCAGATACAGCAGGCGGCGGAGTGGATTCGTATGATCCAGAATACTGACGGCGGATGGGGCGAGACGTGCGGCAGCTACGACGACCCAAACACGCGCGGCGTGGGGCCGAGTACTCCGTCGCAGACCGCGTGGGCGATGCTAGGCCTGCTGGCCGCCGGCGACGACCGGTCTGACTCCGTGGCCAAAGGCGTGCGCTGGTTGTTGACAAAGCAGCTACTGGACGGCAGTTGGGACGAATCGATGGGCGCAGGACCGACCCGGCAGAATATCATTACAGGTACAGGCTTTCCCCGCGTCTTTTACCTGTCCTACGACATGTACCGCAATTACTTCCCGCTGATGGCTCTGAATGGCTACAAGCGGGCCATGGAACGTAACGGCAGCTCTTAGCTTCCAGCTCTTAGCTGCTAGCTTTTGCCGGGTTGATAGTTCGCATTCAACAGAGTTTTTGCATTTGGCTAGAGGATGGAAGCTAGCGGCTAGTAGCTCGGCACGAGACTTATCGAAGCAAAGTTTTCGGGGCCTCCGCCCCTGAGGGAAAACAATAATGGCAGTTCCCATCTCTCAAATGTGGACGGTTGCAAGCTACGTCATCAAGAAGCGCGCCTCCGGCGTCAAGCGCTACCCTCTTGTTCTCATGCTGGAGCCGCTCTTCCGCTGCAACCTGGCCTGCGCCGGCTGCGGTAAGGTGCAGTATCCGCCGCACATTCTCAAAAAGCAGCTCACGCCGGAAGAGTGTTTTGCAGCCGCTGAAGAGTGCGGCGCGCCCATGGTTGCGATCCCCGGCGGCGAGCCGCTGCTGCATCCGCAGATTGTCGAGATCGTCAACGGCCTCATCGCGCGCAAGAAATACGTCTACATGTGTACGAATGCGCTGGAGCTGAAGCGCCGCCTGCCCGAGTTCACGCCGTCGAAGTACCTTACCTTCTCCGTGCATCTCGACGGGCAGCGCGACGACCATGACTTCGCCGTATGCCGCGAGGGTGGGTACGACATCGCCATCGAAGGCATCAAAGAAGCCGTCAAGCGCGGCTTCCGCGTTACGCCGAACTCGACCTTCTTTGACGGCACAGACCCCAATCACGTTCGCGCGCATTTTGACGAGATGATGGCCATCGGCGTCGAGGGCATTGTGCTCTCGCCCGGCTACAGTTACGACAAGGCACCCGACCAGAAACACTTCATGGGCAGGGCTCGCGTCCGGCGGCTGTTCCGGGCTATCCTTTCGAACCGGAAGAAGTCATGGAAGTTCAACATGTCGCCGCTGTTTCTTGAGTTCCTGATGGGCGACCGCAACTACGACTGCACGCCGTGGGGCTCTCCCTGCTTCAACATCTTCGGCTGGCAAAAGCCCTGCTATCTGCTACAGGACGGCTACACCGATACTTTCAAAGAGTTGATGGAGACCACGGTCTGGGAGGAGTACGGCGTAGGCTCAGGCAACGCCAAGTGCGCCAACTGTATGGTGAGCTGCGGCTACGAGCCGACGGCGGTCATCGACGGCTTCGGCAGTTGGTCCGGCTTTGTCGCCATGGTCAAGGGTACCTTCTCCATGTACAACGACGCCCATGCGCTCAAGTTGCTCGACGAGCCGATGCCTACGGGCCCCGCGCCGCTCGTGCAGATCGCCAAGGCCGAGCACGCGCTCGAGGAGACTAACGCATGAGCGCCGAGGTCTTGAAGTATACGCGCGAAGAAGTGGAAGCCCTGGAAGTCGCTCCGGGGTTTGTGCACGAAAATCTCGAAGGCTGGATTCCCGAGTTCGCCACCGACGACGCCATACGCGAAGCCTTGGAAAAAGCCTTCGACTACCGCGGCGACATCACTATTACTCTTAAATCCAGCGAGAAGATCGAAGCCTACATCTTCAACCGCACCACCGGCGCAACGCTGGCCGACTCCTTCGTTTCCTACTTCACCCCGAGCGCTCCGGAAAAACGCAAAGTCAGTTACGCCGAGATCGCAAGGTTAGAGTTCACCGGCAAAGACCGCGCCGCCGGAAAGCACTGGGAAGACTGGGTCAAAGCCTACAACGAAAAGAAGGCAGCGGGCGAAAAGAACATCGCGCTGCATCCCGATAAGCTGGATTAGTTCGCCCGAAGGAATTCACACCAGCAACTCAGCCTTCATCCCTCGCTGACTCACCGCCGCAACCGCCTTCTTGTCGAATGAAACAAATATCTCTCCGCCCAGACACTGTCCCTCGTAAAGAACCACTCCATCCGCAAAATCGCCGCCTGCTTGTAGAGCATCCAGGCCCGCCTCCACCGCCGAACGATCCATTACAACCTTCTCAATCTCGCATAACTTTTGGATGGCTTCTCCAATCTCCGCCTTGGAAAAAGCATAACGCTGCCGAAGCACCCAAGCCATCTCGCAGATAGAATGACAGCTGATAACCACCGCGTCGGCTTCCGCTACCGTCTTCGCGGCCGCTCGCCTTTGATGCGGATTGTCATCTACGGCCATGCGCACCAGGAGGTTCGTGTCAACTATGATCGTCATCGATCAAGGCCTGCCATTCCCGCTTCCGCCGCAGCCTCGCCTATAGCCTCGTTCATCTCTTCAATCGTCAATTTGACCTTGGATTTCCCTGCTAGACATCCGATGAAGTCGTCAAAACTTCCCTTTGGTCGCGCCGCTCTGATTTCCGCCCGTCCGCCCGGCAGCAAGGTATAGTCGAGTTTCTCCCCCGGCCTGGCCCCAATATGCCGGAAGAATTCCTTCCGCAGAGTCACCTGACCCCGTGTAGTTGTGCTCACGATTCCCATTGCGTCACCTCTCTCCACTCATTGTAATGCATTCTTGCATTATTCGATGGTTCGGGACCAAACTCCACCCGCAAACCGAGCAACATACCACCGCAGTTTAAGATGGCCTTAGAGATTCGAGCCTATGAAGATATTCCTAACCGGCGCAACGGGATTTGTAGGCCACCACGTCGCGCGAGCGCTTGCCGCCGAGGGTGCGGACCTCCGTCTGCTGACCCGAAAATCCTCGAACCTGGCCAATCTCGAAGGCCTTCACGGGGAAATCCACACCGGCGACCTGAGCCAACCCGAATCTCTGAAGCCGGCCCTCGAAGGCTGCGACGCGGTAGTCCACGTAGCCGCCGACTACCGCCTCTGGATTCCCGACCCAGCATCGATGTATCGCGCCAACGTGGACGGGACGCGCGAGTTGCTGCGCATGGCGCGTGAGGCAGGCGTGCGGCGCATCGTCTGTACCTCCTCCGTTGCCACCATGCATTTTTTCAAAAACGGTGTGGTCTCCAATGAAGACACCCCCGTCACACTTGCCGATATGGTCGGTCACTACAAGCGATCCAAATTTCTCGCGGAGCAGGAAGCGATCAAGGCGGCTGAAGCCGGCCAGCAAGTGATGATCCTCAACCCCACAACTCCCCTCGGCCCGAACGACGCGAAGCCTACGCCCACGGGTCGTATCTTTGTGGACTTTCTCAATGGAAAGTTCCCGGCCTACGTCGACACTGGCCTCAACCTCGTCGATGTGAATGAGATTGCCAGGGCGCACGTAATCGCGCTGACTCAAGGAACTCCCGGCCGCCGCTACATCCTCGGCGGAGAAAACCTGTCTCTCAAGCAGATTCTGGACAAGATGTCGGCCATCACCGGCATCCCCTCGCCAACGGTTGAAATCCCCTTTGCCATAGCGGCTACCTATGCGTTTTTTGAAGAGTGGATCACGGGGCGCATTCGCGGCAAGGAACCCCGCGCTACGCTGGAAGAGGTGCGCATGGGGCGGAAGAAGATGTATGCTTCCTCGGCGCGCGCCCAGCAGGAGCTGGGCTTTCGAATCCTGCCTGTCTACCCGGCTATGAGGGCCGCGATCGACTGGTTCCGTGCGCACGGCTACGCGCCCACCGGCAAGGTCACCCCATGACCCGCACAGCCATCATTGCCGCCATGCCGGGCGAGTTGAAGCCGTTTGTGCGCGACTGGCCTCACAGCACACGCAACGGGATCCACTTCTGGGCGCAGCGCAACGAGGAGGAAGAATGGATCGCTGCCTGCGCCGGCGCGGGTCAGGCTGCCGCTACGCGCGCTTTCGCTGGCATCGAAGACGGCGGGCCTATCGATCTTGTGTTCTCCATCGGCTGGGCCGGCGCACTCACAACCGACCTCGTCCCTGCCAGCGCCCATAATGTGGCCGGAGTTATCGACACGCGAACCGGCGAGCGCTTCCGCTGTGACGCTCATTCAGGCGATCTGTGGCTGGCAACCAGCCCGACGGTAGCGGATGAAAAGGAAAAGCTCCGCCTCGCCGCGACCTATAACACTTCTCTCGTCGACATGGAAGCCGCAGCCATCGCACGCCTTGCTGCGCAGCGGGAAATTCCCTTTTACGCCATCAAAGGCATCAGCGATAGCCTGCATGACAAGCTGCCGGACTTCAACCGCTTCATCGACCCTCAAGGTCAGTTTCAAACCGCCCGTTTCGCCCTTTTTGCGGCCCTGCGACCGATTTACTGGCCTGCGCTCGTCCGGATGGGCGAAAATAGTAGAAAGGCTTCGCAAAGCATCGCGGAGTCGCTTCACGCATTTCTCATGGAAGAAACATCGGATCAGGAATAGGAATGTCTACTCAAATATCAGGTCCAGAAACGCAGAGCAAAACGGAGATCGAACTTCAGGCGGACCGCCGCACGCCGGCCACCATGCGCGCTGTTGTCTATCATGGCATTAACGACATGCGTGTCGAGACCGTCGCCGTGCCGCGCATCGGCGCAGGCGAACTGCTGGTTCGAATCGCAACCTGCGGCATCTGCGGTACCGATCTCAAGAAAATTCATTATGGCTCCCACTCCGCGCCGCGCATCTTTGGCCATGAGATGGCGGGCGTCGTCGCCGAGGTTGGCGCAGGAGTGGCCGATTATACTGTCGGCGACCGCGTGATGGTCTTCCATCACGTGCCCTGCGGCGAGTGCTACTACTGCCGCAAGCAAACCCCCGCGCAGTGCCCGCTCTATAAGAAAACCGGCGTCACCGCGGGTTACGAGCCATCCGGCGGCGGCTTTGCGGAGTACATCCGCGTCATGGACTTTGTCGTCCAGAACCGCGGCGTCGTTCGCATTCCCGATCATGTGCCGTTTGAGCAGGCCGCGTTCATTGAGCCGCTCAACACCGTGCTCAAAGGCCAGAAGCTGCTCAATATAGCCCCGGACGATACGGTGCTCGTCATCGGCCAGGGGCCTATCGGCCTGATGCATGCTGTGCTGGCCATGAAGACTGGCGCGACGGTTCTCACTTCCGATCTCTTCCCTGAGCGCCACGCCATCGCGGCCCGCTTCGGCCTCACGAACCCGATCCATGCCGGCCAGGAAAACGTGGTCGAACGAGTACTTGCTGCTACGGAAGGCCGTGGGGCGGATGCCGTGGTGCTGGCTGTTGGCGGCAATGGCCTGATCAAAACGGCAATGGATGCGGCGCGCCCCGGCGGCAAGGTCATGCTCTTCGCGCAGACGCAGCACGGCGAGGCCACATTCGATCCCGGTGCGGTTTGCGTGGATGAAAAGACGCTGCTCGGTTCGTATTCTTCTTCCTTCCCGATTCTTGATGAAGTCACCAGCCTGGTATTTGACGGCTACACGAAGGGCTTCGACCTTACCCAACTTATCTCTCACCGCTTCGCGCTCGATCAAGCGATCGAGGCCATCGCCATTGCTTCCAATCCCCAGCCAGACTCGATGAAGATCATGCTTGAGCCTGTGTTCGGGCAGGGCGGGCTCTAGGAGCATTCGATGGCAGGCACAGTCAAAGACGCGATCCGCCGCGGGCGCAAGACGGTGGAGACGGCTGTCGAAGAGGGCCGCAAACGGGTTGAGGATGTTGTAGAGGGCGGCCTTAACACCGTTGAGACCGTGGTTGAAGCGGGCCTTAACACCGTTGAGACTGTGGTCGTCAAAGGCCGCCGCAAGGTGGAAACTGCCGTAAGCCTTGGCCGCAAAACTGTCGAGCAAACGATCCTCCACAACCGTAGAACCATGCAAGCCGCCGTCCTTCATGGCCGCGAAGATATTCGAATCGAAGACGTCCCCGTCCCCAGCGCCGGCGTTGGTGAGCTTGTAGTGAGCGTCGGCGCGGCACTGACCTGCGGAACAGACCTGAAGGTCTTTCGCCGCGGCTATCATGCGCGCATGATAGCCCCTCCGGCTCTCTTCGGTCACGAACTGGCAGGAACTGTCGTCGAAGCCGGCGTTGGCGTAATCGACTTCGCGCCCGGCGATCGAGTGGTCGCGCTGAACTCCGCGCCCTGCGGCGAATGCTTCTTCTGCGCCCGCGGCCAGGAAAACCTCTGCGACGATCTCATCTTCAACAACGGCGCATACGCAGAGTACATTCGCATCCCCGAACGCATTGTCGCCAAAAATACATTCCGTGTTCCGGAAAATGTTCCTCTGGAACACGCCGCTCTTACGGAACCGTTGGCCTGCGCCGTGCATTGCTTCAAGGATTCGAACCCTCGTCCCGGTGACACCATCGCTGTGATCGGCGGCGGGCCGCTGGGCCTCATGCTGCTGCACGTAGCCGCGCTGGCTGGCCATCAGACCATTGCTCTCGTCCGCCACGA
>Ga0182030_10014123_pt1 | contig 15811 bp, 20 predicted proteins | sample 812S3MmetaG_FD_121299 | JGI IMG/M metagenome (GOLD analysis project Ga0182030, IMG submission 121299) | Permafrost microbial communities from Stordalen Mire, Sweden - 812S3M metaG (Illumina Assembly) | ecosystem: Environmental > Terrestrial > Soil > Wetlands > Permafrost | place: Sweden...
CCCGAGGAACCCAACGGTCAGACGCCGCCGGCAGAGCAGCTCAGCTACGAGGCGGCGTCCGCACGCGTCGAGGAGATCATCCGCAGGCTCGACTCGGGCGAGGCGTCGCTCAACGAGACGCTCGAGCTGGTCAGCGAGGGCAAGTCGCTGATCGAGCTCTGCGCGAGCGAGCTCGCGGCCGTCGGCGGTGCCCTCGAGGAGCTGCGCCTGGACGATCTCGTAACCCGGCTGGAAGCCGAGTCCGGGCAGTGAGCACCTGGGACAAGCTCGCCGGCCTCGAGCTGCACGTCGAGGGATACGGGCTCACCGGCCTGCAGGCCTCCGTGTCGAGCGACTTCGAGCGCAAGAGCACCATCATCGCCCTGCGCGGGGCGGGACATGAGGGCGTCGGGGAGGACGTCACCTACGACGCCGTGGACCAGGACATCCTGCAGCGCGCCGGCGCGGTGCAGCCGCTCGCTGGGCACTTCACGCTCGCCTCCTTCTGCGAGCGAGTCGCCGAGCTCGAGCTCTTCCCCGAGCCTCCCCAGCGTGAGGTCTCCGGCCGCTACCGCACGTGGGCATACGAGTCCGCGGCACTCGACCTCGCGCTCCGTCAGGCCGGGAGCACCCTGTACGGCGCGCTCGCGCGAGAGCCCGCGCCGGTGCGATACGTCGTCTCGCTTCGGCTCGGCGAGCCGCCTTCGCTGGAGCCGCTGCTCAGCCGCCTGGAGCTCTACCCCGGGCTGCGCTTCAAGCTCGACCCGACGAGCTCCTGGGATGAGCAGCTGATCGCTGGCCTCGTGGCCACCGGCGCGGTCGACTCGGTCGACTTCAAGGGCCTGTACGTGGGGTCCGTGGTGGACCAGCCCGCCGATCCGGTGCTCTACGAACGAGTCGCACGGGCGTTCCCGGACGCGTGGATCGAGGATCCGGCCCTCACCCCGGAGACCGACGCTGTGCTCGCACACGACAGAGACCGCTTCTCCTGGGACGCGCCGATCCACTCGATCCAGGACATCCTCGACCTTCCCTACCCGCCGCGCATGGTCAACATCAAGCCCTCCCGGCTGGGCGGACTGCGCAATCTGCTCGACGCATATGACTACTGCGCCCAGAACGGGATCGGCTGTTACGGCGGAGGCCAGTTCGAGCTCGGCGTCGGGCGCGGGCAGAACCAGTACCTGGCATCGCTGTTCCATGCCGATGCTCCGAACGACGTCGCACCCACCGGTTTCAACCTGCCGCAGGTGCCGGCCGGGCTGCCCGCGAGCCCGCTCCCGCCCGCACCGGCAGCGCTCGGATTTACCTGGGGCTGATTGGCCAGAGAGCGCAACTTAAGCGCCGGGGCCTTGTTTGCCGACGTATAACCGGTAACGTCCGTCGCCGCTGTCCGGGCGTTCTCCGGTCGGCACGGGAACGAGACTCGTTCCATGCTGAGGGATCTCGTGAACTTGGCCAACACCGCAGCCCACGTGCGAACCAGACTCATCGCCGCAACGCTGACAGCGCTGGCGCTCATCCTCGCTCCAGCCGCGCTCGGCGCAGGCAGCGCCGGAGGCGTATCCGCGGGAGGCACCTCCGCCGCCGGCGTGACCCCGGCCGGCGGGACCGCCGTCGCCGGCGCGCCCACAGCCCCGAAGAAAGCCGCGTCCGTCCGCTCCTCGGCCCATGTGACGAGCGTGCGGATCATCCACGCGACATGCGTGCCGGCCGCCAAATGCGGCACGAACCCGCATCAGGTGTCCCAGCGCGGCACCCTGCTCGTTCAGGGCGTCGGCCTGACCGCCGGGATGGTCGTGGCGTTCCCGAAATCGGCGGGCGCGACGATCAGCCGCACCTCGCCCGCATCCAGGCTGCGCGCCACCAGCGCCGGACTGGAGGTGAGCGTGCCCGCGGCCGCCCACTCCGGGCGTATCAAGGTACTGCTCGCCAACGGGCGCTACACGAGCTCCTACGGGCCGATCACGGTGGTCGCCCACCCGCTGCACCCGCCCGCGCCGAAGGTGATCGTGCCCGTGCCGAGCGCCCCGAGCGGGGGCGTATCGAGCGGCACCGCCCTGGATGGCCAGGGGATGTGGATCTGGTACGTGAGCCAGTCCTCGGGCGGAAGCGTCCCCGCCATCATCGCCCGCGCTAAGGCCGCAGGCGTGAGCACGGTGTTCGTCAAGAGCTCGGACGGCCCGAGCAACTACTGGAGCCAGTTCTCCCCGCAGCTCGTCGCCGAAATGCACGCAGCCGGGCTGAAGATCTGCGCCTGGCAGTACGTCTACGGCACGAACCCCGCCGGCGAGGCGGCGCTCGGCGCCGAGGCTGTCGCGAACGGCGCGGACTGCCTGGTCATAGACGCCGAGTCCGAGTACGAAGGCCACTACGCCGCGGCGCAGACCTACATAAAGGATCTGCGGGCGAAGATCGGGGCCGCCTACCCGCTGGCGCTGGCCTCCTTCCCGTACGTCTCCTACCACGAGTCCTTCCCCTACTCCGTCTTCCTCGGCCCCGAAGGCGCCCAGTACAACGCACCGCAGATGTACTGGAAGGCGATCGGCGACTCCGTCGACACGGTCTACGCGAACACCTACATCGCCAACCGCATGTACGGCAGGCCGATCTTCCCGCTCGGGCAGACCTACGAAAACGTCAGCGCGAGCGATCTCCTGCGGTTCCGCGAGGAGGCCGTCGACTACGGTGCGACCGGGTGGTCGTTCTGGGACTGGCAGGAAACGAGCTCGGCCCAGTGGGCGGACCTGCCGGCGCCGCTGGCCCCGCTGACCAGCGTCACGCCGAACACGAGCTATCCAGAACTCTCGCAGGGCAGCAAGGGCGACCAGACGCTGTGGATGCAGGAGCACCTCGCGGACGCGATCCCCGCGCAGACGACGACGGGGGTCTTCAACGCGGCCACCACGGCCAACCTGATCGCCTTCCAGAGCGCCCACGGGATTCCCGCGAGCGGGGTGACCACCGCAGCCACGTGGCAGGCGCTGCTCACCCTTCCCCCGGTGCCGGTCGTGTGGACCGGCTCCGGGCCGGCCGGCTGAGCCACCACGCGGGCCCAGCCGGGCGACCTCAGATCACGTTCAGACGCGCTGGATCAGGGTTCCGGTCCCGAGCCCGCCGCCGCAGCACATCGTCACGAAGCCGATCTCCTTGTCCGAGCGCTCGAGCTCGTGCAGGAGCGTCGTGATCAGGCGCGCGCCCGTCGAGCCCAGCGGGTGGCCGAGCGCCATCGCACCGCCGTTGACGTTCACGCGATCCATGTCCGGTTCGAGCTCGCGGCGCCAGGCGGCGACCACGGGCGCGAACGCCTCGTTGATCTCGATCAGGTCGATGTCGCCGATCTTCATGCCGTTGCGCTCGAGGATCTTGCGCGTGGCCGGGATCGGGCCCTCCAGCATTTTCACGGGGTCGCAGCCGACGGTCGTCTGATCGACGATGCGGGCACGCGGCCTCAGCCCCAGCTGGCCCGCCTTCTCGGCGGACATCAGCAGCACCGCCGCCGCTCCGTCGGAGATCTGCGAGGCGTTGCCCGCCGTGATCTTGCCGTCCGGCTTGAACGCCGGCTTGAGCTGCGAAAGCGCCTCGAGGTTCGTGTCGGGGCGGATTCCCTGGTCGGTCACGAACTCCTGGCCCTCGACGGTCATCGGCACGATCTCGCGCTCGAAGCGGCCCTCCTCGGTCGCCTGGTGGGCGAGACGGTGCGAGCGGACCGCGAGCTCGTCGAGCTCGGAGCGGGAGATCTCCCACTGGTCGGCGATCATCTCGGCGCCCAGCCCCTGCCCGACGATGTTGTGCTTGGCCATCAGCTCAGGCGTGAACGCGAGACCGAAGTCCTCCTGCGTCTTCATCGTCGCGGAGAACGGGAAGTGGCCCATGTGCTCGACGCCCGAGCCGATCATCGCGTCGTGCACGCCGGCCGCGATCAGGGCGGCCGAGAAGTTGACGGCCTGCTGGGCTGATCCGCACTGGCGGTCGACGGTCGTGCCCGGCGTCTCGATCGGTAGGCCCGCCTGCAGCCAGGCGTTGCGAGCGATGTTCAGCCCCTGCTCACCGAACTGCGCGACGCATCCCGCGATCACGTCCTCGACCTGCGAGGGGTCCACGCCGGCGCGCTCGATGACCTCCGTGTAGCACGTGGCCAGCAGCTCGTTCGGGTGCGTGTCCTTGTAGTAGCCCTTCTCCCTGTGCCCGCGCCCGATCGGGGTGCGAACGGCCTCCACGATGACGACCTCTCGGCCCTCTGCCTGCCTCATTTCCGCAGTCCTCCTACGATCTCGTTGCCCAGTGTTTGCTGAAGAGGACCCGTGGCGCTCCGGGAAAGCACGCAGTGCGCTTCGAACGATGCCCGGACCCTGCACCATCTACTCTAACGCCTCCCATAAATAGATTGACTGATCAGTCAACCGGCTTCGCCGGACCAAACCGGCCCAACACCCCAAGGAGTCCAATCGCCCATGGTCAGCAAAAAGCTCGCAGTTGCAGGAAGCGGAGCCATCGCGTGTGGCCTGGCATCCACCGCCGCCCACCACGGCCCGGTGCTTCTGCTCGCACGCTCGGAGAGCTCAGCTGAGCGGGCGCGGGACAGCGTGGAGCGCACGCTCGCCCGGCTGGGCGCCGAAGTCGACCCCGAACATGTCGAAATCGTGACCGACCAGGACGCGCTCACCGAGGCGACCTTCGTGGTCGAGGCGGTCGTGGAGGACCACGACGTGAAGGCCGGACTGCTCCGGGAACTCGACGAGATACTCCAGCCCAACGCGATCCTGGCGAGCACCACCTCGTCGCTCTCGATCGAGCGCCTCGCCCAGGAGACCGGGCGACCCGACCGGTTCCTGGGGCTGCACGTGTTCAACCCGGTCACGAAGATGAAGCTAGTCGAGCTGATCTTCCCCACGACTGCAAGCGAGGAGACGCGCAACCGCGCCCTGACGCTCTGCGAGAACTTCGAGAAGACACCCGTCGTGGTTCCCGACGTTCCGGGCTTCGTCGTCAACCGGCTGCTGTTCCCCTACCTGTTCAACGCCGTCAAGCTCGTCGAAGAGACCGGCATGGACCCCGCTGACGTCGACACGTGCATGCGCCTGGGCGCGGGGCATCCGATGGGCCCCCTCGCCCTGCTGGACCTGGTGGGGCTCGACGTGTCCGCCGCGATCGGCGAGACGATCGGCGAGGACGTGCCCCCCGCGGTCCAGGACCTGATCGCGCAGGGCGCCCTCGGGCGCAAGACAGGGCGCGGATTCCACACGTATTGAGGCTCTCCCGGAACATTTATCGGGCATGAAGGACCTTTTAGGTTCCATTCATCAAAATCGCGATACTTGTTCATGCGACGTTGAGTCGCAACGCACACCCGCCTCCTCCAAGTGCACACGATCCGGTCCGCTCCCCCCGCGGGCCGGACGTGTTTAACGGGCCGTTTGCGTTCAGTCCTCGCCGGCGCCCGCCTCGCGGCGCGGCACCGCATGGCGTTCGCGGATCCGCACCGCCTCGATCCGGTTCTCGCTCACCGACTCGACCCTGATCGAGTAGCCATCGGCGTTGATGGTGTCCCCCCGCCGCGGGAGCCGGCCGAGCTCGGCGAACACGAACCCGCCGATGGAGTTGTAGGCATCGCTGTCGACGGGGAGCTCGAGGCCGTAGTCCGCGAGGTCCGTGACCGCGACATGCCCGCGCACGAACCAGTCCCCGTTTGCGAGCCGCCGGATCTCGCCAGTGCTCGGGTCCGTCTCGTCCGCGATCTCACCGACGACCTCCTCGATGATGTCCTCGACCGTGACCACGCCGACCACGCGACCGTACTCGTCGACCACGACCGCCATCGAGGTCCGCTGGCGCTGCAGGTCCGCGAGGAGGTCGTCCAGCGGCTTGGTCTCGGGGACTATCAGCGCGTCGTGGACGACGGGCTCCACCGAGGCGTGCGGGCCGTCCTCCATCAGCAGGCGGACGAGCGTGCTGACGTGCACAAGGCCGCGGACACGGTCGCGATCGTCCTCTTCTGTCACCACCAGCCGCGTGTGGCCGCTCGAGACGCACACTCGCAGCGCCGTCTCGACGTCCTGCGAGGTGTCGATCGTCACGACCGCCGGTATGGGGGTCATCACCTGCCGCGCCTCCTGCTCGTGCAGGTGGAAGACGCCCGTGAGCATGCCGGCCTCGCCCGGGTCGATCTGCCCGCCCGCATGGGACTCGGCGATCAGCCGCTTCAGCTCATCCGGCGACCCTCCGCGCCTCTCCAGGCTCATGTCGACGCCGAGCAGGCGCAGGATGCGATCCGATACGGCCGTCAGGAGCAGGATGAAGGGCCTGAACAGCACGCTGAACGCGCGGAGCGGCCGCGCGACACGCCGGGCGACGGCCTCAGCGCGGTCGATCGCGTAGAACTTCGGGACCATCTCGCCGGCGATCAGCTGGGCTGAGGCGATCAGCAGGAACGCGACGACAGCGGAGATGACGGCCGCGATGCCGTTGCTCGCGGTGGTGCCGAAGGCGTTGTTCAGGATCGAGGCGAGCGCGGGCTGCCCGAGCGCCCCGATGCCGATCGAGGTCATGGTGACGCCGATCTGAACAGCGGAGATGTACTCGTTGACGTTTCCGAGCTGCTCGAGCGCGAGCCCGGCACCCTTCGCGCCTTCCTCGCGCATCAGTTCGAGTCGTGCCCTGCGGGAGCGGACGAGCGCGTACTCGGCGATCACGAAGAACGCGTTGATGGCGACCAGCAGCGCCGCGATGATCAGCTTCAGGCCGTCGCTCACGCGGACCCTGGAGCCATAGGCGCGTGGGTTGAGCCCGCGGGCACCGGCGGGCGGGCCGGCGCGTGGGGCGTGCGGCCCATCAGGGCCCAGCTACTTCGGGGAAGTTCTTCCTCGTCGTTCATCGCGCTCGCAGGCCGCTGAAAGGTAGCAAGGGCAAGCGTCGGAAGCCCCCGTGCGGGGCATCGCTCAGACAAGGGGATCGAGTCGTCCTGCGAGCTCAAAGTCTGCATCGGTGAGGCCGCCCTGCGAGTGCGTGGAGAGCGTGAGGCGGACCTTGTTCCAGCCGTGGATGAGGATGTCCGGGTGGTGGCCCTGCTCCTCGGCGACCTCCGCCACGCGATTGACGAAGGCAACCGCGCCGGGGAAGTCCTCGAACGAGATCTCGCGCGTGATGGAGCTGCCGTCACCCGACGTCCAGCTGCCGTGCTCGCGCAGGCGCTCCTGGATCTCCCCTTCGCTCAGCACGCTCATCTGTTCGAGCTTACCCAGACCGCGGGGGTGCATAAAGTCATGGGGTGCGCATCGTGAGTCTCGTCCCCCATGCAACCGAGCTTCTTTTCGCCCTCGGCCTGGGCCCCCAGGTCGTGGGAGTGACCCACGAGTGCGACCATCCGCCGGCCGCGCTGAACCTGCCGTCCGTGACAGCGGATGTCCTGCCCTCCGGCCTGAGCGCGGGCGAGATCGATGCTGCCGTGCGCGAGCGCACGCTGCAGGGCCAGGCGATCTACGAGCTCGATCGCGCCGCGCTGGCACGCCTTGAGCCGGATCTGATCGTCACGCAGGCACTGTGCCCGGTGTGCGCCGTCTCCTATGAGGAGGTCGCCGACCTCGCTCCAACGCTTCCATCGAGCCCCCGCGTGATCGCACTGGACCCGAAGACGCTGGGTGAGACGCTCGGCGACGTCCGAACGATCGCGCAGGCGACGGGGTGCCGCGACGCCGGGATCGATCTGATCGCCCGATCCGCGGGGCGCATCGATCGGGTCCGCCTCGCGGTGCGCGGGCGCAGACGCCCGCGCGTCGCGGCGATCGAGTGGCTCGACCCCGTCTTCGCGGCAGGGCACTGGACCCCGCAGATGATCGAGCTCGCAGGCGGCGAAGACGCTCTCGGGATGCCCGGCGAGGCATCACAGGAAATGTCCTGGGACCAGGTGGCGGCGGCGGAGCCGGAGGTCCTCATCGCGATGCCGTGCGGCTATTCCGAGCGCCGGGCGCTCGAGGAGGCACACGCGCATGCCGGCCGGCTCGGGAGCGTGAGGGCGCGCAGGGTCGTCGCCGTCGACGCCTCCTCCTACTTCTCGCGTCCGGGGCCGCGCCTGGTCGACGGTGTCGAGCTCCTGGGCCACATCCTGCACCCGCAGGTCCTGCCGAGCCCGCCCGCGGGCGCACGGGCGCTTGAGGTCGACCTCAGGCAGCCCGCGCGCTGAAGCGCTCTAGCGGCCTTCCGATTCGAGCTGGAGCTGGAGCGGACTGACGTTGATCGTTTCCACCTCCGTGGCATTCGATGTGGCGACGGAGGCTGCGACGGAGCCGACCGCGATGACCGCGCACGCCGCATAGGCGAGCGCGGGGACCCGCTGGCGGTCGGCGACCCTGAAGATCAGCATCGCAACGGCGCCGCCGATCAGCCCGCCTATGTGCCCGCCCCAGGAGATGCCGGGGATCGTGAAGCTGATGATGAGGTTGATCAGGATCAGCCCGCCGACGCCGCTCTGCATGATCGGTATCTGCCTCGCGCGCATCTCGACCGCGGCGGCTCCCATCAGGCCGAAGATCGCCCCCGAGGCGCCGACGGTGAGCGAATGGGGAGAGACGAGCAGCGCGCCGAGCGAGCCCGCCAGCAGCGAGACGCCATAGACGACCAGCATGCGCACACGGCCGATCGCTGGCTCGAGCATCATGCCGAGGTAGTAGAGGACCCACATGTTGAACCCGATGTGCAGGAAGTTCTCGTGAAGGAAGCCTCCCGTGATGACCCTGTAGATCTGGCCGTGCGCGACGCCTTCACCGGCGAGGCTGCGGACCGGGCTGCTGCCGAGCACCCCGCCCTTGTTGACCACCGTGCCCGTCGCTTCGCCCTCGAGCGAAAAGGCGCTCGTGCCCTCCGTGAGGAACACGATCACGTTGATGGCTATGAGCGCATACGTGACCTGCGGGACGGTCGTGATGCTGCGCATGTTCACGACCTTCGTGCGCTGTTTCGCGCACTCCGGGCATCGCATCCCGACGGGGGTGCTCGTCATGCAGTCCGGGCAGATCGGCCGTCCGCAGTTCGAGCAGGAGACCCCGGTCTCCCGGTTTGGGTGGCGGTAACAGGTGGCCATGTCGGGGCGACAGCGTATCCATCGCCGCGCGCCCTCCCGCCGTCAGGCGGGCGCGGAGGCGCTCAGCGCTCGCCGAGGAGCTTGCGTGTCTCGCGGCTGATGTCGCGGATCGTGTTCTCGGCGCTCTCCCTGACGGCGCCGACGGATGCCGGCGCACGGCGGCGAGCACGGTTGCGCGCCCTCAGCAGCACCAGCGCCGCGCCGGCCGCGCTGCCGGCGACGACGGCGGCTGCGGGCCGCACCCAGTTGCGGGGGTCGCGCATCGCCGACAGCTCCCATGCCTCGAGCTCGTCGGCCGCCATCTCGGTGATGCTCATGAGCGTGCTCTCGAGGTGCTCGACGAGGTCCGGTGGTGGCTCCACGGGGGTCAGCGCTTCACGGAGCAGCCCCTCGAAGCTGTGCGCCGCCTCAGTCATCGCTCACCTCTGCGACGGAGCTCCCGATGGGCTCCTCGTGCTCTGCGACCATCTCCTCGAGCTGCTTGATCGCACGATGGATCAACACCTTCGTGGCGCCGTCCGTCCGTCCCATCGCGCGCGCTATCTCGCGGTTGTCCATCCCGAGCGCAAAGCGCATGATCAGGGCCTCCCGGCGGTCGTCCGGCAGCAGCCGCACCCCGGCGAGGATCCTGCTGAGCTCGTCCCTGCCCTCCACGAGCTGCTCGGTCGTGTGCACAGCGGCGAGCGTCGTCGAGTCGTCGATCGGCGAGGCCGGCTTGCGCGAACGGTCTCGGTAGAGGTTCGCCGCAAGGTTGTGCGCGATCCGGATCAGCCACGGTCGCAGCGGGCGGCCGTTTGATTCGCGCTGGGCGCGCTCGAAGTGCCTGTAGGCCTGCAGGAACGTCTGCTCCGTCAGGTCCTCCGCGTCGTGGTGGTTGCCCACCCGGTAGTAGGCGTAGCTGTACACGTCGCGCAGATGAGCCCTGTACAGGTCGGAGAACTCGGCGTCGAGCTGAGCCTTCGGCTTCGGGGCGGCTTGCTCGGACACTCATCTCACACTACCTCCACGGGGCAGCCGGCACTCAGGCTGCCCGTGAGACCTCGATGCGCGCCGGGGTGTCGGGCACCGCGCTCTCGCGCCTGGCAGCCTCGCCGCCGAGCCACTCCCACCGCAGCTTGATGCACGCCCAGATACGGTCGGTCACGCCCGCGGCCAGGGCGGGTGAGCAGTGCTCGACGGTCGGGAACTGCATCGGGCGGCCCGCGCTGATGCGCACCTTGCGCGGCCTGATGCGCCAGCCGCGGCGTACCTCTTCGGTGCCGATCACGGCGATCGGCGCGACGGGGGCGCCGGTTTCAAGAGCCAGGCGACCGATCCCGCGCCGGGGCTCCGCCAGGCCGCCCGTGCGTATCCGCGTGCCCTCGGGGAACACCACGACACAGTCCCCGCGTGCCAGGATCGCCCGCGCCGTGTCCATCGCCGCCCCGTCGCCGGTCCCGCGGTCGACCGGGAAGGCTCCGAGCGCGTTGAGAACCCACGCCTGCCAGCGCTTCTCGAACAGCTCGCGCTTGGCCATGTAGTAGACGGGCCGCTTGATCATGGCCCCGATCACGAACGGATCGAGGAAGCTTCGGTGGTTCGCGGCGAGCAGCAGCGGGCCGCTGGGCGGCAGATTCTCGCGGCCGTTGCGCTGAAGACGGAAGTAGATGAGGAAGAACGGCATGAAGAGGAGCCGCACCGGGCGGTAGACCCACGGGCTGACCCCCTTCACGAGGGCGCGCTCGCGGAACGCGCCGAGGTCCACCCGGCCCTCGGCGGGCTCGTCGAGCCCGTCAGGCTCGCTGCGCTTGGTGATCCGGTGGTCCACGCCTGCAATACACCGCCCGGGACCACGCCGTTACAGTTGGCTCGCAGTGCGGCGTTGCCGGAGTAGCTCAGCTGGTAGAGCACCTGTCTTGTAAACAGGGGGTCACGGGTTCGAGTCCCGTCTCCGGCTCTTGGGAAGACCCTGCAAACGCCGCGATGCTGGGCCGATCGCGCCGGGCGGGAATTTATGGATGGGACGGAATGGAAGCGTTTTGGAAGCTTCAACGCCGCGCGGCGCCCGACCTGCTGTCTCGTTGGCTACACAGTGCGCTCCTGCTTTCCGCGCAAGGCAGGAGTCTCTACAGGTACGCCGGGATGCCCCAGCGGTGGCGGAAGCAAGACTGACGCGAGTCGCTTGAGATCTCGTGGGGTGTCGGTACAATGTCCGGACAATGACTACCGGTATCCGATCCCGCCGAATCGACGTCCGCGTCACGGATGAGCAGGATGCGGTCATTCGCGAGGCGGCGGCAGCGGCCGGTCAGACCGTCTCCGCGTTCTTGCTCAGCGCGGCCGAGGGACGCGCCAGGGCTGTGCTTGATGAGCGCCGCCACCTGGTCATGTCCGATCGCGCATTCGCCGCCTTTGCGGCTGCCTTGGACGATCCCAGCGAGCCAGTGCCGGCATTAGGTGAGTTGCTCAGTCTCCCGCGCCTGCACCGTACGTGAGCGACCCCTCGCTCGTCGCGCTGAGCGCCGAGCATGACCTCAGCGGCTTTGACTGCGGCAACCCGGAGCTTGACCGCTGGCTGATTGATCACGCGCTGGCCAGCCAGAAGGCCGACCTGGCACGCACCTACCTCGTACTTGACGGCGGCTCGGTCGCTGCCTACGTCAGCCTCACCACCGGATCGATCCGTCCCGAAGCTGCCCCCAAGCGCTACACCCGCGGGATGCCGCGCTACCCGATCCCGACAATCCTGATCGCCCGGCTGGCCGTTGACCGCCGCCACCAACGCCAGCGCCTCGGCAGCCGCCTGCTCGCAGAGGCCCTGCGCCTAGCCGTGGCGGCCAGTGACACGGCCGCCGCCCGGCTCGTGGTCGTCGACGCGATCGATGACCGCGCCGCAGCCTTCTACCGGCGCTGGGGCTTCATCGACGTTCCGGAGAACCCAAAGAGGCTCTTCCGCAAGGTCAGCGACATTCGAAACTCGTCCCCGTAATCAACCCCCGGTGCCCAAGAAGCGGCACATTCCGCGCTAAGGAGGTCCGCCTCGAGGCTCACGAGGAATGCGCGTGGAATCGCGGAGGCAGGTGGTGGTCGCTAATGGTCCGAACGGCGGCTCTCGAGCCGCTCACCGCGAGGCCGGCGTCACCGTCTCCCACAACTCGTTGAACGAGATGCTGTCGTAGAACGCAGTGCCGTCGATGACCTCGCCGTCGCGAAGGGTCATGAACCAGGCATAGGTGTTGCCGTATGACGTCCCTGCCGTCGTCATTCCCAGCCCGTCCCACAGCACGACGACTGTGTCTTTCGTGTCGTCGGATAGATGCCGCGGATCGCCACCGGCCGGAACGGCTGCTCGGTGCTGAAACGCGCACCGAACGGTGCAAGCACCTCGTCGATGAACTCCTGCCTGTTCGCATATTTACGGGATGCCGCAGAGTGGCCGACGATCTCCCACGTCATGTCTTCGGCGAAGATGCTTGCGACGTAGCCGGTCCCGGCGGCCCACGCCTCGAAGGCCGCTGTCACGATTTCGCGGTTACTCGCCATTTCGTTTTCTCCTGAGTGCGGGGGGTAGGAAGAGCGCCGATCAGCGGACAAGGTCGCCGGCGATGACGTGAAACGGCCTGCGAAGGATAACTAACGCGGGCTGGCTAAGCCGATACGGCCCGAGGTCCCTCGTCGTCGCCATACGGGCGCCGCTCAGGCGCGAAAGCGGGTGGCTCAACGCGTGGCGTTGGAGACCTGACGCTGAAGCTCGGGCCCGCGGTCCTGGCCTATTTGGCGACCGTCTATCGCAGTTCGAGGCCGACCTCCGCCGAGTCCTTGCCGAAGCGTCGCGCGACGGCGCGTTCGCGGTTCGCCTCCCCGATAACGAGCTCAGGGTGAGTCCTTCAGCGCTGCACGCCGGCACTTGTTGGGCGCTGATGAGACCTCGTCTCGTCATGTGCTGATCGCGACCGCGCAGTGCGAGCTCCGGCCAGGCCCGCGCTCACATGAGCAGCGGCGGGTGGCCCGGCATGGTCGCTCGTGAGCGCCGGTGACCAGCAACATCAAGCAAAACGGGTTGGATGAGTCCTACCTTGTCGTTGGATGGCTTGACAAACCCACGCTGTACTGCCATCGTGAGTACATGTCAACGACCAAGGAAGAACGCCTGCAGATCCGCGTCAACCCGTCCGAGAAGGCGCTTCTCGAGCGAGCGGCGGCAGCGTCGCATCTGAACATGTCCGCGTTCGTCGTCCAGGCCGCCGCATCCAGGGCCGAGGAGGTCCTCGCTGAGCGCTCAAGCATCAGACTCTCAGCGGACGCTGCGGCCGCGTTCACCGAAGCACTCGAACGGCCCGCCCAGGTCAACGATCGCCTCGCCAAGGTCCTGCGCCGCAAGGGCAAGTTCAGCTGGCTTGACTGAGCTCCGTCGCCCCGCACTGCTCGACGTTCGCCGGCACGACCGCAAGCAGTTCGACAGCGGCGCGGCCGTGCTCGATGAGTGGCTGCGCCGCTACGCCGGCCAGAACCGCCGCCGCGACACCGCAGCCACCTGGGTCATCGCCGACGCAGCCGACGTTGTTGTGGCATACGCCAGCATCGCGATGACCGGAATCGACCGCTCGGCCGCGCCCGAGACACTTGCCAAAGGAGCCCCCGATCCCGTCCCAGCGCTGCTCCTCGCCCGGCTCGCCGTCGACCACCGCCACACCGGCCTCGGGATCGGCACCGTGCTCGCAGGGCACGTGCTCGCCACGGCCGCAGAGCTCAACGAGAAAGCCGCCTGCCGAGCAGTCGTCGTCACGGCCCTGAACTCCACGGCTCGCGCCTGGTGGGAACGACTGGGATTCCACCATTTCGACCCCAAGCAGTTCGACCTCTACCTCCTCACTGCCGACATCGAGGCGACACTCCGGCGCCTGCAATAGAGGTCCGGCGCCTGGTCTCCGCGCTGAGCAGGACAGCCCTGATCTGGTCCGAGGGCACTCGCCGTGCTACCGGCGACGGGGCCGGGGTGAGCGGTGCGCTCGCACGGAATCGCAATCCACGAGCGTGCAGCGTTCGTGAACGCGGACTCGCCGCTCAGCGAGCAGGTAGCCATAGTCGGCCATCGTCGAGGGCTTCCCCGCCTTCACATCCCCGAGCCACGCCAGGTATGCATGGGCGACGTCCCGGAAGGGCACCCCCGATTCCTTCGCTCCCGCTCGATACCGCCCGGGAGGCCGAGGTACCGGATCGGGTACCGAACCCACCTGATTAGCCGTGTCTAAGCCATGTTCAGCGCCGTGGATCGGACCAGTCCGGCCGTCTCGGCCCCCTACCCGGCATCTTGTAAACAGGGGGTCACGGGTTCGAGTCCCGTCTCCGGCTCTTGCGAAGACCCTGCAAACGCCGCGATGCCGGGCCGATCGCGCCGGGCGCGCAGGGGCGAACATCCCCCAGGCAAGAGGGAGAGTCCGGTGAGCGAGCGCGACGTACACGCCGTCGTCGACGAGCTGGTCGACATGCTCGCTGAACGTGTGGCGGCGCGGGTCCAGGCGCGTCTTGCCGTGCGGTCACCTGAAGAGAGCCCGTGGTTGACGACTCGCGAGGCCGCGGAGCACTTGGGGATCCATCCGGACACGCTGCGCCGTTTGGCGGCCGAGCGCACGATCCCGAGCGAGCAGGACGGCCCCGGCTGCTCACTGCACTTCAGACGCTCTGAGCTCGACGCGTGGCGCGAGTCCGGGGGAACACGACGCCGGGCAATGCGATCGCAGGCTTCGAGAAGGTTTCCAGGACGCGCGGAAGCCGCATGAGAACTGGTGATGCGCCATCGGCCCCTGCATCGGCGACAGGCGGTCACGTGCTCCAGCCAGCCGCAGCGGAGCGTACGCTGTCTCCTAAATCTCAAGTGCCCCCGCGCTGCGTCAACAGCCGGGGGCGTGACCCGCGGAGGTATCAGCTCCATGAGTGACCGCAACGCTACAGCTCGACGTGTGCGCGTCGAGCGCAACATCTATCGCCGGCCCACCGGCGTTTTCGAGGTCGGCTTCAAGGACGGGGCGGGCGTACAGCGCTGGCGTACCGTCGACGGCGGAATCACCGCCGCCCGCGCTCTGAGGGACGAGTTGCTTGCAGGCCGGCGCCGCGGCGAGCGCGTCGCGCCCAACCCTCGGCTCAGGTTCGCCGAGGCCAGCGAACAATGGCTCGCCGGCCCTGTGAGCTATCTCCGTCCGACAACCCGCGCGCTGTACCGCAATGCGATCGACCAGCACCTGCTCCCGAGCTTCTCGAGCCGCCGCCTCGGCGCCATCTCGCCCGACGATGTCGCCCTCCTGGTGCGCGACCTCCGCGCTGCGGGCATGGCCGAGAACTCGATGATGGTCATCCTCGGCGTCCTGGGACGCATCTTCAAGTACGCGGCGCATGGGGTGGGCCGGCGCCAGTCCGGTGTCGCTCCTCCTGGCCTCCGAGCAACCGAAACCCTCGCGCTCGCCGCGCCGCCGCATATTCGAGGGCGCAGAGCTAGAGCAGACCATCGCGGCGGCCTCCGAGCCCTACCGCACGCTCTTCGCTGTCGCGGCGCTAACGGGCGCACGCGTGTCCGAGCTCTGCGGGCTCACATGGTCCTACGTTCGGCTTTCTGACCTCGATGACGCCGAGCTTGAGTTCGCGTGGCAGGTGGACCGTCAAGGTCGGCGCCGAACGACCAAGACCGACAGCTCCGCGCGCACCGTCCCAATCCCGCGAGGCCTCGCGACAATGCTCGCCCGCCACAAGCTCGCATCACGCGATGTCCGTCCGGACGCGTAC
>Ga0182030_10014126_pt1 | contig 15809 bp, 13 predicted proteins | sample 812S3MmetaG_FD_121299 | JGI IMG/M metagenome (GOLD analysis project Ga0182030, IMG submission 121299) | Permafrost microbial communities from Stordalen Mire, Sweden - 812S3M metaG (Illumina Assembly) | ecosystem: Environmental > Terrestrial > Soil > Wetlands > Permafrost | place: Sweden...
CGGCGGATCTATTTCGCCCTGCAAGCCGCCTATATCGGCAACGACGAAGAGCGCGGGCCAGGCCTGATCGCGGCGCGGGATCTGGTCGGCGCCTTCAAGGACGCAACCACCTCCGCGCTCGCGCGCGAAATTCTCGACCAGGCGATGGCAGCGGCGGAGTGCGATGATTGTTACCGCGCACTGAAGCTGACACGACGGATCATCCGCCACGAAGATACGGTGCTCGGCCGTGTCACATTGGTTGCCGCCCCATCCGAGCAGGAGCCACCGGACGCATGCAGACCATGACCCACGCGGCGCGCGCGTATCAGGCCGCCGCAACCCACCGCAGCCAGCGCGAGCAGGAGGCGGATGTGTTTCAGCGCGCCAATGGTGCGTTGAAGTCGGCGCGCAACGCCGGGCCGATTCCACGTGTGCGCGCGCTGGCCGACAACCGGCGCCTCTGGCTCACGCTCGCCGATCTGCTGGGCGATCCGGCGAATGCGCTGCCGCTGGAACTGCGTGCCTCGCTGCTGTCCATTGGGCTTGCCGTGCAGCGCGAGATGGATCGCGACACGCCGAATTTCGCGTTCCTGATCGAGATCAACCAGAACATCGCCGAGGGCTTGTCTGCGATACCGTGACTTGTGCCAACGCGCCTGACGTAACGTACCGGGCCTAAAGCTGAGAGGTAATCCGGCGACGTGGGCGAGCCGCTCGCGCGCGCCCGGCCGGTTCAGACACCAATGCCGGATGGCACGACAAAGGCGTCGTGCAACGTGGTCATCATTCAACGACCTTGGGATGTGTTGCGACTGGCTACCCTGCTTCCGCTCAAAAAGGAGCCCGACATGGACCTGCTCGATGCCACCGCTGATCCGGACGTGCTGACCCAGCGTGCGGACGAATTGCTTGGCGCCCAGCGGATTGGTGCCGCGCGTGCCCTGCTGGCCGCGGCACAACGTCTGGCGCCTGACGGCAGGCCGATGGCCTCACTCGCGGCGCGGATCGAGATGCGCGCCGGCAACCCGTCGGCCAGCATTGCTGCACTTGGACAGGCGATCGCGGTCGGACCACGCGCCGAGCTGTTCATGCTACGGGCCGACGCACGCCGCCAGCTTGGTGATATCGCCGGTGCGGCGACCGATGCGGCCGAGGCGGTGATCCACGACCGCAACGATCCGGCGGCTAAGGCGCTGCTGGGTGTGCTGATGCTGGAACTTGGCCGATATGACGATGCGGTCGCCTGCCTCCGGGAAGCGGTCGGCAACGTGCCGGGCGATCCATCATTCCGCGAAGGACTGGCCAACGCTCAGCTTGCCAGTGGCGATCCAGTTGCCGCCGCGGCGACCTATGAGGCCGGTATTATTGCGGCACCGGGTAGTCTGTCGCTGCGCAATGCCGCGATCCTGCTCGCCGTGCGCGAGCGCGACTTCGCCCGTGCCGTTGCGCTGGCCGACGCGGCATGCACCGTTGGGATCGCGGACGCCTGCACGTTCGGGCTGAAAGGCCACGCGCTGTCCAGCCTCGGACAACATGATGAAGCCGCGGAGGCTTATGGCGATGCGTTGAAGCTGGGGCCGGAGGATCCGTATGTGCAGCATATGGTCGCCGCGGCCAGCATGCGTCCCGGTACGCCGGGGGCACCGGAAGACTATGTGCGCAGCGTGTTCGACGGCTACGCAGATCGTTTCGAGGCGCATCTGATCGGCCTCGGTTATCGCATGCCGGGTGTGATGCGCAACGCCATCCGCGCGCATCTGTCGATCGCGGCCGTGACGAACGGTGATGCGACCGGCGACAATGGCGCGACGCTCGGGCCGGTGCTGGATCTTGGCTGCGGCACCGGGCTGGTGGCCGTGGCACTCGCCGATCTGCCATTGGGTCCCTTTGTCGGCGTGGATCTTTCGCCACGCATGCTGGAGCACGCTGCTGCGAAGGGCCTTTACGCGGAGCTGCACGCGGGCGATGTGGTCACCTTCCTGGCCGGCGACACAAGGCAATGGCGACTGATGCTTGCTGCCGACGTGCTGGTCTACATCGGCGCGTTGGAGGGCCTGCTCAACGCGGCGTACGCCCGGCTGCGCCCTGGCGCGTTGTTCATCGGTTCGGCTGAGGAACTGATCGGTCCGCATGTCGGCAACGGCGACTGGGCGCTGGGGCGTCAGGGCCGTTACGCCCATGCCGTGGGTTATATCGAGCGCGTTTCGCGCGCGGCGGGATTCGTGGTTCGCGCTATCGATCCTGAGGTGCAGCGGTATGATGCCGGTGCGCCGGTGCGCGGTTTCCTGATCGTCCTCGAGCGTCCGCATGGCGACAGCTGACGCGGTACTCGACCGCGTGGCGTTGGATGTTGCCCGACCCGCCGTGAGAATGCCAGACGGGACAAGACCAGACGGGACATGCGCGGCGTTGCGCGTCGCCGCCGTGGTGGCGGGCGACGCGACTCCGGGGGCGCTGCTCTGTCTGGCGCTGGCCGAACACCAGGCGGGTGATCACGCGCGGGCGCGCCGCCAGATGCAAGGAATTGCTGATTGGCTGCCCGACTGGGACGAGCCAAGGCTGCGCCTGGCGGAGAGCCTGCGCGACGACGGCGATGGTCATGCGGCGGCGCAGGCTTACGAAGCCGTGTTGGAAATCAATCCGCGGAGGGAAGAAGCGCTGATCAGCCTTGCGGTGCTGCGCCTCGACTGTGGCAATGCGCCGGGTGCCGTGACATTGCTGCTGCGCTGCTGCGGCATCGCGCCGGGCAACGCAGAGGCATGGGACGCGTTGGGCATGGCGCTGCGGCTGAGCGGCGATGTGACGTCGGCGGTCGGTGCGCACGCCGAGGCGCATCGTCTGGTACCAAATTGGCTGGAACCCGCGCTGCATCTTGTCGAGGTGGCCTGCGCCGTCGGTGCCGCGGAGGCCGAGCTGGCACGGCTCGAGCTAGCCGCGCAGGCTAACCCGCATGACCCGGTCGGCGCAGTGGCACGCGGCATGCTGTTGGAGCATTTGGGCCGGCGTGATGAGGCGATCGACGCGCTTGAGATCGCTGTCACGCTGTCGCCGGATGCGCCGCGCCCCACCGCGTTGCTCGCCAGCATGCTGGCGCGGACAACGCGCGTCGGCGAGGCTGAGCGATGGTTGCGCCGCGCACGCGCGCTCGATCCGAAGTCGCCGCGATTGCGGAATGACCACGCCGCGGTGCTCATGCGCATGCACCGCCATGCCGAGGCATGCGCCGAGCTGACGGCATTGATCGCGGCGCATGGCGAACAGCTCGGCGCGTTGTGCAACCTGGCGACCGCCACCGTGTCCTGCGGTTTGCAGCGTGAGGCCGTAACAATCGCCGAGCGCGCGATCGCCATCGCGCCGGAGGCGTTCGCGCCACGACGGGCCCTGGTGAACACGCTGCCATATGACGATGGTGTGACAGGCACCGGGCTACTGGCCGCGCTCGGTGCGTGTTCGGTGCGTGCGCCACGCGGCACACGACCAACGTTCGACAACCCACCGGATCCGGATCGGCGCCTCCGGGTTGGCGTGTTGTCCGGATCGTTGCGCACCCATCCGGTCGGCTGGCTGACCATTGCCGGGTTCGAGACGCTCGATCCATCGGCCTTCGAGATCGTCGTCATCACGCAGCACGCCGCACGTGATTCGATCGCACGGCGCTTCCGGGCGATTGCTGCCGACTGGCACGATGTGGATACGCTCGACGACACCCGGCTGGCCGCGCTGGGACGGTCGCTCGGGCTTGACGTATTGATCGACCTCGGCGGCTACGGCGATGCGGGCCGCATGCTGGCCTGTGCCCATCGGCTGGCACCGTTGCAGATCAAGTGGGTCGGCATGCAGAACCATTCCAGCGGCCTGGCCGAAATGGACTGGTTCATCACCGATCGGTGGGAGACACCGCCCGGGTTCGAGCCGCTGTACAGCGAACGCCTGCTGCGCCTGCCGGATGGCTATATCTGTTACAGTCCCCCACCGTACGCCCCCGAAGTCGTGGCGCTGCCCGCGCTGGCCAACGGGCATGTCACGTTTGGTTGCTTTAACAATCTGGCCAAGATCACGCCGCGGGCGATCGCGACCTGGGCCACAATCCTGCGGCGCATGCCGGATGCGCGATTGATTCTGAAGACGCATCAATTCGCCGACCGGGAGACGGCGGATCGCATGCATGCCGCGTTTGCGACGCATGGCGTGGCGGCCGCACGGGTGGAACTGCGCGGTGCATCGCGTCATCGTGCGTTCCTGGGCGAATACAATCAGATCGATATCGTGTTGGACCCGTTTCCCTATTCGGGTGGCCTGACGACCTGCGAGGCCCTGTGGATGGGTGTGCCGACGGTCACGTTGCCCGGCGAAATCTTTGCCTCACGCCACTCGGCCAGCCATCTGAGCAACGCCGGCCTGGCCGATTGGTTGGCTGGCGATCTCGACGACTATGTTGAACTGGCGCTGGCGAGAGCGGCTGATCTGTCCTCGCTGGCGAAGTTGCGGGCTGGACTGCGAGCGCGGGTGAAGGCGAGCCCGTTGTGCGATGCGCCGCGATTTGGTCGGAGTCTCGGCATGGCGTTGCGATATGCCTGGCGCGATTGGTGCGACGCTGAAAAAGCAAGCACTCAAGCTGACACGGAGTTGTACCGATGCATGTAGGGAGTTGCACGAAGGAAGGAAGTTTGTTGCGCTTCGTGCGACGAAAGCACGGACCGCTGTGCGAGCTGCCCTGACTACCTCCGTGTCTACGCCGAGGATGACCAAGCCGTCGTTATTCTGCGTATCCTGCATGCGGCTCAGTCGCGCGACGTTGGCGCAGCCAACATACAAGAGCGCATTCGGCCGGAACGTGTCCTCGTGAGCGTCACTGGCGGCCACATCCATGTTTTTGCCGAATAACGATGTCAGCTGCCGGTGGTTGAGGTCGGTGGTCGGATGCGGAGTCTTCGTGTACCGCAGAATCTGACAGCCACTCCGCCGCACCGGCCGTCCAGCTTCGTATTACTTCTGCGACTGCGCCATCAGGCGCGCGCGGCACTGCGGCTGGGGACGAGCCCTGTTACCCCATGCCCATTACGATGTCGCACCACTTCAAACCTCTGATTACGTACCGGCCTGAACCAAAACGGTGAATGGGATGGAGGTTGCGCTGACGATGGCGCCCCACTTCACAATGCCCTGCGGGTCATCTTCATCCCAACCGCCAGAAGCGTTGAGTAGGCCCCCCGACAGACCCCGGTAGGCGGCGGAGTGCTCAGCAATTACAGACGGCGCAAGGCCCCGCGACCAGTGCGTAGATTCCGACCCTATCAACAAGTCCTGAAGGGCATAATTCCTGGCGCGGGCGATGGCCCGGCGCACACCGGGGCCTGCGTCATGCAAAGGAACACATCATGCATCAGAGCACTGTCCACGAAGTTAAGGGATCAAACGATCCTGATAGGCAAGTATGGTTTATCACTGGCTGCTCCACCGGCTTTGGCAGAGCCTTGGCGCTCTGTGTTTTGGCCAAAGGATATCGTGTCGTTGTCACCGCCCGCGACCCCGCCGCCATTCAGGATCTCGCCGCGAGAGGCGAAGCGCTCGTGCTCCGGCTTGATGTGACTGCACCCGACCAGATCACCGCAGCCGTCAAAGCGGCTGAGGACAAATTTGGCCGCATTGACGTCCTGGTGAACAATGCCGGCATCGGATATTTTGCCGCCGTCGAGGAAAGTGAAGATTCTGAACTCCGCAAGATGTTCGAGATCAATGTCTTCGGTATGGGGCAGATGATCAAAGCCGCGTTGCCGGGTATGCGCAAACGACGTGCGGGCTGCATCGTCAATATTGGGTCGATCGCAGGCTTAAGGCCGTTTTCGGGAGTCGGATACTACAATGCTTCGAAATTCGCGGTTGAGGGTCTGTCGGGCGCGCTGCGTCAGGAGGTCGAACCGCTTGGCATCAAAGTGATGGTGGTTGAACCAAGTGATTTCCGGACCGATTGGGCGGGACGCTCGGCCCATGAGAGCAAGGTGCAGATCGCGGATTACGCCGAAACGGCCGGCAAGACACGCCACCATCTGCGGCAAATTTCCGGCAGGCAGGTTGGCGATCCGGTGCGCGGCGCGCAAGCGATCGTGCAGGCGGTGGAATCTGCGGCCATGCCGGCGCACCTCTTGCTGGGCAACGATGCCTACAACGGCGCTATCGCGACGATAGAAGACTTAAGAAAAGATTTTGTTGCCTGGGAGAAGGTTTCCCGGGCTGCTGATTTTCCCAAATCGGCAGCCGTGCCGGTGGGGTTGGCCGCCAAGCCCTCGCCCGTGATTGCGGTGACGTGAACAAAGCGCCGCTGCAAAATATGCAATGAGGCCTGCGGACTTGACCCCAAACGGGTCAAGCCCGCGTTCATTCTGACACGATTGGACATGCCCGCGGGCCCCATGCGATGGACGCAATCGGCGTCGGCATCCCGCGGTCCAGTGTAACCTTCATGCGGGCGCGCACGATTCGAATGGCGGTGGGCCGACGTTAACCACCCATCAACCCACGCGGCACAATGATCGCCGCGGTATCAGGGATCGCCAGAATGCCGCCACTGCCGAGTGTCGACGTAAACCTGCTCGTCTACAACGGTGCGGCAACCGTTGGCGCGGCGATCGAGAGCGTGCTCGCACAAACTTGGCCGGCGGTGACGCTGACCTTGATCGATGACGGCTCGACCGACGGCACGGCAGCGGTGCTGGCCAACTATGCCGCGCAATATCCCCGCATCCGCTACAAGCGCAATCGTTGCAACGGCGGGGCTATTGCCAACTTCCAACGCGCCTTCTGGTTCGGCGACGCCGACTTCGTGATGCCGAAATCCGGCGACGACATGATCGCGCCGGATTTCATCGAGAGCCTGATGGGCGTGTTGGAGGCGAATCCGGACACGGCGATGTGCCATGCGGCCGGCCTGGTGTTTCGTGGTACCGATACGATCGCCGGCTGCTATCCGCCTGAACATTGTCTTCACGCCGTTGGCGCCGACGGGCTGGCGCGAACCCGGCATGTCATGGCGCGCTACACCTCGTCGCCATCATTCTGGGGCGTCTATCGGCGCGCAGCGGTCGATCGCCTGTCGCCGATCCGCACCCGCGCCGGCTGGGATCATGTGCTGCTGGCGGAACTGGCGCTGGCCGGCGAGATCCGCCATGTGCCGCAGCCGCTGTATCTGCGCCGCGATGGGGGCAAACCGGTGAACGTCCTGGCGCGCGCCGCGACGGCGCAGGCGTGTGCGGGCCTGCCCCTGGATGACACGCTGGCGGACCAGCGCTGGCGCACCCCGCTGATCACCACGGCCTATGCGCATCTGGAAATGGCCGCGGCGACCCGCCTGCCGCACGCCGATCGGGTGCAGGTCATGCAGGACGCGCAGGCCATCTTTCGCGGGCGCTGGCTGAACGCGATGATCCGTGAGGCCGAGGCGTTGCACGCGACGTTGCCCAACTTGCTGGCCAATCTGACAAACGCGTCACCGTTCGAAGTGTCCTGGATGCGCCAGTCATTGGGCGACGTGCTGCACGCCGCGACGATGATCGTTCCGGAGGTGGCGCTGCGCGGCAGAGCGGTGGCTGAACCGGCAGCCCTCGGAAAGGTCGCGCCGTTCATCCCGTCATCCTCGCTGTCCGTCCCCACGGCCTTCTCCACGCCGGCTTAAGGAGCCAACCATGGATACCATCACCGCCGTGCCTGTCCGCCTGAATATTGGCTGCGGCGCCAACACGTTGCCCGGCTGGATCAATATCGACCACTACGCGGGCCTGCCCGGCGTGACCGAGGACGTCGATGCGACCGACATGCCGTACGCGGACGGTTCGGTTGACGCGATCCTGGCCGAGCATGTGCTGGAGCATTTCTCCCTGGCGGAGGAACGGTTGGTATGGCGCGAGATGGCGCGTGTGCTGCGCCCCGGAGGAACGCTGACCGTGGAAGTTCCCGACTTCGAGTGGGTGTGCTCGACGTTCCTGTCCGCCAATGACGATTGGCGGGAGTTCTACGTGGTCGGCGCGACGGACCACTACGCTGGTTGCGGTCGTGCGCTCGATCAGCGCTGGGGCATCCTGCAAACCATGTTCTTCGGCAATCAGAACGGCACTGGGCAGTACCACCGCACCGCCTACACCGAAGGCAAGCTGCGCGCGTTGGCATCCCAGCTGGAATTCGAATCGATCGCGATCCGCCGCTTGTTCAACAAAGGCGGTCAGGCGTTGCGCGCCCGACTCGAACGCTGAACACCGGTTCGTCAGGCCATGCGGATCTTCATCTCCGGCGTTGCGGGATTCCTGGGCAGCCACCTGGCGGAACGCCTTCTGGCGATGGGGCACGAGGTGGTGGGCTGCGACAGCCTGCTGGGCGGCGAGCTGATCAACGTGCCGCCCGAGGCGGAATTCTACCAATACGATTGCCGCGACTTCAACGCGATGGCGAAGGTGATGCGCGGCTGCGAGCTGGTCTATCACTGCGCAGCGACGGCGTATGAGGGCCTGTCGGTATTTGCGCCAGCCATGATCATGGACAATATCGTCACCGGTTCGGTTTCAGTGTTCTCCGCCGCGATCGCTGACGGCGCACGACGCATCGTGTTCTGCTCGTCGATGGCGCGCTATGGCACCAATGCTGTGCCGTTCCTGGAATCCTATGGGCCTCGGCCACAGGATCCGTACGGCATCGCCAAGGTGACCGCCGAGCAGGCGCTGATCAATCTCGCGAACGTGCACGGAGTCGAATACGCCATTGCCGTCCCGCATAACATCATCGGCGCGCGGCAGAAATTCGACGACCCGTATCGCAATGTCGCCTCGATCATGGCGAACCTGATGCTGCAGGGGCGGTCGCCCTTCATCTATGGCGATGGTGAGCAGATGCGCTGCTTCAGCCATGTCGAGGACTGCCTGTCCTGTCTGCTCGCCATGGGGTTGACGCCACGCGGGCTTGGCGAGGTGGTGAACATTGGCCCCGACGAAGAATTTGTCTCGATTAACCAACTGTTCCGACAGCTTAAGGAAACCATCGGCTTCGAGGGGCAGGCAGTACATCTGACCGATCGGCCGCAGGAGGTGCGGCAGGCGTTCTGCTCCTCGGTCAAGGCGCGGTCGTTGCTGGGCTATCGCACGACGCGGTCGCTGGCGGAGGGATTGGACGACATTGTCGCGCATATCCGGCAGGTCGGTCCACGCAAGTTCCGCTACCACCTCGACATCGAGATCCGTAACGACCGGACACCGCGCACCTGGACCGAACGACTGATGTAGGTCCGGTCAGGCTTTCCGGCCAAGGCGATGACCGGCTGAGGGGGCTGGTGCCGCCGCCGGTGCAGATCCGGGTGTGGGCGCGGAGGTCCTTGCAGGCGCTGTCGTGGCGGTCGGTGTTGCGGCTGCCGTGGGCACGGGGGCGGACGTGCGCTCGGGTGCGCGGATGACGGGTGTGTCGGCCATCGATGCGTCGATCTGCGGCGCCGGGCCGACGCCGCTCTCCTGCCAGTGCCGGTAGGCATCCAGCTGCTGCTGAGTGGGGATCGAATTGGTCACCGCGCCATCGGCGTTACGAAATTCGAGCACGACGATACCGACCTCGGCGTCCAGTTGCAGCGTAGGGTTGGGCGACGGCTGGTTCGCCGGTGTGCTCGGGGTGGGCGGCGCGGTGGCGGCGGACGGGACAGACGGCGCGCCACGTCCGGTTCCACCGTTTGCCGCGGTGACCATCGAAACGGCCTGGATGCTGAGATCATTCGGCATGGCGGGACGTGCGACCACTGTGAACACGCCGTCCTGGCGCTAGGAAACCATGCGCACTATCGCGCCGCCGGGTTAACGCGCAGTGAACGGCAACCGCGCGGCGCGGTGGCTATGGACTGGAGCTTCAGGTCGGCCGCCAGTTGAACCGCGTCGCCAACCAGCCGCGCAATTCCAGCAGGGTCGCGGAATCGGCGGCAACGCCGGTCATTGCGGTCGCCGCGGCGACGCCATCCAAGGGCCGTACCGCCACCGCGGTGGCTAAGGTCTGCACCTCAGGCTGCTCCGCGGCGTGGCTGGCGGCGCGCCGCCAGAACGCGACCATGGCGGCCGGTGTCAGCCTTGGCAGCACCAGGCCGAATTCAAGCCGCGTGGTGGCGGCGGCGGCACGCCAGGCGTCGAAACGGGTGCCGCTCGGCTTCGTGCCGTGCAGCGCGACGTGGAGCTCCACCAGCGTTGGCACGTCAGGAAAGGCGAGATCGCGGCCGCCGACGCCATTGGCGTCCAATGCACCTAGCCCGAATAGTGTTTGGCCGCCGGCCTCGCGCAACGCTTCCACCTGCTGTGGGACGTTCTGGCCCCAGGCCAGCACGACATCGGTCTTGCCCGCGGCGAAGGCGGCCCTTGCGGCATCCTGTTCCACCAGGTCGAACACCGGCACGACCGGGGCACCGAGCAGGTCGAGCCCGAGCAGCACCGGCAGTTGCGGGCCAACCGGGCCGGACGCTGCCACCCGGATAGGGCGATCCGGCCCGAGCCTGACCTCGGGGCGCGCCATGACGATCGCTGGCGTCACGCCCGCCATCACCGGGACCCAGTGCTCGGCGTCGAAGTGGGCCCGTGGGTCGCCGACCAGCCAGTCGAGCGCGGCTGCGCCTGGGGCCAGCAGCACAGTGGCGCCATCCGGCGGCACCCGAGCCTCGAATTGGTTGGCGCCCGTGACGCCATCGATGCCCCCGGTGCAGGTCGTGTGGACCCTGGTGCCGGGTGGCAGGGTGGCATCCAGCGCGGACGCCACCGTGTCGCCCCAGCGGCCGAGGTGCCCGCCATCCGGGCCGGCGACCAGGATGGTCGCACCCTCGGGGAACGGAACGGCGGGAACAGTCGCCGATGGGGCAGCCGCCGTCGGAGCAGGGGATGCCGCGGCGTGCGCGGCGCCATGCCGGCCCAGCAGCAGTGGGCCGGCCATCAAGCCAATCAGGTGTCGCCGCGCAAGTTGCGGCAGGCGGTTCGTCAAGCCAGCGCCTCCTGCTGCACGAGGGCCGGTGGCCGGCGGAAGAGCCGGTTCCGGGGTGCCCCTCTACCCTGAACCGGCGTCCACGGCAAAGTTGCGGCGGCAGTGCGGTCGAGATGGGTCGTCTGGGTTAGGCGACTATGCGTCGTAGGAGACCAGCGCGTCGCAGGGCACGTCGAGGCGGGCGCGGCCGTTGAGGAAGGTCAGCTCGATGAGGGCGGCCGCGGCCGGGACCACCGCGCCGACCTTGCGCAACAAGGCGATGCCGGCGGCCATCGTGCCGCCGGTCGCCAGCAGATCATCGACTACCACCACACGCTGCCCTTGGCTCACCGCGTCGGCCTGGATCTCGATGCGGTCGGTGCCGTACTCCAACGCGTAGTCCAGCCCGACCGTCGGGCCGGGCAGCTTGCCGCGCTTGCGCAGCATGATGAAGCCGCAGCCAAGCTTCAACGCAAGGGGGGCTGCGACCAGGAAGCCTCGGCTCTCGACGCCTGCCACCAGGTCGGGATGATGCGCGCGCACCGCCCGCGCCATGCGGCCCATCGCCACCTGCCAGGCGTCCGCATCCCGCAGCAGGGTGGCAATGTCATAGAAAAGGATGCCGGGTTTGGGAAAGTCCGGGACCCCCCGGATGTGGTCCTTCAGATCCATGTGGTGCGACTTTCCTTGGCCATCGGTGGAGATCATCCGAGCGATGTATCCCGTTGCTCCCGCGCTGGGTAGGTGTTGCCGGCTGGCACGGGTCCCGCGCACACTGATCGGACGCACACCGGGTGCGATATGAGGGTGGAGGGATGTGATGGCCGAGGCCGAGCTGCGCAATGCCGATATCGACACGGCTCTGGCCGAGACGAAGGAGGCCTATGTCGCGCGCAACGCGAAGAGCCTCGCGCGCTATGTCGAGGCGACCGCGGTCATGCCTGGTGGCAATACCCGCACGGTACTGTTCTACGCGCCTTTCCCGATCGCCATCGCGCGCGGCGAGGGCTGCCGGCTGTGGGACATGGACGGCGCCGAGTATGTCGATTTCCTCGGCGAGTATACCGCCGGGATCTACGGGCACTCGCATCCGGTGATCCGGGCCGCCGTGGACAAGGCGCTGGACGGCGGCATCAACCTGGGCGCGCACAACCTGCTGGAGGCGCGGTTCGCGCGCGCGGTGTGCGACCGGTTCGGGCTGGATCGGGTACGCTTTACCAACTCCGGGACCGAGGCGAACCTGATGGCGATCAGCCTGGCGCGCGTGTTCACGCGGCGGCCCAAGGTGATGGTCATGCAGGGCGGTTACCACGGTGCGGTGTTCACCTTCTCGGGCAATGGCAGCCCGATCAATGCGCCGTTCGAGTTTGTTTTGGCGCCGTACAACGACATCGACGCGACGGTGGCGCTGATCGACCAGCACGCGGCGGAGCTGGCGGCGGTGGTTCTGGAGCCGATGATGGGCGGTGGTGGCTGCATCCAGGCCGAGCCGGCGTATCTGCATGCGCTGCGCGCGGCGACAACGCGGATAGGGGCGTTGCTGATCCTGGACGAAGTGATGACCTCGCGGCTGGCACCGGGCGGATTGCAGTCGGTGCATGGCGTGAAGCCCGATCTGACCACGCTGGGGAAATATATCGGGGGGGGAATGTCGTTCGGTGCGTTCGGCGGCCGGGCGGATATTATCGACATGTTCGACCCGCGGCGCGCGGATGCGTTGCCGCATGCGGGAACGTTCAATAACAACGTGCTGACGATGTCGGCTGGTTTGGCGGGGTTGACTGAGGTGTATACGCCAGCGGCGGCCGCGGCCTTGAACGCGCGCGGCGACGCGTTGCGCGAGCGGTTGAATGGGCTTTGCCGAGCGGCGAATGCGCCTATGCAGTTCACCGGTCGCGGCTCGATGCTGGCGGTGCACATGACGACGGTGCCGATCCGTTCCGCAGCCGATGCGGCGAAGGGGGATGCGAAGCTGAAGGAGTTGTTCTTCTTCGACATGCTGGCGCAGGGGATCTGGCTGGCGCGGCGCGGCATGATGACGCTGTCGCTGCCGATCGGCGACGCCGAGTGCGACAAGCTGGCGGCGGCGGTGGAGGAGTTTCTGGAGTCTCGGCGGTCGTTGCTGGCGGCGGCGCGAGGGTAGTGGCGGTTGCGGGAGGGCCGGGCGTCGATCCGTTCTCACGTGGCATCGGGTCGTTGCACATAGGCGCCAAAACCGCTTCGCCCTCACCGTCGTGGCCGGCCCCGAGCCTAAGACATGCACACGTCGTTGGGGTGTCGTCCGTGCCACGTTGGGTGACGTCATTCGAGGCTTGTAGTCCGCCAGGCAAGCAAGTCGCTTACCACGGAGTTAACAGGGAGGACGACGAGGCCACGGAGAAGACCAGTGTGGCGCTGCGCGCGGGGTGCGTTCAGATACCGAACTCTCGACGGCGGCGCAGGCGCTGGGTCGGGCGCCGCGCGAAGCGCTGAAAAACCTTGCTCCTCTGTGGCCTCGTCGTCCTCCCTGTTATCTCTGTGGTAAAACCTTGCTTGCCTTACTGTCTTGGCGGACCTCAAGACCGCGGACCACGTCACCCAACGTTGCAGGGAGGTTACCCCCCAACAATCTGGGCATGCGCTAGGCGCCCGAGCCGGCCAATCTCTTCGCAGCCTGAGTTCGACCGTTGCGGGCTGCCCGCCACAACCGTTCCAGGTTGCATAGGGTCTCCGCAGAGAGATCCCCGCTGTTGCCCGAACCTGCACGACGCCGGTCACCGGCCATCCGGCACCGCCATCGCGTTCAGCGCCGCAGCAGGCGTTGCCACCACGCCCGCGTCCCCCCGACCGCAAAGTCCATTTCCTGCTCCAGAGCCAGCAGATCGAGTTTCACCATGCCGGCAAACCGCCCCTTCAGCACGAAATCGGGCACGCTGAGCGCGAACTGCGCCGCCTGATTGGTGTCGTCGCCGAAATTGATGGTCAGCTCGCCGGCGCGCCGATTGACCGTGATCCGCTCCTCGGAATCGGCCAACATGTCCGACAACTGATCGCGAAAGCGGCGATGCCGAATGCCGAAATAATCGCCGAAGCTCAGCGGGTGCGCCCAGGTGGGAAGTTCGCCCAGTGCCGCGGCCAGCACGTCGCGCAGAACCTCCGCCGAGCGGGCCAACAGGTCGGGATCCTCCGCAGCCTCGGCGTCGATGTCCGCGCGCATCGAACGGACCTCCGGCATCAGGCGCTGCAGATAGGCGCGATACAGCGCTGTGCCGATATCCTTCTGCGCGCGGCGGGCGATACGCTCGGTGACAGAACGATTCTCTGGGATCGCCGCGTCGATGTGGCAGGTCACCATGCGCTTGGTCAGGTCGGGCGGGATGGTGCTGACATCGCGGTTGGTGGTCAGCACGATCGGGGCGTATTGCGCGCTGATCTCGTTGTCGGTTCGCACCAGGTCCGGCACATGGCTGGAGAATTTGTCGCGCGTTACATCGTCGATCAGCAGCGGCATGGCGCCCATCCCCTCGCGCAGCCCAAGTGCGACTCGCGCGGTGAACTGGCCGCTGCGGATCATCTTCTCGAAGCCGAACATGGAGCGGGCGGCAATCCGGGTGAACAGCGTCTTGCCGCCACTGGAACGACCGAACAACACCGCATAGACCGGGTATTTCCAGGGATCGATACCCGCCGGCACAGCAGCCTGCCGCAAGTAGGGTGCCGCCGGAGCGGAGTAGAGCCATACCAGGAAGGCCCAATAGACCTCGATCGCGCCAGCGGCGTTGCCGAAGAACGAGCGGAAACTGCCAAGGTAATCGAGCAGGATCCTTGCGTCGCGGGCGATCTCGTCGGCCGCGACGACGTCGTCTGGTCCCAGCCAGTGTACGCCGTCGAGATGCACCGTCCCGGTATTGAAATCGATATCGACCCGAGGCACGCCCTTGTCGGCGGCGTCGGCGATCGGGCGGGCCTGATGGTTGCGCAGCACGCGCAGCACTGAGGCCGCATTCACCACGGTCCGCCCGGCCTTGTCCTTCGGCAACACAAGGTCCTTGAACTCGGCCCCGATCACTGCCGCCTGGCGCAGTGCGTCTGCGGTGAACCCGGCCGGCATGGCGCGGGGTGCGTCATCCATCACCACCAACCCGGCGCTCAGCGCGCGCACGATCGGAATCTCATCAAGGTTCAGCGACGTTTCGCGCGCGACCGCGGCACCGTCGGGACGTGTCGCGATCAGGGCGTCGGATGCGACCGGTACGCTGTCCTTCCAATCGCGCTCGTAATATCCTCGGAATAATTGCCATGCGGTCTCGCCGTCGAACGCGACATGCACCTCATGCTGGCGGCCCTCGAACGCGGCGAAACTCAGGTTGGCCGACCCGGTCAGGACGCGGTATCCCGCCGGACCCGACAGCATGTAGAGCTTCTCATGGCTGGGCCGGCCCCGCAGCAGCCGGAAGCGCAGCGTGCCGGCGGCGACACGTTCCAGCAGCCGCGCGCCGGACCGGCCAAGGAAACGCGACAGCGCTTCGACCAGCGCCTTCTGGTCGCTCAGTGCGTCAGCGAAACCATACGTCTGGATGGCCTGGCTGGCCTGCGCCAGCGCTAGATGTTCCTTCGACAGGATGGCCTCGGAGCCGAACACAACCTCCATGTCGCCGAGCCGATCGGCGAGGCGCAGCAGCAACTCGATGCTACTGGAGAACGTGATGGCTTGCAGACTGGTGTAGCCATCGAACAGGTCCTCCCAGCTTGCCTGCTCGGAGCTGAGGAGAGCGGCACGGAAGACCGTGAGAGGCTTCGAGGCAGGACCCGCACCGGGGGCGCCGAAGAGATCCGATGGAATTTGTCGTCTCCTGCGTGTTCGAGTTTTGCCCGCGACATTCGATGCC
>Ga0182030_10014128_pt1 | contig 15808 bp, 9 predicted proteins | sample 812S3MmetaG_FD_121299 | JGI IMG/M metagenome (GOLD analysis project Ga0182030, IMG submission 121299) | Permafrost microbial communities from Stordalen Mire, Sweden - 812S3M metaG (Illumina Assembly) | ecosystem: Environmental > Terrestrial > Soil > Wetlands > Permafrost | place: Sweden...
GTTGAGAGCGCGATCGTGTCGCATCCTGCCGTCGCGGAAGCCGCGGTCGTCGGCAGGGCCGACGACCTGAAGGGCCAGGCGCTCGTCTGCTTCGTCACGCTAAAGAACGGCGTCGCGGCCTCGTTGGAGCTGAAGGAGGCGATCCGCGCGCATGTCGCAAAGGAGATAGGCGCACTCGCCCGTCCGGACGACGTCCGCTTTGCGGCGGGCCTTCCAAAGACGCGCAGCGGAAAGATCATGCGGCGCATCCTGAAGGAGATCGCAGCCGGAGGGACCATCAAAGGCGACATCACGACGCTCGAGGACCTCTCGGTCGTCACTACGCTCCAGTCGGAGGAGTGATGCAGCGAAACTGGATAGGCATATCATTGACAATGAGTTTGTTATGAATAAAATACTGGGCCGATGCAAGGAACTTTGAGCGCCACGCATTTTCTATATTCTGCAGACTACACGAACGTATGAACTCAAAGCAGATTCTAGCATTAACCGCCGCCGCCGCCCTTAGCGCCGGGTGCGTGGGGACCGGGCCCAACACGCAGAACGGCGCCGTCGCGGGCGGCGCGCTCGGAGCCCTTGCGGGAGCCATCATTGGCAACAACAGCGGCGGGCATAACGCCCTTGGCGGCGCCGCGATAGGCGCCCTGGCCGGTGCGATTGCCGGAGGAACCCTCGGCAACGCCGTCGACAACCAGAATGGGACGATCTATCACTCTGAGTACGAGGCGACTTCAAGCGTCGCGATGGCCCAGGTGCCGCCCCCGCCCGCACCGCCGGTCGACGAGGTCACCGCGCAGCCGACGCCCTCCGCAATCTGGGTCGCTGGCTACTACGGGTTTGACGGGTACCGCTACAACTGGGTTGCCGGCCACTGGGTGATCCCGCCGGCAAACTGCACGATGTTTGTCCGGCCCCACTGGGTGTACCGGGGCGGCTCCTACGTCTACGTCCGCGGCTACTGGCGCTGACCCGTCAGCGCTGTTTCGGAGTCGAATTCCCTGGCCGCGCATCGGGCCCGCGGACGCGGGCGGCCCCGGCAGGCTCGGCGGGATTGCTAGAGAACCCGCCTGAAACGGGGTTCAGGCCTTCGTCAGAGGACGAAGGGAATGAGCGCCTTGGTGCGCTTCATATACTCGGAATAGGCCTGAGGAAACTGGCGAAGCATCAGCGATTCCTCCATGCGCGGCTTTGCCCACAGGGTGATTGCCGCCAATGAGAGGATCGCCAGGTCCTCAATCCGGCATCGCGCGATTCCGGTTCCGGACGATTCCGGTGAGGATCCCCGTGTATGTGGGGTGGCGGACATAGCGGCAGGAGCCCGATTCGACCAGTTCGCGGCCCTCCTTGATTGTCGGGGTGCCTCTCCAGTTCTTCCCCAGCGTGTGCCGGGCCTGGATTGCGGTGGCGATACCCGCGGAGGAGATCGCCATCCAAGCCCATTCGGCGGCCTCTGAATGCCTCATGAACCTGGCACGAAAGACATCCGGGAAGGCCATGACGACGACGACCAGAGCCACGATGCCGGTAACGCCGGCCAGCCTCCAAATGGGGTTCACCCGGTGTACGGTGCGCTTGTTGCCCCATGCCGAATGGATCCAGTGTGCCACGAGTGTGAGCCAGAGGATATTGCGGATGAGCATCTGTCTTGAGGGATCCTCGATTAAGCGCGTTTCGGGGGCGAGCGTAAGAAGTCGCGGGGGGGAGCGGGGCGGAATTTCCGCCCAATTTTTGCTGGCTTGCCTCCCGGTGTGGTCTGGTAGCGTTGCCCCATGCCCCTCGCGTCGCCAATCGACCGAACGAAGACTGCGGTGCTCATCATGGATTTCCAGTCGGGCATCGTTGCCGGTTTCGGCGGCGGCGACCAGGCCGGCCTCCTTCAGCGCGCCCAGGCCGTCTTGACCACCGCCAGGGCGGCTATGCTGCCGGTGATCTATGTCGTCATCGGATTCCGTCCGGGCCACCCGGAGATAAGCCCGCGCAACGCCGCGTTCAGCGCCGCGAAGAAGGCGGGGCGCTTTGCGGCGGGGGACCCGGAGGCGGAGATACATCCGGCGGTGCAGCCCCGTGCCGGAGACATCATCATCACCAAGCGCAGGGTGAGCGCCTTTTCGGGAAGCGACCTCGATCTCGTCCTTCGCTCCAAGGGGATCGAGACGCTCGTGCTCATGGGAATCGCCACCAGCGGCGTCGTCCTTTCTACCGTGCGCCAGGCCGCCGACGCCGATTACGGGCTGATAGTCCTCTCCGACTGCTGCGCCGACCGCGACCCGGCTGTTCACCGCTGCCTGATGGAGGGGGTTTTCCCCCGGCAGGCGTCGGTCGCCACCGGGGAGGAGTTTCGGCTCGGCTTTTGACCGGCTCTCGCGCTGCCTGCGCCCGGCCCTCGCCCGAGGGCGGCGGGCACCCACCTGCGGGCTGGTCAGTGGATCCGCTCTGCGGTGAGACCCTGGCCGTCAGCGGCCATCGCAGGGCCGGCGGCGCGGCGCTCCGCCGAGAGGCGGTAGGCAGTCATGATCCGTCTCGCTTCGTCGATTGACGAGGCGGAGTGGAGAAGCGTGACACCCGTGGGAAAGCGTCCGAGCACCGCGCCCGAGGTCAATTCCGCCTCGCTCACGCTTACGCGCAGCAGGGACACGTGGCGCTCGCGGGCGTTGCGGTAAAGCGCGTCCATGTCGTTCAGCAGGGGCTGGCCAACGTCGATGCAGCGCCCGGAGTCCAGTGTAAGGAATTCCGGGAGAAGGTGGGCGATCTTGCCGCAGCAATGGAGCCCCCCTCCGCCGAGCTCCCGGAGCACGCGCTCGTCGTGGGCCTTCACCTGTTCGCGGTAGAACCTCGGTGAAAGCATGATCGCGGTGTCGGCGCGCACGAGGATGCGGCCGGGAAGGGCGAATCCGTGCTGATGCGACCAGCCTTGCGGCCCGTCATTGAGCCAGGGCGCCAGATGGCGGGCGAATCCAATCTGCGCCGTGGCGAGGGCTTCGAGGGCCGAGCGCACACGGTCCGGGTCCGTGTAGAACTCCAGGAACACGTCGCTGCCCCGCAGCATTTCCAATGTGTCCATCGGCCCCTGCAAATCCGGCAGGACAAGCTTGATCACGGCCGACAGCTCCGGCCTGCCGGCGAATATCTCGCGGTAGCGGGCATAGCGCTCCGCCACGCGCGGAGCCCAGCCCCGGGTGAAATCCAGCGGATCAGCCTCGATGGCCGCCCAGCACTCCTCGGGCGTGTCATGAGGGTGGACCCAAGGGGGATTTTCCTCCACCTGCTCGACACGCGCGCCGAAGAGCGAGGCGATGACGCCGACTCCAAAATTGGCCCTGAGAGTGCACGGGAGATCGTCGCCGACATATTCGCGGTGGGCGACGCTCGTGCCGTAAGCCGACACCAGCTCGTTGAAGAGCATCTTCTCCGGGTCGTCCAGGGTCTGCGAATGGGGAAAGGGCTCGAATCTGCCTTGGGGGGCGGGATAGCTGAGCACCAGGGGCAGCCTGTCCACCGGCTCCCAGGAAAGCGCTCGGCGGTGGCGCTCCTCTATCTCCGATTCGCGCTCGGGGGTGAGCGTCGACGACAGGTGGTCGAGCAGATCAGTTAGCCGGGAGTTCAAGGAGATGCATGGCTGCGGCCGGCTCCGAAGAATGCGACTTCCTGGGTCATGGCCTTGAGGCTGGGTTTCAAGCCGCCCTTCCGGGGCGGCGGCTCCGTTGTCCGTATTGAAGCGCTAAAGATCCCGTTCGAACGCGGCGACCTCCGGAAAGACGCTCCGTCCGCGTACCACGCGGCCGAGCCGCGGCTTGCGGTCGTTGTAAACCTCGACCGCGTCGGCGTCGGCGTAGCGGAGAAACAGGACCCTGCGGTCGCGGTCCTTCGAAAAATTACCTCCGGACTTGTGCAGCGTCCAGCAGGAGAAGATCAGGCAGTCGCCGGCCTTCATCGGCATGGGGACTGCCTTCGACTCGTCGGGCTTGATCACCACCTCCCGGTTGGCCTTCTTCTCGGCATCGGTCAATCCAGGTGCGATCTGCCCCTGCTTGTTGCTCCCGGGAATGATCCAAAGGCAACCGGTCTCCTTGTCGTTGTCCTCCAGGGCGGTCAGGCAGGTCATGGCGTTGTACGGCTCGAGCTCACCGTAGCCGTTGTCCTGATGCCAGGCGAATTCCTTGGTGTGGCCCCGCATCTTGAACGTGAGCTGGGAGGTGACACCCTTGACATTGGGGCCTATGATCTGGCCCGCGATATCGACCAGGGGACCCTCGAAATAATAGTCCCGGACGACCCGCGAGCGCTGGTGAATGTTTTGGAGGAGGGCGTTCTTCAACCAGTTCGCATTGGGGTCGTAGGTACCCTTCTCCGCCGTCCAAGCCGCCATCGCCTCGTCGACCATCCGGCGCCTCCCCACGTCCGTCAGGATCGACCTGATAACGAGATATCCCTGGTCCTTGTAGAAATCGAGCTCTGTCACGGTCAGGTCCTTGTAATTGAACAGATCGGTGTGGCGGGCGAGTGCGGCGGTATTCACGGGAAGATTCAGTTTGTACTATATTTGCAAGGTTGGCTGCGACGGCTGGGGCAGCCACCGAGGTTGATCCGACGAAGTTATCTTAAGCCGTTCCATTTCACAATGGATGTTCTTATCGAACTATTGTAGGATTTTATCATGCCTTATTTTTCGGGGATCGAGTGGGTCAGCGGCGCGCACCTTCCCCGCTGCACGGCCTGGGTGGACAAGGTCTTTCCGGACTATTACTGCCTGAACTTCGCAAACCGAGGGGCGCTGAAATGGCGGATCGGCCGCCGGCGCTTCCTGACACTTCGGGCGCCGGTGGCGTGGTGGACGTTTCCCGGGCCTCGGTTTCAATACGGCAGCCAGGACGGAATTCCTTGGGACCACTATTTCGTGTGCTTTCGGGGTCCGCGTGTCGAAACCTACACCGGGCGCGGCCTGCTGCCCCTGGACACGAAGCATCCCTGGGCGCGCATCGCCGACCCCGTGGGCTTTTGCCGGGAATTCGAAAATGTGCTGGGCCTTTGGGAGGACATCGCGCACTTGCCCCAACGGCGTGTCCATGTGCTCGAGGGCCTCTTGCTGCAGCTTGTGGAACAGCCGGACGTCGAAGGGGAGAGCCCGAGAGACAAGTCGGTCCGTCGGCTCGCCGACGAGATTCGGCGCCTTCCTTCGCGCCCTTGGGACTTCACTGACGAAGCCCGAGAAATCGGGGTGTCGGCCCCCCACTTTCATCGCATTTTTCGAGGGATAACACGGCTCCCGCCCCGGCGCTTCGTGATTCGCGCGCGATTGGAGGCGGCCGCACGGCTCCTCCATTCAGACAGCAGACCGCTCAAGGACATCGCGGAAGAGGTGGGCTGCCCGGACATCTATTATTTCTCCCGGTTATTTCGCCGCCACTTCGGCATACCCCCAGGACGTTATCGTAGGGAGGCAGGTCAGCCCTGAGAGCGGCGAGGTTGAGAATTCGGCTCGATGGGGGACTTGGCCATGCCGCCGGGCATTCTAGGCCAGACAGGATAAGCCGGGGTAGCTCAACTGTAATGCAGAGGACTCATGACTCCTAACGGTCCGATGGGCCACCATTTGCCAGGATTTCAAAATGACTTCTTCAGAGAGGCAACTGGACGCATGCATTTCCTGAGATTTCTCAGATTCGCCCGAAATTGGCATATTGCGTGAAGAGGGAATGTTCCATTCTTTGGGGCAGACGGCGATGGCAGATCAGTTGTTGGGCCAAGGACCATTCGCAGGGAAATCGGAGGGAAACTGAGCGGGCGACCCATCTCGGCCCTATGTCACTTGGGGCGCCTCACAGGACGGGGCCTGCCGTCTTCGTCGATTGCAAGATATACGGGGATCCCGTGCGCGATGCTTCTTTCAACGACAAACCAATGCTGCAGAATGCGTGTCTCCCGCATCTCTAATCTTCTTTGTAGCGCAATGAATATGTTGATTCCGGACAGAAGCGCGCCGATCCGTTCAGCCATTGTGGCGGTCGCGATCCTCGTGATGTTCGCCGGACGCATATCGGCGAACAATGCCGCTCCAGTACTGTTGGTTTCCATGGATGGCTTCCGCTGGGACTATTGCGCGCTGCACCCGACGGAAACGCCGCATTTGCGGCAATACGCGGCTGAGGGCATCTCTGCCAGCGAACTGATCCCAGTCTATCCGTCGAACACGTTTCCAAACCATTACTCGATCGTAACCGGCCTCTATCCGGCCCATCACGGCATCATCAACAACGACTTCTTCGATCCGCGGCTGCGGCAGTATTTTCACTATTCGCTGCCACTAGAATCCAGCGAGTCCCGTTGGTGGGGCGGCGAGCCGATTTGGGTCACGGCCGCAAAACACGGCCTCAAAAGCGCGTCTTACTACTGGGTGGGATCGGAGGCGCAAATCGAGGGGATTCGGCCGACCTTCGCCAGGCATTTCGATCCCGCGGAATACAACAGGGCTCCTTTTGAGAGCCGGATTCATGAAGTCGTCAGGTGGCTGCAATTGCCTGTCGATCAGCGGCCGGCCGTCATCACCTTCTACCTCGAGGAAACCAACAGCGCCGGACACGCGTTTGGTCCGGATTCTCCCGAACTCACGGCCGCCGTCAAATTGCTGGACAGCCGCCTCGGCGCTCTAATGGACAGGCTTAAGGCCGAGCACTTGCCGGTCAATCTCATCGTCGTATCCGATCACGGAATGACCCCCGTGAGCCCAGATCGTGTTATCCTGATCGACGACTACATCAACCTCGAGAGCATACAGGTCGATTTCCAGTCGCCGGCCATGGGACTGCGGCCCATCAAGGGCACATCGGCGGACCTCGTCCGAGCCTTAGGCAACCTTCCTCACGCCAAAGCTTATCTAACCAAAGATGAACCAGAGTTCTCTGGCCAAGCGGAGTTGCTGCACCTCCAGGATTTACAGCCGAATAACGGCTCCGACTACCTTCCCGCGCGGCTTCATATGTATGGCAATCCCCGTATACCCGAAGTCTGGATAATGCCCGAAGAGGGTTGGCATATTCAAACGCGCAACCATGCCAAAGTTCCGGCGGTGCATGATCAAAAGGGTGACCATGGCTACGATCCTATCTATCGATCGATGCATGGCATCATGATTGCCGATGGGCCTGCCTTCAAAACCGGAGGCAGAGTGATCGGTCCCGTGGCCAATATCCATATCTACAATTTGATGTGCGCCGTTCTGGGAGTCACTCCCGCGCCCAACGACGGAGACGATCGGCTCGTGCACGCCCTCCTGCGATGACCCGTCAGATTGAATGCGCTAGATGAACGGAGCTTCTGGCGGCTTAGGAGAAGGCGGTGCATTCCGGGTTGCCCGGCAGGATTGGTCTGCTGACATAAAGAGGATGGATGACATCGGGAATTTTGCTTGCCGGTCGCATTTGCGGCCGAGCATTCTAGCCCATTCAGGATAAGCCAGGGTAGCTCAGTGGTAGAGCAGAGGACTCATAACTCCTAAAGGCATAATTGCCCGTCGTTTCCCACAATTTCAAATTGTCGGTTTCAGCGGGAAATCGAGGTAGTTGAACATTTCCAAGGATTTCCCAAAAATAGCCCAAATTTGGCCTAAGGTGTAGAAAAGAGGTGTAGAAGGTGCCGAGCGATACGGAGTCGGATTTTCAATGCTACGCTGCCAATTCGAGATCGTGCCTTATGATCCATCGCTCGTTCGTTCGCATGGATTTGTTGGCAAGACCGACTACCGTCTATCCGCCAATCAAGAATCGCGGTCCCTAGGGCCACCTTAGCCTGTCACATCTGGCGGAATTTGCATCCAGCTGCCTTTGCGTCTATGTACCCGATGGGGCCGTGTTGGGCCAACATGATCCCTAATGCAGGCGGGGCGGAAGGGGCTTTCAATCGTTGAAATCCGTTTTTAATGGCACTTTGCCGGGCCAGTGCAACAGAACATGGGCAACGTCGCACTGCGGGGCTCTGCCCTGTGCGACGTAATACTGGTGGCGTAGCACCCACTGGATTTCGTGCAGTCGGGTGTGACAATAGTGGGTCATGGGAGTGACGTGGAAGCTGCCGCGGCTCCATGATAACCTTGACGCCCCGATTCGAGAAGCGGCGCAAGGAAGGGCGCCTTCGGCGATCATGAGGCTTTACGGGTTCGGCTTGGTTGGGCGGCGGACAATTCGGGGGAATGGATTTCCTCCGTTCGCATCTATTTTTACGGTGACTCCGAGAGTGTTATAAGTCTCCGTTCCTACCCGTAACGTCCCTTCGGTGGCGCCGTTGGCTCTTAACGACTCCGCTATTTTGTCATTGAGGATCATAGCGCCCTGAAGGGTCAGTGTCGAAGAGCCTTGCTGCTTTGCTGCGGCCACGGCCCCGGCTTTAATTCCATACATGGTTTGCATCGAAACCGCCCCGTCGCCCTCATTAAATACGCCGAGTACTGTCACCTTCGTCGTGTCGCCTTCGGTTGTAATCCGCACGGCCACCTTAGCTCCGTTTTCGAATCGTCCGACTGTCCAGCCATTATTCACTCCCTCAATCGTATTTAGACCAAACGCGCTTTCCGGAGTTGCGTTAACGTCCGCTCCGACGGCGTCCTTTATCGGTGGCGGCGGTTCGGTCGAGCCAGGTGGCCGTCCTTTGCCGGCGCCGATGCCTGCAACCGTCATGCCCAGCTTCACCGCTTCGACACCCACTGCGGCAAATTTCTTTCCGCTTTCGTTGAAATGGCGTATAGCCCCCTCCGAATCACCGGTTCCCTCGAGAAAAAACCCTTGGCCCGCCTCTTCATTGGACAAATAGCCAGCCTTCATAAGTGAATAAACGGGATTCAAGCTATTAACCGCCTCCCCAACCCCGTACAGCCCGCCACCGCCTTCGTGATAGGCATCCAACACGGATTGCCCAAGGAGATAGTTTGCATAGAGTGGAGCCAGCATGGGGCCCAACAACGCCATCTGCGCGCCCTCCCCAGCTTTGTTTTTTGCCATTTCCCACAATCCGTCCACCACTCCAGAAGCAAACTCATCAGGTTCGTCGACTCTGGAGGAAGCCTTGCCGTCCAAATCGATCAGTAGCACGGGATTGCTGCGAGCATAACGATACAGATTTGGGCTGTCCTTGATGCCAAGTGGGTCACAACTGGTCCATTTTCCCAACCATGGCGCATAATATCGGGCCCCGTGGTAATTAAGTCCGCTCTCCTCGTCCCTTTCCTTTCCGACATAGCGGTAGCGTTTTGCGGCGGGATTGATGGTTTGATTGACGGCCTGGTAGGCTGTTCCGCCGTAGGGATAATATTCCTCGTAGGAGATGACCTGCACCTGGTCGTCCAATTCCAAGCAGGCTGAACCGATCTGATTTGAGAATTGGTAGCGGGTGAGCTGCGCGGGGGTACCGTCGTTTCTCTGCGTGCGCATCTCGACCAGCGCCACGCGTCGTCGGCCCTCCATCACGTGCAGGGTCTGCCGTTCCAAGGTGACCGGAGGGAGAGCCGTGGCGGAGGACGCGACTCCATACTCTCGATAAATTTCAAAGTCTCCGAGGTAGATCCGCTGTTTGACCAGAACCCCGGCGGCGCTTTCCGTGGTCTTAACCACGCGCTGACCCGAGGCGTTGTAGACGTAATAAGTCTGTTCGCCTTGATGTTGGGTGCCGTCGGTATCCTGTGCATTCACCGCCTGGCGCCGGCTCATCTGGAGCTGATCCTTGAAGTCCCAATTCATCGCCTGTAGTTGCGGCATCTGCAGCATGTTGCCGTGAGGATCGTAACCGTTTCCCGCCGTGCTGTAGGTTACGGTCGTTCCGCCGACAGTCGTGCTCGTCAGGCGATTGCTCTGCTGCCTGGGTTCGAGTTGGCTGGCTTCGTTGTAGGCATAGATGCGTTTCCACCCCGGATTGGACGGATCCGAGCCCGTATGCTTGATTTGCTGAAAGTTTCCCACCGCATCATAGTCGAAGCTTTCGGTGTAGGTCCCCATCGCGTTGCTGTCGCCGGGCTGGGGAAGATTGATATTGGGCCAATCGTTGTAGGATTGCGGCGTCGGGGCGTTCGGCACGCCGCCGATCTGGCCGAGATGTTCGCGCCCCGTGGCCGCGATCAGACGGTAGATCGCATCGTATGTGCAGTCGGCGCTGGGGTCCACACGGGTGTTACGGAAATAGACTACATTTTGAATGTCGGCGTCATCTTGAATATGGGTGATGTTGCCGACCGGATCGTAGAAATATAGCAGGTCCTGCAAGGACACATTACCGGAGGGACGCGTCGTCAGGAGGTTGACGAGACGAAAGGTTTCTGGATCGTAGGTGTAGATCGTTTTGGCGCCGTTCCCAAAATCGATTTCCGTTCGCTGGCCTTTTTCATCATAGGCGATGTTTGTGATTGTGTTTGTCAAGACGTTGGGAATCGGAACGCTGGGATCGAGAAGGCCGGCGGGTTCGGCGCCCTGTTGCACCCAAGTGTCCAGCGTCTCCAAGAGGTTTGCCTCGCTATAGCCAGGCTGGATGACGTTCATCGTGGCTCCGGCGCTATTGCTATGCGGGGAGATCTGCTGGATTACGCGGTTCAAGGCGTCGTATCGGCTGGACCCGGTGAAGATTTCCACGCCGAGCGGCGGGTTTCGGCTCCAATCCACCTGATCCTTGTAGTCCTGGAGCAATTGCCTCTGACTTCGCAACAGGTTGCCGCCGAGATCATATCCCTCGTTTAGATTGGTCGACGGATTGACGCCTAGGTTGGTCATGATGCCGACGGCATCGAAAGCTTGGTAGATTTTTCCTCGGCTGTTGGTTTGTTCCGGGTTCGCGGGACCCCCTATTGCGCTGTCGCCGTAAAACGTTTTTTCCGCCTGCGCGGTGCTTAGACCATTACCGGTCACATTAAGGGCAATCGGCCGTTGCGACTCGTCGTAGCTGATGACGCGCGAATAGTTCCGGCTGTCCCAAAGCTGAATCGGTTTGCCGGCGACGTTACCCAGGTTCCAGCGCTGGCCGGATTCCATGCTTTGGGTCTGGATCTTGTTTTTGACCTGGTCGTAGGCGTAAGCCGCCACCTCGCGGCCCAGGGAGTCGGTCACGGATAGCGAATTGCCTTCGATGTCAGATTCCGTGCGCGTGGCATAATATGCGTCTCCGTTTAACGGGTCGCGGTTATGGGCCACGGAGAGGAACGAGCGGCCAAGCACATCGAACACGGCGGCGGCCGGCGTATCATGGTGGGCGGCCGCCTTGTTCGCGGCATCCACCTCGTAAGTGAGCGTCGTTGGGTCGGGAAACGCGGCGGCGGCGGTAACTGGGTTCGTGCGAAGCTGATACCATGTCGGCAGGCAGTCCGCACTTGGAAGCAAGCTGAATAAGTAGTCGACATCCGGATCGCTTGTGGGATCCAACTTCACGGTGTCGTTCCGGTCCCAAGTCCTCTGCAGCCACGGATTGAAAACGACTTTTTCCCAGCTCTGGTCCGGATGCATGGTCGCCACGACCCGCATCAGCGGATCGTAGAAAAGCGTGGGCGTGACGCCGACTTTATTGGCGAACTCGAAATCCTGGGTGGCGCTGAAGAAGGGCTCATATTGGCGAACGGGTTTGCCTTTATTGTTAAGGATCGTCCAACCGGAACCGATCCAGCGGGGATTGACGACCGGCGCTTGAGGGTCGGACAGATCGAGCGGCCCCGGTTCCGCTTGTGCCTTCTTTTGGATTTCCCGTCCCAATCCGTCGGAAAAGCTGAAGCTAACCTGCACCTTGCTTTGTTGGCCCGCAGGCAAGTCATTGACGTGGGTTTCGCGGACGATGGTCGCGGCGAAAACCGGTTGCCATTGGGTCGGGTCGGTCGGATTGGCGGCTTGCGTATCCATGAACCGCTTCATGTCGTAAATGACGCAGGTGGTCGCGTTGCCGAGAAGGCCGGGCGCCAGCGCCAGCGGATTCGCGCTTCCGATGAACCTATCGATATCCGACTGCGGCAAATCCGCCGTAAATGCGGTCAGTGAATCGCCGCTTTCCGAGGCGCCTCCAGTCGAGACCTTTCCCATCACCGCCGTCCAGACAACCATGCCGAGGGCATCGAAGGCGGCTTGAACATGATTGCCATTGGGGTCGGTGATTTGCCCCGGCTTTAGGACACGATAGTCGTTCTGGGCGATAACCGTGTTGGCGAGGGCGTCCTGGCTTTGCTCCAAAAGCACGTTGTAGGAGTCGTAGGTGAGTCGCGTGTATTGGCCGAAAGGGTCGCAGTGTGCCTGCGGCAAATAGAAATGTGCCGCCGCATATGCCGCATCCTGTACCAGCGGGGCCGGTGCAGGCTGCGCTACGGGTGAGTACACCGTTAGGCCGGAAGGAATCCACCAGTTCGCGTCGCCCTGGCTGTTCACATACCCGCCGCCGTTATTCACAAACGCGCCATTGGCCGCGACCGTGCCGGTGCTCGAAAGGATCGCATTCAAGGCTGCCGCATTTGCGGGCGCGTTTGAATTCGTATTGCCGGTGATGAAAACCTGCTGCGCGAGATTCGCCGTCATCGCCAGTTTGTAGAATTCGTAGACCAGCCCGAGGGAGTCGGTATTGCCCGGCGCCTCCGGGCCTGAGAGATCGTTCTTGTAGTACAGCGTGCGGGAGTCTGCGATCAGGCGCTTTTGTGTTTCCGTCGGGTCCGGTGGCTGCTCGTACGGAATCTCCACCGCCGCGGCGGCCAATGCGGCGAGGTCATCGAAGGAATAGACCACAGAATCGTCGGCTCGGGGCGGACGGGTCAGCTCGTACACGCAGGCCTCCGATGGCATTGGGCCGCGAAAGGCATCGGGATCATCGATAAGCTTGGTGAAACCATTCTCGTTGAGGGTGAGCAACGCGCTGGCCTGTTCGGGTTGGACAAACCCTGAAGGATCCACCGTCAGACTTGGCGCGATCCCGGGAACCGGCGGGGGAGCGGGCTGCAACCCGGATCCCGCCTGATTCCGGCCGTAGGAAATGCTGATCGATTGGAGGACGTCCCCGAATGCATCCACCTTGAGGACCGCATTGTGCGTGATCCGAGGGTCGGCCGGATTCCGCTCCAAGTGGTAATCGATCGTCTCACGCGCATGGGTGAAAAATACGGCGTACGGGTTGCCCCCCTGCGGCTGAAGCACGTCGATCGTGTAGTTGCGCTGTGACACGCTGTACGGAATGGCCGCGTCCGTCGTGCCGTCGGCCGCGTATATCTCCTGCCGCAAGATCCCTCCTTTCAGCGCGCGAATGGCCTCGCGTTGCTCTTCGCCGGTGAGCGCATAGGGGGCGCGGCTGCCATCGGACAGCCGCATATGTGTTGGCCAGACCACGTCGGGCAGCAGAGTGGTTAGGAAGGCCGCCCACTTTTCCGCAAACCGCGGGTCGCCTTGCTCCGGCGCGCCGAAATAATCCAGCGCCATGCAATGGAGGATCGTCTCCTCGTCCGGCCAAGCCCCGGTGTGGAACCAGGTCTTCGTCACAACCGGCGGAACCCGGAGTGCGTCGGCCTCGGTGTCCGTCGTCCCGTTGAAAAGAGAGCCCGTATCGCCAAACGCTTCCGCGTCCTTTTGCTCGACGTAGCCAAAACCGCGAAACTCGCGCTCGACGCCGTCGAAGTACCCGTGTCGGTATCGATATGTGGTGACCAGCCGGGTGCGGCCGATATAATCGAATATCTCCGCCCTCTCGACGACGTAGACCGGAAAGGCCAGCTTGGTTACCCACGGGATGCCCGCCTTCCAGTCCTCGCAATAGAACTTCGTCGAGGGGGCGTAGTGGACGCGTGTCTCGGCGCCGAGATTGTTCGCGACCCCGATCAGCAAGTGAGGTTTCTGGCCGCCCATCAAATCCACGTACTGCATTTGCCGTCCGCTGTCGGACCCGAGCGGAGACGACCAGACAAGACATGCCGTTCCATTGCCGAGCAGGTCGACCGCGCTCACCGCGGAGACGCTGTTGATCGCTGGAAAATCGGGAAGCAGGGTTGCTCGCGACCAGCTATTTCCGGATTGGTTGTGGAAGATCGCGACGCCCCTCTCGGCCAAATAGAGGATGTCGGTCGTGCCGCAGCCGTCGATGTCGGCCAGGCGAAAGCGACGCGGGTCGAAGACATCGGGGGGATCGAACCATGGCGCGTTGTCCATGGTGACTTTCGCCCCAAAGCGCCCGTAACCGAGATTGGGCCAGTAACAGACCTCGCCATTTCGAATGCGGACGATATCCGTGAGACCGTCGCCGGACATGTCGGCGAGAAAGATGGATTGGGTCGGATCGTTGAAAACGAGGGCCGCGCCCCTTTCCTCGTCGAATGGCTTCCGGGAATACTGGCGTGAGCCGAAACCCTCCGTCCCGAAGGATTCGTACCACGCCATCACCTCATCTTCGGAAACAAGGATGTCGGTGAGGCCGTCCCCGTTCACGTCGATGAACTTCAGATTGGGATCGCGCGTGTCCAGGTCGGGAAAACTAGGAAAGGTGCTGAAGCCTTCCCAACCTCGAGAGTCCGTCCTCTCATAGTATCCGCGCTGCGGGCCATCGAAGGTGACCATGTCCTGGCGCCCGTTGGAGGCCAGGTCCATGAATTGCGGCCTGGCGCCTGAGGGCACCGACCCCGGTTGGGAGGCCAGCCGTTCGACGGGGGCGAATCGGGCCAACGTCTGGTGGGAGCCGTTTTCGACGGTGACGTGGGTCGGACTGATGTTGCGCTTGTACCAAATTGCGCCGGCTTGCTGCGTCAGGATTCCCGACAGCCCTTCTCCATCGACGTCCAACCATTGGTATCCGGAGCCGTCCGCGCCCATCGGAAGATTCTCCAGGCTTTCAGGTTCGACCGTCCGCACGGTGGGGTCGATCACCGCCTCAGAGTAGGTGAACTCTAGCGCCGGAAACGCGCCACTGGTATAGGACTGGCCCCCTGCATCAGGCGCATATCCCTTTTGCTGAACGGACAGGAGCTTTGTCGCGACGGGGTTGCCGACAAGATGCGAGCCCAGGGTCGACTGATCGTAAGTAAAATCAGTTGAGCGGACGAGACCCTGATAGCCCTGCTCCCCGCCTGCCATCTGGGGAAACGCATGGAACATCAAGACTCGCTGGCACAGGCGATAGGTGCGGATGTCAAATGTGGACCGGAAATTCGAAAATGGATCGGCGCGCGTCACCCAATGGAGAGTCGGATCCTCCAGTGGCGTGGGAAAGGCCAACGCGTGTTCCCCGTAGTCAAAGACGACCTCGAAGAGCCAATCCGTCGGCCAATCTGTGGCGACGCTCGGGTTGTAGGGCGTCGTGTTCCCGTAGTGGATGCGCTTGATGTAGGCATTCGTGTAGGGCGCCGCTCCATTTTGGCGGTTGCGTTCGTTCGCCGCTGTCGTGTCAACGCCGGTCGTATCCTCGGGCTTGTACTCATATAGACCTATGTTGCCTTTATCATCGAATGTGCTCTCCAGCAACCACTTGAACACACGGGTCGTATCAGAGGGATCCGTTATGCGGCAGGATGGATCGAGTCCGAAGATGCTTGTGACGTTCTCCCTTGTAACGGAACGCCAATGCAGGTCGCCATCAGACCTTCTCTGCCAGCGTTCAATGCGGGCGAACAGTCCGTCGATCCGGGGTCGATACCTCGTTATGGCGTAGGCTTGGCCATCCCAACTGCCATCGGGCACCTGTAACGGGGACCACGGTCCGGTTTGATTCGAAAGTACGGGAACCAGGTCCTCCGCGCCGGAAAGCAGGAAGACATCGGGTTCCTCGGCGTCATGATACCGGGGCAGCCCCTTCTCCGTCTTGCGCGCGACGAAGGGTACCGACAGGCGCCATCCGA